>Ga0153999_1000860_pt1 | contig 12729 bp, 12 predicted proteins | sample TSNC083MetaG_FD_104675 | JGI IMG/M metagenome (GOLD analysis project Ga0153999, IMG submission 104675) | Attine ant fungus gardens microbial communities from North Carolina, USA - TSNC083 MetaG | ecosystem: Host-associated > Fungi > Mycelium > Unclassified | place: USA: North Carolina, Lumber... | reverse complement strand
CAGACTGGCCCCATGTCTATCATCGATCAGAGACCAATAGACCCAGGTTTACTGGGCGTTTACTAGGTTCGGACTCTGGAAAATAGAGTCTTGTGACGATAATCACTGCTTTCAATATGATCATTCACAAGGTGATATTAAATCTTCAAGTCCCTTTGCCAAATAATCTGTGTCGCATATCTTACAATTTTTACCGCCGGCCATCGCCACCGAGTGGCCCTGAGGGTCGAGTCATGTTCGCCCGTCTTTTACGAAGCCTACCAAAAAAGGAATTCCTATTTAAATCACATCGTAACGCATTGACCAAACACGGCTCCTCGTTGTCTTCCATCCTTCACCTCAAGGTAAACACATCTTCTTTCTCATAAATCCCGCCCCAATTTCCCTTTATTGTACAGGAATATCTTCATGAGTACCGCAGCTAACTCTTACTACTTCCGTCGCCGTGCCATCGGCCGAGCGGCTTCTCCACCCACCTGGGCATGCTATGAGGAAATCCCTTACGACGATGATTACAGTACTAGCTGCTCAGAGGAGAATTCTTGTTCTGAAGACGACGAGAATTATAACCGACACCTTGAACATTCAAGCGATTCCGAAGAGAGTGAGAGTGGAAAGAAGACGGTAGTGCGAGATCGTAATGTGACTCACGAGAATAATGCTCCTGTCATGAATATGGAAACGGAAGTTGCTAGAGCCACAGATGCTGCTGTGAAAGAAAAAGAGACACAGAAAGACGTCAAGGGTAAACAGCGTGCCGCAGATCCCGAACCAGAGTCTGCTCGGGGACGCAGGCACAGGAAGAAAGAGCACCGACCGAGTTGTACTCTCAGGCCCATCCTGACTATTCATCGTAGCCAGGGTTTCGTCTGGAACCAGGTATAGATCTTTCTTCAGCCATCACTTGGAATTTTGAACTTGAATCTTTGAATACTTCCAGGATCTATTCATTCCGCCGTACGCCAAGGACAGATGTACGTTTTTGTTCCTTTATACTTGTCGAGTGTCAATATTCACATTCTACCTATTTTACGTTGTCTCTTAATGTCCTTTGGCTTTGTTCATATCTCCAAGATGTCGCTTCGACCTCTCCTCCAAATGCTCGTGGCTTTCTCTCTTCCAACTGTTCCAACACCGATTATGAGGTTGATGTTGTCGAGATTCGAGTCAAGGAAGGCGAACTGTTTCATTGAATTGTAGGAGTGCATCATCTGGCATTCTATCCACAGGTATTTTCTCCAAAGTTTCATTTCATTGTCTCTCTCGATTAGCATAGCATAGGTATCTCCCAATCAATTTTTCTCGTTCTTTCTTCTTGTTGCTGTTTACTATTTCTCTGGATTTTCCCTCTTTTGTCATATCGTGTTTGTATTTTTAGCCTTTTTCTCGTTTAGTTTCCATACGAGTTCACATCGTCCCAGCTCATTTCTGCAATCAAGTCAATCTGTGCAATTTACTTGATATTTTAGATATCAGTACAACGGCTGAGGGGCAAATGACACTAATTAATAGACGACAAATCTTTGTTTTAGTGATCTATTCGTCCGCACACTTTTGCCATGGCATCAGAAGGGAATGGTCGGGCTCCAGGATCCAGTAGAAGTACAAGCCAGTGATTAAGCCAGGAAAGGGGGTACAACACAGAGCAGGAGAAACCAATATCAAGAGTGTGCTACTTCAGATCACGGTCACCTATAACTTTCTGGCCATCATTGATGAGCTGGGTTTTCGCAGTCACCAATGCTTTTTCACGATCCTTGAGTAAATCTTGATGGCTGGAGAGTTGGCCCTCAAGAGCTTCAAAGAGCTCTTCCTTCTGACTACAAACAAGAATCAGCAGCGGGAAGGAAGCGGCAAGAAGTTTACACACTTCATGAAATCTATCGTCTTTGCAACCGGAAAACAAACTCAGATCATTGGCGAACGACATATAGACGAGAGAGAAGGAACCTTCTTTATCATACTTTTCAATCGATCCATAAGTTCTATCAGAATAATGTGTCAATGCGGGTACAGCAGAATGAAAAAGCCTTTGCTTAGTACCTTCACCACCTGCTATCCACTCTTCCTTGGACGCCGCTTGCCAAATGTTTATGCGATTATGGAAATGGTCTACTTGATTTCGGAGCAGTTTATCGCCATCAAGGCCACAGAGATCCTGCCAAACATCAGTTTGAGGCAGAACCGACTGCGGGTGCAAGTTTCCCCCAAGACGATCTCCAGAGGCTGAATTTGAAGGATGGAGAGAGCGTCCAGAAGCCTTTACCTATTAGTGAAAGATGTTACAAAAACAAATAGAAAGCAGTACTGAGTTGCGCTGGCGCTTTGCAGACTGGTCTGTGTCACCTTCAGCGGCATAGCGTTCTCGAGAGTGTTTCCTGTTGACTGAAGCCTGTTGTTGTTGCGCAAAAAGCTGGTCATAAGGGTTATCCATCGTATAATTCTGGGGGAAAACCCTCTGAGGACCAGTGAAACTAGACTCTGGCCCATGGCCTTCTGTTAGAGCTTGTCCATTCCTGCGTCCATAAGGAGTAGAGGTCCTGAATGAACCCAGGCAGTCCGCATTCATTTCATCTGAACCGCCTGAAGTCTCAGGCGATGGTTGTTGACGAACAAGAGCTCCACAACTCTGGCGTTTATGCTGTATAGGATCGTGTATATGCGCATTAGAAATATCGAGGGAGCCCAAGGATTCGTCTGGTGACATCCCACGCGGCAAACTGATATGAACGGGTAAAACAGGAGCCTTGAACCCAGTATCTGGCATTGTCAGAATCGGGGGTTTCTCAATGGACGCGCGGATGGGTTTAGGAGTCACGATTTTATCGGCGTATCCAATAGCACCGTTTGCGCCAGACGAGTTGTTCAGCTGCTTGGGACCAGGAGCGGTTGTCTTTGGGCGACCGAGACTTGCTCCAGCGAGCTGGAATATATTCTTAGGTGCTGGAGCATTACCATGAGAAGAGGTTCGGTGAGCCATGAGTCCTGGGAGGGGCAGGACCGAGTTTTCCATCCCAAGAGGAACTTCTGGGTCCAGTTTTGCAGAACGGTGTAAGGGGTTTCCTTGGTTGGGAGTAAATCCAGGTGTATTCAAAGAGGCAGAGGAAGACCCTGACTGAGCGAGGGGCATGAATGGGGTTCGTACACTCATGGTAGTTTGAGTTGAGGATATCCAGGATCGAAATCAATTTGATAAACAGTATTTGTGTATATTTATCAATTTCAAGTAACCGATAATGATATTGCACAAATTATATTTTATGCTGACCGCTTGTCTCCTTCATGTACGGCCCCTCTGCGGCAGCCCTTTCTTCTGCCGCGCTAAACATACCATTACTACTCTACCAATTCCTAAAGATATCAAAGTCCTCGAGACTCATGATGACATGATCGATGCGACCTGGTGGACAACAAGGTTCAGTGCAGTTGCTATACCTCGAAGCCGTGTCGATCTTCAATTCGCAAAAAGTTCAGGACCAGGTGGTCAGGTCCGTCAATAAATTTCTTAAAAAATTATTCTTACATCTAAACTGCTTTGCAGAACGTTAACAAGGTCAACACGAAAGCAGTTGTCAAATGCTCTCTCGATAGTCCTTGGATCCCACCCTGGACAAAGGCTGATCTCATTAAATCTGTGAGCTAATAAGCTGTCGCTACTATGATGTCTGATGAGATCATCTATCCTTAGCGTCACTATGCTTCCTCATCACATTGTCTTCAAGTTACGTCGACGTTGACGCGCTCGCAGGCCCAGAACGCTGATGATTGTTTAACAAAGGTTCTTTCACGTAATCATTCTTGTGGTTTGTTCTCAAGAATGCATGACACAGCTTCATGATATCATCCTTTCCGCGGCAAAGGCACATATCAAGCTTGAGCCTTCACAAGAGCAAAAGAAAAAAGTAGAGAAGCATCAAGCTACAGAAAAAGCAAGACGGAAGTTTGAGAAGATGCGAAAAAGCGATGTCAAGCGATCCCGCTCAAATAACGATTGGTAACGATGACTGGGAAGAATTGGAGGTAGGTGCCTTTGTCCAAAAAGGCATATTCTTGAGCTCTCAATAGCTAGCAGTCGATTTACTGCTTTCAATTATTTCATAGCGACCGATCGATTTACATTGGAGTTGCTATCTTTCTCGAGCTACAATATAGACGCTGCAGCTAGCGGCACACCACTCACCTGCTCGCGTCATGGAATCTGCAAAGGGGATAATAGCCTGTAGGGAATCGTACGTAGACTTCAGTGCTGTATCTCTCATGACTTAAGCCTGATCACTTTTTGTGGTACCGGTCATTTAAAAACCGTATGAGAAGGACAGATGAATTAATTTATCCATGCGAAAAGAACGTTGCTAGAATGGGATTCAGAAAACTGTGTGGAAGCAGGATAGGGTAAGACGACCCTCCACGGAGAACAAACCAGGTTTCAACTAGCCAACGTTAATACAGGTGAAGTCTTCTCGTTATTAGATAGCGAGGGGTTCGTTGTAGGAGTCCTCCATCGTTCTGACACATTGACGTATAGATCAGATGTGGCAATTGTCGCAGAAACCTAGTCGCACGTTGGTTTGACTTGGAATAAAATGTGTTCCGTTGCAAACCAATGAGTATATCTAATGAATTACAAAGTTTATATACAAAAAATATTCCAGAAACTTCCACCGGATCACGGCGTCGGCTTGATTTCCCAACAGCAATTGCTCTCCGTGCTATCTTACTGTCGTCGTATGTTTTCTGGACTTTCTTAAATATTGAAATTTTATAAAGTTAATCATTCAACGACAATGCCTGTTATTGGAAAGCTGCTGGAGCTCTAATTCATCATTTGTACATATCCCAGAGAAGATTTGGATTTCTAAGTTATATGAATGGTCCAGTTCCCATGATATCCAATTCCCAATTCTTCATCATGATGAATATATCGCACAGCGCCTGCACAGCGTTTATTCTATTTTATTCCCAGAGGTGAATAGTGGCAAGAGATCCAATCCTTCTTTTGATATTCCGTCAGAATGCACTTCGAGACATAATCAGTGAGTAGGCACTAAGCAACCATTAAATGAATAAAGTTCTTTGGCTGGTTGAGCCATTCTGCTGAAGTCAGAACAGTCGAGATAGGCATAAACATTCACATGGCGGAAAACAGGATCTTGTCTGAATGATGCAAGATGCAGAGATCTCTGATTGAATAAAACGGACGGAAGTTTCAGAGATTCCCGGTTTATATTTGTCTCGGTTAGCTTTCTAGCAAAGATTGGGAAAGTTTATTTCGTCCAGTCTTCGTCCCCTCTCGCGATTTAGAAAATTTAGGCCACGAGTCATGAGAGAGGCTTGGACACCTCAAGATCAACTTGGGAGATGAAAAATCTATAGGTAATGACAAGGTATGGGTTATCGCAGTGACGAGCTATCATAGAGTCGACTGTATTTCGACCAGCTGGAATCTCGTCCTAGTAAACCTTTTGACGACCAAGATTGGTTAGTTTTATATAATCCTGGTTGTGATCTCCGAGGGATCTGGCCGGAAATAGGTAGCAAGCAGTCAGGAGGGTGAGCTTATGGCCTTTTATAGGAACAATGGGAATCGTTTACGGGGCAAACGATAAGACGGGAAACCAGTGAATGGGCCTATCATAAATACTGCCGATAGCATCGCACATATGTTCTGACTGAGCCATAGTCACCTCTTCTGAAATAATTTACTCGGAAATAGAGGTATGTAAAATGGGTCCGATTTACTTATAGTCGCCTGTTTAGTTGCTGAGCTCTTCTGATTTGTATCACCCTCTGGTAGGAAAAATAAACTTAATGAAAAGGAAACGACGAATGAGACACAAGATCAAATGGAAAAATGTAGAATAGAAGAGATGTGACTAGTGATTGAATGAATAGCACAATCTATTCTTTTTGAATACATCGGGATATAGCTTGATTGTGAAACAGAAGTTTCCTTCCTTTATTTAGCCTGGAGCGAGAAGTTGGAGCGGGACGGCAAAGTTTAATAAAACGTCAAAAAGGAAGTTGACAGAGAACTCTGTGCATTCCAGTGTTCAGAGAGACGTCTTTTTCCAGGTCCTGGGAGAAGTGCAATGGTTGGCAGTGAAGCTATTGTAGGCAAACTTAAAAAGGAAGCCAAATTTGAATACAGGGGTGATGGCCGATAAGGTATGATTACCCCGATCCGGCGATCATTACGTATCGAGAAATGCCCAGGTGGCCCCTTGTCACATAAACATTTCATTAAAGACGGGGAAAAACTAAATAGGACAAAGAAAGGGAAGACATGATCAGGCGTGCGTCGCAAACGGATAGCCACATGATATATGGCAATGACGCGTAGCCGGTTACACAACACCCGACACCAGCTATTGAAAACAAAAGATAAAAGGCAGGTTCGAGGCTGCTGTGAAATCGACCTCTTGTCGCTCCTCTGCACGTGTCTCGGACATCCACGTGATTATGTTCCACAGTCTGGTGAGCTGTCTAGTCATGTGTCCATGTAATGTGGCGATTCACCCTTGTGGGTCTGTGTTTTACCACTCCTCTCCTTTAGACAGCTTTCGCCCTGCCAGCCTACAGTTCTTCCTCTCCACAGGGCTCGGGATTTGTGACTTTTGCGGCATCTGCCTCGGGCAATGCGTTTGTGAGAGCAGGCTTGCCCATAAACTCGCTCGCCACAAGAAACGAACCCTATCTCCTATCTAGGCTGCCCTATCCGCCGACGGGCAATCCGAGCCCTTTAAACTACTTGATTGCACCGGAATGCATTCCAGCTCAGACGGATAACTTGACTGACTATTCTGATGACCCCTATATCCCACCCAATTTCAATCACCCACCGCCGCTTACCTCACAGAATAATCATCCACCATTGTTGACCTCACAAAATAGGTATGACGGATATGACTTTCCGTCCCCGCAGCTTGTATCCTATCCGCTCCATGCCCCTCCAGTCCAAAGAGATCTCCCGGAGCCATCGATCTCCTCATCTTCTGACAGTAGCGTCATACTAGACTCGGTCCGTCAAGTGCCGTCTCAGGCTGACTTTCTATCTGATAGCGCTTCTCCACCCCTCCAAGTACTCTCCCCCCGCTGTAACGGTCCTGTCCAGGAAAAACGCCATGCCAACAAAATTAGTGACTCCAGTGGTCATCTCAAGCGCTGGATTGAGACAGACAAGTATCTCAGAAACCAGATCGGAATCCCTGAGGGGACTCGTGTCGACTTATGGGCTTTACCCGATCCTCCACTTGGCCAGAAACCCCAACAACCTCTTCCTATTCTTGTGAAACTCGCCATCCACGGTTGCGAAAAAGGTATGTTGACGTTACAGGAAATTTACCAGGCTTTGGAGAACCGATTTGAGTATTTCTCTCTGCTGCAAAATACGGCCTGGAAGGTTTGTAGCCCTCGGATGTTTCTCGCAATCGAACCTCGGCTCTGACTCTTTTGTCTGCATTCATAGAACTCTATCAGACACAATCTCTCCCTCAATCAAGTTTTCCGCTCGTGTGACAGGCCGATGACCGAACCCGGCAAAGGTCGTTATTGGTCCCTTGACATATCCAGGGGTGAGGGTTACAAACGAGAACGTCGACGTAAGAGAAGAAATACTGCTCCATATAATGGTACAAGAGACCTTCCCGGTGGTATTGGGAATGGTCTCAATTCTGGGGACTCTTCCGACCCTGACGAAGAGATAGCTGCCACAGGAGGACGTGTAGCGGCTGTCAAGACTTCGAAAAGAGGACGTAAACGTGGTCCTTATGCTAGGATTAAAGTCGGCCAACCTTCTGTCCCTGGATCAACTGGTATCACTGCTGGAGGAGTTGCAGCCGCGACTTTTGTCGCCTATCAACCTAATGGCAGCTATGCTCCCGTTTCATGTGCAGCTTCGACTGCATCACATACTGGAGTTCTAGCTGCACCAAGTTCTACCGAAGCTATTAGTTCAGGCTCAAGGAATTACCGTTTCAGGACAACTTTTGCTGAACATTGTCAGGCAGTGGATGTCTTGCCTGCTCCCATCTCATCTGTGTCATCTGCGTCTCACTCACACGAAGAGAATTCGCAGATGAGGGATGTTCGCCCTACCGTGCCTGCGACATTATCATTTCCTTCGTCGTATCGTGGGATGTACTTCAATCGCGTTCCTGCATCAGAGTTTGGAGAAGTCTCGTTTGCTGTACCGAGTACTCTTGTTCCGCGGACACGGGTGGGATTTCTAAATCCTATTGGAGGTGTTATGCGACGTGGAAGAACCGCAAGCGTGATCTCGATATCGTCGGATGAGATGTCAAGCCCCGAGGTAGGCGAAAGGAGGTTGGGGATTGTTGGGGGGATGAGCGGAAGTGAAAGTGATCAGTGAATAAATATCGAGTGGAAACGTTCGTCCCTCACAAGTTCGTAAGTGACGGATATATTGTGTAAAATGCATTTTGTGCTGATTTTTTCGAATTCAGGGCCTCGCTTTGCTTTGCTTGTAATGCAAGTGTCACTTCGGAGTGCGTCCGCAAGTGTTGCATCACATGTTCATTATCGTCTGTGTCATCGCGAAATCATACCCGATGCCTCAATTCGGTCTTCCCCGCATTTCTTATTATCTTGCTCGTAACCGTTATTGTGCATGAGGTCTAGTTGAAATGTTCTTATTTTTTTTGTTGTGCTGCTCTCATTGCTCGTCGTGTTATCTTTGGCATGTTTTTATTGCTTATTGTCATGTGCATATGCAATCTCTCTATCCGTTGCAGTCTGTAAAAATTTGTCATAGTTTGTCATTTTTCATTCCTCCTCCCTTCTCTGTATCACACTCTACTTGATTTAGCAAAGTAAAGATATATATATGTATGTATCTTGCTAGCTCTGCCCATGCTTGAATCATAATTTAATTTTCTTGAGGGTCATGAGTTTTCTCCTATCTCCCTTCACACTCAAAACTGAAATTCGACTCACAAGAGAAAAAGAGGGTGGTCTCTTTAATTTCCATGGTGTTCTTGTGACTGAGTTGATATGGATTTTTTCTACTATCCAATTATCATTCATCATGAAAACTAGGTCAGTAATACATCTTATTAGTTAAATATTTTCCTAGAGTAACAACTTGACTAGTTTATTTGATTTGTTCATTCTTTGAATGTAAGTAGAAGATGTAAGCAATTGCTATTAGAGATACAGAAATTGATGGTAGCATTTAAAAAAATATTATTAAGACAATTGATCTCTGGTACACTAAACCTCAGAGTTTTACCTTTAAGAACCCCAGATTAAGGAGTGACACCTTGTTAGAAATTATCCTTGGCTATATACAGATATTTTGAGTGTTATCCAGTGCTTAAGTCACTTCTGTAATCAAAGGAATAGCAAAATGGACATGAAAAATTGTTATTTTTAGGCACGTGTCTATTTATAGCCTTACATCACATTCTTTTTCCTGTTAAAATAAGCAGATGGAATGATCTAGGCCTCAACTTGTGATTTACTTTTATATGGTTGTTTATATGGTTGCAGTTTCAGGTGACTACGTTAGTGTAAGCTAAAAGTAAGTAGGATGATAATAGGAGGAAGATATAGAAGAAGATAACTATGGATTACAATCAGGAGGTAATAAAACAAGTCCCGAGTTATACCCATCAGGAGAATCAGATGATAAGGAGACTATCTTACAACTTCCCATGGTATATCGCAGCAGAGACACTCAAGGGATGTAGGACCGGTGACCCCTATGTTCACATTCCCACAATAAATGGTTGAGATATCGCGCGCTTGGGATTGGGGGGGACGAGTGATTCTTATTTTAGTGTGCACGAGCATGCTGTTTCTGGTAAGCTGCATCATCACAAAGCTGATAGCCGCCAAAAGCTTTTCCAAACACGTGACTTCGGTTCGAATTCTACTCAGGGGTTGTCTTCCTCTCTTCCTCCGCCGCGGCGGTCCCTCTCCCACTAGAAAATACTGATTCATATTTGCATTAAACATAAGATGTAAGTCCTCCGCTTTTTTAGAAAAATGGGTGGGAAGCTAATGAACACCCACTCAAGAGCCCACGCTCTCTACTGACGATAAAACTCATTTGTATAGCAAAAAAAATAAATAACAAGTATCTACGTTCATACGCTCTACGGGAGCTGGAAAATGGCCGTTCCGACTCAGCAGTATCCTCCTTGGCTTACGCCTATACCTTCGGTGATCGAGAATGCAAACGGAGTGCCAATTACCACTTCAACAACTGTATCATTCATACCACTGACCTACTTTGGTCCCAGTGTAAGTGATACATAAGACTCCTTGCTAATGCTGCCACTGGTATATTGTTTATGATGATTGCCATACTGTAGATACCATTGGGTCCGGAATGGACTTATGGTGGTTTATCCTCCCCTGCGTCAACGTTGAGTACAACTGCGATACCCTCTTCCACATCTACAACCTCTGCCCCCACGAGCATAAGCTCCTTCGTGTCCTCTCCAACATCCTTAATATCTAATACGCCGACTCCTACTCAATCCAGTGCAGTTACGAACAATAGACTCACCAGAGGGCAACTTGTCGGTGTTATCGTTGCCAGCATCCTTGGTTTTATTTTTCTCCTTGTCCTCGTCCTTGCTATCTATCTCTTCTGCAAAGACAGACGTCGCCGAAAGTCCAGAGACATTGGAGCATCCATTGATGACGATTATTATGTTGTCGGTGGTTCCCCGAGACTTAGTGGCGAAGAGGCAGATCCTTTCCTCGTACAACGTCGCGGTGGAAAGGGTGGTAGGATGCACATACCGGAGAAGACTGTTGGAGGTGGTCCTACAAATCAGTTTACAGAGATAGGTGTTCGACCACCTCAACCACCAATTGTTCCACGTGTTCCTCCACCGCCAGCCACCACTATTGCCAGTCTTGGTTCCTCTAATTCTTCATCAACGAACTCTGGATATGGTGAACCTCTTGCTCAACCCACCCTTAGCATTCGGCCTATCAGGGAGGAATACGAGCAGGAGACGATTGACGATGCAATTCCGTCATCCGAGGAATCGCACAAGCTAGATCAGGAGGTTGTCCCGCCCCTTACAGAAGAACTAGAAGACAGTACTGAACGGTATTCTGGAGCCTATGCTTATCGTGCTGAGATACCGTTCTTGCCTCCTAAACTGGTCAATCCTCCATCAAAAAGCTCCACTAATTTCACACTTCTACGTCCCCCATTCGCAAAGAAACCATCTTTTTCCTCTCATCGATCATCGTTACCTTTGGATGTGGATGAAAGTGCCACCTTGCTGACCGCGAGAAGGGTTAAGATTGAAGATTTAGGACCGAGAATTATACACGGTTCTTCTCCGATTGAGGACCGCGCCAGCAAGCCCTTGACATCTTCGTTCCTCAGTAGTCTTAGTGCCATCGCTGGACGACTTAGTCGGCGTAGGAGTGAAAGTCTGTACACGCCTCAACACCAGCCCCTCCTTCAATCATCGCCACTCTCCGACCAGGACCTTGAACGTGCCCGTTTGCCTCCTCCCATTTTTACACCTCATTTAAGTGAACCTGCCCTATCACGAGGTAGTGTGAGCATTGGCCTCAATACAGATGGAGTCAGACCAATTTCAGACGTCAGTGGTAGGAGCCAGAATTCTGGTGCAACCGTCTACCATGATGCACATTCTTCTTTACCTGGAACGCCGTCGGATGTCGCATCTGCTATGGCCCCATCCTCATCTACCACTAAACCAACTGTGCCTTCTCAACTGTCCCAGTCACAAATACCATCTTACGACGACCAGCCTCCCACCTCAACAGCTAGTCCTTCTGGTGATACTTCTCATGCTCAGGCCTTCGACCTCGATTATGATGTTCTTGATATGCCAGCACCTTCTGCTATTTTTAAAGCTAGCTCAAATCCATCGCTCCAGACTGCGACTTCAGGTACTACAGTTGTTGATCGTACCACTATTCATTCAGGACATCTATTCTCTCCTGGTTTTAATGCATCAAAACAATCAGAACAGTCAAAAAGCACAACCAACTCGCCTGGTATAGGATCTGGTACCACAATCGATGTGTTGGAGGAGGAACCACCTACTGCTGGTGAAGGATGGCGTTCAATGGCTGCTGTAACTCCGACAAACAGTGGTGGTGATGTCGAGCGGCTCGCTAGAAAGACTACCTTTGGAGTGGTTAGCCTTCATTCCTTCATCTGAACTTTCGATGCGCTAACAATCCCTCAGCCAATATACGTTGCCGGGATAGACCACACGTCAGAGCAAGGCTCTCTCCACTCTATGCGGTCACATGTTGGGCCCTCCTCCCCGCCCCGATCGACAGGATCAGCGGCGGCATCTACCAGGAGGGAGCTCTTGTACGGCTCCAGTTCTTCACACCCATCGACATTATCTGCTTCCCGTTCGACAGGAACAAATGGTAGTGCCGCTTTATCATTTGCACAATCAATAGCGAGGTCTGGCAGTATTACCTCTGACGGTCGTAGACGTGGATATGTCTCGCCTGCTCTATCTGCTCTTGGTAATCGGATACAAGATAGCAGCAGGAATGATCTTGCGGTGTCTACAGAAGGGGATAGTAGTGGTCATAGTAGTAGAAGTGATCCTGAAGGAGGGATGCTACAGAGTCCTAGTACGGCGTACCTGGGACCTGAGAAAGCTGTGAGTATGGTTTCGAGTGCCGTGTCTGGATAACATGTGAACTCTGTCCAATTCAATGCTTTCCTCGATCGATGGGCCGTCGTTT
>Ga0153999_1000859_pt1 | contig 12735 bp, 10 predicted proteins | sample TSNC083MetaG_FD_104675 | JGI IMG/M metagenome (GOLD analysis project Ga0153999, IMG submission 104675) | Attine ant fungus gardens microbial communities from North Carolina, USA - TSNC083 MetaG | ecosystem: Host-associated > Fungi > Mycelium > Unclassified | place: USA: North Carolina, Lumber... | reverse complement strand
TTTCCTGATAAACGTAAGCCGCCCAGGCGCCCCAGACGGTCGACAGCGAAGCGCCGTGTGCCGTATCAAAGGAAGCGGATAATTCATGTCCCAGCTGATGGACGGCAAAATCCTTGTCGCCGCCGAGACCGGTCAGACCGTTATGGGACAGGGAACCGGCCCACATTAATTCGCTCATGGCTTCATAGTTATGGGGATCTTTGATGGCGGCAGAGCCGTACCGGATGACGGTCCGGAGCAAAGCTTCGGCGATGGCATCGGTCAATTCATTGTCCAGCGGATTGAAATAGCGATCCAGCGTATGCATCATAATATCGGTAATTCCACAGCCAATCTGATAAAGCGGTAGGGTAAAGCTAAGCTTTGGATTCATGATTGCAAAGCAGGGGCGGTTAAGATCGGAAGGCAGGCCCGATTTGCGCCCGGACTCCGTATTGGTGAGGACGGAGGAAGAACTGGTTTCACTGCCGGCCGCCGGGATGGTCAAAATGGTGCCGATGGGAAGACTTTTTGTCAGCAGTTCCTTTTGCAGCCAGAAGTCCCAGATATCAATCTCCGGATTAGCGGTGCCGTGGGCAATTGCTTTGGCGGTATCAATGGCCGAGCCGCCGCCGACACCGAGAATGAAATCGGCCTGAAAGGCAAGCGCTTTTTTAATCCCCTCACGGGCATGTTCCAGTGTCGGATTGGGTTTTGCCCCGCCAAACGGTTCACAGGCAATCTGATTGTCTTTAAGATTTTCACAGACCTGAGCCAGCAGTCCGCTGCGCTTGATACTGCCGCCGCCATACACCAGCAGAACCCGTGAGCCGCCGTATTTTTTTACACATGCGGCAGTTTTAAGCTGCATATCTTCGCCGAAGATGACTTCGGTCGGGTTTGAGTAGGTAAAAGCATGCATTTTCGTCCCTCCTTTTTGGATAATTCTAGCATAAATAAAGGAGTTTGAACAGTGAAAAGTGTAATTTCAAAGTGCACCGGTAAGTTCATCCAGCGAGTGAAAGGTATAACCCATATCCTCCCAGCGGCTCAGCAGTTCATCTAGAATCTCCCCATTTGTTTTCGAGGTACTATGTAATAATACGATGGCACCGGGATGAATCCGGCCAATCAGCTTCTGAAAAGCCTCTTCTTTTGTCGGCTGCTTATCTTCATACCAGTCTACATAGGCAAGGCTCCAGAAAAAGGTTTGGTAGCCAAGATCCTTTGCCATGCGCAGATTGCTTTCGCTGTATTTTCCCTGTGGCGGCCGATAATATTTTTTCATTTCCTGGCCGGTGATGGACTGATACAAATCCTCCGTCGCAGTCAGTTCCTGAGCAAAAGCTTCAGAAGTGGAAATTTTAGACATATCGGGATGGTGGAAGGTGTGGTTGGCCACCGTATGGCCTTCCGCAACCATTCTCTTTACAAGCTCAGGACTGGAGTTTAAATAGTTGCCGACCAGAAAAAAGGTGGCGGGTGCCTGGTGTTTTTTTAGAGCATCCAGAATTGGTTCCGTATTTCCATTTTCAAAGCCGGCATCAAAGGTCAGATACAGTTTCTTTTCTTCCGTATCCGCCACGTAGTGGGCATTAAACTGTTTCAGGTATTCACCGGTGGCATTTCCCACCGGCGGTTTCCCTTCCTGCTGAAAGCTCAGCCCCCAGTTTCCGTCGGCAGAGGCTAAAACAGCCGGTTCGTTCCGGGCGGAAGTGAAGCTGGCAAGCTGCTGTCCCAGGAAGAACGAAAGGAAAAACAGAAAAGTGATGCCGATCATACGTTTTGAGATTTTCCATTTCATAGGTGGTTCCATTTCGGAGTTTTTCTACAATGTATGAAGCATCAAATCCATTCATGCGTTTGTTATTGTAAGAAAGTTGATAGAATTTTTATTGAAAAATGTGGTATAATCGAAATAATACAAGAAGAAAATGAGGAGACAGACATATGAAAAAATGGAAAAGCCTTTTGGGTATCACCATCGCCATGAGTCTGGCGGCAGGTTCTGCAGCAATGGCCGAGATCACCGTCCCGCCGATTCCGCTAGGCGATGCGGCGGTGACGACAGCGGAAGAGAGCGGCGGGCCGGGGGCAGCCCTGAATCCGGGGGCACCTGTTGAAACCCAGGCGGCCGTGCAGTCTGGCAGTACCGTCAGCCTGACAGAGCCGGTTGTAGTAGCGGAAGGAGCCGTCCTGATGGATGCGGCAACCGGCCGGGTATTATATGGGAAAAACCAGGATCAGCAGTTCTATCCGGCCAGTATTACCAAGGTTATGACGGCGCTGCTGGTTTTAGAGAACTGCCGCCTGAATGAAACGGTGACTTTTTCAGCGTCGGCAACGACCAATCTGGAATCGGGAAGTGTTTCTCTCGGCATTACGGCGGGCGATCAGCTGACGGTAGAGCAGAGCTTGTATGGTCTGCTGCTGAAATCGGCAAATGAAATAGGAAACGGCCTGGCTGAACACGTTTCCGGAAGCATCAGCGGCTTTGCGGAGCTGATGAACGCCCGTGCTAATGAACTGGGATGCCGAAATACTAATTTTGCCAATCCCCACGGTCTGAATAACTCCAGCCATAAAACCACGCCCTATGATATGGCACTGATCCTGCGGGCAGCTTTGCAGAATGAAAATTTCAGAAAAATTGATACCACCCTGACGTATAACTTCCCGGCGACGAAAAATGCCCAGGCCCGTACCATCACTATGGGACATAAGATGATGTATCCTTCCGATTCCCGTTATTACGAAGGTATCATCGGCGGCAAAACCGGTTATACTTCACTGGCTGGGAATACACTGGTAACCGGAGCAGAGCGAAACGGCGTCCGGCTGATTGCGGTTGTGATGAAGAGCAGCGGAACTCATTATACAGACACGAAAGTACTCCTGGATTACGGCTTTGAAAACTATGACGCCTTAACCGGCGGCATAGGCGCAGCAGCGGCATCAACCGCCGGCTCCGGCTGGTTTCAGGATAGCCAGGGAGCCTGGTATTATATTGAACCGGCCGGCAGCAGGGCCAAAAGCTGCTGGATTCTGGACGGGGGCGACTGGTATTATCTTGGGGCCGACGGAAAGCTGCTTCAGAATACCATCACTCCGGACGGCTATCAGGTAAATGAAAACGGGATTTGGAAAGCAAGTTAAAAGAGGAGGACGTCATTTGAAACCGCTTATGGTAACCGTTTTGGCGGCATTGGCTGCCGGAACGGCCGGAATCCTGCGTTCCGAATATGAAAAAAACTCCCTGTCCGTTGAAGAAACGGTGATTTCTTCGGATAAAATAAAGTCTGAAAAACGGCTTGTCTTTCTCACTGATCTGCATGACAAGGAATTCGGACACCAAAACAGCCGCCTGCTTACGGCAATCCGGCAGCAGCGGCCGGATCTCGTCCTGATTGGCGGCGATACGATGATAGCTAAAAAAGATCAGGCCGGACTGGCGGTTACCGAATGTCTGATCCGGAGCCTGACAAAACTTTGCCCGGTTTATTACGGCAACGGCAATCATGAACAGCGTCTGCGGCGGGAAACCCATCATTACGGTGACAGCTATGCCCGGTTCTGCCGGCTCTTAAAGCATTATGGGGCTATTTATTTATCTGATGCATCAGTCGAAATCGGTGACGACTTAAGGATCAGCGGGCTGGATATTGCCGGGCGGTACTATCAGGATTTCTGTCCGGCGCAGATGACTGCAGGATATATAAATAAGAGTCTGGGGCCGGCGGCGGCGGATCGGTATCAGATTTTACTGGCACATTCGCCGCTGTTTCCGGGAGCCTATGCAGAATGGGGTGCAGATCTTACGCTGGCCGGACATTTTCATGGCGGCACCATCCGGATTCCCGGACTTGGCGGGGTGATGACGCCCCAGTTCCAGTTTTTTCTGCCATGGTGTGCCGGAACCTTTGAAACCGGAGGACGGTATCTGATTGCCGGCCGGGGGCTGGGAACACATTCCATCAATATCCGCCTTAACAACAAGCCGCAGGTGGTGGTAATCCGTCTGGTTCCGGCATGACAAAACCGGGATCGGAGTTTACAGCCGTCTTTTTTTTTGTTATACTTAACGTTATGGACAGGAAAGCACTTAAACAGCAGAGGCGGATGTTGCAGAAAAGGCAGGAAGTACATGTTTAAAATAATTTCTTATAAACTGGAAAAGTTTGAGGGCCCGCTGGATTTGCTGCTGCATCTGATTGATAAAAATAAGATTGACATTTATGATATACCTATTGTTGAGATCACGCAGCAGTATCTTTTCTACGTCAACCAGATGGATACGGAAGATCTGAATGTGGTCAGTGATTTTTTAGTCATGGCCGCAACGCTTCTGGATATTAAGTCTCGCATGCTGCTTCCGGCAGAGGTCAATGAAGAAGGTGAGGCACAGGATCCGCGGGCGGAATTGGTACAGCGCCTTTTAGAATACAAGAAATATAAAATTATGGCTCAGGAGCTTGCCGATCTGGCGGAAAGTGCCCGGTACCAACTGTATAAGGAACCGACGATTCCGAAAGAGGTATTGAAATACGAACCGCCGCTGGATCTGGATCAAATGCTGGACGGGCTGACTCTGGCGCGGCTGCAGAAAATTTTTGAGCAGGTGATGAAACGCAAGGCAGACAAGGTTGATCCGATCCGGAGTAATTTCGGAACCATTAAAAAGGAGCCCGTCAGTCTGGAATCGCGGATTACGACGGTTATGTCCTATGCCAGGAAACACCGGCGCTTCAGCTTCCGGGAGATATTGGAACGGCAGGCGGACAAGCTGGAGGTGGTAGTAACCTTTCTGGCTATCCTGGAGCTGATGAAGATCGGGAAAATCCATCTGACCCAGGAGCATACCTTTGACACTATGCATATTGAGTCACTGGAAACAGAAGGGCAGGAGCAGGAACTGGATTTGACAGGACTTGAAGATTTTTAAAGGGCAGGTTTACATATGGGTAACTGGTTTGATGAAGAGGATGAAGAATTTGATCTGGCGGCGGTGGAAGCCCGCCCCCATGATCTGGCGGCAGAGGCGGCCGGGGATGAAGGAAGCCGGACAGGAGCCGGACAGGAGCCGGACAGCTATCCGGAGCATGAGTGGGAAGCTATTATTGAAGCGGTTCTGTTTACGGTGGGTAACTCCGTGGAATTAAGACAGCTGGCCCAAGCGCTTGACCAAAGTGAAACCATTGCCGTGCGGGTGGTGGAAAATCTGAAAAAGCGCTATGAAAGGGAAACCCGGGGGATGCAGATCATTGAGCTGGACGGTGCTTATCAGATGAGCACCCGGGCGGTGTATTATGAGAACTTAATCCGGGTGGCAAAGGCACCAAAAAAGCAGGTGCTGTCCGAGGTGGTGCTGGAAACCCTTTCGATTATCGCCTATAAGCAGCCGATTACCAAGTCCGAGATCACTAAGATCCGCGGAGTATCCTCCGACCACGCGGTCAACCGGCTGGTCGAGTATGGGCTTATCTATGAGGCGGGGCGGCTCGATGCACCGGGCCGTCCGGCTTTGTTTGCGACCACAGAGGAATTTTTGCGGCGGTTTGGAGTTGGTGCGGCAACTGATCTTCCGGCCATGAATCCGGAGCAGGAAGAGGAGATTAAGCTGGCGGTTGAAGAAGAATTAAAGTACCGCATGGAAGCCGGTGCAGAAGGTGGGGAAGATTCCGGACATGAGCCGTCCGGCAGCCCGGAAGAATGATGATATTGGAAATAAACGGCATAAGAACAGACAACAAAAATTGCGCCCCCGGAAGTTGTTGTCTGTTCTTATCACGTTTCCCTGATCGCTGGAAAAAACGACCTTGACTTGCAGGCAGGAACGTGATACCATTTAATCCATAAGACCACATGATGTGGCTTGCAAATAAAAAAAGATACCATATATAGTATGATTAATTCGGGTTATGGAGGAACGGGAAAATGAAATGTAATGATATTCAGGTGATTAAAAAAGACGGGACACATGAGCCTTTTCATGTCCGGAAGGTAGTCGTTGCAGTTAATAAATCGGCGCTGCGGGCAATGGTTTCCTTTTCCCAAGCGGAGATTGATTTTATCTGCCATTTTGTAGAGGAGAAGGCAGAAGAACTGGGAACCATGAGAATCCCCATTACCCAGATGCATAATCTGGTCGAGGGGGCTCTCGAAAAAGTTAATCCGGCAGTGGCGAAAAGCTACCGGGATTACCGTAATTACAAGCAGGATTTTGTAAGGATGCTGGATGATGTCTATAAAAAGAGCCAGTCCATTATGTATATTGGTGATAAGGAAAACAGTAATACCGACAGTGCCCTGGTATCAACCAAGCGCAGTCTGATTTTTAATGAATTGAACAAATCGTTATACCAGAAATTTTTTATGACGGTGGAAGAACTGCAGGCATGCCGGGACGGATACCTCTACATTCATGATATGTCGGCCCGCCGTGATACGATGAACTGCTGCCTGTTCGATGTAAAAAACGTCCTGTCAGGTGGTTTTGAAATGGGCAATTTGTGGTATAATGAGCCTAAGACTCTGGATGTGGCTTTTGACGTGATCGGCGATATTGTTCTCAGTGCCGCCAGCCAGCAGTACGGAGGCTTTACCGTACCAAGCGTGGAAGAGATTCTGGCACCTTATGCGGAAAAATCCTATGCCTGGTATATTGACAAATACAAGAATCTGGGACTGCCGGAGGAAAAAGCAAAAGAAGTGGCCTGGCAGGATGTCTGCCGGGATATGGAACAGGGCTTTCAGGGCTGGGAATATAAATTCAATTCCGTTTCGTCCAGCCGCGGCGACTATCCGTTTATCACGATGACGGCCGGTACCGGCACCAGCCGCTTTGCCCGGCTGGCGACGGTCACGATGCTGAATGTAAGGAAAGGCGGACAAGGCAGAAAAGACTGCAAAAAGCCGGTGCTGTTTCCCAAAATCGTCTTTTTGTATGATGAAAAGCTGCATGGTCAGGGCGGTGAGCTGGAAGATATCTTTGAGGCCGGGATTGACTGTTCGGCGAAAACAATGTATCCGGACTGGCTGTCTCTGACCGGCCGGGGTTATGTTGCCAGCATGTACAAGCAGTATGGGAAAATTGTGTCCCCGATGGGCTGCCGGGCTTTTTTATCGCCCTGGTACGAACGGGGCGGAATGCATCCGGCTGATGCTGATGATGCGCCGGTGTTTGTCGGGCGCTTTAATATCGGCGTGGTCAGCCTTCATCTGCCCATGATCCTGGCAAAAGCCAAACAGGAAAGCCGGGATTTTTATGAGGTTTTAGATTATTATCTGGGTTTGATCCGGAAAATTCATATCCGGACGTATGCCTACCTGGGTGAGATGCGTGCGTCGACCAATCCGCTGGCCTATTGTGAGGGGGGATTTTACGGCGGAAATCTGAAATTAAACGAAAAGATTAAACCGCTTTTGAAAACTGCCACGGCCTCTTTCGGGATCACGGCTCTACATGAACTGCAGCAGCTGTATAACGGCAAATCACTTGTTGAAGACGGCACCTTTGCGTTGGAGGTACTGGAACACATCAATAAAAAAGTCAACGAGTATAAAGAAGCAGACGGCAATCTGTATGCCATTTATGGAACTCCGGCAGAATCGCTGTGCGGACTGCAGGTAACCCAGTTTAGGAAGAAATACGGTATTGTGGAAGGTGTTTCCGACCGCGAATATGTAAGCAACAGCTTCCACTGCCATGTCAGCGAGGACATTACCCCGATTCAGAAACAGAATCTGGAGGATCGGTTCTGGGAATTATGCAACGGCGGAAAAATTCAGTATGTCAAGTATCCGATTGACTATAACAAAGAAGCAATCCGGACGCTGGTAAGACGGGCTATGTACCTTGGTTTTTACGAGGGGGTTAATTTATCCCTGGCGTATTGCGATGACTGCGGCCATCAGGAACCGAACATGGATGTCTGCCCCAAATGCGGAAGCAAGAATCTGACCAAGATTGAACGGATGAATGGTTATCTCTCCTATTCCCGGGTAAAAGGAGATACCCGTTTAAATGAAGCTAAAATGGCAGAGATCGCAGAGAGGAAATCGATGTAATGAGGTACCATAATATTACCAAGGATGATATGCTCAACGGCGATGGCCTGCGGGTGGTTCTCTGGGTGGCCGGCTGCAGCCACAACTGCCCGGAATGCCATAACCCCTGCACCTGGGATATCCGCGGCGGAATTTTGTTTGAAGAGGAGGCAAAGGCCGAACTGTTTGGCGAGCTGGAGAAGCCATATGTGTCCGGTGTGACGTTAAGCGGGGGCGATCCGCTGCATCCCGAAAACAGAGCCGATATCAGTGCCCTGGTAGATGAAATCTGCCGGCGTTATCCGCATAAGACCATCTGGCTGTATACCGGGTATCAGTGGGAGGAGATATGTGATCTGCCGCTGATTGGCAATATTGACGTGCTGGCGGACGGGGAGTTTATCGCCGAACTTAAGGATGCCAAAATACGCTGGGTGGGGAGCTCAAACCAGCGGGTCATCGATGTGCAGCCGTCACTGATGACCGGGATGGTTGTACTGCATAATACATAAACGGAAAGGAACATGCTATGACGAACATTAAAATTAAGTATTTTTCAGCTGAAATGGAGCGGCTGTGTTATATTGACGGCAGGTCGGACTGGATTGACCTGCGGGCAGCCGCTGAAATCACATTAAAAAAAGGAGAATATAAGCTGATTCCGCTGGGAGTTGCGATGGAGCTTCCGGCCGGGTATGAAGCTCATGTGGTTCCGCGCAGCAGTACCTTTAAGAACTTCGGAATTATTCAGACTAATCATATGGGGGTCATTGATGAAAGCTACTGTGGCGATAATGACCAGTGGTTTTTTTCCGCTTATGCACTCCGCGATACGGTCATTCACACCGGCGACCGGATCTGCCAGTTTCGGATTATGGAACACCAGCCGGTCATTGACTTTGAAGAGGTAACCTGTTTAGAGCATGAAGACCGGGGCGGTCATGGCAGCACCGGCAGAAAGTGATGATGACAGTGGATGAATACAAAAGAAGAACGACCTCCGGACGAACTCCGAATTCGGGGCAGCGCCGGCCGGTTTCGCCTAATGCCCATAACCGCGCCCGGGCGGCGGCCAGACGGCACAGAAAACGGCGGCGGCGAAGGATAATCCTTGGTCTTGGCCTGCTGGTGCTTTTAATCGCGGCGGCGGTGATTGGCATTATTATATCAGGTCAAAAAAAGAACCGGGATAAGGTACAGGCCGAAGGAATTGCTTATCTGGATCAGGGCAATTATGATGCTGCCATTCAGAGCTTTACTCAGATTCTGGATAAAAGCAAGGGAAAAACCGGAAAACAGGAAAAGACGGTATTATTATACAAGGCTGAAGCAGAATATAAAAAGGGCGATTATCAGGCGGCGCTGGCTACCAGTGACGCATTAATTGCCGCGGATGGTGAAAAAGATGAATATTTGAAGCTGAAAAGCCGCTGTCAGATGGAATTGGGTGATTATAATGCAGCTCTTTCCTATCAGCCGCTGATACCGGTAGTATATAATCGGAAGGCGGTCGAAGCCATTAATGAGGGGCGTTACGAAGATGCCCTTGCGGCAATTAAGAACGGGCTGGCGGTGGGAGAGTCGGAAGCCTTGCAAAGTCTTTTATGGAACCAGGCAGTGGTTTATGTAAATACGGGAGACTATGAAAAGGCTTTAGGCTTGCTTGAGAGCTATGAACAAAAATATGGCTCAGATGAGAATATTACTAAGCAAATTGAATTTTTAAAAACCCGATAGGAGATTAAATGGCAGAATTAATTGATCTGAAAGATGCGACGGAGCGGGTGATCCTGATTGCCGTCAGTACCGATGAGGAATCCGCTGCCCACGCGTCGCTGGCCGAGCTGGCCGAGCTGGTACGTACGGCCGGAGCTGTTACCGAAGATAAAATCATCCAGAACCGGGAACGGCCACATCCGGGCACTTACCTGGGGAAGGGGAAGCTGGATGAAGTCAAAGTACGGATCTGGGAGCTTGACGCTACCGGTGTTGTCTGTGATGATGAATTATCACCGGCGCAGCTGCGGAACATGGAAGAGGCGCTGGATACCAAGGTGATGGATCGGACCATGGTGATACTTGATATCTTTGCCGCCCGAGCCAGCACCAGCGAGGGCAAAATCCAGGTTGAGCTGGCCCAGTTAAAATACCGTGCGGCCCGCCTGGTCGGCCTGCGCAGCTCACTGTCGCGGCTGGGCGGCGGAATCGGAACGCGGGGTCCCGGTGAGAAGAAGCTGGAGATGGACCGCCGCCTGATTCATGAACGGATCAGCCAGCTTAAACAGGAGCTGGAAACGGTCAAACGCCACCGGGAAGTAACCCGGCGGCAGCGGGAAAAAAACCATACGCCGGTCGCCGCCATTGTCGGTTATACCAATGCCGGTAAATCGACCTTGTTAAACCGCTTAACGGATGCCGGAATTTTAGCAGAGGATAAGCTTTTTGCCACCCTCGATCCGACCACCCGTAACCTTATGCTGGAAAGCGGCCAGCAGATTCTTTTAACCGATACGGTGGGATTTATCCGGAAACTGCCCCACCATTTGATTGAGGCCTTTAGAAGTACCCTGGAAGAGGCGAAATACAGCGATATGATTCTGCATGTAGTGGACTGCTCCAATTCTGACATGGATATGCAGATGCATGTCGTATATGAAACATTGCGGGAGCTGGACATCGTTGATAAAACCATCATTACGGTATTTAATAAAACCGACCAAAAGACGGATCCGGAATTTCCCCGCGACCTTAAATCCGATTACCAGGTTCGGATATCAGCCCGGACTGGTGCCGGAATTAAGGATTTAACAGATCTGATCGAACATGTTCTGCGCAGCCGGAAAATATATCTGGAGCGGATCTTTTCCTATCAGGAGGCCGGAAAAATCCAGACGATCAGAAAGTATGGGGAGCTGCTTGAGGAATCCTACCGGGAAGACGGAATTGCCGTAAAAGCATATATCCCGGCCGAGTTTTACGCCGGGCTGATGGAGTAAAAGACAATACGTGCTAAGGGAAAGGGGTAGAAGTGAAATGATTAAAGTGATAAAACGTGACGGTGAGACTGCCGAATTTGGTTTAAATAAAATTACGGAAGCAATTAAAAAGGCTTTTAAGGCAACCGGCAAAGACTTTAACAGTGAAATACTGGAACTGTTGTCGCTTCGGGTAACAGCCGATTTTCAGGACAAGATGGAAGCCGGAAAGGTTTCCGTAGAGCAGATCCAGGACAGTGTGGAGCACGTTCTGGAGCAGACAGGATATACTGATGTGGCAAAAGCTTACATTTTATATAGAAAACAGCGGGAAAAAATCCGTAATATGAACAATACAATTCTTGATTACAAAGATGTGGTGAACAGCTATGTCAAGGTCGAAGACTGGCGGGTCAAGGAAAATTCCACTGTAACCTATTCCGTGGGCGGCCTGATCTTAAGCAACTCCGGGGCGGTAACGGCAAATTACTGGCTGTCTGAAATTTACGATCAGGAGATTGCGGGTGCCCACCGCAATGCCGATATCCATATCCATGACTTATCCATGCTGACTGGATACTGTGCCGGCTGGTCCTTGAAACAGCTGCTGCAGGAAGGGCTGGGGGGAATTACCGGAAAGATCACATCTTCCCCCGCAAGCCACCTATCGGTGTTGTGCAACCAGATGGTGAATTTCCTTGGTATTATGCAGAATGAATGGGCCGGAGCTCAGGCGTTTTCTTCCTTTGATACCTATCTGGCGCCGTTTGTAAAGGTTGATAACCTATCTTATCCGGAAGTAAAAAAATGCATTGAGTCCTTTATTTACGGTGTTAATACCCCGAGCCGCTGGGGAACGCAGGCACCCTTTTCAAACATCACTCTGGACTGGACGGTTCCCGCCGATATGGCTGCGCTGCCGGCCATTGTCGGCGGAAAAGAGACGGATTTTACATACAGTGACTGCAAAAAAGAGATGGATATGGTCAACCGGGCTTTCATTGAAACCATGATTGAGGGCGACGCCAACGGCCGCGGATTCCAGTATCCGATACCAACCTATTCCATTACCAGAGACTTTGACTGGTCGGATACCGAGAACAATGCCCTGCTGTTTGAAATGACGGCTAAGTATGGAACACCGTATTTCTCCAATTATATCAACAGTGATATGGAACCAGGCGACGTTCGGAGTATGTGCTGCCGTCTGCGCCTTGATCTGCGGGAGCTGCGCAAGAAAACCGGCGGATTTTTCGGTTCTGGGGAAAGTACCGGGTCGGTGGGTGTGGTTACGATCAATATCCCGCGAATTGCCTACCTGGCCAGGAATGAAGATGACTTCTGTGAAAGACTGGATCATATGATGGATATTGCGGCCCGTTCCCTGAAAGTCAAGCGGGAAGTAATTACCAAATTACTGAACGGCGGACTTTATCCATATACAAAGCGATATCTTGGATCGTTTGAAAATCATTTTTCCACCATCGGCCTGATCGGAATGAACGAAGCCGGTTTAAATGCCAAGTGGCTCGGTCACGATCTGTCACACCCAGAGACTCAGCAGTTTACCCGGGGTGTGTTAAACCACATGCGGGAGAAGCTGGTTCAATATCAGGAAATGTACGGTGATCTTTACAATCTTGAAGCTACTCCGGCCGAGTCCACCACCTACCGGCTGGCCAAACACGATGTTAAGCGGTATCCGGCTATTAAGACCGCCGGCTGTAAAGGGGAT
>Ga0153999_1000858_pt1 | contig 12736 bp, 11 predicted proteins | sample TSNC083MetaG_FD_104675 | JGI IMG/M metagenome (GOLD analysis project Ga0153999, IMG submission 104675) | Attine ant fungus gardens microbial communities from North Carolina, USA - TSNC083 MetaG | ecosystem: Host-associated > Fungi > Mycelium > Unclassified | place: USA: North Carolina, Lumber... | reverse complement strand
GAGGATTCCTGTCCTTCATACTGAACCGGATACCACAGTAGTCCATTGTTACTTTCAAATACCGGCAATACCGCTTTCCTGCTGGCAGAAGTCCAGCATCCAAAGACCGCCTCGGCTTTATCACTTAATAAAAGTTTTTCTGCCTTTTCAGCAAAAATAGCATTATCTGATGCGCCATCTTCCACTACAACCACAATTTGCCTGCCAAGTAAGCCGCCATTTTCATTAATTTCTTTAATCGCCAGTAATTCCGCATCCCTTACAGATGTCTCGCTGATTGCCATGGTTCCGCTTAACGAATGCAGAATACCAACCTTGATTGTATCAGTTGAAGATGCCTCCGCATTGGTTATCGCGCCGCCGCTGCATCCGGCAGCGGACAGGCCAAGAATTCCGATCATTGCCATTACGCCTGACTTTTTCCATAGTTTCATTTTCCATCCTCCTCATTTCCTGATTGCTTTGCTGCCTTCACAAAAAGGAGCCATCCTCCTATGTCTGACCATAGAAAGACGGCTTTGTCTACCAAATGCAATATTATTAAGATAGAACAATAATATTCGAAATTTCCTGCAAAGAAAACCTGACAATTCCGTTTTTATACATGAATAATCTGTAAATCATAAGTTTTTTCGATACTGTACAGGCGTATAACCGGTGTAACTCTTAAAGAGATGCGTAAAATAATCCGTTGTCTGGTAGCCCAGCCGTTTGCTTATTTCATAAACCTTATCATTCGTTTTCCGCAGTTGCTTTTTCGCATATTCCATCTTTAACATGGTCGTAAACTGGGAGATGGTCAGCCCCATTTTGGCATGAAACAGACGATTAACATAATCCTTTGTCAGGCCCAGTTCCACCTCCATGATATCCATTACTTCGGGATTGGCAATATTCGATACCAGGATACCACAAATCTTATTTACCTGATAATCCTGCTTATATAAAGAGTATTTCTTAATGATGGTGGTAAGCTCCGCGAGATTTTTGCGGAAGTTCTCCTCATAAGTCTCATCTCTTATTTCTATTTCCGGCGTCTCAAGAAGAGCAATCCACTTATACTTCCAGATCATCTGCTTCCATATTTCTTTAAAAATCAGCTCCAGAAGCAGAGCCGCTTTCGATGGCTCTTGTTCATAATTTTGCTTTAACTCCCGGCTGGTTTCCAAAAGCTCCGCCCCAGCCTCCGCCTTCATCAGAAAAAGCTTTTCCTCCACATCTTTCAACCTTTTTTTGTTAATATAACTATATAAATCCAGCGAGATTTCACGAGCAGACATCCGCTCTAATAAGCTCCTTCGTGCTAACGCAAGGCTTTCCGCCAGCTTCTCCTCCGTATAGGGCTTTTCAATGAAATCCAAAGCACCAAGGCGGATCCCTTCTTTGGCATATTTGAAATCTTTAAAGGTACTGGCCAGCAGAACCAATGTCTTATCTCCTTTTTCCCGCATCCGGCGCATACATTCAATGCCGTCAATCAGTGGCATGCGAATATCCAGAATAACCAGATCATAAGAATCTTTCTCTAAATATTCCAATCCTTCTTTGCCATTCTCTGCCGTTTGGGCAATTTGAAATTCAGAAGACCGCCAAAGCTTATATTTTTTTACAATATAGAGAATGGCATTATCATCTTCAACAAATAGTATCCGATACATTTCTATAGCCCCTCCTCTTCCAATATCTGTAAAGCAGCATCCCAATCATAGGCTTTTTGGCTGACCGTTTTACTCATGATTGAATTTTTCACTCCTTGCTATTATAATGTCTATATCAGAATCTCACCAAGGAGGTCTCTTGTCAATGAATGAAACAACATCCGCTCCCAATCTCTTGATTGTCGATGATACCCCTGATCATATCCGCATCGCCCAAAACATCTTACATTCACAGGGATATCGTATACGTGCGGCTACAAATGGACTTGCCGCGTTAAAATTAATCAACAGAGAGCTTCCTACTCTCATCCTTTTGGATGTAAAGATGGAGGGGCTGGATGGGTTCGAATTATGTAAAACGTTAAAAGCAAAACCCGAATATCAAGATATTGCCATCATTTTTATGACTGCATTGGATGATACGGACAGCATTGAGACCGGGTTTGCCCTTGGTGCCCAGGATTATGTTGTAAAGCCATATCACGCTTCCGAATTAATTGCCCGGGTAAATGCCCATATGAAAATCGCTTTGCAGCGGCAAGAGATGCAGTATGCCTATAACGAGCTGGATCAATTCTGCCACACGGTATCTCATGATTTAAAATCTCCGTTACAGGTCATTGAACAGTTAGCCGGTCTGTTAAAAGAAGAGCTTTCCAATCCTTCGCCTGATACGAAGGAAACCTGTCAGGAAATTTTAGAACATTTGACGGGAAAATGCCGACAGACATTATTAATGAACCAACGGCTGCTGGAATTATCCAGGCTGTCACAATTATCCTGTCATTTTACCAGTGTGGACATGACTGCGCTCTTTGAAAATACGCTGATAGAACTTACCTCTCTGTATCCGGAGCGCCAAATTCGCTACCATGTTGATACCCTTCCTCTGATTCAGGGCGATGCCGTACTCCTGACCCATTTGTGTCAAAATATCATCAGCAATGCCATCAAGTTTACAAAAACAAGAGCAATTGCCCGCATCCAGGTATCCTCCGGGAAAACACATCATGGCGATCTTATTACCATTCAAGATAACGGTGTTGGTTTTGATATGGAATACTCTGACCATCTGTTTCGCATATTTGAGCGTCTGCACTCTGCTTCGGAATACGAAGGATCGGGTGTGGGGCTGACGATTGCCTTAAATATTATGAAACGTCATAATGGCTCCATTGCTTTGACCGGAATACCTGATACCGGAGCCACGGTCTCTTTGATCTTTCCGTTCAGAATATGAAAGAGTTACACGTTCTTTCTAAACTTTGAGCATTATTTCCAAAGATTTTAATAAGGATATCGCCACTTTCCAGTCTCGTGATTCCGCCGGATATTCCAGTTCTGTCCGCCAGGCTGATTCTTGCATTTTGAATGAAATCATCTTTTAGTTTAAAGTTACAGATTACCATATTGGCTAAATGAGTATAACCTTCAAACAATCCAAATCCTTCCATATCCATTGCATCAGGAATAAAATTTGTATTGTCCCGGTAAATCAGTTGATTCCCTAAATAGATATCCGTAATGGATCGATAATAACGATATTGAAACCGTTCTTCTCTGGCGGCTCTTCCGCAGGAAATGATGTCACGCATGATGAATTCCGAACTTTCGTCCGCCAGCATTACCTTCGTCTTACTTCTAAATGCCGAGCCGCCAAAGGGAATAACGGGAAGGGGGTTGTAATTAACAAATGCTGACTTTTCGACAACAATATCCGTCTTGCGGCTGGCTTCGCCTTCTTCCATTTTGTGAATTTTTTCATAGGACTGGGATGTAAAATCCAGAAGGCTTCCTTCCTTTGCCTTAATTGAAATTTCCTGGACATCTCCCGCCATAAGTCCGGCTGATGCACTCATCTGCATCACCTGCATGATATTGCCCGCCAGATAAAATGGATCCATTATTTTTAGCGGTGCAGAAAAAAAACAGTTTTCCAATACCGTTTTTCCATTTACCCGGCCGGTTGTAATATCAAGCTTTGAAGTTTTCCCAAATTTATTATCCATATAAGCCTACAGACTTTCTAATAATACATCACGTTTTAACCATGCCAGCACTTTATCAATGCCCTCATTACCACGGATATTCGTGAAAATAAACGGTCTGTCTCCCCGCATCTTTTTTGCATCCCGCTCCATGATATCCAAATCAGCCCCCACATAGGGAGCCAAATCGATTTTATTAATTACCAGCAAATCAGACCGGGTAATTCCGGGACCGCCTTTTCTGGGGATCTTATCCCCTTCTGCTACGTCAATTACAAAGATGGTGGCATCTGCCAATTCAGGGCTGAAGGTAGCTGACAGATTGTCGCCGCCGCTTTCAATAAATAGTAGCTGGATATCCGGAAACTGTTCCGTCAATTGTTCAATTGCCTCAAGATTCATTGAGGCATCTTCCCTGATCGCCGTATGGGGACATCCACCCGTTTCTACACCAAGGATTCGTTCCCTTGGAAGCACCGAATTTTTACATAAAAACTCGGCGTCTTCTTTTGTATAGATATCATTAGTAATTACGCCGATGCTGTATTCCGCAGACAGGGTTCTGGTCAATATTTCTATTAGGGCTGTTTTTCCTGAGCCAACAGGACCGGCTACCCCGATTTTTGTATATGGCATATTTATTTCCTCCTTAACAAATCGGATCATTAAGACATATAGATCCTGGAATACAAGGCTTCATGCTGCATGCAGCGAATATCAAAACCGGGAGTTGAAATACCATAGTCCTCTATGATCAGGTTTTTAAGCTGATTTACGATCTCCCGATAGACCGGCTGGCACTGGAATAATATTTTTTGCCCCACTGTTTGGCTAAGCGGGATTGTCTTGACACAATTCGTTACCATTGCCGAAGTCTGGGCATAAATAAACGTTTCAATCATATCCGTATACTCAATACCGACGCAGGCACTAAATAGTCCATATAGTAATGCATAATGTTTCTTATGAATAACACCGCTTTGGATATAGTCCTGAAATATCGGTTTTTCTATTTTGACATCCATCGCCCTGATACTCTTAACAAATCTGGAACCTAATTTATAGCTGGCGGTTCTGATTTCGGAAGGTGTTTTTGCTGCATCCATTATGATTGCTAATTGTGTCAAACCGTCCATATCCTCCGCCTGCCCATAGTCATAAGCAAGTTTGGCACCGAGGAATTCATTATAGCATAGATTGTATTTTAAATTGTTCTGCAGGTAAGTCATTGCCTGATGTTCATCTGCGACCAGCCCTTTTTGAATATATGTCTCCAAACCATAGGAATGAGAGTATCCGCCAATAGGAAAAAGAGAATCGTTAATCTGCAGCAGGACAAATCTGTTCTCAGTCATGGTTGTGGTTGTTGATGCTGGAGGAAATGCTTCGGCTAAATATTAATGTTTCCTCACGTGCTTCAACAGTTACTCCATGCAATTTTGAAAGCAGTTCATATAAAGGTTCTGTATAGGGAGTGATGATTTGGTTGTCGGAAATCCCCCAGAAGGCAGCGGCATGTTTATTTCCTATTTCATAAGCTGCTTTTATCAGCATATGGAGGTGATGATGGTCTGTTGTCACGGCAATCACCTTACACGGCGGAATGTTGACGGCAATTACCGTTTCTCCTTCCATTGCCAGAACATCATCTTGATTTAACCCTTTGGTTAATATTTCATTCCCTAATCGGATTCCAATCTCGCTTCCGGTCATCGTTTTCTTGCGATGTAATTTTTTAAACGCTTCATACCATTCGATATCTACATAATCAACTTGCTTATTTTTAAATGCTTCATCCTTTAACGTGCCTAATACTTTTTCCGATATCATGGAACTGACTCCTTCCTAAAATAAATGATAGAGCTGGGTAAGCGGGAGCGTTTTCGCGGGTTTTGATGTAATAATTTCCCCATCTGCAGTTACTTTATAAGTTTCAGGATCAACCTCAATATGAGGGGTTGCATGATTAAAGATCATATCTTTTTTCGTAATATTACGGCAGTTCTCTACGGCCGCAACCATTTTGCTTAATCCTAATTTTTGCTTGATTCCGTTTTCATATGCAGCCTTAGATACAAATGTGATGCAGGCATCGTATTTTGCTTTTCCATGTGAGCCAAACATCGGCCGGTACATAACCGGTTCCGTAGTCGGAATCGAAGCATTTGCATCTCCCATTTTGGCGGCTGCAATCATTCCACCCTTGATGATTATGTCTGGCTTGGTGCCAAAGAATGCCGGATTCCATAATACCAAATCGGCAAATTTTCCTGTCTCCACAGAACCCACATATCCGGAAATTCCATGAGTAATTGCCGGATTAATGGTATATTTTGAAATATATCTTTTCACTCTGTTATTATCGGATTCTACCGTGTCGCCTTCTAAAGGTCCCCGTTCTTCTTTCATTTTATGTGCCGTCTGCCAGGTTCGGGTAATTACTTCGCCAATTCTTCCCATTGCCTGTGAATCCGAACTCATCATGCTGAATACCCCCATATCATGCAAGACGTCTTCTGCCCCGATTGTTTCAGGGCGGATTCTGGAATCGGCAAATGCTACATCTTCCGGAATCTTATGATCCAGATGGTGGCACACCATTAACATATCTAAATGCTCATCAATTGTATTTACTGTAAATGGCATGGTTGGATTCGTGGAAGATGGCAATACATTGAATGCCGAAGCTGCCTTGATGATGTCTGGCGCATGTCCTCCCCCTGCTCCCTCGGTGTGGTAGGTATGAATGGTTCTGCCTTTAAATGCCTTAATCGTGTCTTCGACAAAGCCACCTTCGTTAAGGGTATCTGTGTGAATTGCTACCTGCACATCATATTTGTCGGCTACAGTTAAACAGTGATCAATTGCTGCCGGAGTGGAGCCCCAGTCTTCATGGAGTTTTAATCCCATAGCGCCCGCTTCTATCTGCTCCACCAATGCCTCTTCATCTGAACAGTTCCCCTTGCCCAGGAATCCCAGATTCATGGGATATTCTTCTGCCGCTTTCAGCATCATGCCCAGATTCCAGGGACCTGGTGTGCAGGTAGTAGCATTTGTTCCATCAGCCGGACCGGTGCCGCCGCCAATCATGGTGGTAACGCCACTGTATAATGCACATTCCACTTGCTGCGGACAGATGAAATGAATGTGGGTATCAATGCCGCCGGCTGTTAAAATCATGCCTTCTCCGGCAATGGCCTCCGTCGCTGCGGACACAATCATCCCCGGCGTCACGCCGTCCATAATGTCAGGATTGCCGCCTTTTCCAATTCCGGCTATCCTGCCGTTTTTGATGCCCACATCTGCTTTTATAATTCCGGTATAATCAACAATCAATGCGTTCGTTATGACTAAATCCAAGGCTCCGCCAGAGCTTGTGATCTTTACTGCCTGACCCATGCCGTCACGGATTGTTTTGCCGCCGCCGAATTTGATTTCGTCGCCGTAGGTGGTATAATCTTTTTCTACTTCGATTATTAGATTTGTGTCAGCCAGCTTTACCTTATCGCCAACCGTCGGACCATACATCATGCTGTACTTTTTTCCTGATATTTTGCGGCTCATATCCTGTTCCTCCTATCCCATCATGCTTTTTTCTTTGGCTTTTTTTATTGCTTCGGAAACATGTTGACTTGCCGTACTGCCACAAGTCAGGTCGTTTAAGCCAAAGACTGTTTTCGTTCCACCTAATTCCACCAGCTGAACTATCTTTTCTTCTCCGGGTTCAAATCTTACAGAGGTACCGGAAGGGATATCCAGCCGGTATCCAAATGCTTTTTCACGGTCGAATCTTAACTGCTTATTAACCTCAAAAAAATGATAATGAGAACCTACCTGAATGGGTCTGTCACCTAAATTTGCCACTACGGTTTCGATTATGTTTTTCCCTGTATTTAATTCTATCTCTCTGTCCTGGGGTATTATTTCTCCGACCAAACTGTCAGAAACGCCGTTCGGCCTGATGGGATGATGAACGGTTACCAGTTTGGTACCATCTGGGAAGGTGGCTTCGACCTGAATTTCCGTTACCATATCCGGCACACCTGCCATGACATCCTCTGCACTTAGGATTTTTGTTCCTAAATTCATAAGTTCGGCAACACTTTTCCCATCTCTTGCAAGCTCTAATAAGTTTGAACTGATATATGCAACAGCTTCTGGGTAATTTAGCTTAAGGCCTCTGCCTTTTCGCCTGGCTGCCAGTTCACCGGCCAGGTACAGCATTAGCTTTTCTTGTTCTTTTGGGGTGATTTTCATATTGTTCCTCCTCTATGCATGAGAATTCTTTGCTATATAAAAAGGGCAATTACATTAACTTCTGTAATCGCCCTTGATTATAGTACTTATTATACAAAAAAACCATGATAAGTCAAGACTGGCTTTTTATGATATTGTTACTCCTCTTTTAGCCAATCACCCCTAAATCCATCAACCCCGCAACCTCTTCCGCAAAATAAGTAATATACACCGACGCCCCTGCCCGAAAAGCCCCCACTGCCATCTCCGCAATCATCTTCTCTTCTTCAACAAATCCCAGCTGCGCCCCGGCCTTCACCATCGAGTACTCGCCGCTGACACTGTAAGCCGCCACCGGTACCTCCACCAGATCAGCCACTTCCCGGATGATATCCTGATAAGCCAATGCCGGCTTCACAATCACGATGTCAGCACCTTCTTCAACATCCGTCAATGCCTCCTTAATCCCTTCCTTCCGGTTATGATAATCCATCTGGTAGGTTTTCCGGTCACCAAATGCCGGTGCCGAGCCAGCCGCTTCCCGGAATGGTCCATAAAAACCAGAAGCATACTTCACGGCATAAGACATAATCGGCGTTCCGGTAAAACGGTACGCGTCCAGCTTGTTACGAATCGCCAGCACCCGTCCATCCATCATATCCGAGGGCGCCACCATATCCGCGCCGGATTGGACATGGGACAATGCTGTCCTGGCCAGCAGCTCCAGAGTAGGATCATTGTCCACCTCCAGTCCGCATAATACGCCGCAATGTCCATGCGAAGTATACTCACACATACATACATCCGTAATCAGGTACAAGTCTGAACCAAACTGCTTTCTGGCCTCCCGCAGAGCTTTCTGAATTACGCCGTTTTCGGCATAAGCCCCGCTTCCCACTTCGTCTTTCTCATCCGGAATCCCAAATAATATCACCTTGTCAATTCCGGCGTTCTTTAGCTGTTCCAGCTTTTCCGGCATCCGGTCAATGCTGTAGCGGTACTGTCCCGGCATGGTCAAAATCTCTTCCCTAATACCACTGCCCTCTCTTACAAACAGCGGATAAATAAGTGACGACTTGTCCACTCTGGTCTCCCGGACCATCTTTCTCAGTGCGGCATTTCCCCGCAGTCTCCTTGGTCTTTGAATCATTCCAACATTCCTCCCTGGTCACTAAACTTCTTCAGCCACAACTGCAACTGTCCGGTAAGCTCCCGGGCCAGTCCATGATCTTTCCCTGATGTTGTGATCCCCGCCACAATACCGCCTTCCCTGGCAATCCCCGGGAAATAAAAATCGCATTGGCTTTTATCCCCCGCATGATTCACCAAGATGTGATTTTCCTTACACAAAACAGCAATTTCCGTATTCAGATTCCCATCATTGGTGGCCGCAATCACGATATGTTTTCCAGCCACATCAGCCGGCACAAAACTCCGGCGTTCCCACCGAACCGTACCTTCCCTGCTCAGCCGCTCCATCGCCTCCGCCCCCTGCGGTGCGACCACGGTCACGGCTGCGCCAAACTCCGCTAAAACCTCCGCCCGCCGGGAAGCAATCTTACCGGCACCTACTACCAGAACTTCCCGATTCTGCAAGGAAAAGAACAGGGGAAAATGGACCGGCTGCTCTGCCTTTTTTCGCCTCGGCGAAGTTCGCTTCGCCGCTTCGGCCGCCAATGTCAGATCCTGGTTCACTTTCCGTACCGTCGTTAAAAAGCAGCCAACGTCCGCAGCACTGCCCGCCTCCCGCAGGCGGTAGAACAGATGGTTAATCGCCGTTTCCATCCCTTTTTCACCGGCCTCCTGCACCATGGATTCCTTCAGCGCATCAAGCGCAGACCAGCCGTCCTGGAATAACATCCACTTCATGAACTGATCTTCATATTCTTCGATCATATGGTCCGCCGTCTCAATTTCCGTCTGTTTTCTCTCATTATTCCGGCGGGCCAGTTCCGTCATATCCTCAATATTATAATACCAGGTATTGGCCATCTGCCCAATACCCTCTTCCACATCCGGCGGCACCGCCAAATCCAAAAACACCCGCTGCTTCGGCGTCACCAAAGATGTCTTTGCCTGCGCCACAGTAATAGTATAATGCGGACTGGCAGTCGCACTAAGCACCACATCCATTTCATCCAGAAGCTGATACCGCTCTTCAAAATCCACCGCCGTATAATGCAGTCCATGACCCATTTTATCCACCGCCGCATGACTGCGCACGGTTACATAGATGTCCAGATTCTTGATCTTCTGGACATTTTTCAGAACAATATTGCCGATCTTCCCGGTGGCCCCGATAATCATCATCTTCCGCCCTTCCAGTCCCCCCAGCAACTGTTCTGCCGCCTTGACTGCCAGACTGGCTGTCGATACCGGTGTCCTGGACAACAAGGTATCCGTCTTGATCTTCTTTGCTCCGGTCACTGCATCCCGAAACAAGGTATTCAGATACGTCTTACAATATCCCCGCTCATGGGAAAACTCATGGGCCTGTCTGACCTGACCCAGAATCTGATCTTCACCGATCACGATCGAATCCAGACCAGCCGCCACCTGAAACAAGTGGCGGATCGCCTTTCGATCGTGATAACGGCGCATATAACGCCCGACATCCGTTTCCGCTATAGCGGCGGCACCTGCGGCACCGGCAGCCCCCGCCACCGATACCGCCACGCGCTCCATTGCTTCCAAAATCCGCCGGCCATCCTTGTCATCAGCTCCATAACAATAAATCTCCATCCGGTTGCAGGTGGACAGCACCACTGCTTCATCTGCCATCCCCCCCGTAACCAGCCGGCTAAGCACCTGTTCCTGCTGCTCCGGAGAGTAAGCAAACAACGACCGGATGTTAAGCGGTGTTGTTTTATGACTGAAACTCAGTAAATAAATTCCCATGTCTCTAACCTTATTTATCTTCCACGAATTAATTCGCAGGTTCTCTTTATCTCTTCTTCAGAATGTGCCACCGATACAAACATCGCCTCGAATTGAGACGGTGCCACATACACACCATGTTCCAGCATCCGGCCAAAATACGCCCCGTAAGCTTTTGTATCCGCTGCTGTTGCACTGTCATAATCCCGGACCGGCCCGTCGGTAAAGAAAGCACTCAATAATGAGCCAACCTGATTCACCCAGATTGCTTCCCCTGTTTCCTGGCTGCGCTGCCAAAACGCCGCCGCCAACTGCTTAGCCCCCTGTTCTATCTGCTGATAATATTCCGGATGAGCTTTTAAAATCTCCAATGTCGTAATTCCCGCCGTAGTCGCGATCGGATTCCCCGACAAAGTTCCGGCCTGGTACACCGGTCCCACCGGAGACACCATATCCATGATATCCCGCCGGCCGCCATAGGCCGCCATCGGCATACCGCCGCCAACGATTTTTCCCAAAGTCGTCAGATCCGGACAGATTCCAAAGTATTCCTGCGCGCCGCCATACCCCAGCCGAAAACCGGTAATCACTTCATCAAAAATCAACAGCGAACCCTCCGCTAAAGTAATATCACGCAGGAACTGCAGGAAATCATCCTGCGGCAAGACCACGCCCATGTTCGCCGCCACCGGCTCCACAATCACCGCGGCGACCTGACCCCGCCAGGTTTCCATCAGCTCCCGCACCGAGTCTTTGTCATTATAAAGGGCCACCAGCGTATTTCGGGTATACGACTCCGGCACACCGGCACTGTCCGGCACCGCGGTCGTCAACGCCGCGGAACCAGCCTTCACCAATAACCCATCCGAATGCCCATGATAATTTCCTTTAAACTTTATAATCAAATCACGACCGGTAAATCCCCGCGCCACCCGGATGGCACTCATAACCGCTTCTGTCCCGGAGCTGACCAGACGAACTTTCTCCACCGAAGGCATCCCTTCACAGATCAACTCCGCCAGCTTTAACTCCTTCTTCGTCGGTGCTCCATAGGTCAGGCCATCCACACAAGCCTTTTGCACCGCTTCAATTACAGTCGGGTGGGCATGCCCCAGAATCCCCGGTCCCCAGGAGCACACATAGTCAATAAATGTATTGCCATCCACATCCGTGATACGGCTGCCCGCCCCATGGTCAATGAACAGCGGTGTCCTGCCCACCGCGCCAAATGCCCGCACCGGACTGTTCACGCCGCCAGGAATCAGTTTTTGGGATTCCTCAAATAACTGTCTGGATTTGTCTGTATTCATAAACTTCTCACCCAATTCTCTCTCGAAATAATATCGTCATCTTTACTCGCCACCAACCTTTGACGACTCCCGTACATCCGCCAAAATCGCCGCTGTCATTCCCGCCGCCGTATATTCCGCCCCACTTCGGCACACCTTAAGTCCGGCTGCTTCTGCCACTGCCGCCGTTGTCGGCCCAATGGCAATGATCTTAGCCGGAATCTGCGAAATATCATCCATCATCCGGGCAAATGCCTTTGCCGCCGAACCACTTGCCAGAGTTATGTAATCCACATCCTGCACAATCCGGTTCAATTCTTCTCGCCGCCGCTCATCCACCCAGGTTTCATACACCGGCATATCGGTAAATGAGATCCCCGCCTGAGTAAGCTTCTCCGGCAAAACCGGTGATCCCTCCAATGCCCGCAGCATTAAAATCCGGTCTTTTTTTGTCAAACCAGGAATCCACTCCTTCGCAAGCTCCGCTCCGGAAAAGCTTTCCGGGGCAAAATCATACTGGAACCCATACCGTCTCAAAGCACCACCGGTCTTCTTCCCAATCACCGCAAATTTCACCTGCATAAGCCGCCGCAGATCCACTCCCAGCTCCTGCAGTACTTCAAAAAACAGCTTAACCCCATTGGCACTGGTAAATACCAGCCAGCTATAATCCTCTACTGATTGCAAT
>Ga0153999_1000854_pt1 | contig 12749 bp, 10 predicted proteins | sample TSNC083MetaG_FD_104675 | JGI IMG/M metagenome (GOLD analysis project Ga0153999, IMG submission 104675) | Attine ant fungus gardens microbial communities from North Carolina, USA - TSNC083 MetaG | ecosystem: Host-associated > Fungi > Mycelium > Unclassified | place: USA: North Carolina, Lumber... | reverse complement strand
CTTAACGAAGGAGCTGTAATGGCGAGCCGTGTACATCGAGAGATGTAAGCACGGTTTTGGGAGGGGTCTGTACAAACCTACCGCAGAAATGCGGTAAGGCGGTACTTTCCTACTCTACTTCATTAGCCAGATCATGACCAGTAAATCGCCTGTCCGTTCCGCAGAGGATATTGACGAAGCAGCATTATCTTATGCGGAGGTAAAGGCTTTGGCAACAGGTAATCCTTACATCAAAGAAAAAATGGATCTGGATATTCAGGTATCAAAGCTAAAGCTGTTAAAGGCAAACCATACCAATCAAATTTACCGCCTGCAAGATAACATTGCTAAGTATTATCCCCAGCAGATCAGTTCGTTAAAGGAGCGAATTGCCGGTTATCAGGAGGATGCAAAAGTATTTGCAAGCCATAGGCCCAAGAGCAAAGAGATATTTACAATCAAGGTAGGGGAAAAGGTATTTACTGACCGTAAGGAAGGGGGGACTGCGTTGATTGATTATTGCCGGAAAGTCAAGATTCCCAAAGTATCCATCAAGGTTGGTGAGTATATGGGATTCAAACTATCCGTTAATTACGATATATTTTATCAGAAGTTTATCTTAGAAGCAAAAGGGGCACTGACACATACCACCCAAATGAGTACCAACCCCTTTGGAAATCTACAGAAATTAGATAACCTGTTTGAGAGTATTGAAAAGAACGAAAAGGAGTGCAGTATCAAACTGGCAGATGTTAAGAAGCAGTTGGAGAATGCCGGTCAGGAAGTTGTGAAGCCTTTTGAAAAAGAAGCAGAATTAGCAGAAAAACTTGACCGGTTAAACGAGCTGAATGCCCTGCTCAATATGGATGAAAAAGCTGGTCAGGTGACTGAGATGTCAGATGAAAAGGAGAATATCGTAGCAAATAAGCCGATGAAAAAGCGTTCCATCAAAGAGCGGCTGGCAGAGTTTAAAGTGCAGGTGCAGGAAAGCAGTAATCATGCTTGTAATAAAGAGAAAGAAAAAACAGAGAGCTTATAGGAGGAGCAATACATGGCAAGACAAATGGAATTGGAACACATAGAAGCAGATGAACGTATGTCAGCGGCGATGCCAAAAGTGGAGGAGCTGTTACAGATCTTGATTGAAACAAACCAACAGCAGGCGGCGCAAAGCGTCGCTTTTATGATGGAGTTCATGGACAGTATGGAAGGGCAGCTTGAAAGCGTTAATCAGGAGTTACAGGCAGTCAGGAGTGAGTTAAATGCCCTGCAGGATGCACCGGGAGCGCCAACGATAAAAGAGCGGCTGACAAATATGATAAAAGGATTGGAACAAACGGCAGCATCATTGCAGGCGCGGATCAAAGAGATGAAAGACAACTTAAATGAGAGAGCCGGGCAAGTAGTAGATAACTTCAAAAAGCAAGGGATAAAGGCACTTGCAGGTGTAACGCAGACCTTGGGACTAAAAGCAATGCTCTCATCCATACAAACGTCTTTTGAAACCCGATTTGCCAAGATGGAGGACAGTATTGGTCAGATATATGAAGTAGAACGTAAATACCGGGAGTCTGTCATGCATGTAAAAAATGCCGGCAGAACGCTTATAGGGAAAGAAACCCAGAAAGAAGCGGCATATCCGGAGAAAGGGTTTTTTGCCAACATGCGAAAGCCATATCAGTCTATGAAAAACATCTATGCCCTTGGTATGGCAGAGGCTAAGCGTGCGGTGATAAAGGTGGAACGTTTAGAGCAGGCAGGAAAACAGGCAACTAAGGGTAAGACTTCTATAGCGGAAAAGTTAAAGAAATTTAAAGTGGATCAGGATAAAGCAGATAAAGAAGGTGTCCGGAATCTCGGACAAGCAGACAGACAAAATGGAAAGGGGCAGGAATATGGCAGATAATCATAAAGTGCAGGAACAATTAAAGGAGATTACAGAACGGCTGGAACAAGGTATCAAAGAGGTATTTGAGAACGGTACCTATAGGGAGTATCTGGATGTTATGAGCCGGTTTCATAATTACAGTGCCAATAATACGATGCTGATCGCAATGCAGAAGCCGGAGGCAACTTTTGTGGCCGGGTTTGATGCGTGGAAGACAAAGTTTGGGCGTCATGTCATGAAAGGCGAGAAAGCAATTTCTATTATTGCACCAAATCCAATTAAAACAACAGAAGAGTTGGAAAAGCTCGATCCAGTCACCGGAGAGCCGGTGCTGGATGAATTAGGGCGACCAGTATTGGAAATGGTAGAAACAACACAAATGACCTTTCGGGTGGCTAAAGTCTTTGATGTTTTACAGACCGATGGGAGAGAGCTGCCGGACTTTGTCATAAACGAACTGACCGGAGCGGTAGAAGATTATGATATATTTATGGAGACGTTAAAAGAAGTATCTCCTGTCCCGGTAGGGTTTGAGGATATGGCGGATGCCTATGGGTATTACCATCAGACTGAGAAGCGTATCGCAATTCAGAATGGATTAAGTGAGCTGCAGACTATGAAAACAACAATTCATGAAATTGCCCATGCTGTCCTTCATGACGTCGACATCAATACGATAGAGGGCGCGGAAAGAAAAGACAGCAGAACGAAGGAGGTAGAAGCGGAAAGTGTTGCTTATGCTATTTGCAGTCATTACGGTTTGGATACCTCCAACTATAGTTTTGACTATATCGCAGGGTGGAGCAGCAGAAAAGAAGTGCCGGAATTAAAAAGCTCTCTGGATACAATTAAAAGAACATCGGCAGGATTGATCACTGCTATTGATGAAAAGATGAAAGTATATATGCAGGAGAAAGCGATTGCAGCAGATCGGAGCAGTGATGTGATTGTCAAATTTACATATGGTTCAGCAGAAGATGCCCCTGATCCTGTTTTCAAGCGAATTGAAAATAGAGATAGAGAGGCAGTAGGGGAGTTATTAGAACAGATTGTTTTTGAAGTCGAAGGGGAGTTGGAGAATGAGATTGCTTCATTTTTAGAGGAGCAAGGCGTCATTATGAAATCTGTCCTGGATGAGAGTGGAAATGAGGTTAAGAGTCTTAGAAACTATGATTTTGAGTGTGATTTGTTTTATGATGAAGTTGCGGACATGAAACAGATTTTTAGCGACAGGCAACCTATAGCGGACAGTGATGTGGTAGTCAAATTTACAGCAGCGATGGGAACGAATATAGGCTATGAGAAGATTACAAATATGAGCCGGACAGCTGTAGAGAAGTTACTGGAACGATTAATAGAGCATGTTGATCAGGGATTTGAAGGTGCTGGGCATGATTTTCTGGCAGAGCATGGCGCTGAAATAGAGACTGTCTTAGAAGAGTGGGAAAAGGATGAAGTATTTGAAAATACATTCTATGATTTTTGGTATGATGTGGATACGAACGAAGTTGTAGACAGTCAAACGCTGCCAATTCGTGAACAGGCGGAATATGCCTTGAATCGTATGGAACATAAGGGGAAACTGTTCAGTACAGAGGAATGGAAATCATTGATTGATTATGCAGAAAGGGCAAAAGATATCCAGCAGATGAACGTCATTGCAAAAGCGGTTGCTGCAGGTGACGCTACGACAATCCGTACAGGTGGTTTACATGAAGAACAAAGCGAACCGCAGATGGTTCCGGCAGCAGAGCCGGAGGAAAGAGTGGAGCTGTCAAGCAAGGAAGCCCCTCTGGTGTATGGGCATGACGATTATTTTGGTATTTATCAGTTGAAACAGAATGAAGCAACGAGAGAATACCGTTTTGAAAGTCTTGCTCATCTGCAGGAGAAAGGGCTGGCGGTAGAAAAGACAAATTATGATCTGGTGTATCAGGGTATTCTTAAAAGCGAATCTTTAGATGATATTTTTGAACGATTCAATATTGATCACCCGGATGATTTTAGGGGACATTCATTGTCTAGCAGTGATATTGTCGTATTCCGGCGTGAGGGAGAAACAAAAGCTCATTATGTAGACCGTTTTGGATTTGAGGAGGCCGGGGATTTCTATCGGCAAATAGAAAAAGAACCTGAAAAATCAGAGGTGGCTTATGCTGTAGGCGATAAATACATTGCAGTACAAACAAGCGAGGAGGGCTACGATTATAGTCTGTATGACCACGAATATGCATTAATAGATGGAGGTCTGCTGGAGAATCCAGATATCACAACCGAAGCAGCGGCAAAAGAAATCATAACAGATTTGTATGGGGATATTGATTTAGAAGAGGTGAGCTATGATGCACTGATTGAACGGGTAGAGAAGCAAAATGAAGTCCGGCCGGAATCAAATAAGGAGACAGAAGCAGGAGATGCGAAACAAAGTATCTCCTTTTATGTTGCCGAAAATGGAGAGTTTCATAACGACGGAGAATATCATGATAATCTGACACTTCAGGAAGCGATTGCTATTTATCACACCATTCCTTATGAGCGGATGAATGCTGGAAAAACAATCGGATTTGAATTGCAGACTGGACTAGAGGGCGTATTTTCTGAGGTTTCTATGGAATTATTCTGCTTTAATATGATTGGAATGGATATGGTGGAACATATCGAATGTATCCGTGGCAATGAACTGATCTGGGATGCCATGAAAGAGCTGGCAGAAGCATTTCCAGATGCGGAAATAGATAATAGAGAGACAATGGAGCGGCTGTCTCTAGATGTAACGGACTTTGTGGTAAAGTATTTCCCGGAGGAATATCAAGAGAGCGGGGAAAGCCGGCAGCAGCTGATTGATCAAATGAAGGGATTCATGGAATCGGATAAGATTGCAGAAACTTGTGAAAGCTTTCGTGAATTTATTGCGGAAAATGTGGGGAAGGAGTATGTTCGGGAAGCACAGGTGCTGTTAAAACGACTAAATGATATCTGGCTGCGAAGAGAACACAATCCATTGACTAAAGTCGAAGAAATAGAAGAAAGTAATTATAACCAGATTGATGGAATGCTCAATAATATGGATACCCCTAAAGACACACCGAAAGGTTCTATCCATAAACGGCTGGAACAGGCAAAAGAAACACTCGCGCAGGAACGGGGAGAGCAACCGCCAAAAGCAGCGTCAAAGCAGAGGGAGGAGTTGGTGAATTAGTGGCAAACCGAAAACGGAATCACCTGGTTCACATCTACATTAGTGATGAGGAGCGGAATCTAATGGAGCAAAAAATGGAGCTGGCTGGTATCAAGACGGTATCGGCTTATATTCGTCAACAAATCCGATATGGCTTTGTCTATGAAGTGGACTATGCCCCGATCCGTGAGATGAATGCCCAGCTTGGCAAGATTGGCAGCAATGTGAATCAGATCGCCAAACGGGTCAATGAAACGCACCGCATTTATGCGGAGGATGTGAAAGAGCTAAAGGAGATGATGGGAGAAATATGGCGTATACAGAAATCCATCCTATCACAGCAACCGTCCATAAAGCGATAGTCTATATCTGTAATCCGGAGAAAACGGACGATAAACTTCTGGTTTCCTCTTTTGGATGTGCGCCGGAAACCGCCCATGTTGATTTTGCATTTACCAGGCAAAATGCACCGATCCAAAGTCCAAACCTGGCATATCACATGATCCAGGCTTTTAAGCCGGGGGAGGTTTCACCGGAAGAGGCACATAAGATTGGACAGGAGTTAGCGGATCGCCTGCTGAAAGATAAATATTCCTATGTTATTTCCACACATATTGATAAAGGTCATGTCCATAATCACATCATTTTCAATGCCGTGGACAATGAAGAATACCAGCATTATGATGATTGCACGAAGAGTTATTATCATATCCGACAGTTGAGTGACAAGCTGTGCAGAGAACATAATCTATCTGTTATTGAAGAGCAGAGCGGCAGGCGGGGAAAAACGTGGTATGAATGGAAACAGGGCGAAGATAGCTGGAAGCAGCAGTTACGGAGAGATATTAATAAATCTGTTCAGATTACCGATACATTTGAAGAATTTCTGGCATTTATGAGGGCGAAGGGCTATCAGATTAAACTGGGAAAATATATATCCTTTTGTCCGCCAGGAAGAGAAAAGTTTGTGCGTGGCTCGGTAAAATCATTAGGGAAGAATTATACTAAAGAGAAGATCCAGGAGCGGATAGTAAAAGAGCCTAAGACCAGAATGGGAGTGGCACAATACCGTCTGCAATATCTGATCAGCATGTCAACGGAGATGCTTGCGCAAGAAGATAATGCGGGTATGAAACGCTGGATGACCAAAGAAAATCTAAAACGTGCAGCGGAAACTTATAATCAGATGGTGGAGCGAGGGATTCATACACTGGAGGAACTGGGTAAAAAAATAGGTAATCTTGGTGAGCAGCAAAAAGAATTAAAAACCTCACTAAAGCATCAAGAACAGCAGCGCAAGGAACTGAAAGAGGTGAGTAAATACTTAAAGCAGTATCAATCCACCAGTCAGGTTTATAAGCAGTACAAGAAGGCATATTTTAAAGACCGGTTCTTTCGGGAGCATGAGCAGGAGATTATCATTCATGGTGCGGCTAAGAATTATTTGGATCAGCATGGAATAGACACGATGAAAGTAAGCGCAGAGAAATTAAATACGCAGATGGAACGGCTTGTGGAGAGTAAGGAGAAGATAAAAGAGGAGTCGAGAAAACTGCAATATGAACACAAAACTCTGCAAAAGATGAAAGACAATATGGAAATGTATCTGCAGATAAATGAAGCTGAACCAAAACAGGTGAAAACAGTAGCAAAGGAACATTGATCCATATTCACACTGACTGAAAGGCAATTAGGCGATCCACAGTGGTCATCTAATTGCCTTTTATAATGCAAAAAAAACGTGTGCAGTTAGAAAGGATAAATATACATGTCACGGGTTTGTCATTTTTTAGTTTTTGGGTATAAATCAATGCAGATTTGCCTTTTTCTTTTACAAAGGGTCTGGGATATCCCAGCGAATTTTCCAATTCTTACGGTAGGGAAGATTGGAAAACGGAGGTTGTTGTTATAACACAACCAGTGCTTGCTGCAAATGTAAAACAAACCATTTCAGAAGGTGTTAAAAATAAGGTTGATGAATCAAGGATTCTGTGTAAAAATTTGCGGAAACTCAAGCAATTTTTTAGTGTGGATATTTGTCAAAATATAATGTATAATGTCAATATTATAGAAGTAGAAAAGAATATCATCATTGTAGTATCATCAGAACGGAAAATTAGATGAAATAATTAAAAAATACAAAGTTGGAATAGGAACAAGCAATGAGTAATAATATTAGAGAATTAACCCCATTTCTAAAGTGGGTAGGAGGAAAGCGTTGGTTTGTTCAGAAATATTTAAACGTGTTTCCTAAAGAGTATAGTCGATATTACGAACCTTTTGTCGGTGGTGGAGCCGCCTTTTTTTCACTAGCACCTCCCCAATCGGTGCTTTCAGATATTAACGAAGAAATAACAAATCTTTATATAGTTATGCGAGACAATCCTTTAAAACTCAAATATTTTATGCAGAAACATCAGAAAAATCATTCTAGCGAATATTATTATTTTATTAGAGCAAAAAGTTATTCGGATAATATAGAAAGAGCAGCTCGGACGTTGTATTTAAACAGAACATGTTTTAATGGTTTATATAGGGTGAATAGAAGTGGTCAATTTAATGTTCCTATTGGAACAAAAAACAATTGTGTATATGATATTGATTATTTTGAAGATTATTCTAAAACCTTGAAACAATCAATAATCAGAACTGAGGATTTTGGCATCGCTATATCTCGTGCAAAAGAGGATGATTTAATATTTGCGGATCCTCCTTATGTATCAACACAAAATCAAGATGGTTTTATTAAGTATAATGAAAAACTCTTCACATGGGCTGATCAAGAAAGATTGTTGAAAAAGTTAGTGGAAGCAAGAGCGCAAGGGGTCAATATTGTTGCGACAAATGCTAATTTTAACGAGATAAAAGAGATGTATCTGCAAAAAGATTTTAATGTAGTAGAAATAGAACGTTGTAGTACAGTTGCTGGCAATAATTCAAAACGTGGAGTTGTAAAAGAGCTGTTAATTACTTCGTAAGGATATTATGTGCTTGTATACGAGAAGATAAAAGGAGAATGATATGGGCCGCATTGCGCTTATTAGTGATATTCATTTTGGTGAATTTTCGAGAACGGAGGAGTTTTCGGTTCCAGGAAGTATAATTAAAGATGAAACTAAAGGGGGAGAGTCTTTACAGCAAGGTTTGATAGAAGTCTTGAAGGAAAAACAAGTACAATATATATTTATTGCAGGAGATTTGACCTCAGTGGGGAGCCCGCAGGAATTTCATTATTGTGAAAAGAAAATCGTTGAAATTGCGAAAGAACTTGAACTACCTGAAGAAAAAATTATTTATTGTTTAGGGAATCATGATGTCGACCGTCAAATCGCGGCACTGAGTGAGACAATATCGTCATTAGAAATACCCCAAGAAGTCAAGTCAGTGGTAGAAGAAAAATACCAGTTAATAGCTTCAAGTAGTTCCCGAAGCTGCTGTGATTTACTAAAGGAGCCGGAAATAGAAGGTGTTGTTCCCCTTTCAGGAATAATAGAACAAGATGAGTTTATTGTGTTTATATTAAATTCAGGCTGGCAATGCTCTCAACATCAAAAAATAGCACATGGGAAACTAATGAAGAAGCAATTGGAGTGGTTTGCCAGTGCTTTCCAATCCTATCAGGTCGATGAAAGAAAGAAAATAGTATTGATGCATCATCATCCTATACAGTATCCTTATCCAACAGTAGGATTAGATATATCGATGGTTGAAGAAAGTAGCCAGTTGCTTGATATTGCTGGTAAAAACGGAGTAAATATGATATTACACGGTCATCGTCATCATCCTAGAGCTGCAACAGTGATGAAAGATGGATGGAAGAAGCCTATCTCATTTATATGTGCAGGGAGCCTGTCTGTAAATGCAGAACATCGTAATCATGGAGATATACCTAATACTATACATATTATAGAATTTGAAAAAGGAATAGATAGGATTGAATTGTATAATTACCAGTTTTCAAAAGCACAGGGGTGGATTCCATTTGCTAAATATTGTCCTGAAACGCCATTAGATGCCCATATGGTCTTAGGGAAAACTTATGCTGTCAATGAACAAGAAAATGCAGTTTTGGCGTACAGTGATTATGAAGGTAAAATTCTATGGGATGAGTTGGGAGAATGTTTGCAGTATATAAATTATGATGAGTTAAATGGAAAATTCAATCTATTGTTATCTTCCACCCATGAAATTTACGGGCGATTTCCTGAATCAGTAATGATAGTGAAGAAAGGAGAACGGTAATGAGTAAGAGATTCTCAGACAGAATAATTGATTATAAAGGACCTAACCCATTTTGCGATAGCCAGGCACGAAACTTTTCTGATATTAAAGTGAGTAAGGAGTTTTATCCGATTTCAAGTTTCTGGTCGCTTTTTAATGACCAGCATGAAGTGTTGTTAGGTACTAGAGGATGCGGTAAAACATTTTTATTGAAGATGATGAGATATTCTATGCTAAAAAAAATAATGGAACCTCAGGCAGAAAAATTGGTTAGTAGTAAGGAGTATATTGGGGTATATGTGCCAATGCATTTAGAATTCGTGGCACAATTTAATAATAATGATTTATCCGAAGATTTACAGATTATTTTATATCAAATTGCATTTAATTGTCTGCTAGCGGAGGCACTATTAGTTGAATTGGAGTCTTTGCTTGAAGAGGAAAAAGATGATATAAAACGTGTGAGAAAAATGGCTTCTTTGGTTCGCAATTTGGATGAAATATGGTTTAATGTAGATAAATCTGAAATCTATGAATTAGGTGTATTAAGGAAAAAAATAAGCAAGGTATTCTATAATATTGATTGGAAATCTCCGGTGTTAGAAAGTATACCTAATATTTTTAAAAGACAGATATGTTCTATTTTAGCATCTGTAAAAACGGAAATTGCACAAGTTATGGATTGGCGTGAGGAGCCCACTTGGATTGTATGTATAGATGAAGCGGAATTTTTGAGTACTATATCACAAAAGTGTATCAATACTTTGTTTCGTTCTGATACAAACCGAATAGCATTAAAAATTGCTACACTGCCATACTTTCATAAAACACTAGAAACATTAGATAAAAATATATCTGTTGTAAATGGTAACGATTTTTCTTATAGAGTAGTAGATATGGATTATAATAGTAGCGATTTTATTAGTTTAACTAATGCTTTATGTGAACATAGGCTAAAAATGAGATTCGACTCTGATTTTAATTGTTCAACACTTGAAGATTTCTTGGGAACAATAGGAAAAGATGATCAAATTGATTATTATCGAAATGAAGTTGGAGAAGAGAAAGCAACTAGAGAGTATATTGAAAACAGTATTATTAATGAGTTTCCTGAGCGAAGGAAAAAAAATGCCGGGGGATATGCTAATCGTAGAAAGACAGTGTATGATAAATACGCTCCGATTTATTTTGTTAGACAAATGTATGCGTTGTCCCAAGTGGGAAATAATAAACCCGGTTGGTATGCGGGAGCACAAATAATCAGAAAGATTTCTCAAGGCAATCCAAGATTGTTTATACAATTAATGAATGAATTGTTTGAAAAGGCAAGAAAGTCAAAGCTAGAAGCCAAACGACAAAGCGAAGTTGTTTTAAGGTTTTCAAAAAATTTTTGTAAATCCACTAAAGCTTTAGAAGGCCAAGGACCAATTATTGATCAAGAATTAGAAAAAATTGCTAAGCATTTACAATATAAAACACATGAAGAAGAATTGAAATCGATAGGTTGTGCGTTTGTTTTGAAATATAAAAATGATGAAGAGTTGGAAAAATGCAAAGAGTGGTTACATTTGGCAATAGCATATTCTAGAATTATTGTTACTGATGAGGTGAAAATTAATGATATAATAGAAGATACTAAATTTTTACTTGCAAATACTTATGCGGCAGAATATTGGCTGCCAATGCGTGCAGATGCACCACAGAAGATTTCTATAGCAGATGATTATAAAAATAGTTATTATGTTAAGCGAAATAGTGAAGTTGAACAAGACGAAGAAGTATATCAATTATCCTTATTTGAGGAGGTAAATGAATGGTAACTTTTTTTAATCAACAGTATTCAGATGAAAAATTTAATCAAGAAGACTTATTTATTTGTGCAATAGGGTATGAAGAGAGATCATATTTCTTATATAATAAGGTATTAAATAAAATACGACCAGATCATATTTTAATATTAGCATTTAATGATTATGAAAATTATGACCATACAAAGAGCCAAATTTCAAAAATATCAAAAGAAAATAGTGTTAGATGTCGTTTTTTAAATTATCAAAATTATGAAGAGACTATGCAAATTATAGATTTATTTATAAATCAACATAAGGAGGAACATAAGGAACTTAAGGTACATGTTGATTATTCATCTATGCCACGAAGTTGGTACAGCAGGTTACCGAGGACATTTGAATCTACATTGGAAGTTGGCGATAAAGTCTTTTTTTGGTATGTAGAGGGGGTATATCCAGAAGGCTATAATGAATATCCTAGCGCGGGTATTGATTCTTTTGCGTTCTATTCTGGTCGACCTACACTCAGAATAGAGAATAAAAGAACTCATGTATTATCATTAGGTTATGATACTATACGTACGCAAGCAATAATATCTATATTAGATCCGGAATCTATGATAGTTTGTAATGCTTATAATTCAAACAATAGAGAAGTTAGTGAAAGGGTTAAGCGTTTAAATAAGGAATTGATAACACAAGCTATGATGGTGGTGACCTTGCAAATAGATGATTTTTCATTTATGGTGTCAAAATTGTGTGAATTAGCTTATGAATATCAGCCAACGGGTGATGTGATATTTATACCAGATGGCCCTAAGCCATTAATTTTAGCCATGTCATTAATACCAGATATAGTTGATATGGAAGGAGTAACATGCATGCATATAGTTAGAAATAAGGAGTATTATAATCCAATTAATGTTTTGCCCAAAAACAATATTTGGGGTTTTTCAATACAAGTATAGATGTAAAAGGTTTGAAATCAATAATACTTGGATAGTTTAGAGGTTAATATTATTATGATAAAAATTGGACAATAAGGAGCCAGCAAGCCCAACCATCTATGAAATTGCAGCAAAAAAATTTTATGTATAGAAAACATTTTTCTTTGACAACAAATTTATGTAATTTCTATTCGTATTTACGTGGAAAGTATGAGTTGAGAAAAAAGCGGGGAAATAAATGATTGTGAGAAAAGGCGGTTTTCAAAGACAATTTAAATTAAAATGAAGATAAATCAAACAAAAAAGGGGATGTTGCAAAACTGATGTAAGTTGGCTTTGTAGCATCTCCCTTTTTATGCCACAAATAGAAAAGTAGGTTCCGAAGAACCTACCCTCCAGGGTATAATTAGATATGCATAGTAACCAAAGATACCATAAAGATTATACCGAATTTCAAGACACTTATCAACTGCTTATTCCATTAAATCTGGAAGGCCAGAAATCTGGAAGGATTGATTGATTCCAAAAGATGAATCGGTTCGTCTGCTAAGCCACATATTGGAGGAATTAGACTATACTGGTCTGTATAAGTATAAGGCATACTCCCTTGAGGGGAGAAATCTTGCAATCGAACCCAAGTTGATGTTTAAGGTTCTGGTATACGCCTATTCACAAGGCATCTATTCCAGCAGAAAAATAGAAGCATCCTGCCGAAGGGATATTAACTTTCTCTGGCTGCTGGCGGG
>Ga0153999_1000851_pt1 | contig 12764 bp, 13 predicted proteins | sample TSNC083MetaG_FD_104675 | JGI IMG/M metagenome (GOLD analysis project Ga0153999, IMG submission 104675) | Attine ant fungus gardens microbial communities from North Carolina, USA - TSNC083 MetaG | ecosystem: Host-associated > Fungi > Mycelium > Unclassified | place: USA: North Carolina, Lumber... | reverse complement strand
TGTTTATCGGACTGATGCTGGGTATTTCTCTCGTGCACTCCAGCAAGGTGGGACCGTTGGAACTGGAGCCTGGGCCCGAGGTTAGCCTGGCTCCCGCTCCACAGGTTGTGCCGCCGACGCTTCCGCCTCATGCGACTAAAGCTGAACGCCCTGAAGTGCCTGTTCCTGTCCAGCAAACGCGGGCTCCCGCGCCAGAAGATGGCTGGGCGCTGCCGGCGTCCGTCCGGTCAACCCTGCCGCAGAAGCTGCAAAGTGCTGCCGACCGCCAATTGTTCACCGTGAACTATTCCTCTGGCCACGATCGCACTTTGTATGTGTTTGCTGATCCCAACTGCCCGAATTGCCGGCATCTGGAGCCGGCTTTAGTGGCGGCGGCTCAAATGGCTAACGTGGTCGTCTTCCCGGTGGCTGTTATTGGGCGAGAGAAATCCATTGCTGCCATTACCCCTGTGTTGTGCTTGCCGCCGGCGCAGCGGCCGGCTGCCTGGCAGGCTCTATTTACTGTTGGTACCGATGGACTTCAGCTGGGTAAAGCGGCTGCGGTCGATAAGAAAGCTGACAGCGCCTGCGATGTGGCCGAAAAAGCGCTTGGCGTCAACGAGGTGGCTTATCAGGCCTATCGCATTCCGGGCACCCCCTGGGTGATTGCTGATGATGGCCGCTATGTCCCTCAGGCTGTTCTGCGTGATCCGGCTCAACTGAGCCAGTTCCTGAGCGAAAAGGAGACACCGGATGCAGCAACCCACTGACTACGGCATAGCGCGCAATCGAATTAATCGCCGCGTTTATCACTCAGCCCTGGGAGACTGGATGTTGTCCCCAGGAGGGCTGGCGCTGGGGATGGCGGGCGCCGTTATCGTCGGTGTGGTATGGCCGGTCACCTTGTGGTTAACACTGCCTGTCTTGATGTTCTGGGCGCCGTCGATGTTGATGGAACCCTGGCAGATGCCGATGCGCATGCCAAGCGATATGGATCGGCTTGACCCTTCTACGCAGCGTCAGGTGCCGGGCAAGATGTGGGGCTTTTTGCCCGTGACGGTCATGCGTATTGTCATGGGCAAAGCGGCCGGCATCCTCTATCTGGGATACCTGCGTGGCCGGGATGCGGGGCGTGAGTTGTGGTTGTCAATGGACGACATGACGCGGCACATCCTGATGTTTGGTACCACCGGTGCCGGTAAGACGGAAACGTTGCTGGGTTATGTGCTCAACCAACTCGGTCTGGGCAAGGGGCTGATTTATTCCGACGCAAAGGCACAGAACGACGTGGCGTTGGCCATTGCGTCCATGGCCCGGCGTTTTGGCCGAGAAGACGATCTGCGGATGATGAACTTTATCACCGGCGGCCGTTCCCGTGCTCAGGAACTGCTGGAAGATATCAAAAACCGTCCTCAAACCAATACGGTAAATGCCTTCGGCATCGCCGAAGAAACCTACATCATCAACCTGATGGACTCGATGTTACCACCGGCCGGCAACGACGGCGGCTGGCAGGAAAAGGCGCGGGCGATGATACAGGCGTTGGTGTTTGCCCTGGTGTACAAATGCCGGCGAGAAGGGACGGTGATGTCGCAGCGTACCATTCAGGCCCACCTTCCTTTGCGCAGTATTGCACGGCTCTATATCCAGTCCGTGGAGGAGCAGTGGCACGATGAGGCGCGATTACCACTGGAGAACTATCTCGGCACGCTGGCGGGGTTTGATCTGGCCACGGTGGACTCACCGTCAGAATGGGCGCCGGAGGCGCTGAACCAGCATGGTTACCTCATTCAGCAGTTCACCCGCATGTTGGCGCTGTTCAACGACACCTACGGTCATGTGTTTGCGCGCGATGCCGGTGATATCGACCTGAGAGACGTTGTTCACAACGATCGCATCCTCGTCATTCTCATCCCTGCACTGGAAATTTCTGCGACCGAGGCGGCAGCGCTTGGGCGACTGTATGTGTCCCAGCTGGCAATGATCCTGAGCCAGGACCTTGGAGAAAAGCTGGAGGGGCGGCCGGAAGACATCATGGTTGTACGCAAGTACAAGGACAAGTTTCCGTTTCTGTGGATAGCCGATGAGGTGGGGGCCTGTTACACCGAGAAATTGGGTGAATTGGCCACTCAGGTTCGATCGTTGGGGTATTGCCTGCTGCTGGCCGGGCAAGAAGCACAGCGACTTAAATCAGCCGCCGGTGACCGCGTGTGGACGCTGATTGCCAATATGGGCACGCGTATTACCGGCAAAATCATGGACCCGAAAGACACCCTGGAAATCCTGCAGCTGATGGCTGGCACTGAATATCTACCGGAAATGAGTCAGATGGTGCGCCAGAACGGTGTTCTCGGCAGCCGATGGGATGAAGACGACAGGCTGCAACTGCGTGAGCAAAAGAAAGTCAGCGTGGAAGAAGTACAGCAGCTGCAGGAGGGCGAGAATATCACCCTGTTTCGTGGGGAGGTTATCCGTGGCTCGTCACTTTATATCGCGGATGCCGACAAGTTTACCAAAGAAGCGATACAGATTAACCGTTTCATTGAGGTCTCTCCGCCATCACTCGATGCGTTGTTGGCGCAGGCGCCGGCAACTATTCGCCGCAGCTACCCACGTGCCGATCGGATACAGCAGATCGTTCGCCGGCTGGACGCGCCACCTGCACGTTCAGACCTGGAGAACCTGCAGCTGACCGACCCCGCGCTGGCCGCCCTCAATGATCTGGAAGACGAATGGCTACATATCTGGCGCCGACGTCCGACGGCGGCGGTTAGCACCAGCCTGTTATGGGAAACCGCGCTGGCGCATCTGCCGGCGCGCGGATGTGGTTACCAGGTGCAGGCGAGGACGCCGATCGCATTGGGCGTCGGACAACCTCGTCTGATGGCCTATCAAATGCAACATATTCCGGTTGAGAAACCGGCCGACAACACTTCAAAAGAGAATGCAAAATGGCAACGAAAATCACAGTAAACGGCAAGACGATGGTCGTCGATGGTAATCATATCCGTGTCAGTGGTAACCAGGTGATTGCAGATGGCCAAACGGTGTCGCTGGGTGATGGAAAGGTCGTGGCGGTCGCCATCACGATTGTGGGTGATGTGCAGGTTCTTGATTCCGAAGAGGCTGATGTGACGGTACAGGGGAATGTCGGCACCGTTCGCAGCACTAACGGCAATGTCAGGGCGGGTAATGTAACCGGCAACATCGAGACGCGAAATGGCAACGTCACCTGTGGCCATGTCCAGGGCGATGTCAGCTCGAGGAACGGGAATGTGTTATACGGGGGCGCAAAATAATGCGGACTTCACTGAAAGCCTGGTGTCTGGCCGCGACGTTAGCGGTCGTTCCGTGCGCTATGGCGACCCCCTCGGTGCAGGTCGGGTTCTCACCGGAAGGGAGCGCTCTGCAGCTGGTATTGAATACGCTTAATGAGGCCCGGAGCAGTATCCGTCTAATGGGGTATTCGTTTACCTCACCCGAAGTGGTGAAAGCCCTGACGACCGCCAAGCATCGGGGCGTCGATGTGAAAGTGGTGCTCGATGCGAAGGGAAATCAGAACAAGGCCAGCCAGGCGGCGATGAACGTGCTGGTCAATGCCGGTATCCCGGTACGTACTGTCGATACCTTCAAGATAATGCACGACAAACTGATCATCACTGACCAGGTGAATGTCGAGACCGGGTCATTTAACTTTAGCCGTGCCGCGGCGCGGTCCAACTCAGAAAATGCGCTGGTGCTACGTGATATGCCTGGCGTGGCACAAACCTACCTGACGCACTGGCAATCGCGCTGGGATATCGGAAAGGAGTGGCGTTCGTCGTATTAAAAATACTTTTCATTCCTTCCCGCAACACTATGACAGCCTGATCCTCTGGGCTCAGGTTGTCCGCTTTTCCTGCATTTTTATCTGTCATCCCGCGCCAACGGGACTGAAAAATGCTTTTTATGCTGCTAAGTTACGGATTCTGTAGTACGCTTTGCCAAACGATCCTTTTCAGATCCTTGGGGAGGCAGAAATGTCACAGACCGTAAATGCAGTTACTTCCTCATCGAAAACGAAGCGCTCTTACCGTAAAGGTAACCCGATGTCCGCAACCGAAAGGCAGCTGGCCGCGATAGCCCGTAAACGTGAGACTCATAAAGAAGTGAATGTTTTTATCAAAAACCCTATGAAAGACCAACTTCTTCAATTATGTGAAGAAGAGGGATTAACTCAGGGGCAGATGATCGAAAAACTCATCGAAATTGAGACTGGGCGTCGAAACAAAAGAATGTAAAAGGTTCACATTCTTGCTAGTTGTAGTTGTGAGTGCTAGATTACTGATCGTTTGAAGAATTTTGGCTGGCCACGCCGTAAGGTGGCAAGGAATGGGTTCCGAGGCCGTTTGAGCTGAATCCAGAAAAGCAAAAACCCCGATAATCTTCGCTGAGTTTGGCGACCTGAGAAGATTAACGGGGCTCACTTAAAACTGTATAGAAGCGTTGCTCTATGCAGGGAGTATAGTTTTATGCCTTTTAAAGGTCAACTCCTCCTGTGCAACTTAAGCGCAGGGAGTGGTGGATAACCGCTCAACCATCGAACAAGCGACATCAGTCCGTTCTCGGGGCTGTTACGTCAGCAATCCTTTCCCCTCTTACCAACCTCCCAAGGCTGGGGCGAACAAACCTGCCCTGATCCGGGCGCTGGTAACTGCTGCCCGTGAGAATCAACCGGCCAGGCATGAAGCCTGGTACACCACACCGCGCGTCCAGCAGAAAACCGGACTGACGCGGCCGGTATTTAAACGTATGAATGAACACCGGGCCAGAGCGATCAACGCGCTGATGGTGGCGATGTGCGACCGCTTGAACATTGTGACCGGCAAAGTTCAAGCCAGTGTTGAGCAGCTTTCCGACTGGTGTGGGTTATCTACCGGTAGTGGTGACAAGAAAAGTATCTCCCGCGCCAGCCGGGCGATCACTACTCTGGAAGAGTTGGGTGCCCTCGCTTGCGAACGTGCCTGGGATGAGGCCAGTCGTTCCCACATCCCCAAAATCATCTGGGTAACCGAACTGTTCTTTGTCCTGATCGGCTATGAGCTGGGTAAGTATCAGGCGGCGCAAAACCAGCAGCTGGCGTGGATGAATCAGGGATTGCTCAAGCAGGGCGAAGCCCCGATCACCCTGTCAGAGGCCCGCCGGCGTGCCAAAGAGCAGCATATAAAACGGGCCTTTGAACACCGGGCGCGTCACCGTTCCTTCAAACAACAGCGCCGGCAGGCGCAGAAACTGCTACAGATGGATCACCAGCAGGCGCGTACTGAAATCCTTAACGGTTTGATAAAGATGTACAGCAAGGATGAGCTGGAGGCCATGGGCCATCTTGAGCTAAAACGCCAGGTAGACCAGCGTTACCATGCCTTGCGTAAGCTGGCCTCGTCAGCCCCGCCAGACACACCATAACCCTTCTCTTTTGCCCGGCTTTCCGCCTTCCCTCCATTGATGCGCTTGATTGCGTAGGACTCGGCACGTCTGCTGTTCCTGAATAGCCCCTTCAGCCCCATTTTTCTGCGAAACAGCCCACCAATGCGGCGGCGAGTAAAAGGATCTGGCCAGCCGTTGCGCGTTTTCCACATATAGATGCAAATACTCGATGATTATGAATGCCTGCTAAGAATTACATGCAAAGTAACTGTAACTTCATTTAGACCTAAAAAGACCTTACAAGAGCTTTGCTCTGTGGATAATGCCTTCGCTTACAGCGGGTAAACCCGCGCCGCTCAGAAACGGCGCAAGCGCCTTAAAAGTAGCTCCCGCCGACGGCGGGCAGAAGTAACCAGACAAACTCACACATTTTCTCACAACTCAACCACCGCAAAGCCTCCCCGCCCCGGGCCAAAGGCCCGGAACAGAGTGGCTTTAAGATGAATGCTGTAACTAACCATTCAATCGCTGCCAGAAATATCGCTGGAGTATCGATTAACACGCTCGTAAGCGGCCCTTACGGTCCGCTACGCGGAGATACGCCACAGCTGCGGCTACGCCTTGCCGTGACCACTCCGACCGCGCACAAATAGCTACCCAACGCTGTAAGTAAAGTTGGCTTATCAGGGCGAGGGGCTGGATAGGTGAAATCTATCAAAGCAGGGCGGCTATGCCGCGCTACCGGCGACCCTAACCTTAGGGTGTTCTCTTACAGGACTGTTGTCGCCTGCATGCGCTGACGCGCATTCACTTCAGGCGCACAACTGGGACATCCTGCAACCGTGTGGTCCAGGCCGGCGACAGTCGCTGTCGTTTCATCTTCCAGCCGTCGGCACGATCGGGAATACCCTGCCCGGCAAACCACACCGGCGCCCGGCCATCCTGATTGAGGCTGTCGAGCAGCTGCATCAGCCGATCGCTGTTTTTGCGCGGCGGCGCATCATCAAACAGACCGAACTGTGCCACGCGTTCGCTGGTGAAATCACCCAGCATCACGCCGCAGCGGTGATAACGGTGGCCAGCGATGAAGATCCGTTCGAGCGCCCGGCGTGCGGCCTGAATGATGTCACGGCTGTCCTGGGTGGGCGTCGCCAGTCGGGAGGTCGCCTGATTGCCGTAATAGGGGGGCTACGCCGGAACCGCCTAAATTTCCGTCCTGGTTTTTTAAGGGTTCTAAGCGAGAACCCGCCAAGAATTTGTCATCGTGTATAAACCAATTTAGCTAAATAGCAAATGTAAAACTCCATCACTCTATAGCCATGGGTATAAAAGGCTATCAGTATGATTATTATAAATTTTGTTAGAGGCACCTCTCAAAAATAGAATCATCAACTTCAACTACACATGTAAGGATTTGTGATTAGTTGTTGTTGCAATGATGCAAAAATGAACTATAAATGTAAATTGTCTATGCTATTACCACTACTAACGTATAGGCACGATGGATCAGTAAAGAACTCACTTCTGATGATGAACCAATAGGTTCGGAGAAGTTAGAAGTGAGCGAATAACCTAATTAACTCAATAGAACATAAGGATATATTCATGGAAAAAGTTAACATCAAAATGCACCCACGCTTACAGGCTGCAGCACCGATGAATCTTGCCAAGGTCATTGGCGGATTTGACTCGACTAAGTCACTACACCCTCGCTTGCAAGCGGCCGCTCCCATGAACTTGGCTAAAGTGATTGGCGGTTTTGATTCTACCAAGGCATTGCACCCGCGTTTGCAGGCGGCAGCCCCTATGAATCTGGCTAAGGTTATCGGTGGGTTTTAGTTAAATATTCCATGCCTCAATTTCGTATTGAGGCATTTTTAAAAGGATTTTTAATGGGCACAATCTCTGTTATCGGCAGTGGCATGATGGGTGTGAATCAGATTACCACAGAAGGTTTTTCCGTCATTCAAAGTGTAAATCGGGTTTTCTGGATTGGAGGCATTGCAGGTCTGAATGAATATCTTTTCCATCATGAAATACACCATGAAGATCTCTCATATTTGTATGAAGATGGCGGTGTTGATGTTGATAATTACACCAGAATTATCCAGTACATCTCAGAGGTGCTTACTGAGTGTGAACATGTCTGCCTTATCGTTCCTGGTCATCCGAGAGTCGGAGTGACCATCGTTCAATTACTACAGAAATTATCTCAGGATGGGATATTCACTTTTCGTTGTTACCCCGGAATTTCCAGTTTCGATGCGATGATTAATGATATTGGCATTGACCCACTGGAAGAAGGTGTTAGTATACTTGATGCCAACCGGTTGATTATCTATGATTATGCAATGGACCCCTGTATTAACTATTTTATATATCATGTCTGCTCTATTGGTAATGCTAATACAGACTACTCATCACCGCATATCTCAAATAAAGTTATTTATTTAAAATCGAAGTTATTAAAACATTACCCTGCTAACGCGCCTATTTTCTTGTTGAGCGCCTCAACTCAAAAAGGACAATCTGCGGATAAGTTACAAGGTGAGATTTCTGATATCGAGACATTGCTTTCAAAAGTTACTTATAAACACACGCTTTATATTCCTAGCTCTTTGCCCACCAAAGATAGGGTAAACTTCGAGTTTCTGAAAGAAATTAATGTTATTTAGCAGGAGGGTGAAATGTCAATACTTTCCTATAACGGAAACGATATGCTGAATGATTACTACTCATGCTGCGAGGAATCAGGCCTTCACCAAGATATCAGCGAAAAGTGGCCCCCTATTTGCGCGCAAGTTCGCGATCAGGGAATGCACGATAGATGTTTTTTTGCATTACCTCGAAAACACGTCTCAAAGATCGATATAGGAAACTGGTCCTTTAACTGGACAAATGAGGATGCAGGACAGGCAATGGCTCTGCTGATGGGGATTACTGATGTCGGTAGCATTCCAGTATGTGATAAACGGTTGGTATTCCTCAATGACGGCGTGAAAAGATTTTCTTCGTTATATGAAAGTGAAATGGCATTCATCTCTGATTTTATTTCAACATTGGTATGGCTGATTCCTAAAAATGAAAATGCCAATAATGGAAGTGCTTCATTTTACGAACTTCCACATGTTACATTTATTTCCGATGCCACACTCTTCTTTCTTCCCCCATTCCATCAGATTCCAAGAGAGTTCGGGTTTCTTGGGTTCGTCGAGAATCTTTATCATGAAGCACTTCATCATCAAGTACACACGTTCAACGCTTTTCATGGTAATCAATACTGTCAGGGAAGTCTGGGGGAGTCGCTGATCGATTTTCCTCAACGGCAAGATCGAACTTTCAGTTATACCCAAGCTTTCAATGCTTGTTACGTTTACGGGGAAATTGTTAGATATCGTCGAAAAGTAGCGCGATACCTTTCCGCAGAGTATCGCGCTAAAGAATTAACATGGATAAATGAGGCATTGGACTCTGCAATAATGATGCGGTTTAATCTGGCCGAATGTTTATATCACGTCAGGGACGCATTTTTACCTCACTGGAAATCACTTATCGAAGAATGGAAGTTGGAAAATGAGATGGGGAAACGTTTCAATTCGGAGGAAATATTATGAGTAATATAGTCGAAGGGGAAGGTTATCTGATTTTTGACGAGTTTTTGAGTAGTGATGAACTCTTCGCCCTTCAGTTATATATGCAGTTTGAGAATTACTATCTCGTCCATTCTCAAGGGTGGTCAAAATCATGGAGGATGACCGACGGTGAGCCTTTGGTCAGTGTTAGTTATTTTTACTCATTGCTGACAGAAAAAACCACCATGGATGATAATGTCATTACGAATGGTATTCATATTTTAAGTGAAAAGATCAGCATTATAACATCACGTCTGCGTGATTTTCTAGGGGAAGACTGGAATGCGTTTTCACTCACAACGTTCCTGTATCCCGCAGGTAGTGGGCTAGGCTGGCATGAAGACGATGCTCAATATAAAGGGGCATATATATTTTATGCGCACCCTGAATGGAAACCTAACTGGGGAGGGGAACTTTGCGTCATCAATACACCTGTTAATTCCAGTGCGGGATTATCCGAACAAACCTACAATGCTTCTGAAGAAGTTTTACGCATGTCAGGTATAACCGGAGGGGCAGTCGGACCTGAGTTTGGATGGACCATCCGTGAACGTAGTATCAATGATTCTGGGGTCGGAACATTTATTTACCCAAAACCTAATAGGCTTGTGATCATAAAACCAAATTATTCACACAGCATCAAGAAGGTTGATGTCAGTGCCGGGGACAATATGCGTTGTTCCGTTGCTGGTTTTTTTCATAAAAACTGAAGATACGGCCGGAAATCAATACCGGCCGTTTTAATTTCATTAAGACGGACGTTTTACATGCAAAATCAGCAGAGAAGACAGTAATAACCCGGTCATAGAACAAATGACAAGTGCTAATGGGCTGCCTACTTTATCAGCCAGCATTCCCGCAGAAATACTGACAACTGCACCGATAATGATTTGTTTTCTGTAACTGCTTGCAGAAGCGGCAGCTACCTGATCGTTGTCAAAGTTCGTCAGTAAACTGTACCAACCAAGACTATAAATAATGTTTGAAAATACATGTGCAGAAAAAATCAGTAGTAGTGAAACACCTAACAAAGGTGTCAGTGGAACAAACAAATAACACACAATAAATGTTGTCATGCACGCAATAATAAACAGTGATGACTGATTCTTATAACGTTCCTCCTTGACCAAAAATGGCCCAAGAAGTTGTCCCAGACTGCGGGCGAACAATAAAAACAGCAGTGTTTCTTTTTGGTCATTATTGCTGTGGACCAATGTAGGCAGGAGCGACATGGCCGGTGCTCCGGTCATCGCCAGTGCCGGCAACAAATAGAGGCTAGCACGTTGTTTTGATGACAACCTTTTAGGCAACCCTTGTGCGTAAACATTCTGTTCTGCATAATTCGCCAGCTTTGGCAGTGAAAATATAAATGTAATGGCTATGATGTAGCTGAGCAGATTTGCCAACAAATAGGTATTGCTCTGAACTGTACCATAAAGGAGTACGCCGACACCGATACCAAATAAAACCTGACAAGCAAACACCAGCGTGTCGATAACCGCACCGGCACCAATATCTTCTGGAGCAAGTTTAGCTTTGGTATAATGATTAATGGCAGGAATGGTGATCCCCGCAGATACCGACGAAGCAACCCCAGCAAGCTGCAGAATAGTCACGGAACCATGAACCAACCCGTACCAGGGAATAATCAAACCCAGTGCGCCAATGCATTCAGCGATCATGAAGCAATATTTTGCTTCAATACGTGCAAGCAGGTATTTTCCTGCAATACTCCCCAAAAACCCCGGTGATGTTGACAAAATAAACGCCAATGCAAAGGAAGACGGCGCCGCGTTCAATCTGGCCAATTCGCCAAAAACCATGATAAACGTCAATCCAGAACCTACGGAACTGCAAATTAGCGCCAACACGAGTATTCTTAACCAAAGATACTTACGCATTGAGCGTAACAATATCAAAAACATAGCCACCTCAAGACCATTAAACGATTAATTGAATTGATTACCTTCCATGTGATGTCAATTACATCGTCTCGTTCCTTATCTGGATCTGATTGTTGAGATGGTTATACTTCACCGAGTATAGATAAACTTTTCCTATTTTCCAGTCTGGGATTCAATGTTTTAATCTCCGAACATTTTGACTTTATAGATGAATGAGTGCCATTAGCTTTCCTTACTGCGGGCCAGAGTTCGGTAAACTGTCGGTCGTGACACCGAAAATAGTTCCGCCAGATCGCTGATTGAGTACTGGCCGGTTTCCCGCATACGGCACAGCTCTTTTTGTTGTTTTTCAGACAGTTTCGGCTGCTTCCCCCTCAATTTTCCTTTCGCCCGGGCAATTGCCATGCTTTCGCGAGTCCGCAGGCGTATCAGGTCGCCTTCAAATTCGGCAAATGTGGCCAGCACGTTAAAAAACATCTTCCCCATAGGATCTGCCAGATCGTAGAGGCTGGCTCCCAGCGCCAGCTTCACGCCTCTGGCCTGTAGCGAATCCGCTATCTCTCGTGCGTCAGGAACTGACCGCGCCAGCCGGTCAAGCTTGATGGTTAGGAATCTGAATCGCTTCTTTTCGGATCACCTGACCATGGAAGGCGACACGACTCATACCTGTTACGGCGCGGAACAACATGAGTTTTGTGATAAAAATGCCATCTTCGCCGTATTTTTAACCTGAAACCTGTTTTTCAGGCGCACCGATCCAGCTCAGGCATCCGCAGCCATCGTTTTTTCGCCATCTGATGCAGCCTTTCATCAGCACCGCGAACCCGGGGCGTTTCGGTTTCTCCCGTACCGTCATTTCCAGCGCTTCGTAAACCTTCGGCAGCAGCGAGCCCCTCTTGCGGTTGGCCAAAAACCCGGAGTAGCGCGCCATTTTAAAATGCCGCGCCGGAACGTGGCTGATATAGCGCCCGATCATCTCTTCCTGACTCAGCGTCTGGCGCTTATGCTTTCCCGTGCGGTGATCGAGGTAATGGTGGACCACCGCTCCACCTGCGTAGTGTCGCAGGCGGGAAGCCGACACCGGCGGTCGTTTCAGGTAGCAGCCGAGGTATTTCACGCTGTGCCAGGCTCCCCGGGTCTTCTTCGCGAAGTGTACCTTCCAGTGCCGGCCATACTGTGCCTTCAGGTAACGCCGCCACTGGGGCTCATCGCGGATGTGGCCCAGGCCCGGCAGGGTGCCGGGACTGACCCGCTCATAGCTGCCGCGCAGCAGGCGGATAACGGCCCCCCGCCAGATTTCCTCAACGGCCTTCTTTTTGAAGAAAAGGCTGCGCCAGACGCCGTGCTTAACGTCAAGCCCACCGCGGGTGACGGAAACGTGGATGTGCGGGTGCTGATTAAGCTGGCGGCCGTAAGTATGCAGGGCACAGAAGATACCGACCTCAATACCCTGCCGGCGTGCCCACTTCAGCATGGCGCGGGTGGCGCAGCGGAACAGGTCGTTGACCAGGGGCCAGTTGTCGTTGAAGAAGGGCCACAGCAGGTGTGGCATGGTAAAGGTGATGTGCTGCCATTCGCAGTCGGGGAGGACGTGCTGTTGCTCAGCGATCCACTGCTCGGTGGACTTCATGCCGCAGGCGCTGCAGGCCTTTGACTTGCAGCTCTGGCAGAAGAAACGTGAGTGTGTGCAGTCCGGCGAGGCGCAGCAGTAGCGGCGTACGCCCATGGCGCAGGTGCCACAGGCGAGCATGCGCTCAACGGAGAGACGGGTCCACTGGCTGATGCTGTCGCCGTGTTTTTCGAGGTAGCGGTTCCAGCCGTCATCGACGGTGAAGAGGAGTTT
>Ga0153999_1000850_pt1 | contig 12791 bp, 14 predicted proteins | sample TSNC083MetaG_FD_104675 | JGI IMG/M metagenome (GOLD analysis project Ga0153999, IMG submission 104675) | Attine ant fungus gardens microbial communities from North Carolina, USA - TSNC083 MetaG | ecosystem: Host-associated > Fungi > Mycelium > Unclassified | place: USA: North Carolina, Lumber... | reverse complement strand
TAAAATGTTTCTGCTCCGGTAAACAAATAACCGCGTTCATTTTGTAAAGCATATTTAACTATTTTCAGTAAGCTGGCTCCGAACATAATCGGAATCCCCAGGAAAAAAGTAAATTCCGTGGCGGAACTGCGGGCACACCCCAGCAGCATCGCACCCAGAATTGTCACACCGGAACGGGATGTTCCCGGGATCAGCGAAAGTACCTGAATTAAGCCAATATAGAAAGCTGCCTGATAAGATATCTGTGTCACTCTTTGAATCGGAAACTCTTTATACCGGTTCCGGTTTTCTAAAATTACAAAGAATATACCGTACAGAATCAGCATGGCAGAGGTTACAAACCCGTTGCGAAAATGAGCATCAATCCAATCGTCCAGCAGCAGTCCAAAAATCACTGCCGGGATACAGGCCACGACAATCTTTAGCCACAGACGCAAGGTCGCCCGCTGCTGCAGCGCAGTCTTTTGACTGTCCCAGGGATTGAGCTTTTTAAAATACAGAACCATAACCGCCAAGATTGCTCCCAGTTGAATTACCACCTGAAAAACACTAAAAAAAGCCTCTGTTACATTTAAATGAATGATTTCCTCAACCAGAATCAGATGGCCGGTACTGCTGATCGGCAGCCATTCCGTAAAGCCTTCTACTATTCCAAATACGATGACTTTTAAAATCTCTACGATACTCATAATGATTTCACTCCTAAACGTTTTCTATCTGCCAATCAATAGGCGCCAGTCCATGCTCCTTTAGAAAAGCATTCGTTTTGCCAAACGGTTTGCTGCCGAAAAACCCCCGGTACGCAGACAGCGGACTGGGATGAGGCGCCTGCAGAATCAGATGGCGGAAATTGTCCAACATGGTTTTTTTCATCTGCGCCGGCCTTCCCCACAAAATAAACACCATCGGACGATCCTGTTGATTCAGAATCCGGATTGCCGCATCCGTAAATTCCTCCCAGCCGATACCGCGGTGGGAGTTTGCCGCATGGGCGCGGACGGTTAATACCGTATTCAGCAGCATCACTCCCTGTCCTGCCCATTTCACCAGATAACCGTTATTCGGGATATAACAGCCAAGGTCAGCATGAAGCTCCTGATATATATTCACCAGCGAAGGGGGAATGTCCACATCCGGCTTAACAGAAAAACAAAGTCCGTGAGCCTGCCCGTCATTATGATACGGATCCTGTCCGAGTATTACCACCTTCACCTGATTCAGCGGAGTAAAAGCAAATGCATTAAATATATCATCCGCATCCGGAAATATCTGCCCGGCCTGGTACTCTTCTTCTATCTTCTCATATAACTGCCGGTAGTATGGTTTCTTAAATTCCGTGGATAATGGTGCCAGCCAGTCATTATCGATCGCTGCCATTTTATCTCTCCTTTCGTATATCAGCCTGCTTACATTCTGACGGAAATGGCTCTGGCCTGCAGGTATTTCTTTAAATCGCGGATTTCAAGCTCTTTATAATGAAATAAAGAGGCCGCCAGAACCGCGTCGGCTTTACCTGCTGTAAGGGCATCATAAAAGTGTGCCTTAGTTCCGGCTCCGCCTGAAGCAATGACCGGAACCGAGACATTATCTGCAATCAGAGCGTTCAGTTCATTATCATAACCGGCTTTTGTACCGTCACAATCCATACTGGTCAGCAAAATCTCACCGGCACCCAGCGAATCCGCCTTCCTGGCCCATTCCACCGCATCCAGTCCGGTATCAATACGGCCGCCGTTTTTAAACACGTTCCATCCGCTGCCGTCCTCCCGCCGGCGAGCATCAATTGCCACAACCACACATTGGCGGCCAAATTTGTCAGCGGCATTAGAAATCAGTTCAGGAGTATTAATGGCAGATGAATTAATCGATATCTTATCAGCACCTTCCCGCAGGATGGTGCGGAAATCCTCCACGGTTCGGATACCACCCCCTACGGTAAACGGAATAAACACCCGTTCAGCCACGCGTCTGACCATATCTGCCACCGTCTTCCGGGCATCGGAGGAGGCGGTAATATCCAAAAATACCAGTTCATCCGCCCCCGCCGCATCATAAGCGGCAGCAATTTCCACCGGATCTCCCGCATCCCTGAGGTTAACAAAGTTTACCCCTTTTACCACCCGGCCATTATGTACATCCAAACAGGGAATTACTCTCTTTGTAAACATATGCATCTCCTATCTGCATTAATCCTCTTGTCTTACTCTATAGCGTGTTTGAAAAATGCTTTTCACAAGCTGTATGTCACAATTTGTGGCAGATTTGTGCAGCTTGTGGGAATGATTTTTCAAACAAGCTCTAGTTCGATAAAATTTTTTAATATCTTAAGTCCCACCCCGCTGCTCTTTTCCGGATGAAACTGGCAGCCAAAGATATTATTTTTTTCGACTGCGGCATGAATATGGGTACCGTATTCGGCAGACGCTGCTACAATGGCTTCATCGCGTGCTCTCAGATAATAAGAATGCACAAAATATACATATGAATCTTCCAAAACTTCCCTAAATAGTTTTGTACCCGGTCTGATCTGCAGGGAATTCCACCCCATATGGGGAATCTTTAGGCCGGCACAATCGGGAATCCGCAAAATCTCTCCCTCAAGCAGCTTAAGTCCCGCTACTCCCGGACTTTCGGCACTGCCCTCAAACAAAAGCTGCATCCCCAGGCATATACCCAGAAACGGAGTATTTTGTTCTGCGACCCGATGAATCACTTCCACCAGTCCGTACTGATTCAGCCGTTCCATGGCTTCGCCAAAAGAGCCTACTCCGGGCAGAATCACTTTATCGGCAGCCATTATCGTATCCGCGTCGGCGGATAAAACCGGCTGTTCTCCCAATGCCTGAAGTGCTTTCTCAACACTGCGTATATTTCCAGCATCATAGTCAATGATTACGATCATCTTTTTTGCCTCTCCTTGTCGGTCATTCGCATTATAATTTTCTTTAGTTTATCATCATGCATATAATTATACAACAAAACTCTGATATCTAACAAGAGAAAATGTTATATTACTTTATGTCCCATCTCATTCTTATTAACATCCGGTGTCATCAAAGTCTCCTTTCAATCGATCCATGAATTGTTTTACGAATTCAATGTCTTCTTTTTTAATCTTTCTTGAAGCATCAAACAAAACTTTATACTCCGGATTATTATAAATGAATTCTGTCAACTCCCTGGCCTCATCGTTTATGTAGTATGCTGTATCTTCTTTAGGTTCTTTACCAAGAAGAAAATTCATGTCTACATGAAAAAGACCGGCAATCGTCTCCAAAGTTTTTAAATCAGGCTCCCGCTTACCGACCTCATACATACTAATTGTGGATTTAGCAACGCCTAATTTTTTAGCTAACTCAGCCTGTGATAAATTTTCACGCATTCTCAAATATTTCAGCATATCTTTAAATGATGCCATTAAGTCACTTCCTTTCTGCTTCACATTATACACTTTATGTGTTTAATATTCAAGATCAAATCACACAAAGTGGTTGCCAAGTAATGGTAAATTGTTTAATTCTATACTCAATTTATTTATATACTTGGTTATATCAGGAATTTGTGTTGTGCTAAATAGTATCTTCTCATCGCTGTTCATTATGTCTAATCTCTGCTCTTCAGATACTGATTTTACTTCTTCTTCTGTAAACAAAGAAAATTCATCTATATCATAGTCCAAATTTTCATTTTCAGCTGTATCATAGTCCAAATTTTCATTTTTATTTAGATCTTCTAAATTTAGCACCTCAAGTCCCCAGTTATTAAGTATATTCTGAGTATTTGTTTCTCTATCTATATCTAATTTTTCAGGCTTATTTAGAAATTCCCCAGCAGACCCAGGCAGACTAATTATATCCTCGCCATCTATTAAATAATACTTATTATTTATAGAATATAACTCCATAATACTTTGAAGGATATAAGGTTTTTTCCCATTTAAAAAGAAATCATCATCAATAATTTCATAACTGGTATACTTTTCATCTATAGTGTTACAGTATTTCCAAGATTCAATCTCCAGGCTGTTAGTAAAGGTTTTTATATCCTGTTTTTTGAAAATAATACCTATGACTTTAATGATATTTCAATAAATGGTTGCTTTTCTTCCATATCAAAGTTATTTTGTTGACAACCGTATAAGAAAATAACTGCCAATAAAAGTGATACTATTATTTTTTTCATAATTTTCTATATTCCTTTCGCTCAATCAAGGCACAAACAAACAATGTAAGGTTATGAACTCAAATTGCTTTATAATTAATAATTTGGAATAGCATTTCTTCCTCCTTTCTTAAATAATTAAATGTAAAATAGCAGCAGTCACTGGAAGGCAATACTACTAACAAGGTTTTATAAAAACATGAAAAACCCAGTAAATAATACAACTACCAGTGACCGCTACTATTAGCAATCAAGTTTCATTGATGTGATTTATACTGTTGTAAATTTAGACTAACAGAATTTACTCTCATTTGTCAATATCCATTTTTCCCAGTAACATACCCCTCCCCGCGAAAAGTGACTTTTCGCAGGGAGGGGTTATGGTATAATCTTTTTATTTAATTTTTCTTTTCCTTCATCTGGCAGTTCTCATTTGTGTCAGCCGGTAAATGGTCTCCCGCAAGTTTGCCAAAGCGCTTTCCGGCTCATCAATCTCCAGTACCGACTGTTCAAGGGGACACAATCCATCCCGGTTTCGATTGGATATCACATCAATATAGCGTCCATATTCCGCCCTTACCCCATGCTCTTCCAAGTATTCCAGACCGGCGGCACTCATTTTCTCACCATAAACCCGTGTGGTACCGCCCAAAACCAATATTACTGCAGCAGCTTTGCCAATCATCTTATCAACAACAAAAGCATCACGGAGCAGCCCGGGGTAGTTGTCATGGAGGTTCATTATCGGGGACACGCCTCGTCCATCGGCGGTATGAATAATTTCTTTGTTGCGGATAACCACACAGCTTGCCTGACTGTTTTTAAGCATCTTTTTGGCTTCCTCAAAAACGTCCTGATTTCTGCCGTCTTTCATACGCAGTGGCAGGGAGCTCGTTCCGGCCGCCCTGCATATCGCCATCACCAGCGCAGGAATCATTGTGAACTGGATGATAATTCCCGGCAAAGCAGTGATAAACATTGCAGTCAGCCAAATCTGAAGGGAATAGCTTCCTGAACTGAATATCATCCCGTTTATCACTCCCGCCACAAGCCGGCCTGCGGCCATCGAGCCGATTAGAGTAACATATATCCTCAGCGCCAGATACTTGGTTCGTATAACCTGAAATAACAATCCGGACATCATCCCATATACCGCAAGCTCGCAGACCATCGCAGGCAAACGTGCCGCTGACGGCATACCGGTAAGGAGACTGGATAACAAGGGGGTCACCAAACCGGCTGCCAGGCTGAATGGCCAGGAGCAGATAAAACCACTGAGCAGAACCGGAATATGCATCGGCAAAAAAATACTTCCTGCATTCGGTATTGAGTGAAACACCATGGGCAGTAATATTCCAATTGCCACACACAGAGCGGCAGACATCAGTTGTCTTGTTTTGTTGTTATACATAATATCTCCTTGACTCTTCATTGGAATGCCGCAAGCCCGATGGCATCAGCAATGCCATGGCAGACGGGAAACCTCCGACGTCAACAGGATCTCAGCGTCCGGATGCTGCTGCAGCAGGGTGGCCGGAAATGCAGACGAAACATCTCCATAGGCCGCCTGCCGCACCGCCCCCCTATGCCACTCCCGGAAGCAGGCCACTCGTATCCTCCGGGCACCAAGAATCTCAGCCATCCCCAAAGTCACGCACCGGGCAGGCATGGCCGCCAGTGCTCCGCCGTATCCTGCAGCAGCATTAACAGCCCGCGTTTCTGCGGAGATATCCAAAACCCGGGTGGGCAATGCAGCAAACGCTTCAGCCGTCAGATCAGGCTGAGGCTCGTTGAAAGCCAAGTGCCCGTTGATCCCCAGTCCACCGATGCAAAGATCTACGCCGCCCAACCGGCGGATTTGTTTAAGCACGTTTCCAGTATCCTGGGGGTCGGGAAACAGGCGCTGCTCTTTTGGCATGAGTAATTCCGGGTCGATGGCTCCATAGACCGCACTCTCCATGATACCGCGGAAACTAAGCGGATGCTCCATCGGCAGCCAGGCATCCCCCTCATCCAGATACTCATCCATGTTGATGAACCAGCAATGCCGCAAAGAAATCCTGCGCTCCATCACAAGCCGCACAAAGATTGGGTATTGTCCCACTGGTCCCACCGGCAGAATCAGCACTGCGGGTCTTTTGTCCCGCGTACTCTCCTCGATAGTGCGGATCATCTCCAATGCCAGCTCATAAAACACTTCCCCCGGCTCACCCATTTTTCTTAACGGTACCTTTGCACCCTTGCCCAAATCTTGGGGCGGTATTTTAAAAAAGTCCAAATTGCACCTCCTATGTTTCATTATTATAGTAACGGGGGCTCTGCCCCGGCGTGTTTGATAAAACATTCCCGCCGTCTGCATGCCCCCATTTTCAATCCCCTCTCACAAATACCTTGTCAAGTCCCAGTTTTCGCATCAGATTGATAATACCCTTTGTCCGGCTGAAGCCGAACTTGCGAAGAATACCTTGAATCTGTGTCTTGACCGTGACAATTTCCACAGTACGTATCTCCGCGATCTGGGAGACTTTCTTATCCTGCAGCAGCAGACGAAGAATTTCACGCTCCGACTGCGTAAGGCTGGCCAAAATATGGACAAAGTAAATCATGCTTTCCTCTGAACGTTTCATACGCATAAATTCGTTTCGCATCAATATTTGGAGATGGGGTTCCAACTGAGCAGCGCCTTTATAGACATTGCGCAGATGCTCGAACAACACCTCCGGCGGGCTGGTCTTCGCCAGATAGTCCACGGCTCCCGCCGAAAGGGCGGTCAGCACAGATTCCTCGGTCTCGTGAACGGTGAGGAAAATAATGTCGATCTCGGGATCTTCTTCCAGGATGGCCCGGGTGGCCCGGGCGCCCGCATTCATGTCCTCCATCTCCATATCCATTAAGATGATATCGGCAGGCACCTCCCGGGCAAGGGCGACAATTCCGCTGCCGCTGGATGCCTCTCCCACCACCTCCATATCTGGCTGTGTATTAATCTTCTCCCGAAAGTCAGTGCGGATTATCTCGAAGTCCTCAGCCAACAGTATGTGAATTTTTGAAGAATCGTCCATATCAGTAACTCCGTACATTTATTTGGCTTTAAGCCTTCAAGGCGTATTATAACACATAGCCCCAGGTATTATACCCTGCAAAGGCAAAGCCTTCAAGCCCTCAGAGAACTTTTGCCAATTATTGCGAAAGTCTTTTTTCAATTGCTTCTTTCATCAGATCAACGCGGACGTAATCTTTTACGTCACCTCCCTCTACCTTTTTGTTCTCAATCAGGTAGTTGAGCTGCAGTTGGTAGATGTCCAGCAGACTGCCGTCATCCAGCATCTGATTCATCTGCTCAGGGTTGTAGGCGATAAAGTTGTTACGGGCTTTGTTAAATTCCTCATAAGTCTGGTCGTTGAACTCGGCTGCAGCTTTAATAGCATCGTCGTAGTTCGTGTAACGGTACTGGTATACATCGTTGAGGGCAAGGAGGAAGCGGATAACCACATCTTTATTCTTCTCAATGTACTGGGGGGTAGCGACCCAGCTGCCCGGAAAGGCGGTGAGATCGGTAAATTGGCTGGTTTCGGCCAGTAAGGTCAGATTCTCAGCCCCTAACTTGTCGATTACATTGGCGGCGTGGGAATCCCAGCAGGCGATAGCATCCGTTTGCCCGGCGATAAATGCGGCCACAGCGCCGGCCATATCCATATTGACCACTTTAACGTCATCCTTGCTCATCCCCACACTTTTGAGAGCCAGATCCAAGATCACCTCGCCGGAAGTTCCCAGCTGAGTTGCGATGGTTTTGCCTTTTAAATCCTCCAGCTTTTCAAGGCCTGAATCTTTTTGAACAAAGATGCGTTCAGAGTTACCCACATGAGTCAGCGAAATGATGTCAATGTTGCCCTCGGCAGCCAGGGTGTGGGCACCGTGGCCGATGTATCCGAACTGGATGTCGTTTGAGATCATAGCGGCTACCTCGGGAGGGCCGGAGGTGAACTTGACCCACTCTACCTCAAGGCCATATTTCTCAAAGAATTGATTGCCCTCAATGCTGTCAATGCCGGGGGTAATACTTCCGCTCAGACCCGGATGATAGGCTGCACGGATCTTCACCGGTTTATAGGTTTCCTCCTGCTGCGCGGTGGAAGCCGCGGTGGAAGCCACAGTGGTTTGCTTCTCAGAAGGCTGTCCGCCGCTGCAGGCCGTCAGGGAAGGGATGAGGGACAGGATTGTTAATGATGCTAAAAATCTTCTCATTTTGGTTTCTCCTTATTTTCTTTGCTCGAGGTATTCATTATATACCTCGGACCATACGTGGTTTTTAATCTCACCGAAGCGGCGGGTCAGTTTTGTCTCCTGGGTACGGGGATAGGGAATGTCTACATCAACGATCTCCTTGATACGCCCCGGCCGGGCACTCATGATGATGACCCGCTGGGCAAGGATTACTGCCTCCTCCACATCGTGGGTGATAAAGAAGCAGGTCTTACGCTCAGTCTCCCAGGTATTAAGCAGCTCGGTCTGGAGCTGGGTGCGGGTCTGGGCATCCAGGGCGCCGAAGGGTTCGTCCAGCAGCAGCAGCGAAGGGTTCATGGCGTAAGCCCTTGCGATGGCAACACGCTGCTTCATACCGCCGGAGAGTTCTTTGGGGTAGGCATTTTTAAAGTCCTGAAGTTCCACCATCTTGATATAGTGGTCGGATATCCTCCCAATTTCCTCCTTTGGCAGCTTTTTCAGATGTAATCCAAACTCCACATTTTTCTTGACTGTGAGCCAGGGAAACAGTGCGTACTGCTGGAATACAACGCCCCGTTCCGCTCCCGGACCGTTAACCGACTTGCCATCCACCAGCACCTCTCCCGAGGTAGGCTTTTCCAATCCGGCCATGATATTTAGGATCGTAGATTTTCCACAGCCCGACGGCCCCACCACACAGATGAACTCATTCTCCTTGATGTCTAACTGAAATCCGTTTAAGGCGACGACATCTCCGCGCGAGGTCGGATAGATTTTTTTTACATCCTTCGCCTGTACCTTGATGACGCCGGTGCTCAGATGCTCCGAGTTTCCTGCCATGCGGTCAACCTCCTCTCCAACAGGCAGATGGCACGGTCTAAAACAGTACCAACAATGCCGATTATTAGTATGCCCATCAGTACAATATCCATTTTAAAGTACATGCTGGCCTCCTGAATCATCTGCCCCAGACCCATTTGGGCACCAGTCAGTTCGGCGGCTACCAAGGTGGTCAGCGAGGATGCCAGTCCCAACCGTGCCGCTACCATGACATATGGCAGGGAAGCCGGAATAACCACTTTAAAAAAGATTGATATATCCCCGGCGCCCAATACATGTGCAGCCTTGATTAATGTGTTGTCCACATTACGCACGCCCTGATAGATATTGATGACCATGACTAAAAATGAGCCGATAAAGATAACAGTCACCTTAGCTGCCTCACCCACGCCCATCGCTACAATGATCAGTGTTATATAGGAAATGGGGGGGATGCTCTTAACAAACTTGACCCAGTGCTCTAACAAAAGCCGCACCGGCCGGTACCATCCCATCACAAAGGCCACCGGGAGCGCACAGACGAAGGCCAGTATAAAGCCCGACAGGGATCGCCGCAGGCTTGCCCAGATGTGCAGCAGCAGCTTGCCGCTGAGCAGCCCCTCAAGAAATGCCTTCCAAACCTCTGCCGGGGTAGCAAAGACCACATGCGCCTCGGTGTGGGAGATAATCATCCAGAGAGCGATTGCCGCGCCAAGCGAAATCAGGCCATACAGCCAGCCCGACCAGTCAAATTCAACTTTCTTTTTCAGCATCTGACCCGCCCCCTTTCCATATTTTTTTGTTTTGTACACTGCATATTATATCCACCTTTCAAATTTTCTATATTTCTTTCGTTCAGTGTGATATTATGATAAATCATAATGTTATACAGTGTAAGTATGAAGAATCCTCATACTTGCTGCGGCAGCTTTTAAGAACAGGAACCAACATTATCCTTCCATCTGTCTGCCTAAAAATCCCGCAGCCGTGCCGACCAGCTTTAACTCGGTATCCCCGAAGTTCGCTTTATTGTCCCGGCTAAGCAGCGCAACGGCGCCAATGGCATCCCCTTCTGAAATAATCGGCATCACAGCCTGGGCTGTCACCCCCTCGATTTCCTCTGCGGAAATCGGGACATACGTTTTCTCGTCCCGTTTCGCCAATACCGCTTCTCTTTCATTGATCAACGTTTCCAGTTGGCGGCTGATATTTTTCTGAATCAGCCCTTTCTTCGATCCGCCTGCAACCGCAATCACCTGGTCGCGGTCCGTAATGCAGACCATCAGCCCGGTTGCTAATGCCATTGCTTCCGCATACTGAATGGCAAATGCACTCATTTCACACATTGGGGAATATTTTTTTAAAATAATTTCGCCCTCCCTGTCAGTAAATATTTCCAGCGGAGTGCCTTCTCCTAACCGCAAAGTCCGACGTATTTCTTTTGGTATTACTACCCTTCCCAAATCATCAATTCTTCTTACAATTCCTGTTGCCTTCATAATAGAATATTCCTCCGTTTGATGTACATTTCATTTCTGGAATTACTATTTGTCAAACTTTGTCAAACAGAGAATAATAATAAATCATAATGTCCCGCAATGTAAGTATGAAAAATCCTCATACTTGTTGCGTTTATGTCAGCATGGTATAGTTTTGTGCAAAACAGAGAATAATAGAGTGCATAAAAGCACAAAAGGAGTGTTAACATGAATCGGATTGGAGAAACGTCGGTGCTTTGGGGAGATGTGCATAACCACTGCAGCATCAGTTACGGCTTCGGCTCGCTGGAAAACGCACTGAGACGGGCAAAGGAGCAGCTGGATTTCTGTGCTGTGACAGGTCACGCCATGTGGCCGGACATGCCCCCCCGTACCCCCGACACTGCTTTTTTGATAGACTTTCATTTAAAAGGATTTGAAAAACTTAGGGAATATTGGCCCCAGGTGCTTAAGCTCGTCCGCAGCTACAACCAGGAAGAAGTATTCACTACCTTCAACAGCTATGAGATGCACGGCAGTGACATGGGGGACTACCATCTGCTCAGTCCTGATGATGATGTGCCGCTTCTCTACGCAGCCAGCCCCCGGGAGCTGCTTAAGAAGCTCGGTGATTTCCGGGGAATCATGATCCCTCACCATGTCGCTTATCCCCCTGGTTACCGTGGTATCGACTGGAATGCATTCGATTCCGCAGTCAGCCCGGTTGTGGAGGTCTGCTCCAAGCACGGAGTGGGCATGCGTGAAAATGCCCCCTATCCCTATTACCATAACATGGGACCCCGGGATCCCCGCAGCACCGTCTGGAACGGACTGCGGCTTGGAAAACGCTTTGGCTTTGTGGGCTCTACCGATCACCATGCCGGTTACCCCGGTTCGTATGGGGATGGAAAGATGGCGGTACTCAGTGACGTAAATACCCGGGATGCTATTTTTGAAGCGATCTGCAGCCGCAGAACCTACGCCGTTACCGGCGACAAAATTCTCTGCGACCTGCGGGTCAACGGTGCCCCCATGGGCTCCTTACTTTCCCCATGCCAAAAACGGCAGGTGGAACTGAGTCTGCGTGCCTGCGCTCCCCTGGACAAAGTTGTGATTTACAAAAACCTGCGGCCGCTTCACATCTTAAACGGCGAAAGTCTTAAGGAAACAAATTCCCGGGGCCGCTACAAGCTGCGCATTGAGATGGGCTGGGGAAACACCGCCGACCTATACGACTGGCAGGGCCGGCTGGAGCTGGAGAACGGCATTCTGACCGATGTGGAGACATGCTTCCGCGGACGCAGTATTTTGGCGCCCTCCAAAGGCCTCGAGGCCGGTGACGAAGTTAACGATATGCGCAACCGAATTGTGGAGCGGTCAGGCAATGGAGTTGCCTGGAAATGCCAGACCGGTAAGAACATCTCCACGCTGCACCCGGCAACCTGTGCGCTGGTTCTTGAGGTGGAAGGTTCCACCGACACCCGGATCAGGGGTTCTGTAAATGCTCTGCGCATTGATACAACTGTAGGCAAGCTTCTGGAAAGTGGTTTTGCGGCACCGGAACGGGCCACAAACTCCCAGTCAGTGCTGTTTCACACCGCTTTACCCGAGTCGCAGTACGCGGTGAACGTCGCTTTAGCAGATGAGGCCGAGACATCTGAGGATTTCTACCATGCCGAGGTATACCAGACAAACGGCAGCTGTGCTTTTGTCTCGCCGGTTTTCTTTGGTGAAAATATCCGTAACACGAACTGCTAAAAATGATTATCATCCCATTTATACTGATCGCCATCTCCCTGCTGAGTTTCTCGCTGGCCCGCCGCCAGCGGGAGACCGTCTGGCTGGCAGGGATTTTTGTTGGCTTTGTGCTGATCAACGCAGTAATCATGCTCTACTATGCCAAGACGGGCGGACTCAACAGCGATGAGCAGAGACTATTTTTCATCTTTCCCCAATTCCAGATGTATCTGCAAAACGCGGTCATCCCACTTAACCGGATCGCGTTCGTGGCGTCTCTTGGACAGAACATCTTCCTTTATTTTACGCTGGTTTTCTCGCTGGATTTAATCGGACTCACCCGGCGGCGATGGATGTATGGTGCGGCTT
>Ga0153999_1000848_pt1 | contig 12799 bp, 16 predicted proteins | sample TSNC083MetaG_FD_104675 | JGI IMG/M metagenome (GOLD analysis project Ga0153999, IMG submission 104675) | Attine ant fungus gardens microbial communities from North Carolina, USA - TSNC083 MetaG | ecosystem: Host-associated > Fungi > Mycelium > Unclassified | place: USA: North Carolina, Lumber... | reverse complement strand
TTCCTCCTTAACCTCCTCATCGTCTTCAACCTCCTGATATGAACATTAGTCATTAAAGTGCAACTCCATATGAGCGTACACGTACCTTTTCAACTTCCTTTGTGACGACGAGTTGAATAGGGTAAGAGATAAACTCAGAGTGCTTCTTGACAATATCCTTAATCTTCTTCTCCTCAAGATATTCATATTGATCCTCCTTCAGGCGGAGGCGAATCTCAGTACCGCGACCAAGAGGGGGGTTGACAGTATCAAGAGTAATGGTGAAAGTACCACCAGCAGCCGATTCCCAGATATACTGCTCGTCATCATTGTGCTTGGAGATAACCTGCACATTTTCGGCAACGAGGTAAGCAGAATAGAAACCGACACCAAACTGGCCGATCATTGATATATCAGCACCAGCACTCAGAGCCTCCATGAAACCCTGAGGAGAGGAATCAGAAACGGTCCCTCGACGACAATTATGTGTCACTGACCTTTGTGCCCGACTTTGCAATAGTACCAAGGTTGTTGACCAGATCGGCCTTCGTCATACCAATTCCAGAATCGCGAATGGAAAGGGTCTTGTTCTCCTTGTCGGGGATGATGCGAACAAAAAGTTCCTTCTCAGCATCAAGAGCCGAGGAATCAGTCAATGACGCATAACGAATTTTATCGAGGGCATCAGAGGCGTTGGAGATCAGCTCTCTAAGGAAGATCTCCTTGTTAGAGTAGAACGTGTCTAGAACATAAAGTCAATGCACTGATACTTTACGAAGAATGGGGATACCTACTAATGATAAGATCGAGGAGCTGACTTATCTCAGCCTGGAAGCCAAAGCTTTCTGGAACAGCAGACATTTCTACAATGGACTGTGAACGAGGGCTTGGACCATCAGACAAACTGACACACTTACTTTTTCAACACTAGAATGAGATGGAGTAAAGGGTAAAGGCAAGTGTAAAAAGGATGAAGGAATGAGTTTTGCACGCGCCTTTAAGTGTTCCAATTTTTCAGTTCTCGAAGGATCTGAAATTTGCCCAAAATGGTATCATTACTGAATCCGTCATCGAACCTTCTAGAATTTACTGCCGATAGTCTGAATCTTTTATCTGATAACGCTCAACGCTCTTGTGTCCCCAGAAGCTTCTATTACAAAGCAAGATATTTTGTGACGGTGTATCGGCGATCGTAAAACAGCACTGATCAAGGGCTATTGTAGCGTTATCTATCCTATAGGCGGTGGAGGCTTGGGTTCAGAGACCAAGCCTATTTTTCCCGTTACCTGAGCTCTAAGAACCTCGACCATTGCTCTCAACTCCTCTGTTTCTTCTCTGAGTTCATCATTTTCTCCCTTTAACCTTGTATTCGACTCTTTCAGAGCAACCTTTTCTGCCGCGAAGGCTCGTAAACCTTCTTCAGTGAAAGGTCGATTGTTCTCTGCTTTTTTGTTCGCTATCGAGAGCTTCGCTTCTAAACTTCGAATTTGACGGCGTTCAGCGCTGAAACAAAAGAAGTTGGTGAACATCTTGTACAAAGGTGAAAGTGTTTACCAAGCGCGTTCTCCCATGTCTTCGAGGGTCTTTTCATAGCTCTCGAGACGCAATTTGAATTGCTGAAAGTTGTTCTCCATATCGACCAGCTGTTCTCCACGAGCATTGAACTTGGCGTAATCGCGCTTCCTTAATAAAGGAGGAATAAGGAAGAGAAATATACTAGAAGTTCATGATGCCAAACCAGAGATCACGAATCTTGAGATGTTGCTCAATTTGTTGCTCATAGTCATGCAGTCTGTCAATCTTGTGTTGATTTTCTTTCTTCTGCGTTTGTAGTTGGAAAACATGTTCTGTCGCTTCGGCCAGAAGCTTGGCCTGTGCAGCAAACAAAACCTGAACATGGTGCAAGTCATGTAGAGACGTGGCTGGATGTATAAAAATGCAGTACCTTGGCTTCTTTCTCGGCACTTCGAAGTGTGGCTGCCTCAGATATCCAGGTTTTTTTCTCCTCACGAAGTTCCTTTAGTCTCTGCTGTAGCTCTGTGTTCCATTCAGCATACTTGCTCTTCGCAGAAGTTGCCTGTTGTTTGCTGTCGCGTAGTTCGCTCTCAAGGGTGATGACCCGTGAGCGATACTTGCGTAATTTGTTGTACTGCATTGAGTACCTTCACTAACAGCAAACCATCGGATTGATAACGCACGTACGAGGCCTTGCCGTTCTGCTTCTGCACTTTTCATCAGAATCCGATCTTGGTATAATCTTCCTACATGCTTAACATTTTCCCTCTGTATCCACAATTCGAAATTGAGCTCATTCCGCAATAACAGAACCTCCCGTTGCAAGCCTGCAACTGCATGCACAGCATTCCCCATACCATACGCAGCTTCAGGCGCTGATCTTGAAGAGATCTCTCTCTCTCGCTTTACAGGAGAGGGTGACCGTGAAGGCAGAGAATCAATCCGCTGTATATTTGGAGTAATAAACTCCACATCAATGTTAGTCTTCAAAGCATTGGTCACGTCCACCATGTCGGCCAGTGAAATCACGACACGACCATTCGATAAGTCCAATGGCGAAATGAAGCGAGAGCGTTCATTTGATGACTCTGGAGTTGATTCTGCTTCGAGGATCACCCGCTCAGCCTCGCCACCTGGTCCACTCTGTGCCACATCTCCTTGTTCCGTCTGTGTCTTCTCACTACATGGAGGAAAATCATTGGGATTTGTGTACCCATATCGCTCTCGCAAGCCTATAGCTAGATTCCGGATGTCCATCATCATTGCTTCGCTAGAAATACGTGCTGTATCATATTTTGACCAAAACTCAGGCGAGGACTGTTCTTTGGCTGCATCCCTCCAGATCAGAAGCGGATGACAGATATGTTCTCGAAGAAGGTTCTATTGGATCGACCATTAGATACAATTTGATCTCAGAGGGCTCACGCATACCTCACTCTTCCGTCTGACCTCGTCTTCATCGAAAGTATCTTTCCAGCTCTCCATATAAGGACTGGCAACACTATATGAGACAAGGAACATGACAGGGTCTCGAAGAAATCCGAGGACATTAGATGGAAATAGATAATAAAGTAAAGAAAAGAATGGTCGTGAGTTGGGGGGCAGTGAAATCATAGAGCTGAATGTCATTTCAAGTCGGTGCCACTCTAGATCAGGTCGGACATGTAGAGTTTTTTGAGTGATCTCAGCAAGCTCTCTTTCAAATTGTGGATCCGGAGAATCCCCATCAGCCTCTGGCATAAAGGGATATCGTTTCTTCCAGCATAGAGTTCTAGCAAGGATGGCAAGGAAGTAGGGCATGTAATGTCTGAGTTGTTCACGTGCATGCACGGCGAGATAGGGAAGCGATTTGGCAAGGAATGTCAATCCTGCCGAGCAGACAGTTGAGGAATTGTCAAGGAGCATGGAAAGAAGGAGATATTGAAAGAGCTGGTGCTTCGACAGTACGTGGACAACGAGCGAGTACGATGAATGTGACGAAAGAAGATTGAGGAGAGTGAAGAGCTGTAGCCTGGCGGATGGTTTTGAAAAGTAACCATGTATCTCTGTGAAAAGGTCCTGCAACGCTATCAATGCTGAAGTTAATGATAAGTCATGAAGAGATTTACCTCAGGATTTTCCGACCCATATCTGATCAGAATATCCTCCAAGTTCTCTTTCCAACATGATAGTTTCTGCCGTTCCTCTTCTTCTAGGCTGGTCCATTCCAGAACGTCATCCTTCGACCCCTCGTTAAACGCATCTAACAGATACAACTCATAAAGTCGTCTCCGAAAGCCTGTCACCCGTTCTGTAAGATTTGGAGTTGCGTCTGAATAGACACCTTGATTGATTTTTAGAGCCTGAACAATGAGTTCTTTGGCGTAGTTGAGAGGTGTGGTTGCCAATCTAGGCTCGCGCAAGGCGGGCCGGAAGACCACTTCAAACCACGAGATGATAGATGTCGGCGACATTACAGGAGCAAGATGATGCAATATTGTCAAAAATGTCTCCACCTGACGAACGTTAGAGTAGTCAACCGAGTCACGAAAGGTAGCCTCAAGCTCATCATGAAATTGCACAATCAAACCCTCTGGTGCATCGGGGGATGAGCACTCCACAACAAAGTCACCGACGAGATTTAAAAGTTCATTTAGCACCAGGACATCAGGTGTACTATCAAGAACATTCTGGATTTGGCGGCAGAGGCTATGGGGCATCACAATGAAACTGGAATCTAATCATTTGAAATTAGTTTACCTGGAGGGATTCTGCCAAGCAGATCCCATCAGTCCCAAACAATGTTCCGAAAATGGACTCTACGTCGTCGTCGTCGTTCGTGCCATCTAGCTCGCTAATTTCGCCTTGTATCTAAAAGGTATGTCTCGTCAAGCTCTCTACTTTGGACAAGTGAGCTTTTGTTATGCTACTTCCTGTCTCTAGAGATGGATGTTATCTCAAGGTTCGAGATGTGCTGATACTCCTTCCTATCAGATGTCTGCCCACATCGAGGAAGTTACCTCCGATCACTCTGACCATGAGAATCATGAGCCCGAGCGCGAACAGGAGGAAGATCCCGCTTCCAATGCCGCCCTTGAAAAAATTCAATCTCGTTCTGAACGCAAGGCTCGCAAGGTGCTACATGGTCTGGGTTTGGTAAAGGTCAATGGCATTACTCGTGTTACGATTAGGCGACCCAAAAATGTAGGTTTGAAGCCTTGAATGGGATAGAAAGATACATCTAATCAATGGCAGGTTCTCTTGGTGATGGTGTATCCAGATGTCTACAAGCTACCCAACAATGACTGTTACATTGTCTTTGGCGAAGCCAAGGTGAGTATCCTCTTAGCCTAATTTGCCGGCTGAGCATACGACATTTTATAGATCGAAGATATGAACTCCCACGCCCAACTCTCCGCCGCTCAGCAACTCGCTTCCAATGCAGCAAACGCCGCTGCTCTTGAAAACGTTACTGCGGAGATTCCTGGTGACGACGATGAAGTGCCTGAACTCAAGGAAATTGAAGATGATGGGCCTGTAGATGAAACTGGTGTTGACCCCAAGGACATTGATCTCGTCATGCAACAAGTAAACTGCTCGAGGTCAAAAGCAGTACGAGCATTGCGAGACAGTGGAGGTGATTTGATCAATGCCAGTGAGTTTCCTGCCATGCCTAACTATCTGCCCACACACTGATGTTCTGCTAGTCATGGCAGCTAGCGAGTGAATCTGATGTATCTTTACAATTAACTTCCTTCTTCTCAACTGGGCAATATGGCATAAAGATCTGTGATCAAGCAACTCTCCAACATCTGAGCTCTACATAATAATTAGATCTCTCCCAACTATCCTGGACAATCTCTACCCCTTGTGTTGATGGGGGTTGTCCAGTTGCGACACCCACTACAAGATCAAGTCCGGTCGCGGCTTCCATGACGAGGCCTCTCAATTCACCTCTCGCAAACATGTGGTAGTAACGATTGTAGATTTGACCCTTGCCATCCTCTGGTGAATTGGTGGCATTGGGAGCATCTGATAAGACCCAAGGCACGATCACATCTCTTCCTACCCTGTCACCAGATTCTTCTTGTGGGATGATTCTTTTCGAGAGCTCATCTTGTTTGATGGCCCAGACATAGATGAGAACTCGGCCATGCTCTGGAGACACAATTTGCAGGAGACGCTGTGAATTTCATAGCCTGAGTTGTTATCTACTCATAGAAAACTTTGTACTCGCCTGCACAGCTAGCATCCTTCTTCGAGGAGTAGCAAGGTGATGGATTGTTGCTATTGAAATAGCGTAGTCCTGAATTCCCTCTGAGATTGGCAGCTTTTCCTTTGAATTCTGTTCACGTACAAAAGCGTGTTTCCTCCAGCAGAAGCTAAGGACATTCCCGAGGACCACCTCTCGTGCCTTTCCCCCGGCTTGTTGGGCAATCTTCAGTAAATTGATGCTATGATCAAGTCCAATCGTTCGTATACTGCCCTGCCGATCCAACGGTAGATATTTTCCATTTCCAGTTCCAGAGTCAAGTCCGAGCCAGCCATCAGGCAGCTCAGACAGGAATTTGACGATGATCGGCCAGGGCTGAGGGTAATGTTAGGGAAGGGGGCAGGCAAGGTGAGGTGGTGACCTTTTGTTACTTTATATCTCGTGCTTGAAAAATGACTAGCAATTTGATCATAAATTACATGCACATTTTGTGTTTCATATGTCTCTGGGTCAAGGTCTATTGTGACTTCGGAGACAACTTTCGGCGGCATAAGAATTACGAGAAGATGGTAGTCAAGGGATAACCAATGTATTCGATCACAGGAGATCACTCATACGAACCCCATCTCTTCATCCAATAGTCGGCTGAACCTACTTCTGTCGAACGCAGGAAATGGAGTAATTTCTTCGCCATCGAACTCGAAGATCGTCTTTGCAAGGTTCCTGTGGTAGTTTGAGTTCTAGCTCAGTTGTAGAAGCAGGACTCACTCGACGGTGGACAACGTCAGATATTTTTGTGCCTCCAATGCGTGGGCCAATTCTTCTTGGTGGTTATGAAGGAGCGTTGGGTTGGGTACTACAATGAGTGGTCTTGGTAGGCGCAAGATCTCGATGATTGTTCCCGATCCTGCGAGTCTACTGAGCGCAGGCCTCTGATAATATTGTTTCTCTAACCTGCATGGCTGATTACTAGGTCTGCCTTTTCATACTCTTTTATCAAAGCAGGCTTGAATTTCCAGAGCTCGACTTGGATGCCCTCGATTGAGAGATTGACTGTTTCTCCTTCGGCAATGAGACTGGCTTGTTCAAATGCAGAACTCCCACATTGAACTGTGAGCGTCGTGCACCTGCGACTCTTTAGTGCCTCAAGTGTACGTGGGGATAAGATTTCTTTAATGAGCAGATCAAACCGTGTAGAGCCGATTGTTACGAATGTGTGCATGAGGAACAATCTGATCGATATTCAGCCGTATGCTATAAAGATCCCGAATGATACATGTATAATCTACATAGAAATAGCGTAGGCCAGGGATGCACACCTCCAAGGCAACATTGCCAGTAATACCAGTTGTCATTGGGCAATTCAAACGCCCAAAAAGCATCGTCAGGGTCGAATCAGAGTCTATGAGAGGCTTGATAGTTTCTAAAAAAAGAACGATTTGAATGCGCCCTAAAATCATAGACAATTTCCTTGCTTTCCTCGGAAGCAAATGCAACCACTGTTATTCCCGAGGAGCTGGCGAGTTGAATCAAAAAGTGTCAACTGTAGCACTCCAGCGTCGGTAGGTTGGCGAATGGATGACAGTTTTATCTTGAGTGCTGAAATGATGTCATACGGAAGGTGAAGACTACGCGAGGTAGGTACATGGTGCGTGATGTTGGAACCTGGTGACTTACTGACTAACAAATACATGTCGTTGACCACCCTCCAAAATATATCTCCATTCTCAGCTGAACATACAACGAGTGAGGCTATCAAGCCTGAAAATAATTACCTTCCATTGAATTTTGCATCGTCTGTTACCGTGAGGTCTCTTTACGTAATTGAGAGCGTTCATGATCTTGAAATGTTGAGGTCACATAAAAAGGGGCAGTAGACATAACTAGCAATTGTTCTACCTCTAACAAGCCTTTCACAATTTCTACTCGTCGTTCAGAGTAATATTCGAAAGGCTCATCAGCAAGACACCATTAAAACTCAGCTGATGACAATATCACGTGATCGTCGATTACACGGAACTGTCCCCTTTGCCCAACGAACACATCACATCTGTTCTCCACCACGACTCATTCAGCGTCTCGTATCTGTCTAGTTACCTCATAGCCATTTTTTGTCTATTATGGAGGTAATTTTGTGCTCCATCGTCTTTTTAAAGGACTGTATTGATCATATCGACAGGCTCTGCTTGATTTCTCGCGAGATTTCGATGTTTCTCACTTCGACAATGTTGTCATGGCATTCTATACTGGTTCTGGACCTGAGGTGAACAAGGCTGCCTCCTCTACGCGTTTTTTTAAATTTTATCTGACAACGAAGCTTGAAGCAACAACTAGGACAACAAGTGCTGACCCAGTTCCAGGAACACCCCGACTCTTGGACAAGAGTCCCAGACATCCTTGATAAATCATCGTTCTCTCAGTCGAAGGTATAGTGATTCGTTATGTCACCCCATTGTTGTGTTCACAATTCGTTCAATGGATAGTACATCGGCCTTCAAATCTTGGAAAAGTTGATTATGACACGATGGAAAACTCTACCGGACGGTCAGCGACAAGGTGCAACACTTTATTCCCACACCTATTTTAGCTCATTCAACAAATTCAATTCAGGCATACGGAATTTTATTGTCAATATCATACTCAAAGCTGCCTCCGATGAAGTCTCCCTTAGAAAGGAGAAGACTTACATCAACAAGTTGAATCTTGCACTGGTTCAGGTATAATTTTTGATTCCTCGCGAGTCATTGCCTGCTTGACGCCTTTCATAGATCCTCAAACAAGAGTGGCCGAAGAATTGGCCAAACTTCATCTCTGAGTTAGTCGAATCGTCAAAAGCTAATATCTCGTTATGCGAAAACAACATGATCATCCTCAAGCTCCTTTCGGAAGAAATTTTCGATTTCTCCGCTGAGCAAATGGTACAAGCGAAAATTAGACACCTGAAGAATCAGATGTGTGGCGAGTTTTCAGAGATTTTCAAACTGTGTTCCGAGATCTTGGAAGAAACCAATAGGTCTTCTCTCATCAAGACAACACTAGAAACTCTTTTGCGCTTCCTCAACTGGATTCCTCTTGGTTATATCTTCGAGACTAGAATCATCGATCTTCTGCTGACTCGCGTGAGTAATTGTTGTTTTACTCTAGCTAATACATGCTTACTCATTGATCTTGTAGTTCCTCGAGACCTCGGAATTTCGGACAATCACGCTGAAGTGCCTTGCTGAAATTGCCGCCCTTAATGTTGGACCCGAATATGATCCCAAATTCGTGATCTTATTTGCCATGGTCATGACCTCTGTCAATCGAATGATACCTCCCAACACCAACATTGCTCAGGCTTATGCAGACTCCGGTGATAACGGACAAGAACTAGTTCTCAATCTCGCCTTGTTCCTTTCCAATTTTCTGACAAATCATCTTCGCTGTGTTGAGACTGAACAAAATCGTGACGTGTTGCTTAATGCCCACCTATACATGGTGAAGGTGTCACAAGTAGACGAGCGCGAGATTTTCAAGATTTGTCTGGAGTACTGGTTGAAGCTCGTCGCGGAGCTTTATGAGGAACTCCAGAGCTTACCCATTGGCGAGTCGAGTATGTTGATAGGCCTTAGTTTGGGTACAAATGGGCAAAACATGCTCAATGGTATGAATCTACGGAAGAATATCTACAGCGACGTTCTATCAAATCTGCGTCTTGTTGTTATTGAGAAGATGGTCAAACCAGAAGAGGTGAGCTTGAATTTCTGGACTAATAGCGAGATCTCATGTCATCACCTACAGGTACTCATCGTTGAGAACGAAGAAGGAGAAATTGTTCGGGAATTTATGAAGGAGACAGATACCATCGTATTGTACAAGTCCATGAGGGAACTCCTTGTTTATCTCACCCACTTAGATGTCTCAGACACAGAGACAATCCTCACCGAGAAGCTCACCAAGCAGGTCGATGGGTCGGAGTGGTCCTGGAACAATCTCAACACTCTTTGTTGGGCCATTGGCTCAATATCCGGTGCCATGAGTGAGTTTCTTCCCTTGCTGGTTTTCTTGATATCAGGTTGACGAAAAACTCAGATGAGGAAACGGAGAAACGTTTCTTGGTGACAGTCATCAAGGATCTCCTAGGTCTTTGTGAGGTCAAGCGTGGTAAGGACAACAAAGCTGTTGTGGCGTCAGACATTATGTACATCGTCGGTCAATATCCACGCTTCCTCAAAGCGCACTGGAAGTTCTTGAAGACAGTCGTCAATAAACTCTTCGAGTTCATGCACGAGACTCACGAAGGTGTGCTGACAATCTGACGCTTGCTTTATTTCTTGAGTACCGTTTGTTTTGCAGGTGTCCAGGATATGGCTTGTGATACTTTCATCAAAATAGCACAAAAGTGTAGAAAGCATTTTGTTATGCAACAAAGTGGAGAGTCCGAGCCATTTGTGGAAGATATCCTCCGTTCATTGCATCGAATCACCGTTGACCTGGCTCCTCAACAAGTAAAGATCTAAGCAATATTTTCTCAGGTCATTGACAAAGGATTTTAGGTACATACTTTCTACGAAGCTGTTGGCTACATGATTTCCGCCCAGCCCAATAAACCTCAACAGGAGAGGCTCATTGTCAAATTGATGGACCTCCCAAATAATGCTGTGAGCGATATCACTTATAAGTTTGCCATGTTTAATTGCCAATTCAGTGGGACTCTCTCATGGCTCAAGCATCCCAGAGCCTTGATGTCCTCTCGAACCAAGACAACATCAAAATCCTTGCCAATATCATGAAGACTAATGTATCTGCTTGCTCTTCTATCGGCAGCTTTTACAATCCGCAAATAGTGCATATATTTTTCGATATGTTAGGTCTTTACAGAGCTGTCAGTAGCCTTATCAGTGGGGCCGTGGACAAAGAAGGTTTGCAACCTCCATCACCCTCACATTCCATGCTGAACATCCTTTCCAGGGGCTGTCGTCACCAGGACGCCGAAGATCCGGCAGCTGAGGACTGTGAAGAAGGAAATACTCAAACTAATGGAAACCTATGTCAAAAAAGCAGAAGACCTCGACTATATCACCAGTAACTTCATCCCTCCCCTCTTGGACGCTGTCCTCAGCGATTATAGCCAAAATGTTCCCATGGCCCGCGATGCAGAAGTTCTGAATGTGATGGCTGCCATTATGATTCGCCTGCAGGTGAGTAATTTCATGTCCATAGCCTCTCGGTGTCTCGGTGTCTGACTCTTGAGTCAGGGCCTCTTGACATCACAAGTCTCCCCAATTTTAGATGCTGTCTTTGAGCCGACTTTGAACATGATCAACCAAGATTTTGCGGAGTTCCCCGAACATCGTGTCGGATTCTTTAAGCTCCTTCGCGCAATCAACCTCCATTGCTTCCCAGGTCCAGTATTGCCACTAATCGTCCTTTCATTGGCTGATAAGTCTATATAGCATTACTTGGGATCCCTCCGCAACAATTTAAGTTATTCATGGACAGTATAGTCTGGGCGATCAAACATACAATGCGTGACATCGCGGATCTAGGCCTTAATCGTATGAAATGTCACATCCTTCATTTGTATACTAATCTTACACACTCTAGTTTGTCTAGAGGTCGTAAACAATTTTGCCAATGCCGCAGATCCGGCAATTACGAGCGCATTCTTCCAACGATATTACTTGAGTCTCCTCCAAGATGTCTTCTTTGTCTTGACAGACACTGACCACAAGAGTGGCTTCAAGCTCCAGAGTGCTTTACTTGCGCGCATGTACCAGCTTGTCGAGCTCAATGTCATTCAAAACCCTCTATATGACCCAGCGGTCGTTTCTGATCCCAACACGACTAACTCAGTATTCCTCCGGGGATACGCTACTAACCTACTCCAGAACGCTTTCCCTCATCTACATAAGTATGGTTCCCGTCTACCTTTTCCTTATTTACTGTGCTTAATTTATTTCGGCCAGGTCGGAAATCCAGTCTTGTGTTGAGGCTCTCTCCGAGTATCACAATGATTTGAACCGCTTCAAACTAGCGCTTCGCGACTTCCTTATCCAGCTTAAGGAGTTCTCAGGAGATGACAATGCCGAGTTGTATTTGGAGGAGAAGGAAGCGGAGAATGCAAGGAAGGCAGAACTTGCTCACGAACAGGCTTCAAGAATTCCTGGCATGCTCAAACCAAATCAGATAGACGACGAGGACCTGAACTAGTGATTTCGGTGGAACGGTATCTTATTTCCTGTGTTAACCATTTGTTCATGTTCGAACCCTGTTCATTTGATCCTTTCTACCCTTGTTTATTGACCATCTAGCGGTCTTGCTTTCGGGGTTTGACTCCCGTCTTATGATAGTCTCATGTACTTTTAGCAATAATGTATAACATAGGTCGCAACTCCCGAATGTCCCCATTCTGAGTGTCACGAGATGATTTTATCCTTATCTTTTGCCGAACAGTGAGCTATCTTTCTCGTCTCGATCCACCAGTCAAGTTGTGACGCTATTTGCAATATGTTCAAAAAGCATGTCTTTTCCGTATTCTCTGATTTTTGACACCTAACAGCTACTCGGATGGATTGTAGATTCACACCTACCTTGGACATTACCGGGCACACCCCCGTTAAGTCTTCGGTGCAGCGTCTGATCAGAAATAGTATTCTTTCCCAATGGAAGATAGAACCTGAGACGCTGGAGACCATCTGGCCAAAGAAGGAGGGTTTGGTGCTGGTCAAATGGTCAGTTACGATAAGACAAAGATAGAGGTGACTCGGGAGGAGCAACTAACCTTGTTCTGTTCTTCACTTATAGCAAAGACCATGTTTCAGTGTACACAGTGAAGCAGGAACCCTTATTTTTCCAGCACTTTGATGAATCCATTTTTCCGACTCTGAGATTGCTTCATCAATGTAAGTGAATTTGTGAGGGATTAGAAAGACCAGCGCTCATTCACCACTTTGGCGTCTTGTCACAATGTCTTCTTGTCCACATGTAGATCCATACATCCTACCTTCCGTAAGGATTGATCGAGGAGCCATTCGTTTTGTTCTAGCCAGTGCGCAGATAATGTGTCCAGGACTTACGTCAAAGGGAGGTGAATTGCCTCCTGCCGAGGCGGCGCTTCAGGCCGGCACTCCG
>Ga0153999_1000846_pt1 | contig 12822 bp, 11 predicted proteins | sample TSNC083MetaG_FD_104675 | JGI IMG/M metagenome (GOLD analysis project Ga0153999, IMG submission 104675) | Attine ant fungus gardens microbial communities from North Carolina, USA - TSNC083 MetaG | ecosystem: Host-associated > Fungi > Mycelium > Unclassified | place: USA: North Carolina, Lumber... | reverse complement strand
GCTTCATCATACAATCCTTTTTGAATATTTCTTGCAACTTCTCCTGCAAGACAGGCGCTTAATGCAATAATTCCTTCATGATACTGCTCCAGTACTTCCATATCAACCCGCGGCCGATAATAAAATCCTTCCACAAAACCTTTCGATACAATCTTCATTAGATTATTGTACCCCTGGTTATTCTCTGCCAACAGCACCAGATGATAATAACGATCTTCCCCACCATTCAGTTCCTTATCAAACCGGGAATTAGGCGCCACATACACCTCGCACCCCATAATTGGCTTAATACCGGCTTCCTTCGCCGCTTTATAAAAATCAATACATCCAAACATAACCCCATGGTCAGTTATAGCCGCACTATCCATTCCCAGCTCTTTTACTCTGGCAACATATTCTTTGATTTTATTTGATCCATCAAGCAGGCTGTATTCTGTATGGACATGTAAATGTGTGAATTTCACGCTTTTTCTCCTCTATAAGTAAATAAAAATGTATCTTTGTAATCTGGTTTCTATCTCGTTTTAGTATAACATCAGATGGGGAAATGAGACAAGGGGCGGAGGGAAATTCCTTTTGTGGGTTTTTTGGTTTCTTTTGTTTTTCTTTTGTATTCCTTTCGCAGGAGAAGAGGGAACTTTCCCACGTTCATAATAATTTTGTCCGTACATATCTGCATCTAATTCCATATCATGGAGGTTTATAAAATCTATTGCGTAAATATAGACTGTATTCGGACTGTACTGTGTCATATCAAATTCCCACTTCGAACTATATTGGCTTTGATAAACTATTCTGGAATTAGCTGTCAGCTTATTCAGTTTTCTTCCAAATGATAGGATATGGTAATCTTTTTTAAATTCCATAGTAAAATCAGGTCGCGATAAAGACAGACGTTCTTCAAATCTTTCATAATGCTCTTCACTTCTTACCAGCCACCACCAGGCAAACCCTTCGCTTTTTAATCTGTATCCCATTCTTTCTGCATAATCAGTAAACTCTGAATCATCACCACTGACTGCTCCCAAATACCTTAATTCCACTTCAAAATCTTTTCCTTTTTCATCAAAATAAATGCTCGGTTTTGGTTGACGAAATCTGTCTTTACATAACATCATAACTACAATTGCTACAAATACTATAGCCACGAATAGTATGAAATATTTTATAGGTAGTTTTTTCCTTTTCTTTATTCTGCACATAGCGATATAGCTTGAATCCATCGTGGACTCCATCCGGGTGGTAATTATCCATGTTTGGTATTGATGCTAAGGTATGTCGCTGGGTTATAAAAAACAAAAAGCTTTTGTGCCAATGACTTACATTACCATCAAACGCGATTAATCTATGGATACCTAAGTTATTATCACTTTTAATGAATTCCGTGGCTAAATTATCATTTCTACTTGTAGTCCCCATATTACAACCCAACATAACCATGATATCTATATCTTTACTGCTCAAATCCCCTGCAACATCAGTAACTGTAAAATATTCTAATCCCTCTGACTCCTTCTCTCCAGATTCTCCTATTGTACTTTTAGATTTTGTACGAAATAAGCTATGATTTGCATGAGAATAAATCACCACCGCATCTATCTTTTCATCTGGCATCGCATTCCAGTCATCGATAAACTTCTGCTTAGCAGTTAACTTCTTCACATGCACTTTTGTCCCATAGTGTTTTTGTAATGCCTTCTTATCTGCTTTCACATCCTTTTCAATATCCCTTCCTGTTGGAAATGTATTGGGATCATAATAATAGTAAACATCCGTTCCCATCGTAAGTATAGGTTTCCCTTGTCCCATCCGGAAATTCTTTCCGGATCAGCTGTCCCCCAGGCTCATAAGTATAATTGATCTTCCTTCCTGCCTCATCGGTAATACCGGTCAGCCTGCCCAGCGGACTGTACGTGTATTCCCGCTTCTCTCCCAGCGGATCGATCTCCCGGATCAGCTGCCCTGCCGCATTATATTGGGCATATACAGTATTTCCCAGCGCATCGGTGATACCCTCCAATTGTTCTTCGCACTCTCTCATGACATCTTTCAGATCATCACAGATATCCTTGATCTTTGATTTATGAAACACTCTATCCATTTGAGTTTTCTCCTTAGCATCTTTTTTCTGGTTTGAATAAATCTTTTTCCGGTTTAATTCAGTACCTTTTGGCATCAGTTCTTTTACATAGAACCCTCCTTCGGTCCTTAAACTTACTTATTTCATTGAACATTTTCTACATTTTATTTCTTTATATACATTTTTTCTTAATAATAACAACACTGGAATCATTTGTAAACAAAAAACAATCTTTCAATTCCACCCCTAAAAGCAGCGACGAGCCGGACCTTGCCCAAGTGGGTTTCAGAATCATAGCATGAGTTGCTACATTTTCTTAGATAAAAACCAGATAAATTTCCGGTCAAATTTTGCTTCCGAAGCAAAATTTGAATTCGTCTGAAGCGCGTATTCATCAAGAATACGAGCTGAATACGAATGATACCGGAAATTTATCTGGTTTTTATCTTAGAAGATGTCAACGAAATGCTCTGGTTCTGAAACCCACTTGGGCAAGGTCCGGCTCCCCCGACTAGGAAAAACCTCCCTCCACCAATATCTGAGTACTCTATCTCTTAAAACAAACCTCATTTCAAATAAGTCTTCCCATCCTTCAACTCAATCACCCCTTCTTTCAAAAGCCTCCCAACAGCCCTCTTAAAAGCACTCTTACTAAGCCCAAACTCCTCTTTGATCCGCTCCGGGTCCACCTTATCATCAAACGGCAGCACCCCACCTAGGGCCTGTATCTTCGCCAGAACCACATTAGTATCCTCCCCAATCTGATCCTGCACCTTCTGCCGTGCACTCAAATTCAGCTTCCCATCTTCCCGAACAATTGTAACCCGCAGCAAAATCACATCCCCCACTCGATAACGCCCCTGCGCCTCCTGCTTCGGAATCAACCCAGAATATTCATTATCCACTGCCACAAACACACCAAACCGCTCACTGATCTCATAGATAAGCCCAGTCACCTGATCGCCAACAATGTACGGCGAATTGGTCTTTAGATAATGATATACTTTCATAGTGGCACACAGTCTGCTGCTCTTGTCCACATAAAGTGCAATCAAGCACTCATCACCTTCTTTTAACTCTTTGGTCTGCTCACGAAATGGGAGCAGCAGGTCTTTTTCCAACCCCCAGTCCAGGAATGCACCGATTTTTCCGACTTCCGCTACTTTAAGCAGGGCCACTTTACCCAGGGTCACATATGGTTTGGCGACCGTTGCGATCATGCGGTCAGAAGAATCTTTATAGATAAAAACTTCTATTTCGTCACCTGTTTCTACACCTTCAGGTACATGCTTCTGCGGCAGGAGTACTCTCTCATCTTCACCAGCATCCGGCTGTTCTCCCACATATACACCAAAATCTACCTTTTTCACTACCTTCAGAACTTGTCTTATTCCTAACTTAATCATAAACTTCTCCTCCTATTGAAACTCAACCACTGCGTACGGCTGTTTTTCCTCATCCGTAAGTATCACTGTATAGATTCCTTCTTTGCTGCTCACCAATGGCATTATCCTGCTGCCAAGAACGGCCTGATTCTTATATTCTACCCGCAGCTGACGAATCTGAAAATCTGCTGGGATATATTCGATCGCCATCTGGATATACTGGCCGTTGTTGACATGATGGTATACGTCAAGATGATGCCGCATTACCGTGAAAGACTCCTTTTTGGTGTTTTCCTGAGGAATAGCGATCTTTCTTGGGGCGTATTCCATGTCCAGTTTTTCTTCCAGACCATATCCATCTACATCCTGAGGGTTGATGCGTACCGGGGAGCCGGATACGGAATTCAGGTAGACCCATATGGAATTTGCGTATGCGATCATTTCACCGGATTTTGTTTGCAGGACAAAATTCCGGTAGCCATAAAAGCCTTTGAAATCATAGGGCCAGGTGGAAATGGTTACTTCTTCTCCCATGACCGGACGGCGATTTATGTTGATCTGCCAGGCAGACAGCATCCAGGCTCTTTGTCTTTTTTCCAGGGTTTCAATCCCCAAGTCTAACATTTCGGAATGAAAATTACTACAATCCTGAAAATAGTTAATAATACTGTTAATAGTTAATTGTCTGTCCTCTCCGATCTCACTGAAACGGATACGGCTGTTAAACGAATAGCTCATGTAGATACCCCACTTTGTTTATCATCTGCGATAATTTGAAGTCCTTTGGGAATTCCAACAGAATTTCCATGATGCAAAAATGGCCTCAGATTTTCACCTGAGACCAAGTAGCTGGGCTACAAGGATTCGAACCTTGAAATGACGGAGTCAGAGTCCGTTGCCTTACCATTTGGCGATAGCCCAATTTAACAACAATGTGTATTATACATGATATAAATTCAAATTTCAAGTACTTTCTTAATTTTAATTTATCCTTTTAATTACTTTCGAATTTACTTTGTATTTTTACAATGATATAATAACCCCAATATGGTTTTTTCATACGAAGAAAATCTTTTATCCAAAGAAAAGGAGATTTACAATATGCGCGCATTAAATCTGACTCTGCTGACCGATCTCTATGAACTGACAATGATGCAGGGCTACTTCAAAAATCCTACCGATCAGGTTGTTGTATTTGATGCTTTTTACCGGAAGAATCCATGTGATGGCGGCTACGCAATTATGGCGGGACTGGAGCAAGTGATTGAATATATACGGAATTTACATTTTACACCTGACGATATTGAGTACTTGAAAAACCTGGATATCTTTGAATGGGATTTCCTGGATTATCTGCGGGGATTTCATTTCACCGGTGATGTTTATGCTATTCCCGAGGGTACGGTGATGTTTCCCCGGGAACCGTTTTTAAAGGTGATCGCACCAGTGATGGAGGCTCAGTTAGTGGAAACGGCAGTGCTGAATATTATCAATCATCAGAGTTTGATCGCTACCAAAGCAGCCAGAGTGGTATATGCAGCTCAGGGCGATGGGGTACTGGAATTTGGTCTGCGCCGGGCGCAAGGCCCTGATGCAGGCATTTACGGGGCGAGAGCGGCGATTATCGCAGGGTGTACGGGAACATCGAATATGTTAACAGGCCAAATGTTCGATGTTCCTGTTCGTGGCACTCATGCTCATAGCTGGATCATGAGCTTTTCTGACGAATATACGGCTTTTAAGACTTATGCAAAATTGTATCCACACGCCTGCATTCTGCTTGTGGATACTTATGATGTCCTTAAGTCAGGAGTGCCCAATGCGATTCGGGTATTTCAGGAAATGCGGGAGGAGTATCCGGATTTTAAAGGATATGGCATTCGGATTGACAGTGGAGACTTGGCATATCTGTCAAAGAAAGCATATAGCATGTTGGTGAAAGCGGGATTTGGCGAAGCTGTTATATCCGCGTCCAGTGACCTGGACGAATACCTGATCGACAGTCTGAAGGCCCAGGGGGCGAAGATTAATTCCTGGGGCGTAGGAACCAATATGATAACCTCTAAAGACTGCCCTGCTTTTGGCGGGGTTTATAAATTGGCTGCAATTAAGAATAAAGAAGATGCAGATTTCCTGCCTAAGATTAAATTATCGGAAAATACGGAGAAGGTGACGAATCCCGGGAATAAAACTATTTATCGGATTTATGATAAGAAAAATGGGAAGATTCGGGCTGACTTGATCTGTCTGGCTGATGAGACCTTTGATGATACCCATGATATGATTATCTTTGATCCCATTGAGACGTGGAAGAAAACCAGGATAAGGGGCGGAACCTATTGTTTACGGGAACTGCTGGTCCCCATTTTTCAAAAGGGTGAGTGTATCTATACCTCCCCTTCAGTTATGAAAATGCAGGAGATCTGCAGGCGGGAACAGGAAACTTTATGGGATGAAACAAGGCGTCTTGTAAATCCTCATGAAGTCTATGTAGATTTGTCACACAAACTTTATCAGATCAAAACCGAGCTTTTGGAGGATCTTGGTACCAAATCCCTTCGATACAAGTAAAAATGTTACAGCAAAATATTCATGCATAATCCCCCCTTTACCGTCATAGTTTGTATATGAACCATATACAAATACACAGTAAAAGGGGGATTTTATGATTTCCTATACAGATTTAGTCAATCGCGCCTGCCCGCTGTCAGAAGATTACATCCCAACCGACCTGATCCCCTGCGACTTTCCTTTTCTGGCCTCCTGGGGGGAGCAAAAAAGGCTTCTGCGCCGGGAAGCTGCCGAGAAGGCCAAACAGCTTTTTAATTATAGCAAACAATGTGGACTGGAGCTCTATGGCATCTCCGGCTACCGCTCTTATGCCCGCCAGCAGGAAATATACCGGCAACGGCTGGCCGAAGCCGGTCCCAAGCATGTGTCAGAATATATCGCCCGACCTGGTGCCAGCGAACATCAAAGCGGTCTGGCTCTGGATGTATCCTGCCCGGATGTGAACTTTGACCTGGTCGATGAATTTGCCTTAACCAAAGAGGGACAATGGCTGGCAGATAATGCCCGGCTTTTCGGTTTTATCCTCCGCTATCCAAAAGATAAGATAAAAATAACCGGATATGCCTGGGAACCCTGGCATATCCGGTATGTTACCAAACCTCTTGCATTGTATCTTTCGCTAACCAATCTGACACTAGAGGAATTTGATAAGATGTAGCTATCCTTCCATCTGTTTTCCTAAAAATCCTGCTGCCACCTGGGCCAGCTTCACATCTGCCTCGCCTACTGCAGTTTTGCCACCAACAAGGATAACTGCACCAATAGCATCTCCGGCACTGATAATCGGCTGAATGATCATGGAAGCTTCTACTGGCTGTCCTGATTCTACCAGCTTCATTGCCTGCTTGTCTGATTCATTGATTTGTATCAATTCGCGATCAGCAATAATTTTTTCCAATTCGTTGCTGATCCCTCTTCCTGAATAATCCTTCTGCTCCTGCCCACAGGCAGATACAATCTGGTCATGATCGGATATACATACCAGATGACCAGTTGTCTGTGCAATGGATTCCGCAAGTTCTTTTGCATATTTACTCAATTCCCCAATTGGAGAATACTTCTTCAAAACAATTTCGCCTTCTCTGCCAGTAAAGATTTCCATTGGCTCACCTTCACGAATACGAAGTGTTCTGCGGATTTCTTTCGGTACAACTACACGCCCCAAGTCATCAATTCTACGAACAATTCCTGTTGCCTTCATATAAAAATTCCTCCATTTACATTTTGTCTTTACTATTCATGTGAAATAACCGATCGAGGATTATTATCAGTACATGAATGATACTGTGCATTAAACCTTGTATGTATTATTTGTAAAATATAGTGATTTATACCTACAACATTCCATACTTTTCAAAATTCGCTTACTAATTATTATAATACCTAAGACGACAAAATACAACCTAAAAATTTGCTAAAATAGGTGTAAAATTCAGAAAACGTCCAAAAATGTGAAATTTATTACGAAAAATGGCATTAAATGAGGAGTGCCCCGAGAGCAACCAACTCCCAGGGCAATTATTATGAAAAAATTTTATATGTGTAATTATTTGCTCATATCATACAAACCGCTGTATAAGTTATACATACTATATCAATATTTTGTGAACTTTTTATGAACGTCCGATGAAGTTATTGTTAATTTACACAATTTTACCCTATTATTTTCTTATTTATTGTTTATTATATTCTTTTCACAATATTCTTCTATGCCTTATTCTCTTTTCCCCTTATCCAATCAGAACAACCCTGCCAGCTTCTCTTTAATAATTTCCCATGTATCAGAAAACCATTCTCCCAAGCTTGCAAAGAATCCATCCACATCTTTTTCACTAATATTTAAATCAATATCCAGGTTGCCAAGCTTATCATATAGCTCCTTTGCCTGTTCCTTCAGGGCATCCACATCCAGGTCAAGGTTCGCAATCTTCTCCATTAAGGCAGCAATCTCCTGCTTATCTTCTTCCGAAAGAGAAATCTCCATCTTCTGTGCCGTATCATCAATTACCTCTTCAATTTTAGCCCCATCAGTAATCTCTTCTGCCACGATAATATCCTTAACTGCACCAATCAACTCTTCCGCTTTCTCCTGATCCTGAATACTTTCTCCCAACTGACTGGTAACCACCAACTCATTCGTTGCCGCTTCCACGTTATCCGGCTCTAAAGTTTCGCCAGTCATACTGCTGTAAGCCTTAATCGTCCCCACCAAAGCTGCCGTCCCAGAGATATTAAATGGTCCGGCCACCACCACATCTGCATTCTTCACCCCAGCTGTCGCCAAACTATTCTGATACATCCCGGTAGTACAATAAGATATATTCTTAGTTGTCACCTGAATTCCATATCCATCTTTTTTGCCAACCACCTTTACCGATGACAGTGCCCGGGTCCCAATCACCGATGCACTTAAGTAAGAGTCCAGATACTCATGTTCCTCCGCATTCGTGACCGTATCCACCTGATAATTCGCCAGTTCATCCTCAGTCACCCCCAGCAGTCCTAACACCGTACCTCTCTCATCCGCCTTCAAATCCGCGCCCAGTGCTATATAAGGCTTATCATCAACACTATCAGCCAAAACCGCCGTCGGTGCCAATCCACTCATCAGCATAATCCCTGTTAAGACCATTGCAATTCTTTTTTTCATCATATCTTTTACCCTTCTTTCTTATTCTGACCCAAACAGCAGCCGCTGATTCAGCCTAAAACTATTTGAATCCATTTCTTAACTTCCCCACATAATATCATATCACATTTTCATCAAATCTTTTCTAAAAAATTTCGAAAGGTCTTCATAAAAGCTTTTATATTTATTCACGGAAACTTTACATCTTGAACATTGTTTAATCATATTTAGTGTATATACTATAAACATAAAAATAATTAGTCAATTTATTATTTTTGTTAATTTTCTTTTTCATATGTCGATGCAAATCGACTCTCCTTCCTTTAAAGAAAGCCGTTTCTAAACAGAAACGGCTTTTAATATGTTCGAAAGTTCTGCAAACTCTCAAGTTTCAACATTTTTTTGTCAAAACTCTTGTGTGACAGACAATCAAAGAGAGAACCCTTATTTTGCTTCAGGGTTCTCTACAATTACTTCTACTCTATTCTACTGTTACACTAGCTTCATTCGTTTCTACCGAGATATCCGTTGAATCCGTATTTTTCCCGGTTTCTTCAGCCGCTGAATCTGTTGTTTTCTCGGATATTGCTGCTTTGGTTTCTTGACTGTCTGCACTCTTTGATTCGCAGGCGGTAAGAGACAAACAGCTGCACAGCAAACAGAGAATAATCAGTTTCTTCATAATAATTAATATCCTTTCCTGCCACTTACATGGCTTTATTATTTTTACAACGGCTGTTTTTTTGTATCCTTCGTAAAAGTATACCCATTGCACAGGAAAGTCCAAGAATGCCCACCCATAATAAAAGGTTTGTGTCATCACCTGTTTTTACATTAGATGCTGTTTTACCTCCGGAATTAGAGCTGCTGGTAGTAGTGCCTGTGCTGGAAGTCGTCGGGGTATTGTTAACAGTGGATATATTCTGTTTATTATTTTCTTTCCACTTTGCATAAAGAGTTATATTACTATCCAATGTAATATCACTGCCTGCTTCATATGAAGTTCCGCTTCCGTCTTTCTTAGTGTTCCAGTTTACAAAGCTATACCCATCTCTTGTAAAGGTATTCTTTTCTGCTGCAACAATACTGCCTGCCTTATAATCATCAGTAACAATATCATCACCCACGCCGCCATTTGCCTTGTAAGTTACATGGTATTTAGTTATGTCAGTATTGGGCTTAACTGGAGTATTTTTTCCCCAGTTTGCATAAAGAGTTATATCGCTATCCAATGTAATATCACTGCCTGCTTCATATGAAGTTCCGCTTCCGTCTTTCTCTGTGTTCCAGTTTATAAAGCTATACCCATCTTTTGTAAAGGTATTCTCTTCTGCTGCAACAATGCTGCCGGATTTATAAGCATCAGTAACAATGTCATCGCCCACGCCGCCATTTGCCTTATAAGTTATGCGGTACTTCGCAGCTTCAATTGTTATTCCACCATCATCAACCGACTTCTCTCCATTATCGCCTATCAAATCAGCAATATTTTTGATGCTTTTCCCATAAGCGTCTTCATTGACAGTTGCTTTAAATACTACGGCAAATACATCTTTATCCATACCATCGGCAAGACCGCCTCTTATATCACCTATGTTAATAGTTAACAATCTTGTGCTTTCCTCATATGTATATCCTGATTCTTCACCATTTACATACACACCATAGCTGCTGTCAAAATCTACTCCTTCCGGAATTGTATCTTGAATCGTAACATTTTTCCAGATAGAGTAAAGACTCTCATTGCTTGCAGTAATGGTATACTGCAGTGTATCACCTACTTCATTTTTCCCTTCTGAATTGGTTAGATTCTCTACTGATTTTGCTGCATTCAGCTCCGGGGCACCGCTACCTATTTCAATTCCGTCATCTGTTACATCCAGTCCTCTTGTTTCTGCCGCAGCAAATACACTTCGGAAAACACTTCGGGAACGGTTTACACTGTCTATACTGGCTGTGTTGTATATATTTTTGTTATATCCCAGTTCATTAACGACAGCTTCAAAGACTAATACTTGTGTGGTTTTACCTGTACCATCTTCTTTTCCGCCTTCGATATTACCAATTGCAACCGTCAACATTCTGGTATTCGCATTATAAGTATAATCTACTTTTGCCCCGTTAAGAGTCACATCAACAGATTTATCAAAATCAACTTCTACAGGTATCGTATCCCAAATATATACATTAGGCCATACAGAATTTGTCTGGGCATTTGATACTGTGATCGTATACCTTACCCGATCCCCTACCTGTCCCTTTACACTGTTTCTTGTCAGGTTTTTAACGGTTTTTCCTCCGGCTGGTTTCGGAGTATCGGAACCTACTTCTGTCCCGTCATCGGTAACGGTCTTTTCTCCGTTGCCGCCTTTTCCAACTGCGGTATTGATCACCGTCGTGTTGTACGCGCTTTCATTCACCGTCACCTGGAAGGTCACCACGTATGTATCCTTGCCGATTCCGGCAGAATCCCCGCCTTCGATGCTTCCGATCGCAACGGTCAGGACTCTTGTGGCTTCATCATAGCTGTAGTCCGTTGTCGCTGTTCCGTTGATCTTGACACCATTGCCGCTGTCGAAATCCACGCCTTGCGGTATGGTATCTGTCAGGACAACATTCTTCCACTCGGAGTTGGTCTTGCTGTTGCTCAACGTGACCGCATATTCCAGGACATCTCCTACTACCGCTGTCCCTGCTGCTCCGCTGGTCACATTGGTCGCTTTCTTTTCCATTTCCGGTACCGGTACATCCGATCCTACATCGGTTCCCGGATCCTCTACATCCACTTCTCCGTTGTCGCCTTTTCCAACTGCGGTATTGGTTACGATCGTGTTGTATGCACTTTTATTCACCGTTACCTGGAAGGTTACCACAAATGTATCCTTGCCGTTTCCAACAGAATCCCCGCCTTCGATGCTTCCGATCACAACGGTCAGAGCTCTTGTAGTTTCATCATAGCTGTAGTCAGTTGTTTCTGTTCCGTTGATCTGAACACCCTTGCTGCTGTCAAAATCCACGCCTTCCGGTATGGTATCTGTCAGCACAACATTCTTCCATACAGAATTTATTTTATTGTTGCTTAATGTAACCGCATATTCCAGAACATCTCCTACTACCGCTGTTCCTTCCGCTCCGCTGGTTACATTGGTTGCTTTCTTTTCCATTGCCGGATCCGGTACATCAGATCCTACATAGGTCCCGTCATCAGTTGCTTCACCATTACCATTATCCCCTTCCAGAGATACTGTATTCTGAATAGTGGTCTCATAAGCACTTTCATTTACCTGTGCCTGAAAACTAACGATAATAATCTCTTTTTCTATTATCGTGCCGCTTTCATCCTCATCCTGACCCATAATATCCCCAAGGAACAAACTTAATTCCCGGTTACCGCTATTATAATCATACGGTGCTGCACTGCCGTTAACCTTTACCCCAACAGCAGCATCAAAATCAAGACCTGTCGGTATACAGTCATATAGCCATACATTTTTCCATGTGGAAAATTCTTCATCATTCATTATCGTAATGGTATATTGCAACGTATCCCCCACCACGGTTGTCCCATCTGTCCTTGTTAAGTTTTCTGCTGCTTTTGTAATATTGGGCGCCGGAAGATCCCCTGTATCTATCCCTGCACCTATATCAAGCGCAAACGCATTTACCCCCTGACTGATCAGCATAGTAAATGCTAATAGAAAACTCAAAGCACTTTTCAAAAATTGCTTCCTTACCTTTCCTTTCATTGTTTCCTCCATCTTCTCTTTATTTTAATTACTTTATTTATACCGTTCAATAATCTTCTCTCCATCCCCCTTCTTCCACACATATTACAGGATTTTACCACTTATTCAACGGGAGACTCTGCTCCCGCCGAATAAATGATTCACTGATCATCATTCTAATCTTCTGTTGGCTCTTCTGTCTGCTCTTCTGTCTGATAGCCTACTTCCTGACCCTGATCTGTTACTATTAATGCGGTGTCAGAAGCTCTTTGCATTGTAGAAATACTTCTTTTTGCAACACTGTCGATTTTAGCAGAATTATAGATGTATTTGTTATAGCCTAATTCGTTGATAACAACATTAAATACTAATGTCTTGGTATCCTTTCCGCTTCCATCCAACTTTCCGCCTGCAATGTCACCAAGAACAACT
>Ga0153999_1000844_pt1 | contig 12848 bp, 10 predicted proteins | sample TSNC083MetaG_FD_104675 | JGI IMG/M metagenome (GOLD analysis project Ga0153999, IMG submission 104675) | Attine ant fungus gardens microbial communities from North Carolina, USA - TSNC083 MetaG | ecosystem: Host-associated > Fungi > Mycelium > Unclassified | place: USA: North Carolina, Lumber... | reverse complement strand
CTGTTGAAAACGGCACGTTATTAAAGTCCGCATTGCCGCATATCACATATATTACCTTACTAATATTAACATTTTTCGTTTTTGCAGTTATCAAGACACGGCGAGAGTATATCAGAAGTTGAATTATGTTTATACAAATGATAGAATAATAGAATCATTTCAGTTTCAGGAGGTTATATGGAGAAGCATATTATGCCAGTGAGAACAAAGATGCCTCAACCCCGCAGAAATTATATTGCACGCAAGCGCCTTAACGAGAGCTTAAATGAAATTCTCGATCATAAGCTCATCGTGATAAAGGGCAGTGCCGGGAGTGGGAAAACGACACTTATAACCTCCTATCTAACGGCAAAAGCTGCGCTAAATGTAAAATGGATTACTCTTGACGGTGATTGTAATGACCTGTTTCTTTTTTGGGATTATATTATCAGTGTTTTATCGGAATTCATTGCTTCGAATGAGTTTATTGAATATTTCAACGGCGGTATAAGCAGGGAAAATCTGAGACAAATCATAGGAATTTTAGTCGGTAATATTTCAGAAGAACATGATATCATCCTAGTTCTGGATGATTTTCATTGCATTGCGGATTCGGCTGTTTTGGATTCATTTGAATTCTTTCTTAGGAATGCAGGTTCAAATTTACACATTATTTTATTAACCCGTCAAGAGCCCCCTATATATATGTCAGGCATGAGTATGGACGCGAGTTTGCTTCTCATCGATGATAGAGACCTACGTCTCACCATGGATGAGTCTTTAGGTTTTCTCCAGCAAACGATGGGACTAAAACATGATAAGGAAATATTAGAGTCAATGGCAGAGCTTGCGGAGGGCTGGGTCGGTGGATTACAGCTAATTACCGCAGCGTTTCGGACAAATGGAGAAAACTTTGACAATCTAAAGCTTTCCAATAGGCTGATCGGTGATTATATCACCAAAGAAATCTTCGAGCACCTATCAGTAAGTCAACAAGATTTTATGGTAAGAACCTCTCCCATGTCATATTTCTGCAAGGAAGTATGCGAATATATTTTTCGTGATGTTGATTTTGACATTATGATTGATTCTTTGGATAACATGCTGATACTTTGCATTGATCAGCCAAGAGGCATCTATCGCTACCATAATATCCTGGGAGAATTTCTGAAATCCCGCTTTCGGAAATATGAGAAAACAGATCAGGCCTTAATTCATCAGAAAGCCGCAAGTGCATTTGCCGAGCTTGGAGATTATGATGAAAGCCTGAAACATCTGCTTGCTACAAAAGACTTTAATACGGCGATAGAGCTTATATTGTCTCTGCCGCCAGGGGCAAGGATGATGTCCTATACAGGTATTGTCCCTGTCAGTGCCGCGATAAATAATTACGATTTTGCTTATCAGAAATTTTTCTATCACTATCTCAATCTTGAATTTGATATATGTAGAGAAATCTCTGCTATGATGAAATCAAACCGATACACCGCGTTTGAGGGACTGGATTTTCTGATTAGTAATGAGCCCATAGATCTGTCTATCACACTTCCAACCATAGAGGAAATTGAAAACTTACATATGGGCACCGCATCAAAAGCCTTTATACTTATAAAAAACGCAACCATGTTGTATTACCAAAGCAGATATAATGAAGGATTAGAGTTTATTTCAAAAGCCTTTTCTATTCCTGGAATTGCACAAAATTCTTTTATCAGCTATTTTGCATACAATACCCAAGCTCAGATTTACGAGGGCTTGGGATATCTCAACCAGGCTTTGCTGCTCTATGAAAAAAAGCGGGAGCTGCTTAAAAAAAACAGCAGCATGAAGGGTTTATATCTCAGCTTCTACATTGGAATTACAGGTGTTAATATCAAGCAAATGCAGCTGGAACAAGCATCTGTGAACTTAGCCAGCGCTAAAACCAGCGCCAGAAATGTGACGGATTGGAATTGGTTTCAGCAAAGCTATGATTATAATATAGCTGAATATCTTTTATCAATCGGTGATGAAGAAGGCGCTATTGAAATCATTCATAAGCTGATAATGGAATTGACACGCAGCAACTTTACTATTTTCTCTCGACTAATTCGATATGCGTTGAAGATCGGCTATAAGCCAACTGCGTTGCTAGAGAGCTTCGTCCATGAACACGAGCTGTCTGACAATATTTCCCTTATTGGAGATAGTCATCTTTTATTTGTACAACTCGCTATCATAAAAAAAGATGATATGAAGGCACTTAAATATTTAGACGATATACTTGCACAGGCAAGGAAAGAGCGGGTTTATCTAAAAATCGTAGAGGCTTCCCTCATGAAGCTTGGCATTTTGCTGAAAAATGAAGCCGCAAAAAGAGATATAATTAACCTTTGTTGTGAGGCAATACACTTTGCTTATGATGACAGAATAATGCTGCCATTTTATCTTGACCGGGAAAACATTGTGTTTGTTGATACTCATTATGGCAGGGAGCTTCGGAATTCCCTTTCAGATTCTGAACTTCAATTTTACTTGGAAATGTTAAAGAAATGGGGAAGTAATGACAATTGCACCCTCAGCACCAGGGAGAAGGAGGTCTTGCATGAACTTTCCTCAGGATACTCCAATAAGGAAATAGCCGACCATCTCTGTATATCTGTGGCAACAGTCAAGTCGCACATCATAAACATATATGGTAAGCTACAGGTCAATTCAAGGATGGCTGCCGCCAAAGCCGCACGGGAATTAGGTTTACTTATCTGCACGAAGAAGTAGCACCACTGTCACGGCTTCATACTTAACCAAACAAAATTGACCGAGAAGCGCGGCGGGCATTTGACCTGCCCGCCGCCTTGTTTTCATTCGCAATAATTGTTATTTTTTCCCTGTTTTCTGGCTTTGACCAATGGAAATATTTATAAACCATCATAATGCCCGGTTCCGTTAAACCACCTGCAACCCCCGCAAAATTTCTTTAGCTCCCATTATTTACTTTCCCAGCGTTCCAACACAGTTTTATTGCTTAAGGAGATGGAACTCCATACAATGTCTGTAGTACCTTTATCTTCTGATAAATATCAGGAAACATGCTTTTATGTTAAAATATTAGCCAGAACGTTTTTTAATAAACATATTTGACAGGAAATAAATTATTATTGACAGATAATTATGGAGCATGTAAAGTAGAATGAAAAATCAGGAGGAAAGAGGTATGAGATTGGAAAATTCATACAGTTACAAAACCGCTTCATCAAAGCTGGTGCAGGTAGCTGAAATTGCTTCCCGGTACATGGGTCGGCCGGAAATGCTAATGAAGGTAATTATCCAGGCACAGCAAGTTGTGCCAGCATTCTCAGAGGAAGTCGCCGCAGTGATTGCCAGAGAGATGGAGATACCGCAGACACAAGTTTACAGCTTTATTACGTTCTATGCTATGCTTTCTGTTAAACCAAGGGGGAAATACATAATCAGGATGTGCAAAAGTGCTCCCTGCCACGTTAAAGGAGCCAGAGATATTGTGCGGACTCTGGAAAAAATGCTGCATATCCGTATGGGAGAAACGACCGAGGATAACCGTTTTACGCTGGAATATTGCCCGTGTCTGGGTATCTGCGAGATATCTCCGGCGGTTATGATTAATAATCGCACTTATGGGAATTTGACGACGGAAAGTGTCCGAACGATTATTAAACAATATATCAGGGAGGACATAGAAGAATGAAAGAGACTTTATTACTATTAAGAAACCGGGGGAAGATCGAGCCTGGAAATGCAGCAGATTATATTGCCGAAGGTGGTTACGAAGCACTGAAAAAAGCTTTGTTTATAAATAGTAAAGATATTATACAAGAACTAAAAGCGGCTGGATTGAGAGGACGAGGGGGGGCTGGTTTCCCTACCTACCGTAAGCTGGAGTTTGCCTCCGATGCCCCGGGCCATGTTAAATACATTGTCTGCAATGCGGATGAGGGGGAGCCAGGAACGAATAAAGACCGGATCCTATTAAGCTCTGACCCCTGCTCCATCCTGGAGGGGATGGCAATTGCCGGTAAGGCGGTGAATGCGCATGTGGGATTTATTTATCTACGGGCAGAATACTCTTATTTGTTGCCTATTCTGGAAAATGCCATTAAAAGTTCTGTCAAAGCCAATTGCTTGGGCAGGGATATTATGGGCAGCGGATTTGACTTTGAGATTAAACTGCGCTCCGGCGCCGGGGCCTATGTCTGCGGGGAAGAAACGGCACTGTTTGAGTCCATTGAAGGAAAACGGGGTGAACCAAGATATCGTCCCCCATTTCCGGGCATTAAGGGGCTGTTTAATAAGCCGACAGTCCTGAACAATGTGGAGACATTAGCCAATATTCCGCCAATCTTTTTACATGGGTCAGAGTGGTATCGCAGTATCGGTACGGAAAACAGTCCGGGGACCAAACTGTTCACCGTCTGCGGTAATGTGAATAGACGCGGAGTTTATGAATTCCCTATGGGGGTTAATCTGAAGGAACTGATCTATGAAGTCTGCGGCGGTATCGAGGATGGAAGAGAACTGCTGGCAGTCCAGACTGGTGGAGCGTCCGGAGCAATAATCAATGCGAGTCAAATTGATATGACATTGGATATTGATGCGGTCAGCGCCTCTGGAGGGCGACTCGGCTGCGGTACGATCCTGGTGATTGATGACAGAAACTGTATCCTGGATATTGTTCGCAATAACCTTGATTTCTTCCGGGATGAATCCTGCGGTAAATGTACTCCCTGCCGTGAAGGCGGCACGAGGCTCTACCAGCTGGTTGGACGGATTGCCGAAGGCAGAGGCAGTATTCGAGATTTGGAAACGATTGAAGATCTGGCAGAAACTATACGGCTGACTTCTTTATGCGGTCTGGGTCACTCTACCGCAGTGCCGGTGGCAAGCAGCATTCGAAATTTCAAATCATGCTTTTGGGAACATATAGATAAGGATTATTGCCCGGTATGCTGTGAAGAGGGGGGGTATACAGAATGATTAAGTTAATGATAGATGGGGAATCCGTATTGGCAGAGGAAGGTACTACAATTCTGGAAGCAGCCAGAAAGCTTAATGTCAGTATTCCTACTTTGTGTCACCATGAAGACCAGTCAATTAAAGCGGTTTGCAGAATCTGCGTGGTTGAGGTGGAGGGTCAAACCCTGCTGCCTACTGCCTGCAATACTCCGGTTGCCGACGGCATGACAGTACGGACGGCATCTCCCAAAGTGTTAAAGGCCAGGAAGAATATTATGGAACTGATTCTGGCCAGACATCCGCAGAACTGCCTGATCTGCTCAAAGAACGGCAGCTGTGAGCTGCAGAAGACGGCTCAGGATCTGAATTTGAATCAGGATAACCGTTATCAGCTGCAGGATCGGAAAGTTACCGCAGACACGTCCTCGCCTTCCCTTGTCCGTGATATGAGTAAATGTATTCTGTGCGGCCGTTGCACTGAGATGTGCGGCCAAATTCAGGACATCGGAGTCATGGCTAAGGAGAACCGGGGGTTCCATACGGTGATTGTTCCGCCTTATGGTAAAAAACTGACTGATACCACTTGTGTAAACTGTGGCCAATGTGTTCAGGTGTGTCCGGTTGGAGCATTATCAATCAAGGACGATACCCAAAAGATATATGACAGCATTTCGGCCGGAAAAACCATGGTCATCCAGATGGCTCCTTCCGTCCGTATTACACTGGCTGAATCCCTGGGCGCGAAGCCGGGATCCGTAACCACCGGAAAGATTATCCATGCTTTGAAGAAGATTGGTTTCGATAAGGTGTTCGACTCTGATTTTAGTGCCGATTTAACAATTATGGAAGAAGGAAGCGAGTTTCTGAAACGGTTAAAGGAAGGTGGGACTTTGCCGCTAATTACTTCATGTTGTCCCGCCTGGGTAAAGTATTGTGAAACCTATGCGCCGGATTTCACCAATCACTTGTCAACAGCCAAATCACCTCAGCAGATGTTCGGAAGTGTGATTAAGCATATTTTTGCAGTCAACGAAAACGTTCCCAAAGAGAATCTGTGCAGTGTTTCGGTGATGCCGTGTACAGCTAAAAAATTCGAATGCCAGCGGCCGGAGATGAAGGATGATGTAGATATTGTTATTACAGTACAGGAATTAGCTAAAATGATCCGGACAGCAGGAATTGATTTTGATAATTTGGAAGATGTTCCTTTCGATGCGCCTTTTGGCCTGGGAAGCGGTGCCGCTCAGATCTTTGGTATTACCGGCGGTGTTATGGAGGCGGCCTTACGGACTGTTTATGAGGTGGTGACAGGTGAAAACCTGGAACTGCTTGATTTCCATCAGGTCCGCGGTTTTGAGGGTCTGAAGGAAGCCACTGTTCAGGTGGGGGATCTGGAAGTTAAGGTGGCGGTGGTTCACGGACTGTCGAATGCCAAACAGCTGTTAAAACGGATGCGGGATGGTCAGGCGGATTATCACTTTATTGAGGTAATGTCCTGCCCCGGCGGCTGCATCGGCGGCGGCGGTAATGCCCCAACTACAAAAAAGAAACTGCAGGCGAGAAGGGATGCTATTTACCGGGAGGATCAGAATCTGCCAATCCGCAAATCCCATGAGAATCCATATGTGATGAAACTGTATAAGGATTATCTGGGCGAACCGTTGAGTGAGCGCTCTCATAAATTGCTGCATACCCAATATATCAGCAGGCGGGATTTACTGCGCTAGCGGTAGTTTCCACTTAGCCTAATAATAACCTCAGAAGCTGGTACAAAAAAGGCTTCTGGGGTTTTTGCAGGAACAACGGGAACGGCAGCCGCACAGGGCATAGGATATGGAGCTATGTCCGAGAAGCGCGGCGGGCAGATTTGACCTGACCGCCGTCTTGTTTTCATTCGCAATAATTTCCAGAGAGGGTTCTGCTAAATATTATTAGTGCGACAGCCCCATGCTTATAAATCTTTAAAGAATACTCTACTCCACAGTCAGAACCTCTTCTGCCATATTAAGCAGTTCCTCAAGTTCATAGTTATCATTAAAGGTAGCAAGCGAATACCTCAGGCTATCCTTATTCCATGTAACATAACGGTATGTTTTCCGTTCCTCTTCTGTCGACCCATAACTAATCTGTAATTTGCCAGCCTCCTTTAAGGCCCGATCTTCGGCAGACGGCTTGGCCTCAGGCGGAAGGAACAGATAGTCTATTGCATAGGCATTCAAGCTGATACCGCCGTTTTGCCGTGAGCTCACTGCCGGAATTTCTTCATCTGACATCTGGGCGCTGACTGGACTGATATCCAAAAAAATAGATTGATCATAAGAAACCGAAACCTCCGGATAGGAATCTACAATATTATCATGCTCATCCAAACCATCTACCATCATGAAATAACCGCTCTCGAATTCAACACCGTTTAAAAACTGCTGGGGAGCCTTGGGAATAGCACCAAGCTTATCCTCAGCTTTCCTAACCTCCTGGGCATTTTTATAATCGACCTGACCTATATTTACAGAACTTCTGTAACCAATCACCTGTCCGGCGCCATATACCGTTATTGAACCAATTACGAATATCGCTGCGGCAGCAACTAGAATCTTTTTTCCTTTTCCCATCATTGTAATCTTCCTCCTTTTAAGGTTGTGAATATTGTTCAACACTCTGCTGCTTTGTTCCTCGGAGAAGCTGATTAACTGGGCTTGTGCCCTCAGCTCCTCTATCAATGTTTCATCAAGCGGTTTGCTCATCTGCCGTCCTCCTTTTTTCATACTTTAAACCATCCATTCTTTCCAGCCGCTTTTTCAGTTTTTACGCGCTGTATGCAATCTGGATTTCACTGTACCTTCCAGACTTCCCGACAGATCAGCAATCTCTTTCACTGACAGTTCCTGATAATAATAGAGAACAATCACAGTTCTTAGTTTCACATCAAGACTGTTGACGGCTTCCATAAGTATCGACTGTAATTCCTTTTCCATTATCTGTTCTAAAGGTCCGGGTGTCTGCCGGTCTGCAGATACAGCCTGAACCAGGGTGGCATATTCTTCTTTTTGTAATAGCTCTTCAGATGATACGGTTTTTCTCTGCCGGATAATTCGCCACGTAGTTCTCACCATAATTTTCATCAGCCATTTTTCAAAACACTCCGGATCTTTGATCTCACTTCGGTGCAGAAAACATTTTACAAAAGTATCCTGAAGAATATCTTCACTGTCTTCTTTATTTCCTGATATCAGATAAGCGGTTCGATAGAGCTTTCCAGCATATGTATGGTAAAGCCGGTCAAACGCCGCTTCATCACCAGTTTGCATGTTTACGATTAACAGTTTCATCATTTCATCCATATGGTCTATTCCTTTCGATGCATCTATTATATAAGAGACATCAAAACTTATTTTGGTTCATTTTTATTTATTGATGGATTACGATTTATTTTTGAAAAAGTGTACTCATTATAAATCAAACTGACCATTGTAGGTGGCTATTAAGCAACATTTGTAATAGAAGTTCTGGACGCTGGCCCTGGCATCAGGGGTATCATTAATCATTTAGAGGGGTACGGCAATGACAATCCCGGCGCGAATGAGAAGTGTCCATAAGGATGCAACTATTCGATGCCAAAATACGTGATAGACAGCCGACAGACTGCAAATTTATATTTAAAAATCAGATTGGTTTTGAATAATATCTATGAAGGAACTTACAGTGGGATTATTCACATTTTTAGACGTTACAAGCTGGACATTCAGTCTGACTGGCCAAATTGTTGGTCCAAATAATGGTATGGTCATTGTATAAATATCAGCACAATTCACATTCAGATACAAAAGCTATCGGCCGATAGTTATTTATTTACTGGCAATTACTCTATAAACCGGAAACCCAAGCGGAAACCTATATGAGTATGCTTTCGCTTTATTGCGGGTTCGGTTTTCCGAGCGTCAAGATAGGTATGCACCTATTCTTCCATCTCGCTAACTATGTCAGCCTGTTCCGGTGGAAGCTTATCTTTTAGCGTTGAACAGGCTTTTCATTACCATGTTAAAGCGTTCGGAAATACGATAGCGCAGATATTCAACCTCATCAATGACTGCCTGTTGCAGGAACGTCATTATCTCATCGTTTTCGGGAACTTTGGCTTTTTCCTTTATGGTCTGCTCCGCATATTTGTACATAGCGTTCTGCGGCAACACCTTGTGGTCTATGTAGATTTCCCTTGCGCTGATAAGCTTAGGGAATCTTTGAGAACAGCTAATTAACTCATAATAGCAGAAAAACCGAGCGTTAGGGCGGCGGGCGGTGGGACTACTGTATCTAGCTAGGACTGGGTAAAAAAACTCCCCCTGTTAGCGTCATATTCTTCACTGGATATCAAAATAACCATTTCTTCAACAGCGGATAGAATAGCCGCCAAACATAGAAAAACTCCTGAAATGAATGAAGCCATACCATACCAAAATGTAATAGCAATATAGACATATAAAAAGAGTCCGACACCCTTGTTTCCCCATGAGTGCAGCATTCCCCAAGTATGAAACTTTGCTTTAGTGATGATCAAATTTGCAATTCGTATTATGAATGTTGCAATAATACCAACAATAAGCCATAGTTGCCCAAGAATATCGGTAGACGTAATCAATAAATATATGACAATGACATAGAAAACAAAATCACTTAGGCTGTCAAGCTGCTCTCCTGCTCTTGATTCCCATTTGTATTTGCGGGCTGTATACCCGTCCAGCACATCACTAAGTCCGCATAATAAGTATGCGGTCAAAAACAGTATGGGGCTTTGATTACATAGCAACAGGAAGCATGAGAAAATGAAACGAGCTACGGAAATAATGTTTGGTAATTGTTTCATTTAAAATCACTCTCCGTCCGTCTTTTACCTTAACTGACTAATTATACACCCAAAGCTTAAAAGCGGATTGGTTTATAGGGATAAACACCACCCGGATTTTTTTTGTACTCTATCTCAAGAACCTAAACGTGTCCAAACAACGCTAATGCTATCACAATACAAAGCGCTTGGTGTACTCCCTTTATCTGATTACAGATGACACTTATACTATAAATATCCACATCACGGTAAAGATCAGGCCCGCCTCCCTCCATAAATTGTATTTCTATGAATATTATGCACCAGCCCTACGCCCATAAATTAAAAAGCGAAAAATTCAATGTGGCTATCTAACGAAATAAAAATGAATGCCATAGCCTAACTATTTATGTGCTCGCTTCCCCAATTACAAATAGTTTCAACCAGAGGCACAAGACTTTCCCCTTTAGGTGTCAGTGAATATTCAACTTTTGGCGGAACTTGAGGATACTCTTTGCGAATGATTATTTTTTCTTGTTCTAGTTTCTTGAGCTGGGATTTTCCACTTCCCGCTTATAATAGAAATCGTATATTCAAACGGCTCCTTAGAATTTACGATACATAACAAAAAAGTGCATTCTTTCATTTTGTTTACCTATGAATTATAATGCCAATACATGTAATTTTCAAGTGGAGAAAGTGAAGAAAGGATTGAGCGTAATGATTATTGATGGACATTCTCATGTTATTTTACCAACTGAAAAACATATCGAGTTGATGGATGAAGTCGGTGTAGATAAGACCCTTCTGTTCTATACCAGCGTACATCCAGAAACAGCTACTGATTTTTCAGGACTAAAGAAAGAAATGCAGCTTTTAAATGAGATTATCGGCGGAAAAACAAGTGCCGCTGTTGATGCCAGGCAAATCGGGTTGCGCCAGCAGAAAGAAGCGATTCAGCGTTACCCAACAAGATTTATTGGATTTGGTTCAGTGCCGCTTTCTTTACAAACGGCAAACGAAATAGGCGAGTATATTGAGAAAGAGGTTATAGGTAACGGCTATGTGGGATTTGGCGAATTTACTTTGCCTTCTGGAGCGATGAAGTTGCTAAAACCCATATTTGAGGCTTCAACAGACTTTGGTAGCTTACCCTTATGGATACATGCATTTAATCCATTGGACTTGCAAGACATAAACAAAATTGCCCAATACGCAAAAGAATTCTCTTCTGTTCCAATCATTATAGGCCATTTGGGCGGCAGCTATTGGCTTGAAACGATTGATTTAGTCAAAGCTATCCCGAATTTGTATCTTGATGTTTCGGCTTATTTTTCAACATTGGTATTAAAGATGCATTAAATGAACTGCCTACCAAATGTCTTTGGGGAGTAGATATGCCTTATGGGGATTTACAGTTATCGCTTGATGCTGTTAGGAAGCTATCCATCGATTCTAAAGTATGCGAAGCAGTACTTGGAGACAATATTGCGGAGTTACTAAAGCTATAGACCATAATCATCTTTCCGCTGTTTTCTCCCGGGGTAAGCGTCAAATAGCCATCTCTAGACGTTAGATATTTGACGCTTACATTTGTCCTATCCAATGATTAAGGACATTTAAGGAGGGTTTCACTCCGGCTCCGGCCGGGGGCGGTGTTTTTACGCAACAGGCTATCCTGTTGCTATGCTTGCTACGTAAGTCTTTTATCTAAAGGGATATTCATGTATACCATTTTAACAATCAAAATCAACAACGAGTAATGCTCTCATATTATCTCTCATATTGTGAACAAACCTTGTAAAGACTGCCGTTATACGCTACAATAAAACCCTCTACTATTACACCAATGTGACAAACTGCTGACTTCATTATGCTACGCTGAAAAAAACGCCTTAGGTATACTTCTTCACCTTGAAAAGATGAAAATTCAATTCAAAGACACATAAAAAGAGAGGTGGTGCGAATGTTTAGAATAGGTGAGTTTTCCCAATTAACGCAAGTATCAATCCGTATGTTGAGATACTACGACGAAACAGGATTATTGAAGCCTGCACAAATCGATAAATTTACAAATTACAGACTGTACGCTGCGGAACAAATCCCTGTTTTGAATAAAATAATCTTCTTGCGCGATTTGGGGTTTAATGTCTCTGAAATCGCGGTTGCCCTTAACCATTGGAATGATGAATTTATTACAAAGCAGCTTGAAGATAAGCGTATGGAAATCGAGAACGTGATTATAGCGGAACAGGAGAAGCTGTCTAAAATCGAGTTGGCAAAGAATGATATTCGGCGGGAAAAGATAACGATTAACTATAACGTTTCAGTCAAATCTATTCCAAGTTATCAAGTATTTTCTTTAAGGAGAATTGTTCCCGATTATTATGCAGAGGGGCAGTTGTGGAAAGAAATGTCGGCCTTTGCAGATAAACATGGTATTCCTGTTTCAAGTGATACTTTTACCATATATCACGAGATGGATTATAGGGAAAAAGATGTTGATATGGAAATATGTGCGCCTGTGACCCGGTTGGGAGAAAACACAAACGGGTTTGTGTACCGCAACACCGAACCAGTTCCAATTATGGCGTGTACTATGGTATATGGGTCTTTTGAAAATATCGCGGGGGCCTTTCTCTCTTTCGCAAATTGGTTGCAGGAGCATAACCAGTATAAAATGGCCGGAACAAGCAGACAAATCGTTCACCGGGGGCCGTGGAATGAGGAAAGCCCCGATAAATACTTGACTGAAATACAAGTCCCGCTGGTGAAAATGTAATAGGAATTATTATGCATTCCTTAGACACAACTTAGCACAAAAAGTCGGGAGTAACCCCTTGAAAAGCTGTATGATGAAAACACGGACGGGAGGTGACGGGTATGAGATGGATGGAATGTATTGGTGAAGCGTTAAGCTATATCGAGGAAAATATCACGCAGGAACTGACAATCGAAAGCATTGCAAAGAAAGCATTTTTATCGCCCTTCTATTTTCAGAAAGGCTTTGCTATGCTATGCGGCTTTACGGTTTCGGAGTATATCAGGTTCCGCAGGCTCGCTCTTGCCGGCAGCGAGCTTG
>Ga0153999_1000843_pt1 | contig 12850 bp, 11 predicted proteins | sample TSNC083MetaG_FD_104675 | JGI IMG/M metagenome (GOLD analysis project Ga0153999, IMG submission 104675) | Attine ant fungus gardens microbial communities from North Carolina, USA - TSNC083 MetaG | ecosystem: Host-associated > Fungi > Mycelium > Unclassified | place: USA: North Carolina, Lumber... | reverse complement strand
TATATGAGAGCATAAAAAAATCGGCAATTTTATAATGACTTTTTTAATTATCTCAGCCGGTAGGCTGAACTGTAACTGAAAAATTTTTTCTATACGTAAGAAGTGCTTTAGATGCGGCACTTCTTTTGTATTGTATAATGGCTAACTATCCAAACTGGGTAAAACAATTTAGAGAAAAAGGAACAGCAATCAAAAATGTAGGAAACACATACTATCTTCACAAACACACTTCTCGGCGGGTTCCAGGTAAATATCCGCAGGCGGTAAGTGTCTAGACCTATAGGGTATTTTAGTTTGTATTTTATGCGATTGCCCTATCCCTTACAGCATAAATACGCAAAAATAAGGTAACATTTTCTGCTCTGCCATCCATAATTTGGCGGTTTAAAAATCTAATCTAAAAACACCTGACTTACTACGTGATATTCCACCCTTCAGCCTTTTCACGAATGTCAATAAAACGCCTGTAAATTCCTTCTTGTCCGATGAGCTGAGCATGTGTGCCGCTTTGCACAATCCGACCGTCATCCATCACCAAAATCTGATCCGCATTTTCAATCGTAGCCAGGCGGTGTGCGATTACAATGATAGTTTTGCCGTGAGTCAGGGCACTGATCGCCCGCTGAATCAGGTGTTCGTTTTCCGGATCGACGCTGGCCGTTGCCTCATCTAAAATCACGATAGGAGCGTTTTTGAGCATAGCCCGGGCAATAGAAATCCGCTGTTTTTCTCCGCCCGAAAGGGACGAACCGCCCTCTCCGACAACCGTGTTGTATCCGTCCGGCAGCGCCATAATAAAATCATGGCACCGAGCCTGTTTCGCCGCCCTGGTAACTTCCTCCATCGTTGCTCCGGGCCTGCCAAACCGGATATTATTCAGCACCGTATCGTGGAACAGGTAAACATTTTGAAAAACCATACTGATGTTGGACAGCAGACTGTCACAGGTTAATTTCCGGACGTCAGTACCGCCAATTGATACAGTCCCTTGATCCGCATCATAAAAACGGGCAATCAGGCTGCAAATAGTCGTCTTGCCGCTGCCGGAAGGACCGACAACCGCTGTTGTGGTATTCTGCGGTATATGGAAAGTAACATTGTCCAGAACCCTGCGTTTGTCATATCCGAAGGAAACCTTCTCCATTTGAATATCGAATCTTGAGAGCACCTTTTCCCTTCCGTCCGCATCATTAAACTGAGCCTGTTCAATTTTCTCCAGCTTGTTCATGGTGGTTTCCAGAATTTCCAGCACATGTGCGGCATTATTGACCTGCTCGACGTGACCGAAAATTATGAATGAAAAGATCGCCAGCATCAGAAACACCGGAACTGTCATCATTCCGCCTATGGTTAACAGAGCCGCCGCGGCAGATAACGCAACCGATGCCAGCTTCAGTGAAAACAAGTGCAGGCAGTTAAATGACACATATTCCCGCTCAATTTTCACGTTGATCGACCGACTGTCATGGTATGCCTGCCGGATCCCCTGTATTGAAACACCTTCCTGTCCGTATGCTTTAACAACCGGAATGCCGCGGATATATTCCAGCGTCGCCGCCACCATATCATCCTGTGCTTTCTGATGTACGGGAGCGTTTTTATGGCTGCATGATTCCAGCATCCGGAGAAAGAAAGCCGACAGGCCGATGCCGGCCAGTGAAATCAGCGCCGCCGGGATACTGTAAAAAGCCAGGCAGAGTACCATTGTCAACGCGCTGATATAGCCGTTTACCACCGTATCAATCATTTTCATTGCGTACATTTCAAAAAAGGATAAATCTGTCGTCACTGCCCCCGCTATCTGTCCGGCACTATATCGGTCAAAAAACCCTAACGAAACCCGTTTAAGTATATCACCGATCTTTAGGCGTTCCTCCTCAGTAACTTCATAGGCGATGCTTTCCTGAAAGGTAGCCCGCAGATACGAAAACAGAAATCGCCCGAGAACCATCATAACCATAAAAAGCAAAGCGTAGAATGCCACAATCGGTTTGAGTGTAATTCTGCCTGCCTGATCTTCAAGCATCAGGTTCAAAAAATAAGCAGCACCCATTATCGGCATGGCTGTAAACATGGTACATAAAAACGACCAGAGAAATCCCCAATACAAACGCTTTTTTCTGTCTCCTGTCCACCGGATAATCCGTTTCATTGTCCTAAACATGGGCAAAACCTCCCTCCGCACTTCCCACGGACCAGGCTTTGGCACCGGTATGCGCCTGCCATAAGTCCCGGTACAGGCCGCTGCGATCCAAAAGCTCCTGCTGTGATCCAATATCCGCTATACGGCCGTCTTTCAGTAATACAATTTGATTGGCATTTTGGATCGTAGACAGACGGTGGGCAATTACCAGCAAGGTCTTTCCCTTCGTCAGTATGCCAATGGACCGCTGCAATTTATCCTCATTCTCCGGATCGGTGAAAGCTGTGGCCTCGTCTAATATGACAATCGGTGCGTTTTTAAGAATCGCACGGGCGATGGCAATACGCTGCCGTTCTCCCCCCGACAACTTGCCTCCAGCTTCTCCGGCAGTGGTATTCCAGCCATGCTCCAGCCGGCCGATAAACTCCTCGCACTGAGCCGCCTGTGCCGCAGCAAACACTTCCGCATCACTGGCACCGGGCTTACCCAACCGGATATTCTCCAGAAGGGAGCAGTTAAACAGGAAATTATCCTGGGCAACAAAGCTCACGATACCAGACAGCTGGGAAAGCGGAATCTTACGGATATCCACGCCGCTAATCCGGATACTGCCGTCACGCACATCCCAAAACCGGGCGATCAGCCGCGCCACGGTGGATTTACCGCCGCCGGAAGGACCAACCAGCGCGGTAAAACTGCCCTCTGGTATGTTCAAATTAATATTGTGTAGTACATCGCCGTGCTTTTCATTATAGGAAAAGGAAACATCCTGCAGTTTTACACCATAGTCCTTAAAAACCACAGGTTCCCGGGCATCCGCCAATTCCGGAAGGTTCAAAAGTTCTCTCACATCATTAATGGCAAATTCTATGGATTTATAATCGTTTACCGCAACGGTAAACCATGTGACCGGCCCCACAATCCCCAATGACAAAATCATGCACATGGTCAGTTCTGCCGGAGTCAGGGAACCTTGTATGTAAAGCAGGATTCCCACCGGCAATATGCCAAGCAGCGTAGACGGCAGGATCGCCCCGCCCAGGTTCATCAGCTTCCAGGTACTGTTAAACCACGCAAGCGTAAACCTTTTAAAATCGCTTACTGCGGCCGCAAATTTTTCGTAAGAACTGCCGGCCCGGCCAAACGCCTTAATGACCTCAATGCCTTCCACGTACTCCACAATCACGCTGTTGACATGATTGTTCGCCGCCATAAAAGCGGCATATTGCTGGTTATAGTTTCTCATCATAACTGCGTAAACAATCGCGCCAAGGGGAACGCTGATTAATGCCGCCAGCGCCATCCGCCAATCGATGGTAATCAGGTAGGCATACACCGCAACCGGCAGAAGAAGATTGGAAACCCCCTCCGGGATCATGTGCGCCAGAGGCAGTTCGATCGTCTCTACCCGGTCAACAATAATATTTTTTAAGCTTCCGGCCGTTTTGCCGAGCGTTATGCCCAGCGGAGCCCGCATCAGCCGGTCAGTCACAGTCAGCCGGATATTTTCCATAATTTTATAGGCCGATATATGGGATAAGGTTGTGGAAATCCCATAAAACAGCAGCTTCGCAATATACCCTGTGGTACCGACTGCAGCCCAAAACAGGACATTATTAACGGTTGGTATGCCTTCAAAAAACTGAATGATAATTTGATAAACGCTAAAGTATGGCACAATTCCTCCCACCACACTTAAAATAGCGAAAAGAACCGACAGGGTCATTTTCCCTTTACACTCACCGGCAAAAGAAAGTACGGTTTTCATAGTGCCTTGTTTTTTCATTCATTTCACCTCCGCAGTAATTGATTGGTCAGCTAATAGATTTCCGGTACGCTGCCGGGGGCATTCCCTTCACGGATTTAAAAGCCACCGCGAATTTGCTGGCATTATCATATCCCACCCGGCTCGCTATCGCCGCCACGTTGTCATCCGACTGCCTAAGCATCAGAGCCGCCGCATTCATCCGGTAGGCTTTCATATATGCGTAAATGGAAGACCCGTAAACACCCTTGAAGCAGAGCTTCATCGTGGTAAGCGGAAAATTGAATTGTTCGGACAGCTCTTCCAGCGTATAATGACGCTCCAAATCTGCCGTCAGCAATTCCCGGATCGCTTTTACTTTGTCGACCTGTGTTTTATAAAAGTACGGTCGTTCCCCAACACCTTCCGGCTTTTCCAGCATACTTAGAAACAGGAGCAGTTCCAGAACCTTGATTTTTAAATAGGGAATCCGAATCTGATCAGGCAGTGTGTACATTTCTAAAAAAATGTGTTCAATGTTCACGGCCGCCCTCATAATAAAGGGTCGGACAGTCGGACAGAATTTCTTCCTCATTGCCGGAATGTCAAATGTCAATCCCTCCAAAATACCTGATAATGGCTCCACCGCTTCTTCCAGCATGATGCCAATGGTAATTCCGTGATAGTGAGACAGCGGGAAACTAAAATCACTGGTATGGTGAACCCGGTTGTTGATCTGTATATCACCGGCCTCAATATATAGATAATTGCCGTTCCCTATCCCCCATTCAATACGCCCCTCACGGCAGTGATCGATACAAAACATAGTCCCATTGGGTTGAAAGCCGGATAAGCAGTGCCCGATATGGAAATCATTATAGAGAACCACTACGCCGGGATAAACTTCATACATCGTCATCGTGCCATCGCCTGTATCATTCTTTAAACTGAAAACGGCACAATTCTGATCTTTACATACAAGTGTTACATTCTGACCCATATCAAGGTTTTCAAACATCATCCGACCAACGCCTTTCCCTGTTATTTTACTGCGGATAACACTTTTTATCTACTCCAAACAGGCGAACTGCAATCCATTCAGACAGACTTTTAAACAGCCGGTCTTATACGCTCCAGCCAAGGCTCTTCTGCTGGATCGTGAAGAGTTTTTTGTAAAGACCATCCTGTTTTATCAGCTCCTCATGGCTGCCCTGCTGCACCAGCTTACCATTATCCAGCACAATAATTTTGTCTGCGCCGGCAATTGTGCGCAGGCGGTGGGCAATGACGATAACGGTTTTGCCGGTTATCAAACGGGAAATCGCCTGCTGAATCAGCACCTCATTTTCCGGATCAAGCGAAGCCGTGGCTTCGTCAAGCAGCACGATCGGAGCATCCTTTAAAAGTGCGCGGGCGATGGACAATCTCTGCCGCTCTCCCCCTGACAGCGTGCTTCCGTTTCACCAAGTAAGGTGTCATAGCCGCCTGGCAGCTTATCCACGAACTCATCACAGCAGGCTGCCTTCGCCGCCGCCAGTACCTCATCGCAGCCGGCGTTTGTGTTTCCGATCCGGATATTATTGTAAATAGTATCATTAAACAGTACAACGTCCTGAAATACAAAGCGGCGGCGATGCTGGCAATGGCAGCAATTCCGAACCGCCAGTCCACGGCGAGCAGTATAACGGCCATGACGATCGGTGCTACAAAGGCCGCCACGATATCTGGCAACTGGTGAGCGATAAAGCCCTCGATTTTTTCTATATTTTCATCCATGATCTTACGCAGCTTTCCGCTGCCCACAAGCACATGAAAGCCCAGCGGCACTTTGGCCAGATGGGAAGCAAAATTGACCTTTAATTCATACAGTGTTCCAAAGGCCGCCAGATGTGAGCACATCAAAGCTCCGAAATAAAGCAGGATGTTTCCCGCCATGCCGCCAAATGCCAGCCAGCCATAGGAAATCACTTTATCCGCATTAAGCCCTGCGATATTTGGGTACACCCCAATAATTTCCTGTACAATCAGATAGATTGCGATATATGGGATGAAGCTGGCGATGGATGCCAGTGCCGACAAAATGACTGAACCAATCATCAAGGGCTTTTTGGTCGCCGCCAGTTCCATCAGGCGCGGCATTCCGGTCTTTGGCTCATTCTTTTTCACCATAATTTTATTTTCCTCCTTAAATTAATTAATTGTTCCTTAATAACATAGTTAGCGGTGACTAACTCATGATGAGAAATCGGGATAAAGGAGCGTGTCTAAAAATCGCTTGTCACATCTCTCGCAACAAGCATTTTTTAACACGCTCTATTAAGCAAGCCCCAAAATTTTATCCCAGCCTGCTCTGTGAAAAGCAGTGATATCGGCAATATACTCTTTTGCCTCCTCCTTGGACATATCATGAGCCACGGTTTCGAATATTCCTGAAAAATAGGCACTGGACAGCATGTGGATCAGGTCGGGCTTAATGTTGTTAACCGAATATCCCGCCTGTTTTATGGCATTGATGAATTTCTGTGTACCGTCTGTTTCCACTTCCACCAGCGAATCAATATACCGGGCATATTCCGTCCCTTCCGAGCGGCAGAGAATCAGCTTGAAAGCATCAAAATGGTCATAAATGAAGTCCAGGAAATATTGCAGCGGCTGATCGGTATAGCTGTACAACTGGGATATCTTTTGCTCTGCCGGCAAATTTTCAAAACCTTGTTGAGCCTCGATAAAAAACTCCCGTAATCCTTCCGCTGCTGGAGCAACCAGCGCATGAAACAGTGCGGCTTTATCCGGAAAATATCCGTAGAAGGCTCCGGTGGTGACACCTGCCTGCTTAACAATATTCCGCAGGGAAGCATCCTTATAGCCTTTTTCCAAAAATTCTTTTTTGCCCTCTTTTATTATCCTCTGCAATGTGTTTAAATCATCGCTGCTCAATATATCCCCCCCTTGCTGACAACTTATATTACAGTGTTATATTATACTCTTTATGAAATTTTTTGTCAAGATATTAGAGTGAACAGTTGAACAGGCAGGATAATCAATCATGCCGGATACTACCGTTCCGCAAAAAACCGGTCGACACCGTCTGCCAGGCCATTTCCCAGTTTATCCAGGGTTGCTGCGGAATGATCGGACGCTTTATCGCCAAGCTCTATATCTACTGACGGTATCGTTGAATATGAAGTCTGAGTCAGATCCATCGCCATAGTGCCGCCGGAGAAAATTTTCACACCTGCCGCTTTCAAACCGGAAATCAGGCTGTCCCCCAGTGCATGATGCTTCTGCCAGTTGGATGCGACCGGCTCCATATTCCGGTAAGAGCTCACGTCAGGCACACTCATATAAAAAGCGCCCTTATCGCTTCCGGTCGAATCCCAGTGCAGGGCTATGTGGCAGTCCGCCTTATTGTTGGCAATTACAGTTCTTGCGATATTATCCAATTGTACATCATCAGACTCCCGGATCATCAGGACATCATAACCCCTTGCCAGAAGCTTATCTTTTAAAACAAGAGCCATGGAAAGGGTCACTTTAGCTTCCTGCGTTCCATCGGCAAACTGCATCCCGCCGGATACTGCCACTGCGGTAGTCGCACCGGCAGCGGTGGTGCCTCCGGTTACCTTGGGGGTGCCGTCCGGGTGGCACTGGGTCTTGACACTGGAGCCGCCCTGCGTTCCATGCCCGGCATTGATACAGACAACCTTATTTTTATGGCTGGCGGCTTCAGACCGGTATAAAACAGCCGTCTCCGAGTTGATTTTGGAGAAACCGGCATATTTCCATTCCGGGTTAAGGGCAACTGCTTCATTGGCTGCCGGTGATGTGTTATCTGTTTCTGCCGCCGTCTGGGTTTGAGCCGGTTTCTCTGTGGACAGATACGCCGATACAATATAATATGTTTTTTCCTTATAAATCACCTGGCTCCAGCTTTCACTGTAACCGACACGTTTCACCGCTTCTCCCGGCACCAGGACAGCAATTACCTCCGAATCTGTGTTCGGTGCCGTCCGGATGTTCACTTTGGATGTGGCATAAACGGTTTCATCCCGTTCCGCCATGGCCGGTGCCGTTTCAGTGGTTCTCTCTGCCGTCATGGCACTGCTTTCCACCTGCTTCACTGCAGCTGATGCCAAATCTCCGCCGGCCGCCTGAAGTGCTTCTTCTGATGCTTCCGTTTCCAGTTCTACTTTCTGGTATTTCCCAAGCTGACAGCCGGTCAGGATCAGACCCGCTGCCAGAAGAATGCCGGTTCTCTTCCATCCTGCTTTTCCATTTATCATTGAATCGTTCCTCCACCAATAACATAGTCACCATCATAAAAAACAACTGCCTGCCCCGGCGTTACGGCCCGAACCGGCTCCATAAAACGGCACTCTACCAAATCCTGTCCGATTTCACGGATGATACAGGCAGCTCCCTGGTGACTATATCTTATTTTTGCAATGACCTGAATTTCTTTTCCATGCAATCCATCAATTGCCATCCAGTTGAGTCTATCACAAACCAGGGTGTCCGTAAAGACGTCCTCATTGCTCCCAATGACAACTTCATTCGTTTCCGTCCTGATCGCGATAACGAAGACAGGATGTCCCATAGCAAGGTTCAGGCCTTTGCGCTGCCCAATCGTATAATGGGCAATTCCCGCATGACGGCCCAGAATCCTGCCTTCCCGGTCAACAAAATTGCCGGATGTAAATTTCTGCCTGCTTTCCTCTTCAATAAACCGTGCATGGTTATGGTCCGGGATAAAGCAGATTTCCTGGCTGTCCGGTTTATTAGCTACCATGAGCCCGATTTCTTCAGCCATCTTCCTGATTTCATCCTTAGTAAAACTGCCGGCCGGCATCAGCGTATGTGCCAGTTGTTCCTGCGTCAGATTATACAGGGCATAGGTCTGGTCTTTGGCGGCAGTTGCGGATTTCCGCAGGGCGTAGCGGCCATTTTGCAGCAGTTCAATCCGGGCATAGTGGCCGGTCGCAATATATTCGGCGCCAATGTCCATGCTTCGTTTTAAAAGTGATTCCCACTTCACATACCGGTTACATGCAATACAGGGATTGGGTGTACAGCCCTTAAGATATTCCTGCACAAAATAATCAATTACATTGGTCTGGAATTCCTCTTTAAAATTCATAACATAATAGGGAATTCCCAGTTCCCATGCTACCCTCCTGGCATCCTCCACGGCACTGAGCCCGCAGCAGCCTCCGTTTTCCGCCTGACATTGGGCACCTTCATCCTGCCAAATCTGCATCGTTACACCGATCACATCATATCCCTGCTCCTTTAAAAGCCAGGCGGCTACCGATGAATCGACGCCGCCTGACATTCCCACCACTACTTTTTTATTTTCTGAGGCCATTAATATTCTTCCTCTTCTTCGTGCTCATGTTCACCGATATCGGATTTTGGCTGCTTCAGCCCGGCAATCTCGATCCCATGCTTCTGGGCATAATCCCACAAAGCCGCATGAATCGCTTCCTCGGCCAGCAGGGAACAATGCACCTTAACCGGCGGCAGGCCGTCCAGCGCCTCCATAACAGCTATATTCGTGACCTGCATGGCCTCCTGGACAGACTTTCCTTTGATCAGCTCCGTCGCCATACTGCTGGTAGCCACGGCGGCTCCGCATCCGAACGTCTTAAACTTAACATCACGGATAATCTGGTTTTCATCAATATCTAAATAAATGCGCATGATATCGCCGCATCTGGCATTTCCAACCGTTCCCATTCCGCTCGGGTTTTCCAGTTCGCCAACGTTTCTTGGATGTTCAAAGTGGTCCATCACTTTTTCTGTATACATAATTTCTTTTCTCCTTTTCGATTTCCGGTGCTTTACTGCTTTTTATTGATTCTGTTTTTTTATAAAATCCTCATAAAGCGGCGACATGTCCCGCAGCCGCTTAACTATAGCTTTTATATTCTCCACAACATAATCGATGTCCTCTTTCGTCGTTTCATCGCTCAAAGTCAGACGCAGGGAGCCATGGGCAATTTCATGAGGCAGGCCGATCGCCAGCAGGACATGGGACGGATCCAGTGAACCGGAAGTACAGGCTGAGCCGCTGGAACCGCAAATGCCTTTACTGTCCAGCATGATCAAAAGCGATTCACCCTCTATAAACCGGAACGCAAAATTGGCATTATTGGAAAGCCGCTGTTCCCGATGACCGTTCAGTCGGGTATATGGCACCTGTTCGAGCACCCGCCTGATCAGATAGTCTCTAAGTTTCAACTCATAGCGTGTCCGTTTCGTCATGGTATCCATGGCCAGCTCCACCGCCTTGCCAAGCCCCACTATTGCAGGGACATTTTCAGTTCCGGCGCGGCGTTTGCGTTCCTGACCGCCGCCGTGAATGAAGGAGCGCATCCTGATACCGGTACGGATATATAAAAATCCAATTCCCTTAGGACCGTTGATCTTATGTCCGCTGGCACTCAGCAAATCAATGTTTAAGTCGTCCACCGCAATGGGAAGATGTCCATAAGCCTGCACGGCATCCGTGTGGAAAAAGACCCCATGTTTGCGTGCAATAGCTCCGATTTCCCGAACCGGCTGAATGGTGCCGATTTCATTATTGGCAAACATAATGGAAATTAAAATAGTCGTCGGACGAATGGCTTTCTCCAATTCATCCAGCTTTACTACCCCGTCTTCGTCAACATCCAGATACGTAACCTCCATTCCCTGCTGCTCCAGACTGGCACAGGTATGAAGCACCGCATGATGTTCGATTTTGCTGGTAATGATATGGTTACCCTTGTCTTTATATGCATCTGCCATAGCTGTCAGAACCCAGTTGTCTGCCTCAGTTCCGCCGGCCGTAAAATAAATTTCATTGCTTTTAGCCCCAAGCGATTTTGCAATCGTCTCCCGGGCTCTGCTAACCGCCTGTTTTACCGGTGTTGAAAAATCGTAAACAGAAGAAGGGTTGCCGTAATATTCGCTGAAATAGGGAAGCATCGCCTTAACAACCGCAGGCTTGGTCTTTGTTGTTGCTGCATTGTCTAAATATATGGTACGTTTCATATTATATAGTTCCGCCTTTCTGGAATTTTCTCACTATTAATTCGTTAATTATACTATCCAATTCCCGTCTTTTCAATATGATTCAAAAATATTTTCATCAGTTTTATGATATGATATCAGAATACTAATTGTCCCCTATATCATTATATGCATCACAAGCCCGTCTTTCCATCTATTTTATATTAATCTGCCTGGTAAAAACCCGGAATCACTAGGCTGCTTTAATTTTAGCATGGAAACCTCTGGTATTACAAGTCAGAAATATATTATTTACATTACATTTCCAGCCAAAGGGGAAAAAATAGTTCACATGATTTTCCCGGTATTTTCATATATTGTAGCAATCTACTGATTTGCCGGAGAACCAACATGAATATTCCCATCAATCTGTCTCCCCAGAAACGCGCTTTTCTCGTCGGCACCATACTTCTGACGGGAACCGGCTTTTTCTGCCGCGTACTGGGCTTTTTTTATCGTATTTTTTTATCGCGTACCATTGGTGCCGAAGGCTTAGGGCTTTTCAATATGCTGCATCCGATTTACGGCATCTGCTTTGCACTGTGCGCCGGTTCCATGCAGACCGCACTGTCCCAGTATATTGCCTCCCACCTAAGCAAAGGCCGTATTATCTTCCGGACCGGCCTGTGTATTTCAATGGCTTTGTCTTTTATTCTGGCCTATCTGATCTGCCGGTATGCCGATACTTTAGCCGTCCATGTACTGATGGAACCGCGGTGCAGCCAATATCTACCAATCATGGGATTATCCATACCCTTTGCGGCTTTTAATGCCTGTATCAATGGCTATTATTATGGTTCCCAAAATGCCCGGATACCGGCATATTCTCAGGTAGTGGAACAGATCATTCGAATGATCCTGGTGTTCCTCATTGCCCAGTACTGGATCGAAAACGGAATTGCTATCACTGTCCATTTGGCCATTTTAGGGCACTTATTCGGAGAAATGGCTTCTGCAGTTTTTACCTTCCTCTGCCTGAACCTGTGCCCTCCCCAGCCGCGCCGCCAACTACCGGATCACAGCGCCCGAGCAACTTTATACAATCAAATTCATACTACTGCAGTTCCGCTTGTCATGCTGGCACTTCCGTTGATGGGCAACCGGCTGGTTATTAATATCCTGGCCAGCGCGGAATCCATCTGGATTCCCAGCCGTCTGCAGATGTCGGGTCTGACCAATTCAGAGGCGCTGGCCAGCTATGGTGTATTGACCGGTATGGCATTGCCCTTTATCCTGTTCCCCTCGGCCATCACCAACTCTATGGCGGTTCTACTATTGCCATCCGTCGCGCAGGCCCAGGCCGAAGGGAAAAAGAGCAGCATCGCCGCCAGCATTTCTGTATCGCTTCGGTACAGTCTGTATATGGGTATTTTGTGTATCGGCATTTTCACCTTATTTGGCGATGCCCTGGGCAGCAGCGTCTTTCATGATTTAACCGCCGGCTACTTTATCCAGGTACTGGCGTGGTTATGCCCGTTTCTTTATCTGGCTACGACAATGGGCAGTATCCTGAATGGACTGGGAAAAACAAAAACCACCTTTATACATAATGTCAGTGCCCTGCTGCTGCGCATTGCCTTTGTTCTCTTCATAATCCCGCACTATGGTATCCTGGCTTACCTGTGGGGTATGCTTGCCAGCGAAACCGTACTGGCGCTTATGCATCTGTGGTCATTAAAAAAAATGATGCCGATTCCGTGGAATGCCTGGGAAATGATTGTCAAACCGGCTCTCCTGCTAATTATATCAATTGGCGTTTACTATTTTCTGCGAGGATTCATCCAGCTTTCTGCATGGCTTCCTTTGTTTTTTGAAACCGCTGTTTGGATTTTTGTTATCAGTTTCATCTATTGTGGTCTTCTTTTAGTTTTTCATTTCGGGAAAAAAACATTTTGAACGTTGGAACGTGC
>Ga0153999_1000842_pt1 | contig 12869 bp, 11 predicted proteins | sample TSNC083MetaG_FD_104675 | JGI IMG/M metagenome (GOLD analysis project Ga0153999, IMG submission 104675) | Attine ant fungus gardens microbial communities from North Carolina, USA - TSNC083 MetaG | ecosystem: Host-associated > Fungi > Mycelium > Unclassified | place: USA: North Carolina, Lumber... | reverse complement strand
TGTCAATAATTCTTTCCCACCCATATAAGCTTTTAATACTTTCGGAATTTTTATACTTCCATCCGCACACAGATTATTCTCCAGGAACGCAATCAGCATCCGCGGCGGTGCCACGACCGTATTGTTCAGCGTATGGGCAAAGTACTTCCCGGCTGCACCGTCAACACGGATTTTCAGACGGCGCGCCTGAGCATCTCCAAGATTGGAGCAGGAGCCGACTTCAAAATATTTTTGCTGCCGCGGCGACCATGCTTCGACATCGCAGGACTTCACTTTCAGATCGGCCAGGTCACCGGAACAGCATGCCAGCGTCCGCACCGGAATATCCAGAGATCGGAATAATTCCACAGTATTCTGCCACAGTCTGTCATACCACATGGGCGATTCCTCCGGTTTACAGACGACAATCATCTCCTGCTTTTCAAACTGATGAATCCGGTACACGCCGCGTTCTTCGATCCCGTGGGCACCCTTTTCTTTCCGGAAACAGGGGGAGTAGCTGGTCAGGGTCTTTGGCAGCTGATCCTCCGGGGTAATGGTATCAATAAACTTTCCAATCATGGAATGTTCGCTGGTTCCGATCAGATATAAATCCTCCCCTTCAATCTTGTACATCATAGCATCCATTTCAGCAAAAGACATAACGCCTGTCACCACGTTGCTGCGGATCATAAACGGCGGAATGCAGTAGGTAAAGCCGCGGTCAATCATAAAATCACGGGCGTATGAAAGCACGGCGGAATGCAGCCTGGCAATATCCCCCATCAAATAATAAAAACCGTTTCCGGCCACTTTCCCAGCCGCATCCAGGTCAATACCGTCAAACCGCTTCATGATATCGGTATGGTACGGAACTTCAAAATCCGGAATGACCGGCTCACCGAATTTTTCCAGCTCGACATTCTCGCTGTCGTCTTTTCCGATTGGCACGCCGGGATCTATGATATTAGGGATAATCATCATAATCTTTAGAATCTTTTCTTCCAGTTCGTCCTCCCGGCTTTCCAGCTCTTTCAGCCTGTCCGCATCGGCCGTCACCCGGGCTTTCACCTCTTCGGCTTCCGCCTTCAGCCCCTGGCCCATCAGCCGGCCAATCTGTTTGGACAGCTTATTCCGGGAAGCCCGCAGGTTATCTGCCTCAGCCTTAATCGCCCGGCTTGCGACGTCCAGTTCAATAACTTCATCGACCAGCCCCACTTTATCATCCTGGAATTTATTTTTAATATTCTGCTTAACAAGATCGGGATTCTCTCTGACAAATTTGATATCTAACATGGTTCCTCCTGGTTTACGATTTGCGGGAAAACGCAAAAATGTAGTATAATGCCAGATTATACTACATTTTTCCCATAAATAAAAGCCTTTTTCCAATATTTCATCCGATCGTCTTCATCATAATTTTGCCTAATGCCGGCCGGATTGCCAAACTTAACGGAACCGCTGCAATTACCGCTGTTACACCGTTCATTAGCGATACCGTACCTTTCTGTGCCACCGACAGGAGCACTCCCGCCATTGGCTGCTGCAGAAATACGGCTGCTTCAAAAAAGCTCTTGCCCAAATACAGAACAATGTACAGCAAATTACCGGCCGCGGCGGCATTGATGCTGATCCACAACGGATTTTTCTGATGCCCGAAAGCCATGTATATTTTACCGCACAGCCAGGCCATCAGAAATTTAAAGACAAATGTAAACGGTGCTGATGATATAAATAACGGATTGGTAAGATCAAAAAACATAGAACCGATTCCGGCTGCCAGTCCGCCGCCCATCGGTCCCAGTAATAAACCGCTTAGCAGACACATGACATTTCCCATATGCAGGCGGGTATTGCCGATCGCAGTCGGGATCGGAATCTGTAAAAATGCCGATGATACATATACCATGGCGGCCATCAAGCCAATCAGACACATTTTTTGAACGGTTACTTTCTTTTCCATTACAACATCTCCCTTGCTCTTTCATTTTTGCTATCATAGCACGCAAGTGGATGGCCGTAAATATCCAGTTTAATGAATGCAAATCAGTCCAGTCCCGTTTGATCAGTCACAGGATTCCGTACAAACCAGTATCCCGTCTTGAAATTCCAGAGTTCCCGCTTCACCGGTCAATTCATTACTGATACACAGGCCGGCCTCCTCACCCTTTTTTATGTTCCGGCAGTCAAGCGGATAGCGAAATCCCCGCAGGGTAATACCCGACACCGTTTCCGTATAGGGCAGAAAGGAAATGAATTCACCCCATAAATCGTCCCGGTAAAAGGTTTTACCCTCATCCAGCAGATAGAGCTTGTTCTGCCGGTCCAGCAGACAGGCCTTAACACCGGTGGCCAAACAAGCATAGAGGGTATCAATATTCCCCAGCAGATGGTCGATCCGGCCGCCGGTTGCCCCTAAAAACACCAGCTCACGGCAGCCGATTGCCAGCGCCCGGCTGCGGGCCAGCTCGGTATCCGTCTCATCCTTTTCCGGCTGATGCGCATCCCAGACAATATAAGGGATTTTCCTGTATTGCTGAACCAGCCGGTGGTCAACAGAATCAAAATCACCCACAATATAGTCCGGAATGACATCCAGCCTGCCGGCGGCCGCCAGACCGCTGTCCACGGCGATGATTTTATCAAAGGAATGTTCTGCTAAGTATGCCCGGGCAAAATCCAGATCCAGTTTTCCGCCGGTCAGAATTAATCCCTTTTTCATCTTTGATATTCCTCAAACCGTTTCATAAATTCTTCCGTGTTGGCTTTTGCGTCCCCTTCAAAGACGGCAGAACCGGCCACGATTACATTAGCTCCCGCGGCCATCAACTGATCGACGTTATGAATGCCGATACCGCCGTCCACCTGGATATCGGTATCTCTTCCCAGTGCCGTGAAAGTCTGCCGGAGGCTGCGAACCTTATCAATCGTGTAGGGAATCAGCTTCTGGCCGCCGAAACCGGGGTTGACCGTCATGACCAGAACCATATCCACCTGGCCGAGAATACAATCCAGGACGGATACAGGCGTGGCCGGATTAACTGCCACCCCGGCCTTTAACCCCAACTCCTGAATCTGATGAATCGTCCGGTCCAGATGCAGGCAGGCTTCCTGATGAACCGTAACCACATCGGCTCCGGCGGCCTTCATCGCTTCTATATACCGCTCCGGCTCCCTGACCATCATATGGACGTCAAACACCATATCGGTACCGGAGCGGATACTTTTTATCACCGGCATCCCAAATGATATACTGGGCACAAACATGCCGTCCATTACATCAATGTGCAGATACTTCGCACCTGCATTCCTGACTGTTTCCACCTCTTGTCCCAACCGTTTAAAATCTGCCGATAAAATCGACGATGCCAGAATCAGCATATTAGTATCTCCTTCTATCTTTGATTTCCTGATATAGCAACTGATAATTACGATAGCGTTCGGAACTGATCTTCCCCATTTTCATCGCATTCTTTACTCCGCATACCGGCTCTTTCATATGGACACAGCCAAGAAATTTACATTCTACGGCATACTCGGCAAACTCCGGGAAGTAGTCCTTGAGCCGGTCAGCTTCCGGCTGTTTAAGCTCTAAGGAACTAAAACCGGGCGTATCTACCAGGTACGTGTCCTTTTCTACATAAATAAGCTCCGCATGGCGGGTGGTATGCCTGCCCCGCTTGATTTTTTCGCTGATGTGACCGGTTACCATCCGGGCATCCGGCTGTATCAGGTTGGTCAGAGAGGATTTTCCCGCTCCGGAAGGCCCCGCCAGCACGGTCGTCCTGCCCCGCAGCAAATCGCGAATGGGAATAATCCCCTGACCGCCCCCGCAGGTTGTCGTGAAGTAAAGAGGGCAGCCGGATTTTTCGTAAATCCGGCGGTACTTCTCTAACTGGGCGGCACAAACCAGATCCGTTTTATTAATACAGATCGAAACGGGAATATCCTGGCTGTTCATCATGACCAGAAAGCGATCCAGCAGATTGAGATTCGGTTCCGGCTGGGTAACGGCAAATATTACCAATGCCTGATCCACGTTTACTACTGCCGGACGGATAAGCTGGCTGTGCCGCTGCCGGATGGCATCAATATTTCCTTCCTGGTTTTCTTCATCAAGGATGGTAAAGTCAACGTCATCACCAACCAGCGGTTTAATATTCCGGTTTCGAAAAATCCCCTTTGCCCGGCATTCATAGATTTTGCTTTGTCCGTCATGGACATAATAAAATCCGGCGATCCCTTTGATTATCTTTCCTCTCATTTTACCTACCTGTCTTTAATCCATCGGAAAAAATGCCAACGGATACGTCTTTAAGACTGCGCCGGACTCGACATCCACTACCTCTATCTCACCCTCATCCGTGCCATTCATGCTTTCAATACTGGTGTAGCTGATCGGCAGGATAACCGAGCCGGTGATCGTCACCGTATCGGTCAGTGTTTTATAGATATCACTGCCGTCGGCGGCAACCTGGTGCAGGCGGATCATCAAGGTTGCGTTGGAACTGCCGGCACCCGGCCCGATCAGGCTGCTTAAGTCATATTTGTCATTTATCGAAGCTACATAACGCTGCTGTTTTGAGCCGCTGCTGATTATATAGCTGATCGTGCCGCCAGGCTCGATCTGGCCGTCGGTGCCTCCTGAATAGTTAATGACCATTCCTTTCCCCACCGTATCACTGTGTTCGGTGCCGGTATTTTCCGGCGTCAGTCCGGCTTCTGTCAGCATCGCAATGGCCTCATCCTCCGTCTTGCCTTTAATATCAGGAATCGTCACCAGATCAATATGCGGACCGGTACTGACATACAAAACCACAGTCTCTCCTTTTGCCGCTTTTGACGGTTCTGCCCGCACCACATTTCCGGCTTTTACCGTATCGCTTTCCGCTGCTGCGGTCTCAACCACCAGTTCATAACTCTCAATCATTTTTTTTGCCGTGCTGATGTCCATGTCTTCCAGTACCAGTTTGCTTAAATCAATCTTGTCGGAACCATTGCTGATCGTCAGTGTTATCTGTTCGTTTTGTACCAACGTACCCTCCGCCGGGCTCTGAGCCGCTACATAGTCGGATTCAACCTCATCAAAATAATCATATACGTATTTTACATTGACCAGCCCGGCAGCTTTAAGCTGACGCTTAGCTTCCTCTGCTGAAAGCCCGGATACCTTCGGCATATATACCTCCTGGCCGTTTAAGCTGGGATCTGTTCCCTGCTGCTGTACATTATTCGCGGTACTTTGCTCCCGGCCTAAAAAACCGGATTGGAACATGCCGGTCAATTTTGAAATCAAAACAACCAGAACCACGACAATAATCACTGCCGCTACAATCCCGGCGCTGGCAAACAGCCGCTCCAGATTGGAATTTACATCATCTTCACGCCTGGGCTTTTTTCTGACGGCTGGTTTTTCCTTTTTCGGCGCAGAATGCATTACCTCTGCCGGTCTTCTGTCACCCGCTTCTTCTTGTCCGGTCCGCTTGCCTTCTTTGATCTGGTTTAATTCATCGCCAGAAATGGCAATGGTTGCCCCTTCCATGAAGCTTTTATTTTCATCCTCTGCTGCCGGCATACTTTCCGGCTTGATAAACTCGTATTCCGGTTGAAGCAGCACCTTTCTCAGCTCCGCTATCACCTGTCCGGCATTATCAAAGCGGCGTTCCGGTTTCTTTTCCGTGCATTTCAGAATCAACTGCTCCAATACAATCGGAATCTCCGGATTATATACACTCGGCGGGGTGATCGGATCCTCCAGATGAGCCAATGCGATTGATACCGTATTATCACCGGTAAACGGGAGTTTCCCGGTAATCATTTCATACAGGGTAATTCCCAGCGAATAGATGTCGCTTCTGGCATCACTATACCCCCCGCGGGCCTGTTCCGGGGAAATGTAATGCACCGACCCCATCGCCGCCGACGTAAGTGTCTGTGCCGATACTCCCCGGGCAATGCCAAAATCCGCCACCTTTACCTTGCCGTCACGGGAAATCATCATATTCTGCGGTTTTATATCCCGGTGGATGATATTCTGCTCATGCGCTGCCGCAATCCCCTGTGCCACCTGAATGGCAATGCCGATGCTCTCTTTCACTTCCAGCCGGCTCTTTTTCTGGATATAGCTTTTCAGCGTAATACCTTCGATCAACTCCATGACAATATAGTGAATGGTGTCTTCATCAATAACATCATATATATTGACAATATTCGGATGAGACAAGCCTGCCGCCGCCTGTGCTTCCATTTTAAATTTAGATACAAAGCTGCTGTCATTTGCAAATTCTTCTTTCAGAACCTTGACCGCAACCATCCGATTCAGTTTATGGCATTTTGCCTTATATACCACCGACATCCCGCCGGTACCGATCTGCTCGAGAATCTCATAACGATCCTGCAAAAACGTACCGATTCTTAAGATCATAAAGCCACCTCACTTATCTGAGGGTCGATCAGGATAACGGATATATTATCCTTGCCTCCGATGCGGTTGGCGGCCGCAACCAGACCGGCGGCCTTTTCTTTTAAGCCTTCCTCGGAACGGATGATATATTCTATTTCAAATTCATCCACCATATTGCTGAGCCCGTCTGAGCACATCAGAATATAGTCTCTGCTCTTTATTTTCATCGCAAATAAATCAATATCAATTTCACTGCCGGTACCGATTGCCCGGGTGATGATATTCTTTTTTTCCTGGTAGTCTCTGCTGCCGCGTTTCATTTTTCCCATTGCCACCAGTTCCTCCACATAGGAGTGGTCTTTTGTTACCTGTTTTAAGCCGTCATTCAGCAGATACAGCCGGCTGTCACCAATATTGGCAACATACAAAACCCGGTGCTTGATCGTCGCAAGCACCAGCGTCGTACCCATTCCGTAAAGGCTTGGATCCTGGCCGGCGGCCTGATACAGTTGCAAATTCACTTTTCTGATTACTTCTTTCAGGATACTATGTATGTCTTTATCTTCATATATCTGTCCTAAAGAAGAAACCAGATGTTCCACCACAAACCGGGACGCGTAATCCCCGGCATTATGACCGCCCATCCCGTCTGCCACAATAAACAGATTATCCAGGGAGCCGATCGGAGCTGTTGAAGAAAAACAATAATCCTGATTTATGCCGCGGACTCTTCCCACATCGGTAATTGCACATGCCTCCATGATCCTCATCCTCCTTCCGCCAGATAACTTTTCCTTAACTGTCCACAGGCTCCATTGATATCGCGGCCCATTTCCCGTCTTATAGTTACATTAATTCCGTTTTTCTCAAGATAATTCTTAAATTCCATAATTGCTTTCTGGTTTGACTGCCGGTAATCCCGTTCTTCAATCGGATTCACCGGGATCAGATTGACATGACCGTGCATGTTCTTAAGCAACCCGGCAAGCGCCTTTGCTTCTTCCAGATTATCATTGACATCTTTTACCAGACTGTATTCAAAAGTCAGCCGCCGTCCGGTCTGCTGATAGTAATAAGTACAGGCTTTTAGTACCTCAGAAATGGAATACCGGCCGGTAACCGGCATCAATGATTTCCTGATCCGGTCATTGGGTGCATGAAGCGATAATGCCAGTGTGATCTGCAGCTTTTCATCCGCCAGCCTCCTGATACCCGGTACGATACCGCAGGTGGATACCGTGATACTGCGTTGGCCGATATGAAGGCCATGCTCTGCTGTAAGTATATGCAGAAAGCGGATTACCGAGTCATAATTATCCAATGGTTCACCGGCTCCCATGGTTACAACATTGGATATCCGCTCGCCGGTCAGCGCCTGAATGCGGTAAACCTGATCCAGCATTTCTCCGGCTGTCAGATTCCGTTCCAGTCCGTCCAGCGTTGACGCACAAAAGCGGCAGCCCATCCGGCAGCCGACCTGAGTCGAAATACAGACCGAATTGCCGTGATGGTATTTCATCCAGACACTTTCGATCACATTCCCGTCCGCCAGCCGAAACAGGTATTTTCTGGTTCCGTCAAGCTGCGATATTTTGACCTCCGCCGGTTTTAAAACGGTCATGTCAAACCGTTCCTTTAACTGTTCTCTTAATGGCTTTGCGATATTTGTCATCTGGTCAAAATCCGTAATCAGCGTTTCATGAATCCACTGGTATATCTGTCTGGCACGAAACGCCGGAAGCCCAAGCTTTCTGACCTCCTGCTCCAGTTCATTCAGATATAGGGATTTAATATCTGTTTTGTCCATATTACCTCTAATCCTTTATTTTCCGGAAAGCCGCAATAAAAAAGCCGTCACAGGGATAGATCCCCGGAAGTAACTGCAGATATCCGTCTTTCATACTATCTTCCTGCACTGCCGGACCCAGCCGGTCCGAAATATCAACCGGAAGAAATGGAAAATTTTCGGTCAGCCAGGCAGCCTGATCTTCATTTTCCGCCCGGTTAACAGTACACGTACTGTATACCAGCATGCCGCCGGGTTTGACATACCGGGTCACCACAGTCAGGATGTCCCGCTGAAGAGCAGCCAGCTTTTGCATCTTTTCCGGGTTCATCTGATACTTGATATCGGGCTTCTTACCGATAATCCCAAGTCCCGAACACGGCAGATCCGCCAGCACAATATCTGCCCGGTCTTTCCAGCTTTCATCATAATTTAATGCATCCCAGACCTCGGCCTCGATATTTTTAAAGCCGGCACGGGTAATATTGTCCTCAATCAACCGTACCTTTTCTTCCGTCAGGTCACGGACGGTTACCATGCCGCTGCCTTTTAACAGATCGGCGGCGTGCAGGCTTTTCCCGCCCGGTGCTCCGCAAACATCCAAAATCTTATCCCCCGGACGAGGATCGGCTGCCATTCCGACAAAGCCGGAACTGACATCCTGTACCTGAATCCAGCCTTCCCGGAATGCTTCCAGACTTTCCAGATAGTCATAATTGGTCAGCAGCAACGCCTGTCTTGATAACGGGCTGGGTTTTACTGTCACGCCTTGGGTTTTTAGGCTTGCGACAATCTCCTCCTGGGATTTCCGGTTTAAATGGCAGCGGACCGTCGTCGGAATATCTTCCAGAAAGGCCTTAAGCATCTGCTCCACGACCGCCGCCGGCCAGGTTTTCTGCCAATGGTCAATCAGCCACTGCGGCATGGAATAACGAACCGACCAGTCATGAAAGATAAAGCTGTCCTTCTGCCGGATGATCGTTCTTAAAAGACCGTTCACAAAGCCTTTCAGACCATGGAAGCGCCGTTTTACCGCCAGCTTTACAGCTTCATCGCAGACCGCCCGGTCCGGCACCCGATCCATCCAGAAAATCTGGTATACCGACATCCGCAAAAGCGTCCTGATCAGCGGCTTCATCTTTGGCACCTTGACACTGGAGCACTGATCCAGGATCGCATCGATCGTAATCCGGTATTCGATGGTTCCTTCTGTTACTCTGGTAATAAAAGCCCGGTCCGGCTTATCCATGTACTGATATTTATCCAGCGCCTGCCGCAGTACAAGATGGCTTAAGCTTCCTTTTTCTAAAATCTCAAACAAGATATCCAGCGCAATCTCCCGGCTGTCCGTGCGCTTAGTCATCACTCCTCCGGCCGCCGAATATAAGCACCAGGCGCAGAAGCTGAAGGATTGAACCGGCCGCCGCCGCCACATAGGTCAGCGCCGCGGCTTCCAGAACCTTTTTGGTCTGATCAACTTCCTGTCCCCGCAGAATCCCGACGCTGTCCAGTAAGTGCACCGCCCGGCGGGATGCGTTAAATTCAACCGGCAGAGTGATGATCTGAAACAATACAGCCAGCGCAAACATCCAGATTCCAACCGTAATAAACGGTGACGCCCCCAGCAGAAAACCAATGATAACCAGCGGCATGCCAAGGCTGCTGCCAAGGCTGGCGGCCGGAACAAAGGCTGCGCGCAATTTAAGCGGCAGATATCCGGTATTATCCTGCATAGCATGTCCGCATTCATGAGCCGCAACGCCGATTGCGGCAATTGATGTCTGGTCATAGACCTCTTCCGACAGCTTAACCGTCTTGGTCCGCGGATCATAATGATCGGTCAGCTGGCCTTTTACCGGCTGTACTGTCACATCGAATATACCCTGAGATCGCAAAAGCTTTTTGGCAGCGTCGGCTCCGGTCAGCCCGCTTAAACTCCTGACACCGGAATATTTCTGAAAGGCTCCCCGCATCCGGGCAGATGCCCACAAAGAAAGAACCGCGCCGATCAGTACCAGAATAATTGTGGGATCCATACCATATCCATATCCGAATCCCGGATAAAAACCATACATAGCAATCAGCTCCTTTCAAATTTACCGCCCGCTTCGATTGAATAGCCGCGTAAAAAAGCGGCCGTATCCATCCGTTTTTTGCCTTCCAGCTGAAGACTTTTAACAGCCAGTATCCCATTCCCCGTCTGCACCCACAGCACATCATTGGCGGCTTTAAGGATCTGCCCGGGCACGCCCGGCAGTAAACCGGTCAGCGCATCGGCTTCCCATATCTTAAGTAATTTACCGCCCCAATGGGTATAAGCGCTCGGCCAGGGATTTAAGCCTCTGATCAGCCGTTCAATTGCCGATGCGGACAATGACCAGTCAATATCACCGAAGGTTTTAGAAATCTTTTTAACATAAGTTGCCTGTTCATGTACCTGCGGTGTCCGGATCAGGGTTCCCTCCTCTAACTGCTTAAGGGTGCTTAAAATCAGACCGCCGCCCAGCACACTCAGCCGCTCAAACAGGCTTCCGCCGGTTTCTTTATCATCCAGGGTTATTATCATAGTTTCCAGAATATCACCGGTATCCATGCCTTCTTCCATCATCATGGTGGTAATCCCACTTTCCTTATCGCCGTTAATAACCGCCCATTGAATCGGTGAAGCACCGCGATATTTCGGGAGCAGGGAAGCATGGATATTGATACACCCGTAAACAGGCACGGAAAGCAGCTCGGCCGAAAGAATCTGACCAAAGGCAATGACCACCATTACATCGGGCTTTAACGCCCGCAGCTCAGCCACGAATTCCGGATTCCCGGCACGCTTTGGCTGGTACACCATGAGATGATGTTTGAGCGCTAACTCCTTTACCGGTGTCATCTGAACCTCCCGGCCCCGGCCCCGGGGTTTGTCAGGCTGGGTTACCACCGCCGCCACTTCATGTTCTGATTCGATCAGACATTTGAGCGTCGGAACTGAAAAATCGGGAGTTCCCATAAATACAATTCTCATAATTCTTTTTTATTCCTCCTCCTGTTCCTGCCCGACATCGATCAGCTCACCCTCAACCAGATCTATGAAAAGCCCGCCATGCAGATGCGCACATTCATGGCAGATGGCACGAGCCAGCAGCTCTTCCCCCTCGAGTTCAAACGGTTCCATATTTTCATTCAGAGACCGCACCTTCACGTAATTAGGTCTTGTTACCGTTCCGCTTTTCCCCGGTATGCTCAGACAGCCTTCCGGTCCTGTCTGGCTGCCCTGAGTCTCAATAATCTCCGGATTAATCAGCACATGCCGGCTGCCATCTTCCACATCAATAACCGCAATTTGCTTTAAAATGCCAATCTGCGGCGCCGCTAAACCCACGCCGCAGGCATCATACATGGTCTCAAACATATCTTCAATCATTTCCTGTATCCTTGGTGTCATCTTCTTTACCGGTTTGCATTCTTTTCTTAAAATGTCATCCCCGATAATTCTGATCTGTCGGATTGCCATTACCTGCCCCTTCCTTTCATTCCGGCTATGAAAAATCGTATTGTATCGTATTAGCACGGTTTTCTTCTGATTCGTCCCAAAAAGCTTGAAGACGTTTTTGTATTTCTATTAGTATACCATATTTTTGGTGTTTTAAATATAAAATTTTTCTGTAAATATCATTAACCTTGTAAACCGACGCCGGTACCGGCCCGATCATGGCCGCCCCCATCAGCTCATCCCCGGCGGCCTTCTTCACCATTAATGCCGCCGCCGAAAGCCGTTCTTCGTCCTTTCCGGCTATCTGGACAGTCAGCAGATGACAGGCCGGAGGATAATCCATCAGCCTGCGATACCCCATTTCCTGCTGGTAAAACGCTTCATAATCCTGGGATGCTGAGGTCTGGATGCAGTAATGCTCCGGCATATATGTCTGGATCACCGCAGTCCCCGGGCGGCTGCCCCGCCCTGCCCGGCCGGCGGCCTGAACCAGCAGCTGGAAGGTTCGTTCCGCACACCGGTAATCCGGCGCATACAAAGAGACATCCGCCGCCAGTATCCCCACCAGCGTGACCCGGGGGAAATTATGCCCCTTAACGATCATCTGGGTACCGACCAGGATGTCCGCTTTGCCGTCGGCAAATGCCGAAAGAATGGCTTCATGGCCGCCTTTTCTGGCAGTGGTATCAAAATCCATCCGCAAAACCCTGGCCGCCGGATACATCGTTTTAGTCATTTCTTCAATCTGCTGCGTCCCGATTCCAAACCCCGCCAGGTAAGGCGAACCGCAGCCCGGGCAGAGCCGGGGACTGGCAATGGTATATCCGCAGTAATGACACACCAGCCGGCGGTGTTCATGCAGCGTCAGAGAGACATCACAATGGGGACATTTTACCGCTTCCCCGCAGGCACGGCAGGAGACAAAACGGGAATACCCCCGCCGGTTCATGAACAGGATAATCTGTTCTTTTTTTTCGAGGCGGTCGGTAATCAGCTCCTGCATTCGTTCACTGAACACCGATTTATTTCCCCGCTGCAGCTCGGCTCTTAAGTCAACCACCTCGGTCGCCGCCAGCCGGCTGCCGGCTCCGGCCCGCTTGGTCAGCTTAAACAGCTTATACCTGCCCTCCTGCGCCATGGTATAGGCCTCCAGGGACGGCGTTGCCGAACCCAGAACCAGATGGGCGTCGTTCATCAGCGCCAGCTTTTGCGCCACT
>Ga0153999_1000841_pt1 | contig 12870 bp, 10 predicted proteins | sample TSNC083MetaG_FD_104675 | JGI IMG/M metagenome (GOLD analysis project Ga0153999, IMG submission 104675) | Attine ant fungus gardens microbial communities from North Carolina, USA - TSNC083 MetaG | ecosystem: Host-associated > Fungi > Mycelium > Unclassified | place: USA: North Carolina, Lumber... | reverse complement strand
GGAGCCTTACAACCCGGATGGATTCTTAGAGCACAGACCTGTCAATGAGAAAAAAGTTTTGACTAAGTCACAGGCTCTTGAACTTTTAAGACTTAGAGGATATACAATTAATGATGATTAATAATTCTTATACCTAAGTCCGTTTCTATAAGTTGCACTTATTGTCACCCACTAATTTGTGAGAGGCTTGTTTGCTATACCCTTTTTTATAGGTTTACCTCTACTTCTTTGTTTCACACTTAACCACCGACAAATTCCTTTTCACGTATCGTTTCTAACCGGCTATTATTTTTATACCAGATCACACGAACTGTTTTTCGATGCAGTCCCTCAAATTTCTTAAGGTCTTTTGCAAAAAGTAATACACCCATATTCGTAATATTCCAATATCCGGCATCGTTTTTAGATATCATCTTATCATACGTTAAATCATGTAAAACTTGTTCTCTATTTCTTGGTATTGGTAATTCCATTTTTTCGTAATACCCCGGATAATCAAGTAATGCTACTACCTCATCATCATTAAGATTATTTATCGCAAGCTTAAGTTCATATGGCGAATCATCAAACGATCGCCAGAGGCTTCTTTCCTTATCCGGATACTCTTTCAGTTTTTTCTTATTTGTACCAACTCTAATATACTCCGTTCCGGCAAATTGAACAGGCTGTTTATCTGCACACGGGATTTCCATTAATACAACCTTTACCTTGTCCATCGGTATTTCATAAAACACAAAGTTAATACGCGGGGATAACATTTTTGAAAGCCATGCTTCCATTTCTTCATTTCCTTTTTTCGCCTTACGATATTCAAATTCAGTACCTTCTATTTTATGATTGGCATCTTTAACGCCCCAAACCAGATAAGCTTTAGGTTTTCCCCACAATGCTGCAGAATTGCTAAGTGCTGAAATGTATTCACCTATCATCTGTGGGTTTTTGTTGTTACATTTAAATTCAATCCATTCCGTTTCATCTGGCAATTTTACCAATTCACGAACCAGACTTTGCAGATAATCTATTGCTCTATATGCTATATTAACTTCAATATATTCTTTCAGGTTCTTTGATTCTATTATATCGTCCATTATAGGTTTCGATCGGTAAAATGCTCCATAATTATTTTTCAAATCATAAATATACTCAACTTCTCTTGATATAACATTTTTATCATAGCTCAATGAAAGCTCTCCAATAACTTTTTGTACCGTTTTCTTTTCCAACAAAGACAATATTTTTTCTCTTAAAGTACTCCGATTTAAAATCAGACTTGTAGAATCATCATAAAGATATAAATTATCATTTGCATTTCTAAATTCCACAGTTACACGTTCGTTCATTTCTCTCCCCCCTTATCCTAAAATTTAGGCATAGAAAAAGCCGTCTCCTTAAACCAGCTTTTTATAGCTGCGGAAACGGCTTTTTCGCCCACGCCCACTTTCGGACGATACAATCATAACACGTTTTCATTCGCATGTCATCGGCGAGATACTTGACAAGTTGTATGCCATTTTCTATGACATGCATCATGACAGTTAACGGGGTTGAAATATCTTTGAAAGCTATTGCTGATTTTTATGCTAATATAACTTATAGTATAAGCATGAAAATCAAATCGAAGGGAGAGATTGCTCTTTACATCGAAATATGCCCTCAACAATGTGCAAATTCAACCAAACAGCTCTCGAATCTCATTTAGATCCAGCATGTTTTGTACATACTGCTTTATTAGCAAATCTGTCGGTAGAAGATAGTCGTATTTATCTATTGGAAGGACATCCTTTGGATTCACGAGTTTTTCAAGGGAAAGTGGTTCTTGAAGAACTGCAACTAACTCCCTTTGAAATACCGGCAAAGATAGTCTTGAACGAATGAAATACGAATAACCTTTTAAAGAGGCAGACAACAGATTTAACCTATTTTGTATTTCTTTATTGCGAAACAAAATACTAAAGGTGCGTAAGCCCCTTTGTCCAATCCAAGGTGTAAACATATAATTCCCTTCAGAAAGCTCGACAAAATGATTGTTCGAAAATCTATTGTTTTTAACAAGTTTTCTAGCCTGTTCCAGACGTATTTGTGCACGTTCAAACAGATAGGGGTACTGTTGTACCTCCGATAACACATCATGCATCCGTTGTACGATTTTTGTGTGGATATCTCCGCCACCGTTAGGCCGCCATAGTTTTTCGAAAGATTTTTTTGCAGGTTTTACAAAAATGTGTTTTTTCTGTACATCCAAATCAATCACTTTCCAAAATCGCCCTGCCAATGTAATACAAACTTGTTCAGGGGGAAGGATATTGATACTTCCCAGTTCTCTGCCGTCACAGCTTACAGTATATTCTTCCTCATCTGGAAAGACAGCATAAAAAGTAAAGTGATTAACAATGGGTTCTCCTTTTAGACCAACAATTAAAGTGTTTTCATCAGTTTTTTGGATATGCTCTATATCTAAAAGATGCAGCAGCAATTTCCGATAATCATCCTGTGTGATATTGGAAAAAGAAGGCAGAGTCAATACATTACGAGCTAGCTCTGATGGTGTTAGCTCACCCATAGTGGCAAGCATGCTCATGGTTTGATGATACAACAAACTAAATGGCAACGGCTTTCTATTGGTGGGCTCTATCCATCTTTCTTCGATATATAGCTGGATAATGGCAATCATTTGAATCAATGGCCATGGAATGCTATTTAACAAATTTTCATCTTTAGGAGGCTCGTCTAAATAAGTAAAGTACATTTCGGAAATACCCGTTCTCCGTCCGGATCTTCCGAGTCTCTGCACAAAACTTGAACAAGAATACGGTGCGCCTACCTGAATAATCCGTTCCAGTTTTCCGATATCAATCCCCAGTTCGAGAGTAAGGGTTGCAGCAGTTACAGTCGGTCCTTCTTGTTCCCGCATGGCTTGTTCGGCTTCTGTTCGCAATATCTTCGATATGTTCCCATGATGTACATGGAATATATCGGGTGCATGCATATTCTCTGCTATTTCCCTCATATGTGCAATCACATCTTCAGCTTCGCTGCGACTGTTGGTAAATACGATACTTTTCGTATCAAAGCATTGATTATAGATGGATTGGTAATAAGCCTGCGTTTGCATTTCTGCATTTGGGGAATCGCTTTCTTCAGGAGATGTATCCTCCTCGAACCAATCAACAGCAAGTCGTATCTGCTTCTTTGTTTTTCCTTCTGAAATTTGAATGGCATCCTTTGCACTGCCAAGACAAAGCCACCTGGCAGCCTGATCGGGATCGCCCAATGTAGCAGAAAGACCGATTCGACGCGGCTCACACTTTGCCCACCGCTCAATCTTTGAAATCTGGCAAAGCAACTGTCCACCACGATCCGAACCCATAAAAGCATGTACTTCATCAATGACAATATACTGCAGATTGCTGAACAATTTAATGATATCTCCTGAATGGCGCAGCATCATTGCCTCAAGGGATTCCGGCGTGATTTGCAATATACCGGATGGGTTATCCAGCAGTTTTTTCTTATGAGATGCGGATACGTCACCATGCCAGCGCCAGACCTTTATATCTGCTTCCAAGAGTAAATCATTAAGCCGCTCAAACTGATCGTTAATCAATGCCTTGAGCGGTCCTATATACAGTACCGACACAGAGCTGCATTGCTGCATTGCCAGCTGTGAGAGGACAGGGAAAAACGCGGCTTCTGTCTTCCCCGAAGCAGTTCCTGACGAAATCAGAATATGCCTGTCGCCATCTAAAATCGCATGAATCGCATCACCTTGTATGGATTTAAGTTCGGTCCAACCATGACTATAAATATATTCCCTGATAAACGGCGCAAGCCTTGAAAATACATCACTCATAATTCAAAAGCGGCATACTCGTCCGCTGAGAGTTCATCTGGATTTTGGGCTAGTGCTTGTACTTCAAATCCATCAACATGAATCAATGTGTCAAAAGTAACCGAGGTATCCTGTTGCATAATGTTAAGTAATCCAAGATAATCCCGTGTCACCTCTCTGGGTGTAAGCAGTTGTTCGGCGCCCAGTCTACTATTTACAATCTGCATAAAAGTAACAATTTGTGCGTCCGTTATTGCGGTTTCATAACTAAAATGAAAGGCATGAATATCCGACAGCCGTTCCAACAAAACAAATATTTCTTCATTGGTCAATTGCTGTAAGCGTATGATGGGGCTATTAAAATCCACATAGCCATTTTGGGCAAAGCGGCTATCTGAAAGCCTGCTTTTTAAGGCCGCATAGCTATAGAGCCCTCTGCGTTCATCTTCAACAAACTGAGGCGTTCCAGCCATATAAATACCCAGATACTGAGCCTTACCCTGCATGGTGTCATTGAACATGGAAAGAAGCTTTTCATAATTGTTTTCTCTGGATTGACGGTTTGATATTTTATATAAGTTGACACATTCATCAATAAAAATGACAAGCCCTTTATAACCAATCTGCCGCGTAAAACAGGAAAATAGTTTTATGTAATCATACCAGTTATCGTCTGAAATTATCTCTCCCACACGCAAAACAGACTTTGCTTCCGTCTTTGTGGAAAATTCTCCACGCATCCATTTAACAGCCGCCTGCTTTAATTCATCATTTCCCTGTATAAATGCTTTATAATAGGTTGATAAGACCGTGGCGAAATCAAATCCGTGGGCGAAACTTTCCATCACACCAATTGTTTCAATAATTTTAGTTTCCACTAAATCGTCCAGCTTCGGATCTGACGGGGATATGCCACTACTCAACACATTCATTTTAACGGAACTAATCCATTTTTGCATGATGGCTTCCAAAGCGCCTCCATCAGGGCGCAGTTTTGTAGAGAGTCTCTGCATCAGCTCTCGATAAGTATTAAGCCCCTGATTTCCCGAGCCGGATAATCGCTTTTCAGGAGATAAATCGACATCTGCCACAACGAAATCTTGCTCCATAGCATAATTACGGATAATCTGTAAAAGGAAACTCTTTCCGCTTCCATAACGGCCGACTAAAAAGCGGAATGCGGCAGCACCTTCACTTAAATTTTCCAGATCCCGCAATATCGTTTGGGTTTCCTGCTTCCGTCCTACTGCTATATGTTCCAGCCCGATTCTGGGGACAACACCGGCTGTCAGAGAATTTATAATTGCTGTAGTTATACGTCTTGGGATTTTTACGTCCATATTTTAAATCGCCGCCTTTTCTAATTTTTCTTGTAAAACAGGTTGGTATTCCTCTGCAATCTCTGGTGGATCGAAAAGCGCATCAATGATCAGGTCCCCTGTCTGGATTTGAAACAACTCATTGATTTCATCAAAGATGACTTCTGGCATAGTTCCATGCACAAGAGCCATCTGTTCCAAACTTTCTGTCCCTGCCTGCTTTGTAAGCAACAGGCGCAATATTTCAAGCTGAAAATCATTTAATCCGGAAAGGAATGGAATTAAGGGATCCTGTTCCGAATGATTTTCAGGCCCTTTCTCAAATAGTTCAGGTTGGGTATAAATATGCTCAAACTCATCCCGAAAATCATCTTCAAGAATATATTGATTTTGCTCCGTTGCAATGATGATTGTTCCAACGTGCCTTATCCCCAAGGCATTTATTTCATCGACAATCATATCAGCCATGCTGTTGCCAAGAATATTTGACAATTCCGCAATCCCATATTCCCAGTTGTTTTCATATAACAGTTTTAGAATATGGCTCTTTTCATCATCACAGCATTTAAGTAATGCGGAAATTTCTGCAAGCTCTGTCAGAAGCCGTTTTGAAGAATAGCCAGGGATTTCATGTTCTATCTTTTGCTGTTTTTTATCAACTGCGTGGTCTGGCTGTTCTGTTTTTTGTTGGAGTAAAATATCTCTCAACTCGTTTGATTCCGTCCGCAATTTATCTATTTCATCAGCATGCAGTTGGATTGTAACAGGCTGTTTCAGAACTTCTTTATGTGGTTTGAAAGGACCAACCTCGGCATCTATAGATTGTTTCCAAACATCATCAATATCAATGTTTCGAAGCCGCCCCTTGAATCCTATCTGCTCCCTTAGTTTGTTTTCAGTATATCGTAGAATGGAATCGATAAAACTGGTAAGAGGCTTATGAGAGATAAAATTCAGGTATTCAACGCTATAACTTTCGTTTCCGTCATAGACGGCACTCGCATAGCAGCGTTTGTTTTCGAGCACGGGTTTGGCCGGGCAAAACATTTGAAATAAATTTTTTTGGAAACGATCAAGCATTTCATTATTGATTTTGTTAAAAATGCTCGCGGCTTTTTCACACATGAGTGCAGAATGCCCTTCCAAACAGAACTTACTTCTTTCCATTTTATAAGATGCCACAGCATTGATATCCGGAAATGCAATCGAATCATTTTGCTCGATATAGTGTTTTTGTATGTATACGTTAAAAAGGGTTGAATTTTGTATGTTATGGCAACCTTGTATGAGTTCGGATAGTTTATCCTCTAATTGATGTAGTATCAGGAAATCAAATATCCAATCCGGCAGATAATTATCAAGTTTCGGGAAGGACTCTCTGTATGCCTGCCAAACGGAATATAGTTTATAGTAACCGTCCAACGAATCTGTATAGCCAATGCCATTAATCAGCTCATAGACATAAACAAAAATATACGAAGTATCCGTTTGTATGTAATTCCCTTTATGAATCTGCGTTCGCCAATAAAAGTACCATTTTTTCTGTGTTTCATCCATGGAGTTGTAGGTTGGCCAATAGGACATAAAAGGCACAAAAGATGCCCTGCCCACTGAAACGTTTGCTAATTGCTGAGCCTGTCTTCTGAAATTGCCCTGAGATGTCTCAAAGCTTGAAGTTATCGTAAGTTGTATTCCACCAAAATTCGCAACATGCTTTTCTCGTTTAGGGATAGGAATACCCTTAGATTCTATACCCGAAACTGTCACAGTAACCGGCATATCCCGTTCTTTTAATGCTTGTGTTCTAAATTGGTAAGCCGGGGGCAATGGCAAAGAACTTGTAACATCACGAACAAAATAGCGCCTCAGTTTATAATCCCAAGGTCTGCTTATACGGAACAATTCATTCATTGCCAGTTCTTGCTGATTAGAAAAAGAATCGTACAAAACAGTGAAAACGCCCAATCGCAGTTTGGCTGAAATCCCTTTCGCATTTGTATAAACTGCAGACCGGTTTGTTTTAAAAATGGTATCCGGCTCAGCCATAAGCAATAAATCCCATCTGGCATTAAATATGGCAGGGAATTTCTCCACATGATTATAAAAGCATATGACGACACCGCTAAGATGAGTTGGAATTGGCGGATCATTTTTTTGATTCTTAAGAACAAGCGCAGTGCCAAATCCATCATGCTGTAAGCATGTATCATAGTATTTCTTTTTCACTAATATCAATGCTTTGCCGCCATTTTCCAGCACTTGTTCCAGGGATTTAACATAGGAGACGAAGAGGGCAGAAGAGGATAAAGTATCTGACAGTGTGACACCGCCGTTTATTCCATGAGTCCGTAAAAACTCCATGTGAAAGAAAAATATTTCCTCTGGTGTTCCCGTGGCTTTCCAAGGACTTTCATCAAAAAGAAATTCGCTCCACGGTCCTGTGAGACGTTCGCTGCCCCTGTCCACAATTTCATCCGGTTTCAATTCAATCGGAGTAAGAGGTGTGCCATCTATAAGACGCCCCAAGGGACCAATTCCGAGCGTTGCCAAAACATTTTCTGCCAGCCATCTATTCGCGATTTTTGCATATCCGCTTACCTGTTGCTCCGATACCTCTTTAGCAGAAATGAGTTTTTCTCCATAGCGGAGCATAGGTATGGCCACTCCCTTACCAACACCATTTTTATTCTCCAAGTGGCAGGATAAAACAAATTTCAAATCATTTCTGTTTACAAACACGTTATCTCTATTCAACAAATTCTTTATGTTTTGATCTCCAAATTGCATAATAAGCGTATCATATTTATTTGCAAAATCGGGAATTTCCGTTCCTGATAAAACCCGTATTTGTTCTCCCTGAAAAATCTCCTTTTCTAAATCTAAAGGAATAGTTTTATTAATTTTATGATTATAAACCACCCAGTCAGGCAATCCGGACAACAGGGACAATTGGCTATATGGTATAAGCTGTTGCTTGGAAATAATTATTTGATGCTCAGATATAGCTTGAGCGGTTAATAAAATGATTGTGTCTGTTCCAACATTCAAATTGCAATATATCCCGGGAATGCTCTTGCTTTGGACAAGATTCAGGATTTCTTCCCCTTTAATTTCTTCATTTTGTAACACTTCCGATAGGTTCCGGTCCAAGATATGCAAGATAGTCTTATCCTGAAGATAATAATCACCTGTTAGGTGGGCAACACCTTCAGGCAGTATCTTATGCAGGCACCCTGTTCCACTATCATAAAGATATTGGAATTGCAATTCGTTATGCAGAGGTTGAAAGTATACATTTTGTGCGTTCTCTGAAAAAACAACCTCCACTTTTTTACTTGGTAATCTTCCTATGCTGACATCAGCATAAAGGCGCTCAGCATCATCAAGGGAGATAATAATGTGCGGACTATCGTTTATCGCTAGAGGATTTGGAAGATAGCGTTGTAAATCCACATTTGATTTCAGATCTCTATAACTAGCCGGCTTTCCATTTTTGAATACAAGCACAGAAAAACAGTTTTGATTAAAATCGATATGAATAGAAACCATTCCTGTAAAAAAGGTTTTCACTGTGTCCCAGAGTCCCATCCGTTTGCCTCCTTTCAAAAAGATTTTTTCATCCCGCTAAGTTATCTTCCTGTACCAGATTTGCTTGTCATATTTCCATTGTCCAAAGAATTCTCTTTCATCAAGGATACATTCATATATAGGCTGGATAAATAATCTGATGATTTGAATGATTTCATAAAATCCGATAGAATCATCCACTTTTATCCTATGTATAAAGGCTTTCCATTGAATCTGTTTGTTTTTATCTTTAGCAAATTCTTCAGTAAAAATAATCGGAGCTTTGGAGAGCGGAGTGCCTCGTCTATGCAGGGTCTGAACTATGGCTTCGTATAATATCCGGCCATCAAATTCAAAGTTATTGCAGAGATTATAAATATCATAAAAGTCTTTCATTCTGCTGTTTGCCTCAGCGAGATACAACATTGCTTCAAATTTCTCTGATATGATAGACTCTTTAGAATATGCTTTGAGGACGGGCCTGTCCATATCAAGTAACGTTGGGTATTCCATACTCTGCGGTTTCGGAACAATAACATCTCCAAAGCCAATATCAAATTGAAGAACTTTTCTCATATTTTGCATGTGGGCTGTTAACTTTATCCGCACACCTTCATAATCGGCATCTTCCTTTATACGTTCAGTTGTAATACTATTTGTGTCATAAATGACTTCATCATCTATAGAGATACTTGCAATCTCAGTGAATACCTCTTTTAAAGCAACAACCCGCCTTTTAAAATGAACATATCGCTATATCTTGAAATAGATAGTCTGTAAAGCAGCCGCTCGATAAAATAGAGCATAAGAATAAAATCAAATTGCTTATGCTCTTTATCCGCAATATTTTTTAATCTAGCGCGTACCTGCGCCGCTTTATTTGTACTCATAGTATCGCCTCCAGATAGGGCAGTATCGTTTTTTTCTTGCCCATAATTTTTGCATATTCAAGCAGCTTCTGAATATTGCAAGCACCCTTTGCAATATAGTCCTTTAGTACTTCAATAGCAATTGCTTTTTCAATTTCCTTATCATATTTAAAACAGTCGCATACGGTTTTTTCCATGTCAAACATTTTTACCATAACGTTTTCTACCTCCACTTCGACAATCCCAAGATTGAAATGTCTATCAGTCATACGGTATACTTTAATATGGAGGTTTTCCGGCAGTACAGGCGGAACTACATTTCTGGGCAAAGCAATATTAATTTCGGTGGGATTGACGGTAGACAAACCATAATACGAGACAGCAGAAAAAAGACATAGGACTCCATCTGGGATTAGCTTCGTGATTATTTCGATATCCGATAGAGCGTCCACACCTTCATGCCAAATATAATGCCCTTGCCTGATTCTAAACAACAGGTTTTCATCAACCAGAGCTTTGATATCACGGCTTGTTATACCGTTTTTTCGCAAAGTCTCAGTTCTTACAATGCCGGCTTGGCTGCAAATTTGTTTTATAAGTCTTAGTTTTTCCGTTTTCAATTTCACTATTTCCTTATCAGGTTTAATATTTATGTGGTAACTTTAGTGCATTTTCAGTTTACTAAATAGGTATCAGATTGTCAAGCTTTTTAACATGTGTCCCTGCAAGGTTTTCAATGCCTCTGAAATTATATGACTTTAGGGACACATTTGTAATCGCCGGTACTTTTGATAATCCAGAACCCTGTATACCCAAAAATCCTTTTCAATAATGACCTTATTTAACCCCATTTTACTTGCGGTATTGTAAATAATGCTTTCCACTCTTGTTACACCCTCATAGGTAATAGCTGCTTTCAGATATTTCGTAAAAATCAAATCAACAACTCGAACTGCCTGCGATAATAAGGAACCATGTATTTCATCCTGATATTAATTGAAAAGGCGAGTGTTACATGTTCAAAGACCTGATTTATAAGGTTAAATAATTTCAACTCTCGTACATTTGAATAGATTTTCACTTACATATATAATGAACCCTAGAATTGGAGGTTTTGCTATGAAAACATCAACACAACTGAAAGTGCTGGTACGGTAGGAGACCTCAATTAAAAAGTAAGAAAATATCTTTTGCGATCATGTGAATACCTTTGAAAATATTAGAAAAGGAGTCTTATAAACATATAAATGAAATCGATACATTGAAAAATTCCGCCGCTTGACAAAAGGAAAATTGCTATATATAATGGAATCAAATTCCAAAATAGTCGAAAAGAAGATGTGCTGAATGTATTTTCATAGACATATCGAGTCAGTCGTGGTGCGAATCACAAAGCGCAAGCCTGTTATCGTAGTTTCCGGCGTTCCACTGTGTTATCAGCATTTCTACAAACATTGCTTGCCCTGTGCTTTTTACAAATTCCTCATCCCTATGTACCATGAGCAACACAAAGATAATTTCATAAAACTGCTCTTTGGCAAGCTGTTCAATCAGCGTTTGCATGATACTGGGATTGACATGTTCGTCTTTCGGTGTACAGATAAGATACCACCGGCCGGAATAACGCTCAATCCATTCAGAAAACGTATGATCTGCTTGTATCTGCCGTTTCCTTTTGATTTACTCATATTCTTTTTCATCAGAGAACTTGCTGTGTAACATACTTGTCATTGCCTTTTCCGGCGTTTTAAGCCGCTCCATATATGACCTTGTGTCAATCTCGGTTTCATCTATTCCATGTAGTAAAAACTCTCGGATATGCTGAATATCCAGCCTTTCAAATATTTCTGTAAAATTTTTATTTGCTCTAAGCAATTAAATCAATTATATTGTAAAATTTATATTTTCCCATTGCAAGTTTACAAAGCAAATTTTAGCTTGCTTTGATTAAAACCTTGATTGCTTTTAGAAAATAAACCTTGTATAATCAAAGAAAAGGAGCGTGATTTCATGGGTATGGCAACTAAAGTAAAGATGTTACTTGCGGCAAGGGATATGACTATTGCCGATTTAGCTGATAAACTGGAACCAAAAACAACAAGACAGAATGTCACTACTAAAATCAATCGAGACAATTTATCTGAAAATGATTTACACCAAATAGCAAAAGCTTGTAATGCTACATTTGAAGGTATTTTTACATAATCAACAGGAGGTAATTAAGATGAAAAAGTCCGCTGCATTGCTACTCACCATTGCTCTGTTGCTACTCACGCTTACGGCTTGTTCTGATAAAGAAGAACTAAAATTAGGCATTTACGTTTCAGAAAATTCATCCGCATCAGTATCGTTAAAAAGCGATAATGAATTTTTGTTAAATGGTCCTACGGAAATAAGCACTGCATTTTACGGCAAATACAAAATTGAGAACGGTATGTTGATACTTTCTATTTCCGATGAAGAAGAAACTGTATTTACGATAAAAAAAGATAAGTTGATTTTTGAAAGTGGTACATGGTTAGAAAACTGGGTTGAACAAGGGTTTGAATTTCAATTATCAAATGAGTAACATGGCATTCAAAAAACAATAGTCAGTCCAACAGTATAAGCATTCATCCGTGTTGCAACTTGTGAGTGGGTAATCAAGAAAAGAATAATATCAAGATTCTTTATTTTTGCTCAGACCTCTATAAAATCAAATATTACACAGATTTTGAACAGCCTGCATTACCATATCCCAAGAAATATCTTCCGCATAGCTGAACTTCTTTTGATACTTTTTCCATAGCCTCGCATTGTTTCACTGTCATTTATTTCTTTTAAAATGATTGCGCTGTCCTTAACAATAGCAGCGGATTCCCGATTTTCACAGGTAGCGGCAAAAGCTTTTTGAAAAGCTTCCATTGAAAAGCTTAGAAAAGGAGTCTTATACGCATATAAATGAAATCGATGCATTAAAAAAAATCCGCCGCTTGACAAAAGGGGAATTGATGTATATAATGGAATCGAATTCCGAAATAGTCGAAAAGAAGGTGTGCTGAATGTATTTTCATAGACATATCGAGTCGGTCGTGGCGCGAATCGCAAAACGTAAGTCTGTTATCGTATTGACAGGTGCACGTCAGGTCGGCAAATCTACGATGCTAAAAGAGGTCTATCACGATATTAACTACATTACATTAAATCGGCCGCTTGTGCGTCAGAGCGCTAAGGATAACCCATCGCTGTTTTTCGAAACCAATAAGCCGCCTGTTATTGTAGATGAAATTCAAAAAGCAGCAGAGCT
>Ga0153999_1000840_pt1 | contig 12873 bp, 9 predicted proteins | sample TSNC083MetaG_FD_104675 | JGI IMG/M metagenome (GOLD analysis project Ga0153999, IMG submission 104675) | Attine ant fungus gardens microbial communities from North Carolina, USA - TSNC083 MetaG | ecosystem: Host-associated > Fungi > Mycelium > Unclassified | place: USA: North Carolina, Lumber... | reverse complement strand
TCCACCGTCTGGATCCTCAAAGAATTTGCGCAAATCGTCTAGATGCAACCCGGCGCTGAGTCTGTTCCAGCCTGGGAAACGATAGTCTGGATAGGGACGACACACCGTGCCTGACAGCAGTCGGTTTGAGGTTGATTGTGAATGTGAAATGCGGAATCGGCGCACCAATCGCAATTATTCCCTCCATGTGATTGATCATAACCTCATAATAGACTCCGCTTTGGCCACGGATGTCGTAGAGACCAGCAAGGATGGGTAAATCGCTCATTAGACAGACATCGCCGCAGTTAGCTCTGGATTGAACATTGATGATGCCAGGGTTTCTTCTGTTGTCGACTGCGGGTGTGATTGTTCCTGAAAACCTTTTGAGCGTGGGGTGTTCGATGCTCCAAAGTGCTGCGCCAAAATGATGAATTTCATCGATGACGTGTGATGGCAATGTTCGAGGGAGAGACGGAGGATGTCTTTGACAGAATTGTTCTGCGGCTTCGTACTCCTCCCCTGGTGCCTCAAACAGCTTTCCGTGAACATACTAAAGAGAGATGTGTGAGCTTCATTCGAGTGCTGAGAAAATACCATACAGATTCCTCTGGAGCTGGAGTCCATTTGGGCGGGGCTTTGGACATAGATTTGTGGAGGAGACGTTTGAGAGTTTTCATTGCGGCGGTAGTCAATACAGCTCATAGCACTCAGTCACCGGTGCTGGTTCGAGTGGTCAGGCTGTATGATGCGAAGAGTTTGGCCTTGTGATGGAACAGAGCTCTGATTTGATCCATGTTATTCTGCCCAAATTGTGCAAATCTCCTCGTCATATCTTCCAATACGGGGTACAATAAATGGGCTTGCAACACCTGTCCCTACGAGTTTCCCATATCCAAACAGGTGGATTTTCTTGTGCTGCGCTGGCGGGCGCTAATCGGATCTTTAGATGACATCGAGAACAAGGCTGAAACGCAAAGAAGTTGATGATGTTCTCGGTGGCGATGAAATGTGGGCGCACGCAGACCAGACACAGGGTTTGTAGTCGATTTCTCATCTTTGAAATCAACCTATCTTACCGCTCTTAGCTTCTTGTGACAAGTGCAACTACGGTCAAGCATATTTCTACCAGCTTCAGATTCGGTCTGCTGATGAACCTATGACTACTTGTGAGTGCTCTACCTTCACTCACTGTTCCCAGAAAGCTCATGTTCAGATAGTCTATCGGTATGTTGCCGATTAAGATTCACAATCAATGTTTTGATCCATGTCTAAGATGCGTCAATTGCGCTCACCAGTGGCGTGAAAACTGAGTCAATCCACTGGTGGGCTCCTGGTAGGCTCCATCGACTTTGGAACCCAAAGCTAGGTGGGTATTGAGACTGGACCAGATGTCGACGGCGGTAGGAGAACATCTTAGATGAGTAGGGGTCCTCTTATACAATAACTGGGGTAACCAAAGGCAATAAACATGCAATTTTAGAATTATGGAAGTATTCTCCATGACTAGAGAGGACCTCTGCTCCCTCAGTGGAAACGGCTCTCCTTGCCTGAGTTACAGCCCAATCTACCTGAAACTCCCCTCTTCCGAGAGTACAGAGAGACGAGTCATCTATGGGAGTTGGGCTCACAAGGGATGGATTCTAAAAGATGAGAAGCCTTTTCCGTCTGGTCGAACTATGATCGTCAACTTCTGAGAAAAAGTGCCTCGGCCTCGGTTATCCATGTACCATCAATCTCTTCCGTGGTACTGAAGCCTCTCTCGAAGTTGATATTCCATTTGCATAAAATAGTACTTTTCTGTATAAGTGGGCAATGGAAGAATTAAAGATATTTAATAGTTCTCGCTTGCACGATGGGCAAAGAGACAGACAGAGGTTGTTACGTTGCGCAAATTGGAGACAAGGCTTGATTCAAATTGGGTGCAGCTGGCGATACATTCATCCTAGATACATTGACTCGACGTCAACACGAACGTGATGAGAAGATATGATGCCGACCCACTATAGAAGAATATAGAAGAAAGTAATTACATACCTTGACCAACCCAAGGCGTTTCTGGACATTGTCTTCTGCGGATATGGCAGTTCAACGTAAACGAGAAACGATGTTCGTGGTTGACATGAAACGTAAAACGCGGAGTAGACATCCAGTCAGCGTTGTTCATATAGAGCTCAATAAGTAACTCCTTAAATTTCCCTCGGAGGCGTAATATCCAATGCCAGATCGACGTAATCAGACTTCTGGAGATACTATGAATCTCCTTCTCTTGCGGTTTTTGAGAAGGACTCGGACCATGGCAACGCTCACACCGTCCATTTGCCTCCAGTACCCACACCTATGTACAGTGCTCGGGTATGATATTGTCCACGTAGATCATTTCTTTGATGATTAACCTCGCCTGAATATTGTTTTGAATGAGATTGTAGAAAGGGGTCACTCTCGTCGATCTACTGCTGTTGGGGTGCGCTGAAAACGTAGAGTCGAAGACGTCCAAGGCCGAATTCACTGCAGTCGTGCTCCACACAGGTGAATAACCTGCCGCTACACAAGCAGCCCAGGTCACTTTTTCAGCTTCATGTCAATAACTCCCGTGGATAGAGGCTATAAGAGAATATTCTATATGGTCACGCTCACACCAATGATCACACTTGCTCTCCAGCCTCTTCACACTTGTTCTGCTGTTCAGTTTTTACAAGCCAATTATGCCTCGTATAGCACACCCTCAAATGAGTCTGAGCTCCTAAAATCCATTCGCTCTGCCTTGCGAGGATCAGACACAGAAAATTCGTCTATCATTCAGACCACATTCCACCATGACACCCAGCACGATGATCGTGAGCTCACATGGAATGCAAGTGTTGTCGTGCTGAGCCACGGCGGCATTATTCGTCGCAGATGGTCCTTTGACCAAGAGGGTGAGACAATCCAGTGGGCATGCCTCGGTATGCTAGAACAGGTCGTCGAATCTTCGACTCCTCCAACCACTTCATCTACACCAGAAAAACCCTCCTCGGAACGTCCTACTTTTGGTCCTTTTGCGCGGGCACAGGCTGCAGCAGCTTTACGGGGAGCATCCAAATGGACCCTTGTGCCTGCAATCTTTGTTTTCCTTCGCAGCATAGGCAGAATCATTCTGCAAAACGGGATGGAGTACTCGTTTTCACTGCCATTTATCGTACGCAAGGCATGGCCTCTGTCTCCTCATGGTGTTATGATCCAACGTGTACTTGAACCCAGCGAATTCGTTGAGGCTGAGATCACTGGAGAGGCCGTCCTGCCAACCTTATTTTCCATGACCAGCCCTTTGGCCGAAGCCGCAGCTGTAGGTATGACTGCAGGAATAATAGGTGTAACAGGCAATTTAGACAAACTACAAGATGAAGATGCAAACTCGACTAGGCCTCTCAGATCAATTCCATCCTCAGAGATGGTCGTCACTACCACTCGCCAAGGCAGGGACTGCATGGCTCAACTAACAGTCACAGTGGACGTTGAGCAGCGAAAGCTCTCTATGTGGCGATACATCTACCTCAAACCGAAGGACCTCCCAGCCCCACTCAACCAAAATAAGCCGCGTAACTCAAAAAACCGACAATCGATACTTAATACAGGGAGCAGACGCACGTCGGCCATCTATGACGGCGCAGGACGCTTACGCCATCCTTTATCACCTAGCCGTCGCTCACCTGAAGTATCACCTACTGTAGATATCTTTGACGTTCCTCTCCCCGACATGCCTCCGCTCTCTCGTATGGCCCCTTCGCTTTCCGCTACAGTTACTTTACAATCGCTTGTCTCGGGTGGTCCATCACAACGTTCATCCACAGCGGCTGCTGCAAAATCCCGCCGCATGTCGTTGTCGAAAAATGAACACAGTGCGATCATGTTCTCAGCAAATCACAGTGACACTGATCTCGAAATTCCTATCGAACATGGAAGGATGAAAGCGACCTACTGGATGGAGAAACTGTACAGCCAAGAAATTTCGGAAGAAGAGTGAATTGTTCTCTGCTTTCTCCTTCTGTGTGCTGATCAACGTAGTGCGAAATCGTGGCGCGACATAATCTTTTCAGCGTTCGATGGTCGATTCGATGGAGTTCAAGAGCGTTCATTGATAGCACTGCTGCTTCCAAAATCTCGCACTGCTCATGTCCTCGCTGTCTGTTGTGTAGAAGACCAGACATTGAAAGTCAAACATATCTCGCAGTTTTCTGCCATTGCTATCACCTCCATCCGTGCCACTCGAGAATTTGTTTGGGACCTGCTTGTGTTGAAACCGGATCATGAGCTCACTCTCCTCACTCACGGTCTCCGTGAAATACCCATTGAGGTTGTTGAGAGTCACCCCAACTCTTCCATATCTGACGATTTGAGTATGGATGTCGAGACCAACGGACACTCCAATCCCATTGTCCACGCGGTCCGTGTAGGAATGTGTTCGGTTGCTCTGACATTCGCTAATGGTCAACGAGCCCGTCTTGATCTACCTCTGAGCCCTAGTGATCCTTTGACAGTTGAATGTCTCGCTGTTCTCGCGCATTGTTTGACGCCGGACATTTCTTTTTTGCTCCATTGTGACTTTTTGGACAGATGGTGTCAGAAAGGTTTGTCGTCCGTGGAAGATATACAGTTTGAGTGCTTGACGACTGCCATCTATACTCTATTTCACCTCGAGAACGAGTTGGTACCACAATCAAATGATTCATGGGAGTCACTGGCACAATCGAGTTCGCACCAGCAGTTCAAAGAAGATCCTGTACTATTAAGATTACGTCGACCGCCCGATATCAAGTCTTTCAAGCCTGTCATTCAGATGGATAGCACGAAATTTTCAAAGTTTCTTTCGCCTATGCTCTACGTTTTGCATACATATGCAGAATACCTTCGTCTCATCGTTACTCGATTCGAAGATCTAATGAAGCTTGTACCTGTGATTTGTCGGTTGGCACTGGAGATTCGGCCGGAGTGGGCAGATTATTGGCAGAGGCTGGTACCAGATCCAGCTGGTGCATGGCCAATGGCTAATGCAAGTCGTACGTCGGACGTTTCTTCTATGATTAGCAACCAAGGACTGACTGCTCTCAAATTTGCCAATTCACAACCGCAGCAATAGCTCATATTGACAACAGAATCCCTGTCTGGCCGCCTGACATCTCAGCTATCTTCTACGGAAAACTCTGCAATGCAGATTGGAAATTCCCATGGAATGATACCTCCCAGATCGCAGCTGGATTCGGTATGCCAAATGCTTCATATGAATATGGAAGACGGGACCCACTTTCAATTATTCGTGATTTGTCTGAAGTTTATTCACATTTGTCTGATGACCAGACTCCGGAGATACGAACGAGAGCGGAGAGAGCGATCCTGTTGCTTATGATGAAGAGAGGAAATAAGGCTTTGGATAAGCTGCCATTGGGGATTGCTGCGCCGATTAGAGAAGCTGCGAGAACGTGCCAGTTATATCCGCCGACGGCTTGGCCTTTCCAGACGTATATGGCGGTTGGGAGGAATGATCTTGCTTCATCGGCTGACGAGACGGTTGAACAATTCAATAGAGATGGGATTAAGTCGAGGAAGGACTTTCTGGTGAGTGTGGTCCCTCTCATCTTATTTTATGATATGATTGCTAATATCTTTGGTTGGCAGAGTCTTGGTCAACCTCGGCAAACTGTCGGTCATCTCGTTTCAGCTGCAAGGGCAGCTGGAGGTGGAGAAACAGATGTTGTTACCGGTGTTGAATTAGATTTTGAGGCGTTTACAAGCATTAGGTTTGGACAGGACAGGCGTCTGGAAGAGGTGACCCGGATATTGCGATCTTCAACTATAACGTCTATCAAAATGCCCGAACGGCCTGATCTCAGGTATGTCGTTCCCTTTTAAATAGCTTTCCCTATTGGATCCTCACAAAACGTAGTGAACACGACCAAACCAAAGAGCATCAGACCTATGCCCTACGTGTAGCAGAGCGAACCCTCGCGCTTCCTTATGGCCGAGCCATGTTTACTTTTGGTTCGGTTCCAAACGTCACCCGTGAAGCCTACACCATACCCAAACTTGAATTCACGACCCGCCTGCAACCTTTAAACATCACTGTTACCCTAGAGACCGGCAAAATTCCCACTGAATCGCTTCACTGGGGAGAATTTCATAATGGTGTTGCTGCTGGTCTACGTATTTCACCAAGTGCAACGGGTGTGGAGAGTTCATGGATTGCATTCAATAAACCCTCTGAACTTTCTCCGGAGCACGCGGGATATTTACTTGGACTTGGGCTGACGGGCCACCTCAAGCATATGATGACCTGGCATACGTTCAGTTATTTGACGCCGAAGCACGACTTGACTTCGATTGGAGTATTGCTCGGCTTATCTGCTGCCAATGTGGGACGCGCAGACCAACACGTCACGAAATTGTTGGCTGTGCATACACCTGCGTTGTTGCCCACACCTTCGATTGATCTGAATGTCTCGTTGATGACACAAGCTGCTGGATTGAGCGGTGTAGGATTGCTGTATTTGGGGACGAAGAACAGGAGAATGGCAGAAGTGTGCTTGAATCAGGTCAGTAGGAAAGACTTGGTCCAGCCAGATCTTAGTAATGAACACCGGGAGGCATATACGTATGCGGCAGCACTGGCATTTGGGATGATCATGTTGGGTAAGGGAACAACGATTCCAGCGGATACAGCGTTACTTTCGAGGTTGAATGTGTTGATTCATGGTGATGCGCGTCCAATTTTGGGAGGTGGGAGTGGAAGTAGTATTGGAAGTGGCGGCGGTGGCGGCGGCTCCGGATTGGGCGTTGGTGTTGGAGGGGAGAAGGTTCAACAGCAGCAGCAGAAGGCGCGACCGTCGTTCGATGTCAACCTCACTTCACCAGCAGCAACGATTGCATTGGGACTCATGTATCTACGAACAGAACGACAGGATATCGCGGATTTAGTCCCTATTCCTGATACAATCCTTGCGCTTAACTCCATTCAGCCGAGTTTTTTGACGATTAGGACAATTACGAGGAACTTGATCATGTGGAATGAGATTGCACCCACGAACGATTGGTTGGCGAGACAGATACCAGAGAGTATAAGGAAGGCAATCGATGCGCGGACCAAGTTTCATAAAGCTGTTGATGAATCAATTGAGTTGGCGTACTACAATTTGTTGGCAGGATGTTGTTTCGTGATCGGGTTGAAGTATGCGGGTACAGCAAGGCAGGAAGCGTATCTACTCATTGTGCGCTACTACGACTTGTTCTCGCGGTTGGCGTATACGAATGGTACGTTTCGATCGCGCTCTTCCTTTCATTTACCAACCAGAGTAATAACGGTTCTTCTTCAAGGGCCTGCTTTTGACGTTAGGATCAAACGCTCGGCCGCGAGAGATGGACTTAATTTGATATCTATCTCTCTGAGTATGGTTATGGCGGGAACTGGAGAGGTCAGTTGCCTCAGACGACTGAGGTTTGCGTATGGGGTATTTCAGCAATCCGGGTATCACCAAGGGATCAAGTATGGTGCTCATATCTCAACACACATGGCATTGGGACTCTTGTTCCTTGGTGCAGGTCGGTTCACGCTTGGAACATCGGATGCTGCTATTGCTTGTCTCGTCACTGCGTTCTTCCCGCGATTCCACTCTACATCTTCAGACAATAAGAGCTACTTGCAAGCGCTTCGTCATCTATGGGCTTTGGCTGTGGAACCGAGATGCCTAATTGCTAGAGATGTCGACTCAGGGGAGGTGGTTTATCTACCGGTGAAGATCATGTTCAAAGAAGACGAAAAAGAGGAGCAGAAAAAGGAGGTTTCGGTGACGTTGATAACGCCAACGCTGATACCCGACATGGATAAGTTAGCTTCGATACGCGTCGACACCCCGAGATACTGGCCTTTCTACATCGACACCGAAAAAATCCCGAGGCATAGAGAGAATTTGCTGAAGAGTCAAACCCTATATGTCAAGCGACGCACCGCGTTTTTGAGCTATATAGAGGATCCGAAAGGAACTCGGAGCTTGTTTGCACGATCAGGATCCTCTGCTGGTGATCCAGCTACTCTTGATTTCCCTCAGCTCACAGACACAAAGACACATTCCGCAAGTGACTTGTCCGGATTTATCACGTCGTTCTCGAACGATGTTTTATTCTTAGCCTTTGCGGATCATTTAGCTAGAGGAAACGACGACGAGTTTACCGATAAGGAACGGCTGTTCCACAAATATTGTCACGCGGCACTGTTAGATAGTATCCTGCAGGATAAGCTGCAGACGCTCCAGTCTCACTTGACACTGTACCAGTATCGGATGATGAATCCCCGAAGTCGGTACTTCAATCTGCGACTCCAGGATTTGCGATTTGCGGCGGACTTCTATTCGAAGATTTATGATCGCAAGTTCAGCGGGAGAGAGGACAATAATCCAAGACCGCCCCTGATTCGAGATACGGCTGTTCTTGGTGCATTGTATGCTTTAGATAGGAGATTGGAAAGAGTACGAGAATCAGAAGCTTTCCTACGGGCACTAGGTCAGTACGCGAGAGGCGAGAGTGTGACTGATACGTCGTCTACATCAGAGGTTGATGTTGATAACGATGTGAGGCTTGGAGTGACGCGTCAGCTGGGGTGGTATCTCTTGAGGAATGGCGTACCGGTTTCGACGTTGCTCATGGTGTTGAGGCAATTGGCTCAAGACGCTCGTAATCAGTGTTTGGGTGTGCCGCCACCGGAAGGCACAAACGATGTAGCATTGCTAGACATGGGGATTAAAGAAGTGCTGCATACGACTGGAACTAGAATGACTACTGCTTTTGGATCTGGATGGAGCGCGAAATCGTTGGACGAGATGTTTCAAGTTTGGGACATGGATAAAGAATCAAATCCAACTGTGTTACTCTCGGACAAGAAATAAAGCTGCCTCTTATGATGAGCCTCTCGACGCGAATGTGATCATTTAACGAAGCGCCTTTGGCCTATGACACGGCGAGAATGAGGTCGATCGTTTTAGCATCATTGCTCCTCCAACGGACTGTGAGCTGGTCGAAGGCAGATCTCTATCTGATGGGAGTGCTGGAACAGAAATCTGGCCCAATCATACAGCCTAATATGATGGAATTGATTAACAATATTAATGAAAGCCGAAATAGTATCAGAAGCAGATAAGATCATCAGAGATTCTTCAAAGATGTTACATCCTGGCAGAATTTTGTGGAATGACAGTTTAGGTAGCCCACATAGAAAATGCAGCAAAGCCTCACTGGTTGAATGCAAAATAGTTTTGGAGGCAGCCGTTGCATTTGGAAGCACTTAGTAAAGGGGCCCCAGCTCCACCATCGTATTGAGGTCTTGATTTCCAATACTTTGAGCCTTGTTAGCGCTCAACTTGTAAACAAAATAATAGAGAATGATCTTAGTTTTTTCTTTCTTTCGATGTTTGCTGTGAGATACTCGAGTATCCATTTCAAGGGTCACATCCTAGCGTGCACTGTTAGATATATACAGCCTAGGGATGTGCGAAAATGGTTTAAGGAGTCATCAACGACTCTTGAAAAGTTTTAACCCTACGTATTTACATTTACATTCACACTTCACCCCTGTCTCAGGATGGTTCAATTGCGAATGGATACTCGAAATGACCTGATGAGCAACTGAAATGTTTATGCTGACCGGCACAGTTGGTTGGGTAAAGAGACTGATGATCGGTCTGTAGAATATGGACTGAGGGAAGGTAGAAATCCAAACAACCCAAGATTGTTAATCCTGCAAAGTAAAGATAAAAATTAAAACAGAAAAGGTCCGATGGTTATGAGGAGCAACCAAACGTGATATAATTAGAACAATAAATGCTTTTTCTCTGACGAACTGACGTGATTACACTTGGAACGATACTTGATTGGATTTGCCTTGGAACGAGTTCTCCAATTCAAAAGAAATCCTATGCAACTTGGCTTTCTGAGGGGAGGGAATTGTTGGAATATCGAACGCTATACTAAAATTAGTCCCATGTCTTAAACTGTCTCACTCTTAATGTTTAATGTTTTATTGCTGTGTGTAGAATAAATAGTCTAGATAATAATGGAGTACGTTGCACGTTTGCAACGAGTTCTCCCCCCATTTCTGTGCTGCTCGTTCTCAACTCAACAGGAATCAGTTTTCTGGTTAAGCACGAGCTTCATATTTTATTCTAAGAAGCCCTTGTGATAGGGAGCAAGTACAAACCCCTCGTCATCGCTTGATCCACTCGCAAGGCATCATGTTTCAGCGTGAAGGGTCTATTCACCATCTCAACATGCGATCAGACTCTTCTATATCTATCTTTCTGAATGACTCATGCCGAATAGGTGTGTCAAGAAACGTTGCATGAACGAGTTATGACGCAGGTTGTGCTCTTTTTGCGTCATGCCTGATCAAGACTCCTTTGAAACAAGATGGTTATTTCATTCTGAGGCTCGTACGGTTGGGTTGGGTCCACGCAGTCGGTGCGCCGGTCCTCAGCATTGCAGAAATTGATGTGCCTTAATCTGCCACAGCCACCTAACATTGTTTGTTTTTGGCACTGTGGCCACGTGGTCTTCGAATGATGAACTACCTGTTTGGTTGTTACTTCACCGAGCTTGATTTTCGCTTGATTTTCTACAGTCTTCCAGTCGTTCTATTCAGTGCCTCATTATGACTAACGAAGTTGATCCATAGGTTTTTAGGACAGGTAATTACAATCCGATGTTATACAGAGCAATTCCGGACTCTAGAGAAGATATAGTAAAGATACTACCCTCTTCTCTTTACGCTGGTATTAGTAAAGAAACTATTGGGTAAGTAGGAGAAAGTATAACAAGACATCTACGATGATGGAAAGATATGTAAGGGAAGTGTTCACGAGGAAGCAAAGCCCTGGTCAGTCAAAGCTTGGCGGCGCTTATCAACAGCCTATGTAATGTTGAGCAAAATCGGAGAAAAGCAGACTCGATGATCCGAAACTCACCTCATTTAGATTTTCGAGCATACTAACGGTTGACTGCCAGTCGACACAAGCGTCGGTAATGCTGACACCGTATTTGAGTGCGCTGGGACCGGCATCAGGGACATCCTGCCTTCCGGCATTGATGTTAGACTCAATCATGACACCTGTGATGTTACGATTGCCGGTAGCAAGTTGGCTGCAAAGGTCATCAACAACGAGAGGCTGGTTGTTGTGATTTTTCTGTGAGTTTCCATCTGAAAAGCATCAGCGAGGCATCAATGTTGATGATCAAAGAAAGCATACGGGAACAGTCAACCATGATGGATGCCCATCCACGCTTCTTCTCAATGGTCTCCGCAGCGGCTTTGACAGCATCAGCTTTGAAGTTGGGACCCTTGGTACCGCCCCGAAGAATGACGTGCACATCTGCGTTACCACGGGTCTTGACAATGGCAGCAAGGCCCTGTTCAGTGACGCCCATAAAGGCATGTGGATTGGAAGCAGAGTGCATGGCATCAATGGCGACACCAACACTGCCGTCGGTTCCGTTCTTGAAGCCAATGGGGAAAGAGACACCAGAAGCAAGTTCACGATGGAGCTGAGATTCTGTTGTGCGAGCACCGATGGCACCCCAGGAGATACCTGTTAGAGGGATGAGCTGGACTGCTTAATGAAAGCCAAGGGGAGTCTTACAGTCGGCGATGTACTGAGGCGAAATAGTATCGAGGAGTTCACAGCCAACAGGGATGCCGAGATCAGTGAGATCACAGAGCAGCCTGCGGGCGGTACGAAGACCCTTGTTGATTTGGAAACTGCCATCTATATCGGGATCGTTGATGAGTCCCTTCCAGCCGACGGTGGTACGAGGTTTTTCGCTTGAAGAAAGCAGTCAGGATGATGCGATGATCAGGGAAGAGAGGACGAAGCCTACAAGTAAGCACGCATAACGATTTCCAAGTTGGGAAGATCTGGAATCTTGGTCTTCAAAAGCTGGGCGTATTCAATAGCCTGCTCGGTTGAGTGGATCGAACAGGGACCAACAATGACCAGAAGGCGGTCATCGTGGCCTGCGATGATCCTTGCGGCATTGTAGCGACCTGTCGCGATGGTCTTTTGGGAAGCAGCAGAGAGCTGAGTCTCATGCCGCAGGAGTGCAGGCTGGACCAAAGGGTCGTACTACAGGATAATCATTGACGGGTGCCGGGAGAGAGAGCTCGAAAGAAAACGTACACCAAGAACGCGGGTGTCCTGGAAGTCAGCAACCGTCTGCATGTTGTTTTCTGGGATGGCTGGGGGAGAAAGTGAATGAAAGGAAGAGAGGAGAAGAAAGGGAAAACTGACGAAACCTGAATCTTGTGGGAGGCTTTATAGGCTGTTGAGCCATTGAACTTTTGCGTCGGCAATGGTGGGATCTGCAGATCTTGAACTGAACCAGCTGATTGATTTCTCTGATCTGGATTTCCATGTCATGTGATCGCAGATGGCCTACGTCGACCTCACTCCGACCCCAGGTTTCTGTGTCAAGTCATCTGTCCTGAATTCTGAGCCATCTCCCGTCCCGGCAGGCAGGAAAGTATTTATCAATATCTGTTACGACAGGAACGTTCCTCCCCCTCCTCCTGCCGACGATCAGACAATCACTCGTGCCCTGAGCGCGCACCAGCGTGGTACAGAGGATTCATATTATGTCCCTGTCGTCGTCTCGCAACCCAGGGAGGACAAGGATAAAGGTTGGTTCTGTTCTCCTCGGACTCGGTTTGCCTCGTCCGTTGGCACCGGTTTCAGCTCATTCATATCCCTGATCTTTGCTGATCAGCATCTGACATGATTGTTCCTCACAGCTGGAAACCCTGCCCTCGTCTTCGATTGCGTTTACAATCAAACGGTTAAATCTCGTGTCCTCAGCAATTCTGAATACAAATTATTTATCGTAGGT
>Ga0153999_1000838_pt1 | contig 12888 bp, 12 predicted proteins | sample TSNC083MetaG_FD_104675 | JGI IMG/M metagenome (GOLD analysis project Ga0153999, IMG submission 104675) | Attine ant fungus gardens microbial communities from North Carolina, USA - TSNC083 MetaG | ecosystem: Host-associated > Fungi > Mycelium > Unclassified | place: USA: North Carolina, Lumber... | reverse complement strand
CGCCATAGGTAGCCACCAGATTGGCAAAAAAACCAAAGAACGCTATCGGCGCATAGTAGGTAATAATTGTCATAATCTTCATCATGGCTTCTGATAAATTCTCAAGCCATTTTCCGACGATAGAATCAGCTCCGCCACTCATATTTACACCAAAACCTAAAAGGATGGAGAATACGATGAGAGGAAGGATTGCCCGGCGGCTGAGCAGACCGACAAAATCATCCGTCGTAAGCAGATTTACAAGCATTTCGGTTATGGATTGCTGTTCTGCTACCGTAACCGATTCCATGTTGCTCCAGGCGGAGGTAACAGGGGGGATAATATTGACAATAACAATCATGATAATACAGGCAAAAACACCAGTTACGACAAAACTGCCGATAGTCACTCCTAAGATTTTGCCAGAACGCTTCCGGCTGCGGGTATTAGCAACTGTACTGGCGATGGAAGAGAAAACCAATGGCACAACAATACAATACATAAGGTTCATAAAAACAGTTCCCAGTGGCTCAAGCGCAGTGGCTCCGGGCCAAACAGCACCCACGATACAGCCTGCCACTATTGCGACTACCATACAAATCAGCAGCCCATAGTTTTTAAGCAAAGTCTTCGCATTCATTTATCTACACTCCCTTTACTAAATTTTCTGATCATTTTAGTTTCTAAGCATGTCTGGTCATTGAAATAGTTTGTGTTTCACGTAAAAGGCTGTTCCGTACTTTGATTGATTGATCCCTGCAATTCCCTTTTAACTGCCCGGTAAGTTCACAAAATGTGCCAGGCAGTAATTATTTCTTTTGATTATTCACTCTTTTTAAGAACTTCATCTAAATCCATGGTTCTTGTTCCATCCTCAAGCTCAAATAAAGGGATGCCGATTCCGCCGTTTTTGCGGATCTCTTCATACATCTTTTCACTTTCTCTGACGGCCAGATAAACCTTTAAATCCGGCAGACTTGCCGACAGATTTTTAAAAGAAATGTCGGCCTTATTCTCAACTAATTTGTTTAATGCGTATAGAGTGTCAGGGCATAAATGACTTCCGATAACAGTTACTTTCATTTTAATTTTCTCCTTTCCTGCTGTGGCTTGCGGGAATAATTTTTCAAACACGCTCTAGTTATTATAGATGATTAACCGCCGCTTCCAGCTGCTTCATCGCCTGCTCCAGAACACTTCTCGGACAGGCGGCATTCAGCCGCATATATCCGGTTAAGCTCCGGCCAAAGGTATAGCCTTCATTGAGACCAAGACCGGCCTCCTCAATCATAAACTTCCGCAGATCTTCATTGTTCATTCCCAGTTCACGGCAGTCCAGCCACATCAGGTAGGTTGCATCCGGAACAGTGGCCTTGATTTTCGGTATATGCTTATCGCAATAGTCCCTGACATAATCAAAGTTGGCTGAAAGATACGGCAGAAGCTGCTCAAGCCATTCTTCTCCCTCGTTAAAGGCCGCTTCCATAGCAACGGAACTGAAAGCATTATTGCGATGGATATCCATATTCATCCAGAACTTATCATATGCCGCCTTCATATCGGCATTGGGAAATACCGTTGTGGAGGCCTGCAGTCCGGCCAGGTTAAATGTCTTGGTTCCTGAAATACAGCTGATAACCTTGTTTGCCGCCTGCGGTGACAGCATTGCAGTCGGAATGAATTTTTTGTCATGGAAAACCAGATCCGAGTGGATTTCATCGGAAACCAGCAGCACCTCATTCGCGTCACAGATTTCAAACATGCGCTCCAGTTCTTCAGCCGTCCAGACAATTCCCAGTGGATTGTGGGGACTGCACAGCAGGAATATTTTCACTTTGGGATCTTTGGCTTTGGCTTCAAAATCCACAAAATCAATACTCCATCTGCCGTCCTTTAAAACCAGCTGATTTTCTACCACGCGGCGCTCCCATGCCTCGGTAACATCATAAAACTCGGAGTAAACCGGAGTTTGAATCATGACCGAATCACCGGCTTTTGAAAACAGCTTGACAATGACGGAAAGTGCCGGAACCACTCCCAGACTCCAACTGACTTTGTCCCGGTCAATGTCCCAGCCATTTCTTCGTTTCTGCCATCCGAGGACAGCGTCAAAATAAGAATCCGGCCGGGAAGTGTATCCCCAAATCCCCTCCTGGGCTTTCGCAGTACAAGCATCAATAATGGGCTGCGCTGTTCGGAAGTCCATGTCTGCCACCCACAGCGGAATAACATCCATTGTACCAAATTTTTTGATCCGTTCATCATACTTTGCCGCACGGTTTATGCTGCGGTCAATGATCTCGTCAAAGTTATACTTCATATCCATCTCCTTTCAACAATTTAATATTTATTGCTATGATTATATGATGCAAATTTCGTGCCAGCTTTGATATGTTGCTCAGAATCAGAAAAACAGAAATCAATTGTCGTTATAGTTAATTATCAAATCATTTTCTGATCACTATTTGGTTGTTTGTTGTTTTTAAATAAATTGCATTATCCAGTTGATTCCTTTTTCTGTAATTTTACTGCCGCCTCTGCCGCGTGAAATAATTACATAACCCTTTTGCTCCAGCCCGCCCAGAACTTTACGCACCTGCGGCTGGGATAATATTACATTCCGCCGTCTGGCTTCCGACAGAAGCCCGTCACGGCCAATACATTTTCCTTCCCGGTTAGTTTCATATATAATTTCCAGCAGGATACGCTCTGTCTTTGACGGAGCTTTCGGCGAAAAAACAAATGTCTGATCTGATTCTTCATCCAAATGAGGGGCTTCCTTAACGGCGGCCGGCGGATCCGGCTGACTTCCGTTGCCAAAAAACGGCGGCAGATCCGCCCGGGTGATTACCTGATTACCGGTATAATTTAAATAATCCACGACATTATGAAGTTCGCGGATATTACCCGGCCAATGGTATTCGCAAAAAATTTTCTTCACTTCATCACTGAGCTGAAAGATTCCCCCCATACGCATACGGAAATCTTCCAAAAGATCAAACACATCCCCGCCCCGGCTGCGCAGCGGCGGAATTAACACTGGCAGTGCATTGAGGCGGTAATAAAGATCCCGGCGGAATGTCCCGTCCGCAACTTTTCTTTCCAACTCCTCATTGGTTGCCGCAACAATCCGGACATCCACATGGATGATCTGGTTGCCGCCGACACGCATAATTTCCCGCTCTTGTAAAACCCGCAAAAGCTTCACCTGCAGAGCCGGGCTCATCCCTTCAACTTCATCTAAAAACAGCGTTCCCTGATGGGCAAATTCAAACAACCCCGGGCGCCCGCCTTTTTTGGCTCCGGTAAAAGCCCCTTCTTCATAGCCGAACAATTCGCTTTCCAAAAGATTTTCCGGCATCGCTCCGCAGTTAATTGCCACAAACGGCTGCGTTCTTCTCCTGGAAGCATTGTGGACCGAATGTGCAAAGAGTTCTTTCCCGGTACCGGTTTCCCCAATCAACAGCACAGGAGACTCTGTCCCGGCCATTTTTTCCAGTATTTTTTTAGTTTTAATAATGGCCGGGGAACTGCCTATTACGTCGTCAAAACAATATTTAGCCCGATGCCCCTGCCCCTTATTCATCAGTTGTCCCCGCAGTTCATTCTGACGCCGTTCCATCTCATTAAACTGCTGAAGAATGGCTACCCCGCCCACACAGATGTCCCGCCGCATAACCGGCCTGACATATACTGCAACCATATTTCCGGCGACGCGGACCACCTGCGGCGGAGTTTCTTCCACTTCTCTCAGGCATTGCTGAAATGGGATGTAAGGAAACAGCTCCTGCCCCATCTGGCCGATCCCCCGCCCAGGCGGAATCCTGGTAATATCGTGAGCCGCTTTATTTATTGCATAGATCTCACCGTGTTCGTTAATGGCTATGACTCCCTGATCCAGCACTTCCATCAGGATGTCAAACTGACTTTCGAGCCGGCCTGAGCGATCCAGCATCCGGTCAAAATAATAGGTATTCGCACAGACGGAATCCAGATACTCTTTGAATTCAGCGGCTTCAAGCAAATCATCATAACCAAGCCGCAGCGCCGCTTCGATCATAGTATCGGAGGAGCAGGTTCGCTGACCGAGGTTAATGACCCTGGTTACGCCTGCCGGAACATAACGCTCCTCATCGGGAGTAACGGCAATCTCCGGTGTTTCACTAAGTGCGGAGCCCGGAGCATAAAGAATAAACTTCAGATGGGTAACACCAAGCTGCTCTAATTGGGTCACGGCTTCTCTGGCCATCATTTCCGTGATGTTGACATACAGAGCGGTTATCCCTTTCGGGAACTCCTGAAGAATACGGATTGCCTCCTTCCTGTATGTGACCAAAAGCTCCATCCGCTGTGCTCCGGCCGGGATATACCGACCGGGATCACCCATTGCATCAAGCGCATCGGTAGAAGCCATATATAAATCACAGGCTTCCATATTCGCAAAAGATCCATCCATCGTACTGTAATTGCGGACAATTACCCGGTTCCCGAAGACCTGCCTTACTTGTTCGGCATACGCCTTCCCGGCAAACGGATCATATGCAATTACGGCTATACTTTTCTTCATTGGACTCACTTCCTGTTTTTCATCTTTGATTTTTATTTTCAAATATTTCAACAATGGTTTTTTCCGTTCCGGTCATCCCCGGTGATGCAATCAGCCCCATATTTTTCATGGTCTCTTCCGGTGTGCCCCCGTTAATACCATGAATATGGTCAATATAAATTCCGTTCACCGCAAATTCCACCGATTTATATGCCGCGTCTACAGCAGCAATTCCTTTCATGGTACAGCCTTGGTTTCCGCCGTCACAGATCATCCCGGTGATACTGCTTGCCATATTATTGATCGCCGCCGCCATCGCGCGAACATCGCCGCCGCGCAGATATACCAGGCCGCATGCCATGCCGGTACCGGCCGCAATGGCGCAGCCGCAGAAGGCTGACAGTTTCCCGGAATATTCTTTTATATACATGCAAACCAGATAGCTCAATGCGGTTGCTCTGAGCAGCTGATCTATGGTATAACCATTTACTTTATATGCGGCATAAAGGGGCATGGTTGCGATGATTCCATGAGCCCCGGAACCGGTAATGCTCATTGCCGGCTGATCAAGGCCAATGACACGTGCCTCAATCGCTGCATTGCATAATAAGGATGCCGTTGCCTGCTCATCCGCTGAGATAATTTGGCTACCGTTTAGCTTGAACAAATGGCGGGCAAAGGTTGTCCGGGGATTATCAAGCCCCTCCTGAAACAGGCGGTTATTGACTTCATAGGCCGCACGGATAAACGATATTTCACCAGCATCCACGGATATGATATAATCATACAGCTGCTTAAGCGAATACCGATGGATGAGAGGCACCTGATCCTCTGCCTCATCGGTTTCCTGTCGGAATTCTTCGGAGGTAAATATTACCTCGCCGTTTACTTCGATTTTAACAATGTTGGTGTGAGCATCACGAATGGTTACCACCGCTTTGTCAGCCGGCGTTTCAACCATCGCCTCGATAAAGATGCGGCTGGTGATTTCGCCCAGCATTACCGCCACTTTGCCCTGGTTGATCAACTCCCCCGCCAGATCATTGTCTGCTGGGGAGACCTCCGCCAGTGCCTCCAGCCCCTTGTCCGCATCACCGGCCACCACGCCAAGGGCAGCCGCAAAAACGTTGCCAAATTCCGGGCTGTTGGGAATCCCGCAGGTGAATGCGTTTTTATACATACCGCTGTTTAAAACCACGCGAACCCGGCTGACCGATCCGGTCGTATAAGAACGTGCTTTGGCAACGGCAAAGGCTATCGCCCCCGGCTCTGTGACCCCCAGAGCCGGTTTCATATCATCTTTAATTAGCTTTGTCAATTCATGCATATCTATACCTCCTGAAATGGGGCTGCGGTGAACATCTTTGCAGCCGGCTGAAGATTTTTTCTTTGGCCGTCCTGATAAAATTATAAACTGCCGGGAGATAAATTTCAATAAATATGGTTATTTAAAATAAATATATTCTGATTACAGGCATTCGGGTTCATACCATCCATCTGCTTAAGTATTTCCTTTACGTGAAATGGTATAGATTTTTCGGCCGGTACAATTTCCGGAAAGAACCCGGCCTTCCTTGCCGCTGCCGATACATCCCCCGGAAACAGGCTTACCGGCGGCACAAGATGTTCCCCGTGAATCGGTGCCATGACCGCCTGCAAAAGTTGGTTTAAGGGGTGAAGCACCTCGGCGTTCAGGGAGTAAAATACCACCCTGCCATCGGGCTTTAGTAAATGCTTCAGTGCCGCTAAAAGTTTCTCAATAACCCCCTCCTCCATATATAAGCTGATATCACGGCGGAATACTATGGCATCATACGACTCATCGGCCAGCTTCCTCAAACACTGCTGCAGCCTGCCGGATACGGCACCATCCAAAATTCCGCCGGCATCCGGCAGGAAGCGCTGATCAGTGACCGCACCATAAATCTGCAAGATATGCCCGGTTTGTTTCAGGAATTCGTCTCGCGCCTGAATGGGAAGTGCGCAGAACTCCGGATCAATCCAAAGGCTTCTGCCTGGTCTTACCGGTAAGCGCGGCATCAGCGCCTTGACAAGCTCATACTCCCAATCCCAGGAAGACCATGCGTCCACTCCCCACTTTTCACGGAACAGCTTTCTGCTGATCACCAGCGAATCTTCCGTACGCTGTGCCTTCCCGGCTGTTACCGAACCGAAATGATGGACAAATGTTCCTTTTGCGAAAATTTGCCGCAGTCCCGCCCTGCGCATCCTTGTTGATATATCATCATCGGCAAATTCGCCGTAGTAAAACAGGCTGTCGTTTACTGCCTGCTTTGCAACCACCGCAGGCATAATGCTCATACAGGGCAGCAGGCGCACACGCTCCTCCCATGCATTACCGTGAGTTTCATTGTACCAGCCGGCAAAGGCATCCAGCTCAGCGGTGCTATTTTGCGGACTTTGATACTGCGCATCCACGCTTTGAAACGATGACATATAGTTGCATGCGGGCACTGCCATTCCGGCATCCGGAATTTCGTTCAGACAGGCAAGTAAATTATCCAGCCAATGAGGGGTTGCCACAATATCATTGGCAAAGTGAACATAATACTTTCCCTGTGCCCCATATACCCCTAATGATGTGGCCGGATAACCCAACGGCTCCGGCAGGTGAATTACCTTTGCCCGCTCCACCGAACGGAAAAATTCGAGGGTATCATCCGTCGATCCATTGTCGATTAAAAGCAGTTCTACCCGGTAATGTAAAAGATCTGTATGTATTAAGATACTCTCTGCCGCCATCCGGGAGTATTCACATTTATTATATGCGGTTACGGCAATAGTAACATCATAAGGGAACTCTCCCGCCAGCAAAGCGGGAAGTTTTTCCTTTACCTGCCGCAGTGCTGAAATCTGCGTTTCCCGGTAAGCTGCCATTACATCCTCATGGCCGGATACGAAAAGCCAGAAGTATAAATCCCTCTGCAGATGCAGCAAAAGCGGCTGCAAGGTATATTGCACCAGTTCCTCTGCAGCATCCAAATTCCCTGCCCGAAGCTCCGCTGCCAGACTTTCCTGTGCACTGGCCAGACAGCCGATAATATTCATTGCATACCTCGACCGGCAGCTTACCTTTGCAAGATAAGTTTTAAGCGCCATCAAAATCTCACCCAACGTCTTCAGATGTTTTTCCCAATCCTGGACCGGGATTTTCTGCGTACCGGTATCCGTCAGCCATTGCATATACGACTCCAGTTGACTTTCTGCCTTTGTATGTCCAGCGTCTTGCTGCCGTATATCGCACAAAACAACTCCCCCTTTCGATCACTTTGCCTATTTCTTTTATATTCTATGACCGGCAACGGGAATATGTTTACAGATGAATCAATACGAGTTTGCTAAATTCACTTGACAATAGTGCAAGGTTGCCTTATACTTTTAATACGCTAGATTGATATTTGAGGTGAGCTCGTGAAAAAGCATACAAACAAACAGGAAGTCTCTTATGCCATGCTGCGGCTTTTTACCAGGTATATGGAGATCGACAAAAAAACGCAGACCTATGGGACAAAAGTTCCTATTCACCATGCCGAAATTCATATGGTTTCCGCCATAGCTCAAAATCCCGGTATCCATGTCCGTGGATTGGCCGAATATTTCAGCTATTCAAGCGCATCTGTTTCAGAGATTATCCGGAAATTAGAGAAAAAGAATTTGGTAAGGAAAGAAACCGACAGCAAAAACCTCTCCCGTCTTTCCTTGTATTTAACAAAAAAGGGCGAGCTTGCACACGAGGAACACCAAAAATATCATCGCATGCTGGAGGCAATGATGGAGGAAGAATTAAATGACCTCACGGATGAGCAGATTGACTGCTTTATCACTCTCTTTCATAATTTATTAATAAAAATGGAAGACTTTGAAGAAAAAATTTAATGGTGCAGAACCATAAATTTTTTATCCAAAGTGAAAGGCTGCCTTACGCTATATGCATGATGATATCATTCTTTTGACAGGAGGATTTTTTATGAGTCGGACATCTGTTTGCCCCTGGCAGGCCGGATCAGCATTAAACATGGCCCCCCGCAAGTTGTTTCACAACCCGCATCGAATGCTTGGCAAATATATATCTCAGGAAATGACCGTTATGGATGTTGGCTGCGGCATGGGCTATTTTACCTTCCCTATGGCGCTGATGGCGGGGACAAAAGGAAAGGTAATCGCCGTAGATCTCCAACAGGAAATGCTCGCTGGTATGCAAAAAAAAACAGATGATGCGGGGGTTGGAAACAATATTATCCCAGTTAATTGCAGCGGTGCTTCTCTGTGTATTGAAAATTGGGCAGGAATAATTGATTTTGCATTGGTTTTTATGATGCTGCATGAGGTTCCCGACCAGCCAGGAATCATTCGTGAACTGTATGCGGCATTATCCCCGAAGGGAAAATTATTGTTTGCAGAACCAATCATCCATGTAAAACGGGCAGAATTTGATCAAAGTCTGAAGGTAATGCAGCATACTGGATTTCATGTGCTGGATACACCATCCATCCCGATTTGCCGGGCAGCGGTACTGGCAAAACGGTAAGTGAATTAAAGCATAAATTATTAGCTGAAATATGCCACAAGCTAAGGGATCGAATCCTCCATTACGCATTTATCGGGGTTCCACAATACTCACATTCCGAAACTCTGCCAACTGCTACAACATTGTTCGCGCCGCAGCCGGGACAGCGGGCAGCTATTGTTTGTGGCGCTGTTTGTCCGGCATCTGCCGTCTGAGTGTATGCCACCTCCGCAGACTGCTGCTGTTTCAAAATAATTTCTCGATTACCCTGATGTATATAAGAATCCTTCAAGTAACCGATATTTATCATATTCTGCAGCTCTTTTACTACAACATCATACGGCAAACCTACAGCGGAAGCAACATTGTCTATGCTCTTAACATTTTGATTTACAACTATATCTATGTACTTTTTATACTTAATTGCTGTCTTTTTCGTTTTAGAAGCCTTGCGTAACAGTAAAATACCGCCCATAACCATAACAAGCGCAATAACTATTCCGACAACCTTGTCTTCGCCTTCCACACCTAAAAAGCCTACTGCGCCAATGACAATTAAAATCCAAGCGACAACTGAAAGCACTCCGGTTTTTTGGCTCATGATCGCCGATTTGTCAGTTTCATGATTCTTGATTACTAAATATAGACCTATCGGCCAAAAAATTATAAGCCAAAAAATGATCCAACCCCAACTTGTGCCCTTCTTTTCCATTATTAAAATCCCCCTCTTTTGGGTTTACTATATTCTCCGTTTTTTATATTTTCAGAGGTCTTTGCATTATGATCGTATATGCGCCCTGAGGTAACTATAATGATTACTGCAATAATCAAAAACAAAGCATTGATTGATATTTGCAGGAGTATAAAACTGTTTAATTTATCGACAAACGAATGCGTGAATAAGATGCTAATAATGACTGTGATTTCATAAATGAAAATTACGCTGCTCAAACCGGCAGTATAAAACAGGCCGTCTTTATTCCTCTTTGGAGCAACAAGCGTAAGCATTGCAAGCAGGGAAACTACAAAAGAGAACAATAACGAACCAAGCGCCCAAAAATTAAGGGCGATGCTTTCAATATCTAAAAGAAAAAAACCGGCGACAACTACCAAAATGCCAATTACAAAAACACTAATTATAGTTGAAACACTTCTACTCATTATCATCACCACCTGCTTTCTTACCGCACTTCGGGCAGAATATTAAATTATCACTAAGTTCTCTGCCACAAGACGAGTTCGCATATTATATGGACTGTTTCTGTGAATATTGGGACAATGTTTCATCATCCACATTTTTTAACCACACATCCAAATCAGCCGTCTCCAGTTATTGGAGGCAACTGATTTTGAATGTAATTCAATTCAAGGTATCTTTGCCAATATAAAAGTAACGTACACGATCAGTTATATTAGAAACGCTGAATGCGATAGAAACGCCTGAATCCAATTTCACTTCATACCGATCCGCATCAGGCTCCCTACTCCTAATTTCACCCTCGAGGCTCTCAAAAGGTCTATATTTATATTCTATTCCCTCAAGTACATTCTCAAGTACAATTCTGGAATCTCCGGCAGCAATTCCAGGAAGTTTGAGTGTACCATCGTTTGAAAAATTGCTTGAATTTATACCAAGAATATAGCAATTACTGTGAGCAGTTGTCTCCGTTCCCTTATTGTAGATCCATACGCCAAATTGCTTCCCGTCTCTAAACAGGAATACCCATGCATTATCCCCCGGTTCAAGCTCAGCAGGAAATTTAACTTCAGGTTTCCAGCCATTTTTCTGATATGCAGAAGCCGGAGCCGGTAACTGGTATAAATCTCCCTCAAGTTCAATAATGCCGCTGGTTATATCCGTCCCTAATTCAGCCGGAATCTGATAAGCAGCTACTTCCGTTGTCGGCTCTGCAATTTCGGCACCTGCTTCCATTATTTGTGTCCGTTTGTTTACAAACGCTGAATCGTTGACTATCGTAACAGAACTAATATGGCGCTTAGTGGTTGGGTCAGCGTTAAATGCAACATAAGACATGCTAAAAATGATGCTACTGTTATCTGTTGGATTCACATAACCATATTCATCTTCAATATAAGGCGAGGGCCAGGGCATCTTACTGATGTCATCTTCTCCATACGTATCTATGATATCTTCAATTCCACGGTTTGATCCATTCTTAGTTGCTTCTATAACGTCTGTCTTTTTTCCTGTTAATAAAACAACCCCCTTAGGCAGCTCTACTGTTGGCAGGGTTTTTTCCTGCTCATCAGGCCTTGGGCTACTTGACGTGGGAGCTTCTGGATCCCAAGTGAGATCAATACTCATCTCTATAATAGGAAGACTTGTAATGGTCTTTTTTTCATCTCCAGAATTTCCTATTTTTATAGAGAGAACACCGTCGCCTTTTTTCAGCTTAGTGTTCAAATAGTCGCCTGGCTCCAGCTGAGCCTCACTGTTAGCCGCAAGTACCCAACCCCGATTTAAAAACTCCTGACAATCTAATGGAAGTTTATAAGTTACCCCGTCTATTATGAAATAGCCACTACGAATATCGTCCGCTGATACCTCGGCAGTCGCTGTATCTTCTGTTTCCAGATTCTGACTCTGTTTTATCAGCATCGCCACAGTTAGTGCGGTATTTGTACCTGCACAGCCGGTCATTATTGCAGTTAATATTACGACACTAATAATTAAGCGTAATTTTAGTATAAAAAACCTCCTGATTTTCCTACAATTAATTATATAGCAGTCACTGTAGACTTTCAATTAAGGAATCCTTACATTTTCTTACATATGGACGAGCATGGAAGCAGGTAAATAGGGGATTAAGGGAAAATATTCCCGTACCGGAGGACGGTCTCCCGCCCTCCTGATCTGTTGCACCGGTACAACTGGAATTTATCGCCCCCATTTCAAATAAACCATGTCAACCAGTTGTTTTCCCTCTTCATACATTGGGTGGTCGTAGTTATCGATAAAAAAGTTCTTTATTCTATGTGATTCTTCAAAACCGCAGATATTATAAAAAGAAAGGGTCGAATGACAGTCTCCAGTTCCGACAAACAGGACATTACAGTCGGAATAATGGGTAAATAGAAATTCTATCAGAATTTTCCCATAGCCTTTTCGCTGACAATCAGGCAAAATAGCAATGTTTTTAAGCTCGTAAACACCATCGCCTTCTTGTGTAATCACACATTCCGCTTTTACGCCGTTGTCATCCAAAACGAACATTTCACCACGCTCAAGGTACTTATCTATCATATCTTCCTGCTCATCGGCCAGCAATAGCAAGTCTATATATTCCTTTTTCTCGCCTGTAATTCTTCTTATATTCATAACGTCCCTCGCAAAATCGATATTTTATAACTTACTTAAATCTTCTTTCGTGATTGCAATAGAAGGATAATGTTCCAGACGTGTTAAGTCCATATCCAACGGAACACTATAGACCATATAATATGAATCAGTATCCTTCTTTAACAAATCATAGATTTTTTCTTCTGCCATTTTCCTATCTGTTGTTGCATATACCAATGAAACCACTCCGATATTATCATTGGATACTACTTCTACACTTCCACGCATAATTACTTTTAACGGTGCTTCTCCATTTAATCCCATTTCAATATAATCCATTTGCTCCATAAATCAACCTCATTATTGATGCAGTTGTAGACCTTATGATCTGTTGTACCGGTGCAATTATTCTTTTTTTAATATCATCTTCCAAGGCAAAGAGCTTATTGACATACATAACACCCTGTACAGATGGCTGCGTATAATCGAGCTGCTTCCCCTTGGGGATAGCATCAATCAGATATCTCCTTATGT
>Ga0153999_1000837_pt1 | contig 12890 bp, 14 predicted proteins | sample TSNC083MetaG_FD_104675 | JGI IMG/M metagenome (GOLD analysis project Ga0153999, IMG submission 104675) | Attine ant fungus gardens microbial communities from North Carolina, USA - TSNC083 MetaG | ecosystem: Host-associated > Fungi > Mycelium > Unclassified | place: USA: North Carolina, Lumber... | reverse complement strand
ATTGAAAATATCAAAAAAGTATTTATAGGTACACCGGCTATTTTTTAGCCGGTGCATAGTTAGTGCATAGTTAGTTGATTCAACGGTAGGCTGAACTGTAACACTTTTATAACCGCCGCTTTGTGAAAAGGAAGCCGGAGCCACTATATCTACGGCTTATCTGCCGCTGCCTGCAAGTTTTTTTGTGTTTCTTCAGCAGCGGTTTCCTTTTCTTTTACTTCCATCTCTTTTGCCTTCGTTTTCTTCCCGGCAGTTGTTTCCTCCGCCTTTGTGTCACTCTGGCTCTCATCTGCAGAACCGGATGCTGCCGCTGTTGTTACTTGCTGCTCTGGCGCTGTTGTTGTTTTAACATCATTATCGTCATCAACCGTCTCCAGTTCACCGGCAATCATCGGTTTATCGAAATATCCGGTTATCGTTGTGGCACCGCCGCCCTCCACCGGATACAGCCCGCCCAAAACAAAGGTATATGACTGTCCTCCCTCCAGGCCGCTTACTTCGATTACACATCCACTGCCGGATGTATCTCTGACCATTGCAGCATAGGAATCTCCTTCCTCATCAAACACCGAAACAGTGGGGTTTTTCCATTTCACTTTTGTAACAAAATATAAATAGACAGAGCCGTCTTCATAATCCACATAATCAATTTCGATCCGGTTGGGGCGTACCTTTTCCTCTGTCTCCTCTGCCGTAGTGGCCGTCTCGGTCAGTACTGTGGTCTCTTCCGTCCGGACAGTGACTTCCGGAGATGATTCACTTGCCGTTTCTGTCTCGGTCATCGCCGTTTCGGAGGTTGGTGTATCTTTCACCGGCTCTTGCTTCCGGTCGGCGAATTCTCCCAGATTGTAAGAACTGCCGGCAATCTCAGCAGCGATCTCCTCCATTGTCATGGCTGACAGTTTTTCCATATCATCCATCCCGAGTTCCTGATTCTGATCAATCAGCTCTTTTAAGAAATAGGCTTTGCCATACGAAATTCCATACTGCTCCGCCAAATTCTTTACTTCATCCAGCGGTACCACCTGCTGGTCATAGACAACCGCCTGTACCTGGTTTTCTTCCAGGGTCTTCTCTATATCACCGACAATGCTGGTTCGCAGCAGCGATGCCTTGCTGATGCTGTCATTCGTTACCGTTACCAGAATTGCATTGTCCGATTCGTCAAAATAGCCCTGAGTTACCATTGAGCCAACCACGGCATTCACCGCAACATTAACGTCCACACCTTTCAGGTTCATATCCCCCAGAACCACGACGGCCTCATCATTTAACGCTTCTGCCGCCAGCACCTTGAACTTTCTGTTAACAGAAAGTTCAATACTGGGATTGACATCCAGTCCGATCACCGACTCGATAATCCGGTTCATCGCATGATAGTGGAAAGACCCGCCGCCCATTGCCAGGATGCACAGACAGGCTGCCGCTGCCAGTACCGCAAAACGCTTCCGGTGGATCCAGCTGCTTTTGTAGTAGTATGGATAAGGCACCACATCCTGCGGCACCGACAAATCAATACGATCTAAAACATTGGGAGTAAGCGTATCGACTGCCGATTTGAGATGCTGGCCGATCTGGTCTTTATTCAGTTTTTTATTGCCGGTATCTGGCATGACACACTCACTCCTCGCTTAAATGTTTTTCTAGTTTTTTCATTGCGCGGTTATATTTAGACAGCACAGTAGATAGCGGCATCCGTAAATTGGCCGCAATTTCCCGGTGCTTTAACCCTGCTGCTGCATGTAAAAGCACAATTTGACGTTCTTCTTCCTTTAATATCTCCAGGGCAGATTGAAGCACCATGGCATCGGCCAGATTTTCCAACTGCAGGCAGACTGCTCCGGCTTCTTCCCCGGTCAGCTCGTCAAGCGCGATATCAGCCTGGTGCTTCCGTTCCCGGAACCTCATGTAACACAGATTCCTGGCAATCGTAAACATCCAGGCCAGCGGTTTCCCCTGAGACTGGTAAGAAGACGCAGAAGTCCAGACCTTCAGAAATGTTTCCTGCATGATTTCTTCTGCATCCTGAGGATTCCTGACGATAGACAATATAAAACTGTATATAGTTCTGTCCGTATTTTGATACAGCTCACGAAATGCATCCTGATTACCGGAACTGATTCTCTTTAAAAGCTCTTCGTCGTTCAATCGAATTCCCCTTCTAATAAATTAATGCAGCAACATGGGATCTTATTGCATCATCTGGTAAATTTTATATAATTATCCTTCCCCGCAGTAGGAGCATTCAGCCGTGATGACACAGTGACACCGACTGTCTCTTGTCTTTATCATTTGGCAAATCTGCTGCTTTAATGCATCCTGCATCTCATCCGTATATTCTCTGGGCACCACCAGATCAAAAATCAGATTCATCTGTCCGGTTCCCGGTACAACCCGGAATTCGTGAATGCTCATCCGGGAATCAACACCGGCAACCACCTCAATCGTCATTTCCCGAAGCTGCTTTACCTGTTCGTCTTTTGTTTCGACCGGATCCATATGGATGACAAGGAGCAGATTCATCTGTTTCTTTGCATCACGCTCAATCTGGTCAATAATCTCGTGTGAAACCTGGATATCCACATCATTTGGCACTTCCGCATGAATGGATGCAATACTCCGGCCGGGACCATAGTTATGTACGATCAGATCATGGCTGCCGACAATTCCGTCATAGCCCTCCACAAAGCAGCTGATCCTTTCATAGACCTCCGGATCAATGCCCTCGCCGATCAGCGGTGCCAGCGTATCCCGGGCAATTGACAAACCGGACAGCATAATCAGCACCGATACCACCAGGCCGACCAATCCGTCAATATTGAGCTGCCAAATGCCAAATACCAGAATCGATACGATGGCCGCTGAAGTTGCCGCCACGTCTCCCACTGAATCCGCTGCGGACGCTTTTAGTACCTTAGAATCAATCCTTTTTCCCAGCTTCCGGTAAAAGGCGGCCATCCAGAGCTTTACGCAGACGGTCAGAAACAAGATCAGAACCGACACACCATGAAATACTATGGCTTCCGGATGCATAATTTTACCCACTGCAGATTTAAACAGGGAAAAGCCAACCTGGATAACGAGAAAGGCTACAATAAAGGCCGAAATGTATTCTATCCTGCCATGGCCGAACGGATGATCCGCATCTGCCGGCTTCTGAGCGATTTTCATTCCAATAATAGCAATAATAGAGGAAACCGCATCGGACAGGTTGTTAAATGCGTCGGCCATTGCCGAAATACTGTTCATTAGAATCCCGCTCGCCAGCTTAACCCCAAACAACAGCAAATTACAACAGATTCCCACCACCCCGGCCATCAGGCTGTAGCCGGTTCGTACATTAAGATCCTCTGTCTGTTCATGATTTTTCACAAATAACCTTACTAAAAGTTCTGTCATATTAACCTTCCTGTTTCAAATTATTCATAGAAAACAGCAGCCAGACACAGCCCTCCCGCCGGTGCCGTGTATCCGGCCATCTGCCTGTCCTTTACCGCAAGAAGATCAGTCAGGGAATCGGGACTGCGCGTGCCAAGGCCTACTTCAATCAGTGTTCCCGCAATAATTCTGATCATCTGCTGCAGAAAACCATCACCGGCAATATTTAAAACCACCAGGGTTTTATCCTGGTAAATAGAGATTCGTTCTATTGTCCGAACGGTCGATTTTTTCATTTTTTTATTACCGCAAAAGCTTTTAAAATCATGCGTTCCACACAAAAAAGCCGCTGCCTGCCGCATTGCCTCGACATCCAGTTCACGACCCAGCCCATACTGCAGCCGGCGGACAAATACATCTTTTTTGGCTCCGGTCTCAATCCGGTATATATATTTTTTTCCCTTCGCATTCAAACGGCTGTGAAATTGCAGCGGTACCTCCTCGGTATTCAGTACCCTGATATCATCCGGCAGATACCGGTTTACATACTCCGTTATTTCCTCCGGCTTGAGGCTCCGGTCAACGATAAAGTTGGCAACCTGCCCCTCGGCATGGACACCGGCATCCGTCCGGCCGGAGCCGTGGATCGTTACCGGTCCGCCAATCATCCGGCCGAGCACCTGTTCCACCCGGCCCTGGATGGTATTGTCCGTATTGCCCTGTTTCTGCCAGCCCCCATATCTGGTACCTTCATATTGCAGAACCATTTTGTAATTTTTCACCGTTTGTCCTTCCCTTTCAAAATACCACAGCGGTCAAGTGCCGCAACAGCCTCCTCAAGGATTTCCTCATCCTGCACCAGCGCCATGCGGACATAACCCTCACCGGAAGGACCAAACGCACTGCCCGGTGTTACCAGCACACCGCTTTGGCTGACCATATCCATGGCAAATGCTTCTGCGGATTGGTAATGGTCGGGAATCCTTGCCCAGACAAACATGGTTGCCGCCGGTTTTTTAACCTGCCAGCCAATCCGATTGAGCCCGTCACACAGCACATCCCGGCGTCTTTCATAAGCTTTACAATTTTTAGCTGCGCAGGACTGCGAGCCGGTAATTGCAGTAACTGCCGTTTTCTGAACCGGCAAAAACATTCCATAATCCATATTGGATTTTAATAATTTCAGTTGTGATACCACCTCTTTATTTCCCACGCAAAAACCGACCCTGGCACCGGCCAGGCCGTAAGTTTTAGACAGGGAATTGAATTCCACCCCGACCTCACGGGCACCGGGAAACCGCAAAAAACTGCCGCCGGTATGACCGTCAAAAACCAACTCACTGTAGGCATTATCGTGTAGTACAATAATATCATACTTAGCGGCAAAATAAACCAGCTCCTCATAAAACGAATCGGGTGCCACCGCCGTGGTCGGATTATTGGGATAAGATACAATCATCAGCTTTGCTTGTCTTAACACCTCCGCCGGAATGTCGGACAGCCGGATTACATACCCATTCTCCTTCTTCTGCGGCATATAATACAGCCGGGCTCCGGCCAGCAGCGGACCATCCGCAAATGCCGGATAGCACGGATCCGGCACCAGCACCACATCACCTTCATTAACAATGGCAAGCGCAAGATGGAAAAGCCCCTCCTGTGAACCCATAAGAGAAGTGATTTCCGTATCCGGATCCAGGATCACTCCGTATCGCCTTTCATACCACCGGGCGGCAGCTTCCTTAAGCTCCTTATGGTCGCTGAGCGCATAAACATAGTTGGCTTTGTCTCTGACCGCCTCTGCCATTGCATCCAAAAGGTGCTGTGCCGGCGGAATATCGGGTGCTCCGATGCTAAGGTCTATTACCGCTTCTCCGCTGCTTAGTTTCTGTCTCTGAATATCTGCCAGCCTGGTGAAGACCCCTTCGCCAAACCGCTCCATACGCATTGCAAACTGCATTCTCCTCACACTCCATATCACCTGTATTATAAAACAAACTGCAGCAGCAGCGGATAAAACATGGCCGGGAGAAGGTTCCCGATTTTTACCTTTTTTCCGAACAGCAAGTTGATACCCAATGCAAAGATCAGGATTGAACCGACAAACGACATCCGGCTAATTACCGCTTCATTCAGGTAAGGTCTGACAAACCCTGCCAGAAACGTAATGCCACCCTGATAAATGATAATCGGAATTACCGAAAAATAGACTCCGATTCCCAGTGACGCTGTAAATACGATTGCCATAACGCCATCCATTATCGATTTGGCAAACAGAACGTCATAATTATGGTTCAGTCCGTCTTCCAGCGATCCGACAATTGCCATCGCGCCAACGCAAAACAGCAGGGAGCTGGTGACAAAGGCCTCAACAAAACTGCCGCCCTTATCCTGCCCTCCCGTTGTCCTTGCTTTGCACCATTCGCCCAGATTTTCCAGGCGTTTTTCTATGTCAATCCATTCGCCGGTCAGGGCTCCCAGAATCAGGGACCCGATCATCATCATCGTGTCCCTGGTTTCGATTGCCCCTTCCGTTAAAGCCAAAAGTCCGCTCATTGCCCCGGAAATGCCGATAAACATCGTGCAAAGCGCAATCGCTCCGGTCATGGTATCCTGAAACCGTTTAGGCAGCCCTCCTTTTATCAGAATTCCGATGGTAGCACCACTTAACACGGCTGCCACATTAATTACTGTCCCTATTCCTGCCATAACTGCTCCTCGCATTTCCCTCTTGTGTCTTTCTACGTCTATTCAATTACATGAATCTCGCCGGTTTTAACCACTTCTTTGTTTTCCTGTCCATCTGCCGCATAGCCCAGTGCGGCAATGCCGTACACCACATGATTGGCCGGTAACTGGAACTCATCAAGAACCGCTCTGACCGGCGGTTCATCACAAATTCCCTGCAGCTGGTTAATCCAGACCGAACCGATGCCCAGCGAATGTGCCGCCAGAAAAATATTTTCCAGTGCGCAGGCATTATCTTCCCTGCCCCATACCGTAGCTCTGTCATTAGACGGAATAATCAGGGCGGCCGGCTGATACATATCATAACCGGCCCGATTAAGCTGTGCTCCGATCACACCGGCCAGGCGGCTGATTGTCTCCTGTCTGGTCACTACGGTAAACTTCCAGGTCTGACGGTTCATAGCACTTGGGGCATAGACCCCTGCCCTGGCAATTTCCTGTAACTGTGCCATCGGAATGTCCTCTTTTTTAAACGCCCGGATACTTCGTCTGCTTAATAAATTCTCGATGATTGTATTCATTCTTGTATCTCCTTTCAATCTCCTTAAATCTTTTTAACACTTAACTTACTATTTTAACAAATTATGGAAAATTTTTCAATTCATTCTAGACAAATCTCAAAATTTACCTTACAATGGAATTATCAAAGCCAAAAAGGAGACTTTTATGAGAACGTTGTTAGCTTTGGCGCTCAGCGCCTCCATCGTTGCGTGCCCATTTACTGCCTATGCAGCACAGACCGAGGAAGGGATCGCAGTTTATCAGGAAATGCTTGCCCAGTCTAATTCCCTGGGTGATATACATGCATATTACGACATGACACTTGGCATGTCCGGAAGTGTCATGGACGGCTCCGACTTAAACATGCGCGTAGAAATGGATTTACGAATGACCGATACCAATGATTTGACTCAGATGCGTTTTCTGGGTTATAACCGGTTGAGTTTACTGGGGGAACAGATGGATTTATCCTTGTATTATGCGAATGACTGGCTGTACATGGAAATGGACGGACAAAAGGTAAAGACAGAGATGCCCCTGTCACTCGTTCAGTCATCCTATGACACCACCCAGGATTATGCCTCCCTGCTAAACTCAGTTTCTTTTATGAAGGACTTATCCGTATCCCATGACGGAGATAACCGGATTCTCAGCTACCGGATGGATGATAGCAAGATAAATCAATTGCTGCAGGCAGTACTTCAGTCTTCTGGTACCGCAATGAACGGTGCAAGTATAACGGTAAGTAATGTATACGGCGAATATGTAGTGCTTCCAAACGGATACTACAGCAGTGCAACCATCCATATGCAAATGAATATGACCTATGAAGGTGAAACTATAAATATGAACATTGACGGATCGATCGGTATTCCAAATCCGGGTGAAACTGTTGAAATCCAGGCTCCGGATCTATCCGGTTATACCGCTGCCTGACAATCATTATACGGGAACAATTGCAGCCAATTGTTCCCGTTTTTTTATTTCATTCTGTTTATAATTTCATTTGCTTTCTGATAAATTACAGAACGATCCGCACCAATATAAAATTCTCCGTTTTCATACAGAACCACACCGTTTACCATGGTAAGTATGACGTTTTGCTTGCTCCCGCTGTAAACCAGATTCTTAACCAGATTATTTACCGGCTGCATATTGGGCTGCTGCAGGTCGATCAAAATCAGATCCGCTAGTTTTCCTGGTGCTATCCGGTCACAGTCATACAGCCCCAACGCTTTTGCGCCGCCGGCTGTCGCCATATAAAGAACCTGTTCGGCCGGTACGGCCGAGGCATCCTGCTGCCGCAGCTTGGCCAGCCCCGTCACCAGAAACATTTCCCGGAACATATCCAGACAGTTATTGCTGGCCGGTCCATCCGTACCGACAGCCAGATTAATGCCGCGCCCGATCATCTCGGAAATTCGGGCAATGCCGCTGGCCAATTTGGTATTAGATCCTGGATTTGTGACAATGCTCAGCCCCTGCCGGGCAAAGATATCCAGATCCTCATCACTCATATGAACACAATGATAACCGCCGCCGCCATACCGGTAAATTCCCAGCGAATCCAGATAGGCGGTTGGCGTCATGCCATACCGTTCCCGGCATTGCTCCACCTCCGCGGCAGTTTCCGAATTATGCGTATAGACGGGCGCCTGATATTTTTCTGCCAGCGCCGCCACTCCCGTAAGCAGCCGGGGCGAGGTAGTATATTCAGCATGAAAGCCCAGACAGTAGCTGATTAGTTCATGATAATCATTGTAGGTACAATAGCTTTCCTCCAGCTCTTCCAGCGAGGAGATATAATCATTCAGTCCGCTGACCATCACGGCACGAAAGCCGCTGTCAACAGCCGCCGCTGCAACCTTATCCTGATGAAAATACATATCAAAGACAGCGGTAACGCCGCTGGTCAGGTATTCCATAATGGCAAGCCTGGTCAGCCAGTAGACATCATCCCCGGTCAGCTTCGCTTCCATCGGAAAAATCTGTCTGGTCAGCCACTCCTGCAGCGGCAGGTCATCGGCGTAGGAACGGAGAAAGGTCATGGGCGAATGAGTATGGGCATTTTTAAAGCCGGGCATCAAAAGATTGCCGCCGCCGTCAATCTCCCGATCCCATTTTGGCATCCCGGCTTTAGGTACCCCTGCATAACTGATCCGGCTGCCGTCGATCCATACCTCTCCTTCCGTAATATCCATGGAACCGGCCATCGCCAGAATTTTTACATTGTAAATGCGTGTCTTCATGAAAAACCCTCCTAACCCTTATACGGTTCTCTGCCAATCCGGATAATGGCTTCCGTCAGCAGCTGCTTAAATTTAGGTGCTGCCCGGTCGGCGGTTATTTTCACCTCTTCATGACTCAGCGGTTCTCCGGTCATGCCGCATCCCAGATTGGAGATACAGGAAATACCACAGATTTCCATTCCCATATGGTTTGCCGCCACAGCCTCACAGGCGGTGCTCATACCGACTGCGTCTGCCCCCAGAATCCGGCACATTTTCACTTCCTTAGGACTTTCAAAATTGGGGCCGGTCAACTGGATATACGTTCCTTCCTGCAGCGGAATCTGCAGATAGCCGGCCGCCCCGCGGATGATACCGCACAGCCGGCGGCTGTATATTTCACTCATATCGCAGAACCGCGGTCCCAGTTCATTGATATTGGAACCGATCAGCGGAGAGGGGACAAAGCTGGAAATCTGGTCGGTAATCAGCATAAAATCACCGGCACGAAAATCAAAGTTTACCCCGCCCGCAGCGTTGGTTAAAAACAGCATCTTTGCTCCCAGCAGACCCATCAGCCGAATCGGAAGCACCACGTCATTCATCGGATACCCTTCATAATAGTGAACCCGCCCCTGCATGATTACAACCGGAACATCGCCAATATATCCAAAAACAAACCGGCCTTTATGTCCGCTGACCGTTGACACCGGAAACCCTTTAATTTTATGATAATCCAGTACTTCCTCAATCCGGATGGACTCCGCAAAGTCTCCCAGTCCCGAGCCCAGTACCAGGGCAACTTTCGGCTGAAAGCCGACCGTTTTCCGAACATTGTTATAACACTCCATCAGACGTTCATATTCTCTCATAAATTCCTCCATTAGTTATCTTGACAAATGACGTAATACCGGTTTTATGCCCAGCTTTCGAAACGCAGTCTTTTTGATATGAGCCAGAATTTCTAAGGAGCTGCAGTATTTGTCTGCGAAGACCAGTATCAATCCTTCCCGACTGGACGGGGGTATGGGAGTCAGCGGCCACATATGCCGTAAAATCATGTTTTTTTCTTTGTCTGTCAGATTAAAGTAACGTTCTGCATTGTTTAATGCGGTTCGCGGATGGGTAAAACCATGGAACCGCTTGCCGGTCTGCTTTCCATAGGTATGCCAGTCATATAGAAACAAATCATGGAGCAGTCCGGCTCTGGCTGCCGCCTTGGCATCCAGTCCGGCCTTCCAGCAGATGCGGTAGCTAAAATACGACACCTGAAGGCAATGGATTTTACATGTAGTCTTGCCATGCTGGATATAGTCGTCAAGAGATTGAAAGATATCATGCCCCAGAATATCCGCTGCATACTCCATATATTGCTGATCCGATTCCACCGTTTGACTGTCTTTTTGTTTCAAGTGAATTTCACTCCTTCATTGAATTTAAGTTTTCTGTTCTCTTATTATAATATAACACAAGATAATATATTGATCTATACCTTTTTTAACTGTCAGTTATCCGCTTTTGAAAATCACGAATCATTTTCCCCAGTGCCAGCGCTGCTTTCGAACGATAATCAGCATACGGATAAGCAAGCCCCAGTTCCGCATAAATTCCCTGTGCCCCGATGGAGGCATAGACTGCCTCATTCCACCTGCCGACACAGGAGCGATAGGTAAAAGAAAGCCCCAGCCCCGCCCTTGCCATTGCCGCCGCCATCTCCGCGGTTATGGTGGTATTTCGGGCACGCACGGCAAGCCCGGTGCGTTTGAACTCCTGCCGGCTTTTGATTCCTAAAATTGTATCATAGTCACTTAAAATAAACTCGAATCGGGCAGCTTCTTTTAAATCAACCCAATAATAGGGAAAGGTGTCTTTTTTATGAAGAAATGCTGTGACCGGATGAGACTGGCTGGCTACCATCAGAATCTCGTCCAATCCCAATTTTTCAATATCATGGTTCAGTTTTTTTAATGGTAATGCCACTAATGCCAGGTCAAGCGTTCCTTTCAGTATTTTTTCTTCCAGCGCAATACTGTTCGCCTCAACAATATTAACGATGACGTTAGGGTACAGGGAATCAAATTGCTTCATAATGGGCGGCAGAATATATGCGCCGCGGAAGGAACTGATGCCAAATACAATCCGCCCCTTCTGCAAATGCTCCATATCGTACAATTCATTTCTGACTAAAGGTACTGATAAATCATACTTCTGGCATTTTCTATGAAAAGCTTTCCCGCTGCCGTCGGGGTGAGTCCCTTTGAGGTTCGGACAAATAAGACTGCCCCCAATTCGGCTTCATATTGCTTAAGGAACTGGCTCAGGCTTGACTGTGCCATATACAGGCGCCCGGCCGCCCGGGAAATACTGCCTTCATCCGCTAATGTAACAAGGTACTGCAATTCTTTTAAATGCATGATCTTCCTCCATCGGTTTTTCCAATACAAGGCATCTGTTGTTTTCGGTTCCGTCTATTTCAATGTTATTATAGAATAAATTTTAATAAATAACAACAAGAAAGGGGATACAAAATGAACCAGGTATCTTTAAAAGGCGTAATTGATATGCATGTTCATTCCAATCCGGATATCCGCCATCGTACCTATGACGATTTTGAGCTTATGGAAGCGGCGATCCGGGTGGGCGCAAGAGCCCTCGTTATTAAAACCCATCAGGGTACCACCATGGATCGGGCCTATCTCTGCAACCGTTACAACGAACTGGTACATAAGGGGGATAATAACTTCACCATGTACGGCAGTGTGACCCTGAACCGTCAGGTCGGAGGAATCCTGCCGCCGTCGAAAGCGGATTAAAGCTGGGTGCTTAAGTCATCTGGCTTCCCACCCAGTCGGCAAGGAACCATCTTCTTCAAAACGGGCAAGATCCGCATAATTGCATCGATGTCATAAAGGATGGTACAATTGTACCTGAATTACACGACGTCTTCCGTTTGATTAATGAATTCGATGCAGTATTGGGAAGCGCCCATCTTTCTCCGGATGAATGTTTTCGGGTGGTGGAGGCGGCCCGCAATGCGGGGGTAAAAAAAATCGTGGTTACCCATCCGGGCATCCAATTTTATGACCAGCGAAAGCGGTATTATCTTCCACGGCCTGATGGATGATGCCGGATATACGGAAACTTCCTTCCAGTATTCCTCGTTTATCTTTATTTCCAGCGTATTATTTTCACTGCTTTTAATTGCCGGATTCCGTTATATTCCCCGCAACAACAAAAATATTGGAAAAGGGTCATCATTTGCGAAACCGGAACCTTTTGACAAAAAGCAAAAGATAAACCTTTATTTAATGATCGCCATGATTTTGGTGGTGTTGATTTTTCCGATTTTAAATATTATATTACCAAATAATGCCGGAATTAGTTACATTAACAGCAAAATGGATGTTGGGTTGTCGCAATAATTTTTTCGGTTATTGCCCTGTTTTTAAATCTTGCGCCGCAAAACCAGGTTATCGCCAAGGTACCCTGGAACACGATTATTATGATCTGCGGCGTCGGTATGTTGATTCAGGTTGCTATTGAAGCAGGCACCATTGATCTTTTGGCTTCATGGGTTTGCACCAGTCTGCCTGCCTGGGCTGTTCCGGTTGCCATCAGTATCGTCAGCGCTGTTATGAGCTTTTTTTCCAGCACCCTGGGAGTTGTATGTCCAGCCTTATATCCGCTGGTACCAACCCTTACAGCCGCAACCGGAATTAATCCGCTGCTGTTGTTTGCCTGCATTGTTATCGGTGCCCAAAGCTCGGCGATTTCGCCGTTTTCTTCCGGCGGAAGTCTGGTTCTTGGTTCTTGTTCTTCCGAGGAGGATCGAAACACCATGTTTCCCAGACTGCTGTTTCTGGCAGTGCCGGTAAGTGTTCTTTGTTCCACTTTTTTTAGCCTGATTATGTCTTTTATATTATAAACCCTAAAGTCGTAAATCCTGTACTTAAAACGTAATCGGAGTTCTGAAATGTACCGGAAACCATTGATTTTAAAGCATTTATCCTTGAATTTTATTTGAGTATGTGGTAT
>Ga0153999_1000833_pt1 | contig 12944 bp, 8 predicted proteins | sample TSNC083MetaG_FD_104675 | JGI IMG/M metagenome (GOLD analysis project Ga0153999, IMG submission 104675) | Attine ant fungus gardens microbial communities from North Carolina, USA - TSNC083 MetaG | ecosystem: Host-associated > Fungi > Mycelium > Unclassified | place: USA: North Carolina, Lumber... | reverse complement strand
AGGTATAGGATTCCACCCCTCCGTCAGGGTTATGAATTTCCGTAATCCGTCCCCACTCATCTACAGCAAATCGGGTCCGGTTCCCATTACCGTCGCTTAATCCAATTACCGTTCCCTGAGCGTTATAGCGGTAACTCTGTACCCTGGTTCTTTCTTTCCCTTCGTATACATCGGTGAGATTTCCGGCCACATCGTAGTGATAATGCTGATATAACCGATTCCCAATTACCTGCGTCCGGCGGCGACCAAGGCGGTCGTAAGTATAGGATTCCAGCGCATTTCCATCTGTACCTATCACTTTAAGAAGTAAATCCTGATGATTGTAAAGATAACTGAAGCCCATACCATCATCTGTCTCAGAATCATACTGCTCCGGGCGGATCACTTTACAGATTCTTGCATTTCTATCATAATAGATGCGGGTCACACCACCTTCCTCATCGATATAATGAGTCAGCAGGTTCCGGCTGTTATACTGGTAATGGCGGTTTAGTTTCTCTTCCCCACGATGTTCGATTCGTTTGATCAAATTGTCAGCACAGTCATACTGATACTCATAAACCCGGCAAATACCACAATCCGGATCAGTTTCGGTCTGCTTAATCAGGCGGTCCACGGAATCATATACAAAAAATTTCTCATACCCTTTTGGTGTCCGAACAGAAATACAATTACCATTCCGGTCATATTCATATTGGGTCACCGCCCATGCTGCCCCCTGTTTTTTTCCTGGTGACAGATATTTCTGTTCCAGTTCTTCCTTTTTGGTAATCAGACGTCCGGACCGATCGTATTCATAGTGTATTCTGCGCCAGGTGGATTCATTGATTCTCATTGCTTCATATGTCTTTTGATTGAGACAGTTATAGCGGTAATTAATCTGTGCGGAACCGCCATCAGTCACCTTGATCAGCCGGTTCAGCCGATCATAGGTATAGCAGATTCGCTTCCATCTTCTTGGCTGCTGTTCTTTCCTGACAGCATCAAGGCTATGCAGTTCCTTCGTGCGGTTAAAATTCATATCGTATTCATAACGCACGACCCGGTACATCATCTCTTCCGCCTCCCATACCGGAATTCTTGTTTCTGTTACATTTCCTGCCAGGTCATAGCTATGGTAGGTGACGTGTCCCTCTGCATTATGCTCTTCTGCCACTCTTCCCTGCACATCATAAACCAGTTCCTGTACAAGCTCCCCTTTCTCATCATAGGTTTTCAGCAGCCGGCCGCCGGGACCATATTCATAGGTTTGTCCGGAACCATCATCCAATTCCGGATGATAGTCTTCTGGTTTTACCCGCTTGATTTCTTTTCCGTTGGCATTATAAAATGTCCGTTCCACACTTCCGTCAGGATAATGCTTGCGCAGTTGATAGCGGTCCTGGTCATAGTCATAACGGATTGTCCCGTATTCCGTCTCCGGCTCCAGATAATGTCTGGGATAAGCTTCTTTCAGGATATGTCCTGCTAAATCCCGCTCTGTCCGTTTCATGGTTCCTGCCGGATCCCTCTGCTCAACCAGGCGATTGAAGAAATCATACTGATACGACCAGCCCGCTCCTGTTTCCATTTGATTTGGCGGTATGACGACCAGCAGATTTCCTGCCGCGTCATAAGATTTTCTGGTCTCATTGCCTTCTCCATCCCGAATAAGGGTCACATAATCCCGGTTATTGTAGCCAAACTCAACCCGTCCATAAGAATTGATGATTGCTGTCCGCCTGTCGGCGCTATCATACTCATAGCGGGTTTCCTGGCCCAGGGCATCAGTAACCAAAGATGGCTGTGCGCTCATCTGATCTTGAATCTCGTAACGGTATACCGTTTCCGCTCCGTTTCCATCCCAGGCTTTCACCACCCGACCATAACGGTCAACCTCATACCGTCTGGTACTCCAGCTGCCCTCCTTAATCTTTATTTCTTCCTGCAGTAAATTACCATTCGCATCATATTGATAACGCAGCTCCTGGCCGCCGCCGGACCATTTTCTGATGCAATTTCCGATATCGTCATATTGATACTGCCAACTCTGCCCATCCATTTCATTTGATGTCGTCAGATTTCCCCATATGTCAAATTCCTTCTGGCTCTCATCCCCCATCCGATCCCGTTCATACACCCGGTTTTGCCACTGGTCGTATTGGTATTCAATACAGGTTCCATCATCAAAATAAGTGTGTGTAATCAGATTTTGGCTATTATAGCAATACCGCTCCGTCCGATCAAAAGCTGCAATATAGACAATACTTTCCCGTTTCTCCTCATCATATTTGACAGTACTCTTCGTTCCATCCGGATAACACTGAACAACAACTCTGCCTTTGTCATCATATTCGTTTCTGATATAAGCATACCCTGCCGCATTTACAATCTGCTGTAAATTGGCTTGCTCATCATATTGATAAGTGACAATCCCCTGATCAACATGACAGATGTTGATCAGGCAATCCTGATCATATGTATACTGGACCATTCTTCCGGCATCATCCCGCAACGCAGAAATATAGTTCCCCTGATAGGTAACCTTGATCTGATGTCCGCTATAAGTAATGATTTTATCAATCCGTTGTCCTTCGTAACAGATTCGCAACGTATTATTCAGACGGTCTTTAATTTCCAGCAGCTCTCCATGCTGTCCATAATAATATCGCTTCTTCTGTACATGATTGTAAAGACAATATTCTCCTGCATCGGTTTTGCTTAAAGAATAGGCCCGGGTTCCCCCCTTTTTGTTCTCATACTCCCCTCCCTTAAGCAAAAAAGATTCCGTATGTCCATCCTCACAATATACATCTGCCTTTGTCCTGTCGTCTCGGAATAAGATACCGGATTCAAAAGAGAAGCGCCATTTCTTTCCGGCCAGGCCAAAGTATGGAACATTCGAATTATAATAACGTTTTATGCTGAATCCTTCATCTCCAAGCCCATGAAAATCCAGGTCTGTTTCCACCTGAAACATCCCGCCGGTGGCAACATCAACCGGATCAATCGAAAATACGGCATTGGTAACCAGATTGGTCAAGACCGATGTATACAAATCAAACTCTGTTCCCAAAAACTTACTGGCCCCCCATTCAAGGCTTACATCAAATGCCGTTTCCAGCCCAATAACGGCCAAGGGATTTGCGGTGAGGAATGCGTTGATGGGGCCGATCCCTTTTACAAAATGCATAGCCGGACCTAAAAATACAACACCGAAGGCTCCCACCGCAGCGTTTTTACCACCAATTATCAGGTACTCTTTTAGACTCATATCTATATATCCATCACTAATGTCCCGAAGAAAAGCCCCCTGCATACCCAAAGCGCCTTGAAGAAGCGCTTGCCTCCCTGCGGTAATTGCTAAATCCTTTACCCAGGAACCAGTAATTGGTGATGCCGGAGCCATTGCTATGAAAACAGCACTCTGCGCCATCATCACATGACCTATCATTGCTTGGTGGTAAGCTTCGCGGTCATTGTTATATACGTGCTCTAATATTGGATTATACGACTGTGAAAAATCTCCGCTGTGCATTTTAATGTCATCCTGTACGCCTTCTGCATATTCTGCTGCCCCGTAGGTAGTTACAAATACGCCTGAAGTTACGCCAACAGCTGCAACCCAAGCCTGCCATGCCGGTGCGGTCGCCGCTGCTCCCGGCCCCGTCGTAACCGCTGCTGCTGATGTGAAAACAAACAATCCAATTCCGGTTACTACCAATCCTGTCACTGCAACCACTCCGCCATTATTCTTCTTCCCATCTGCTCCCCGCTTCCGTTCATCCATCACTTCCGCATTATGGAATTCCTGCGCCTGGGCATCCTGCACCTTTAAAGCTTCATCCGAATAGACTGTTGATGGCGGATCCGATTCTTCTGCATGGTAATAAAGGTCATTATTTGCCCTTATTATAATATCCCCTTCACTGCCGAGTCCAATCACCATATCTTCTCTCAGTCCGAGTCCCTCGGCCTCATAAGAGTCGATAAAACCAACTCCCAGCTTACCGTTTTGTGCTTCAACGGTCACAGATTTTGCTGTAACTGCTGCCGTTTCTTCCCCTCCGTCTTCGCTTTTTCCTATTTGGGCGATCCCCTCTGCAACGAGACATATCGTTGTACCTTTCAACGACAACGTTCCATCCCCGTTTACGCTTAGTGTTGATGCATTTGCAGCATCAGATACAAACATGATGCTTTCTTCTGTGAAAACCATCTCCGTGCCAAGGCTGGTGGAGAATGATTTATCCGATACGGCACGCCCGGACTTTGATTGTCGGGACATATTCTGCATCCGCATCGCATGAATCGCCAAGGCAACGCTCTCGTCCCAGGACGGAAAATAGATATGTACCAAACTCCCGATTTCCGGAAGGCAATACCAGCTCACTGTTTCGATTGCATAGGTATAATATACGTTGTTTCCCGGTTGATAAAACGGATCAATTTTAAACTGTACTCTTAATTGATTTCCGTTCCGCTCTTTTATAATACCTTCCAGGCTCATCCCAATGATGTTTTTATTCCCATAGGGCTGCGCACGTATTCCGTTTTTTCTTCCCAGCGAATACAAATAATATGGCTCTGTACCGGTGGAAAAAGATTGTATTCCGATGACCTGGCAAACTACATTTCCCCAATATACCTGCTCGCCCATCTGCCAATGCTCTTTTCCCATAAATCTCCAGATTAGATTATCCTGCATCATATATTCCGAACCGGTATTTTGTACATCGGAACGATATTCAATAATATCCTGGGACAGGTCATAATCGGTTTCCGTCACCTCATGCCCATAATCTAACTCCGGCAGACCAAAGTGAACTCTGCCGCAGGCATCCCTTGCATCAACAATCAGATGGGTGGAGAAATGTGAGGCGATTCTGCACAAAAATTCCCAATCCGTCTCCTCATACTGCAGAAGCAACCCTGGAACCGGTTTATCAACAGGAAGGTAAGACAACCAGCTTGCACCCTCATAATCTCCGATAACCTTACCGATGATGTCGGCATAGGTTGCATCCAGGTTTTGAAAACTCCGCTTTTTTATCTGAATATCCCACTTCTTAGTATAGGATGCCGCCCGAAACATAAGCATTGCCTGCCCTTTATCAAAAAACGACTCTGCTGATATGATATATCCAACAAAAAAAGCCGGCTGCTCCTCTCCCTCTTTCAGGTTTCCGATTCTGACAGAATCCTGCTCCACATCCTGAATTATGGAATTTAACCCTGTTTCATCATCAATAAGAGCCACAAGCTGTATCTTCGTGTGCGCATTTAATGATTCTGATATTTGCAATGTAGTAATCGATACAATCGGATAAGGCAGCTCTATCCACATTGATTGAAAATAAATATTCATCCCTCGTCCCTTCTATTCGTCCTGTCCATCGGTATAAATTCTGATAATTCCCCCCCAGTCACATACCATTTTCGCCTGTTGGGTAAGTGTTTTCTCACCATTAATCCAATGCTTGTCATTTCCCTCGCTCCACTTTCCCGCTTGCTGAAAACTCGGTATACATTCACAGATACTAAGGTTCAGCATCTCTTTGGAAGGATTGATTTCTTCTTTTTTAAACAAGCTTTTAGGGTTAACCTTGTTGAACTCTTTTACCGCATCTTTAGCAGCCTCTTCCATCGATGGATTGTTCATACTGGTACAATTACCAAAGCATTTGATATTAACTAATGATTTACTATCCTTAATCGTCAATTGCGGATGGCTGTTTGCATACACACCATGATCCAGCGGCACTATCAGCCGAGCCTCTCTGGTTCCGCAAGAGCAAACCAGCCTGGCGCCATGAACAATATAATGAGGGTTATCTGCTGACATCTCGCCAAAGGCCTGTGCCATTGCCAGTTTTTCTTCGGCAATCATTAATGCCAGAACCACATCCTGGTTAGATTCCTTAAGCAGTCGTGATTCTACAGAAGAAATAGCATCTGTATTATTATCGCCATTTTTTTTAATGTTCTCAACTTTTTTATTGAACTCGCCCGATCCGGGTTTTAATATTACAGCCCGCGCTCCAGTAATGCTATCAACTACAGTATCCTGGATTTCCCAATTATCAAAACCTTTCGGTGCCGCACCCGACATTGCATCAACTCCACCAGGATTGACTACTGCTACTTTAGGTGCAGCACCTGATATCGCATCAACTTCCGGTTGTGGCTCATCCTTACTATTGGCATTACTAATAATTTCCTTTCCTTGCGCCATATGATCCTCCAGGGTAACACTGGAATCTTTCTCTGAACTGGCTCCACTTTTTTCTGTCACTACAGAGCGATCATTGCCATAAACTGTTTGTTCATTATCCATATCAGCCTCCCGTCGATATACCCTTATTTATCTGCTACATCGACCATTTCAAACTCTACAACCATATCCCGTCTTAAAATCGCCTCAGACACATCAAGTTGAACCACCAACCGGGGAATCGGCATTGCTTTTACCTGAATAATCCGATTTTGCCTTAATTTTTCCCTGTCCAATACCATTTTTTTCACAAAGTCGTTAGGATATCGCTCTGTTTTTTCATGCAGACAGTCTCGCTGTTCCGGCAGTATAAGCCAGTACACGCTTTGTTTGCTCTGACTGTTATGATTCAAAATGATTTTTCTATATTGAACAGTTAAGTCATACGGCTCTATCAACAGCTTTAACCGGTCAGATACTATAAAAAATGGCGCTTCAATAAAATCAGGATAGACACTGTCCTGATTGCCTTCAACAAACAGGACGCTTAGTTCCTTGATATTGCCTGTCTCCTCTGCTTTAAAGCCGATATAGGTACGGGTTTTTATATCCTTAAACTGTATTCTATTTTTAATATGGAGATCTTCCCTCATAACAAAATACATCTGTCTACCTCCATTTTCAACATGACAATTTCTTGCAGCTGCCGGTTGTCCAAATGCAGAAAAGGAATATCTTTTCGCCAAAACAAAGCTCCTTTCAAGCTGGAACCCTCAAAGGACACTTCCCGAAAATCTGCATTGCGGAAATCAGCCTCACATAAATCACAATTCTGAAACAGAACCTCTTCCAAAACCGCATCCCGGAAATCACATCTACTTAGATTTGAAGCAAGAAACACGCTTCTTTGAATATGTGCCGCTCTGAAATTGCTCCCCCACAGCGTTGTTCCGCCAAGCACACATCGTTTAAAGCCGGTGTGCCGAAAACGCTGGAAAAGCAAACTTTTTTCTGTCACAACCAAATCATGGAAATCAGCCTTATCCCAAACATGAAAAAATTTAGAGAAATCTAATTGATCAATATGGTTGTCTTCCTGTATCTCTTCAAACATCTGCTGGTTTTTCTCTCGTTTATCTCCGATCAGAATCGTTTCGCTTTTTTCCCAATGCCCTCCCCACTTGACAAAATAATATTCTGTTGTTTTTATATTGAGTAAAGCATCTGTGTGGTCAAGATCCCGCAGCCAAAAGCGAAAACGTTTTGCAACCGTACGATTGATCATAAATGCCTGTTCCATAATCTGATAGTTAATATGACATCCAAGAATGCCCATACGATTTGATTTCACATACTCACGGAGAGATTTCCCGGTTTCAGCAAGCGGATGAAACAAATCTGAAAGGTCAATGGTCACTGCTTCTGCTTGCCTGTCCAAAAAATAATCAACATTATGAGCTGATATCCGATAGATAAACCGATCCATCCCGATCAAACTACGCAAAAGGGATATTTGAATATATTTAATCACATAAGCCTTATCCTCTTCCTGCTTTTTCACAACCAATTGGCTCAACAAATCAAAACCTTCCATGAATCGCTGATGAATCTCGTATTTATCTGCTTCAAGCTTATTTTCTATCGTTTTTTTGCTAGCTTCGAATAGTTGCTGCTGTTCTGTTTCATACCCCTGGTAAATCACGTCATTTTCCATGCATGCCTCTCCATCCTTAATTGCTGTATATTTTTTTCCCTTTCATTATGATATTGCCGGTGCGGCTAAGCTCAATACTGGCTTTTCCATTTTTTATCATCACGTTTTCCACGGCACCAATCACAACATCATTCTTGGCTTTGATAGCGACAGTATCCTCTGCCGTTACATTAATGCTGCTTGCCCCATATACGGACAAAGTTCCGTCTTTTCCTAAAAAGACTGCTGCCTGTCCACTGTCCGCATTAATCAGGATCCCCTCTTCAGCAAATGAAATAACTTTGTCATAAACGGTTGATAAATGTTTAATCTGGGGATCTGCCATCGGATCCTTTGTCTTATCAGAACCGGCACTCGGCTGATACCCGCTGATAGAACTTATTGCATAAGCTTCCCCTTCCACCTTTGACGGTAAATATACTCTGACATTATCTCCCTTTTCAGGCATACAGTACCATCCGCTTCCATCTGGAGAAGCAGACATAGTTGAATAAGGAAACCAGTAGCAAGCACGTCCTGGCACATCAATCTCCAAATCTACCATAATTCGATCTCTGGCAACAGCAGCAACGGTTCCGCTAAGTGAACTTCCTACAATCGACACATTATACAATTTTAATGCCTTGAACCCTTCCTTTAACTTCAACACATAATCATTTTTTAGAATCCCGTCTTCCAGCAGATGATACGCTTGCTCAACATACAAAATTTTGTTGTCGAGTTCGATACAATCTCCCACCTGGAAAATTCTCCAGTTAGAAACACGAAATACAATATACTCAATTTCATTAACCTCTGCCCAATCATTCTTTTTCATAATTTGATAAGATTCTATCGACTTGGAAATTGTATATTGGAAAGACTCTATGGCTACCGGCTTCTCTTGCTCCGGAACACCTGCAAAACATGCGATGCCTTCCGAACGCACTTCTGAAATCATTACCGCACCATATCTGGAAACCAGTCGTTTTAAAAATGCCCAGTCTGTTTCCTGATATTGAATCAACAGTGCACCTATTGGCTCATCTGGTATTTGTGGTATAAATGCAGCTTGTTCATATCCTGACAACACTTCATTGATAACCTGATGTGTTGTCATCTCAATATTTTGAAACGAACGAGACTTTTGTTCAATTGCCATCAGACAGGTATTACTTTTGGCTGCCAGCTGCATATAGAACACACCACCTTGCTTACTGACCTGGAGATTGGTAACCAGTCCCTGAAATAAAATAATTTCTTTATCCTCTTCGTCAATATATGACAATTTGACCGGTATTAGCTCTTCAGTCAGATATATATATCGATCTGCAACATCATCTGTCAATATCGCTATCAGTTCCAGGCTGCCATGATCATTTGCCATTTTACTTAATGAAAGATAAGTAATATGTTCCACTTCATAGGTACTCAGCCTAAGATTTTCATATGTAACCGCCTCACTGCTCATTATTCTTCCTCCATTTCATAAAAACACTGCATCATGGCTTTAAAAAGATTTTGATATGAATATTGCTTTCTCAACCGGCAAGTAAAACTCCCCAATAAAGAGGATTGTACTGTCCCACCATAAAAACTAAGACAAAATAAATACCCAATTTCACTTTCTGTAATTGCAGAAGAAAAAATCAGTGTATTATTGCCCGATACAATATTTCCTGACTCAACGGGTTCATACATAACCCCCATCTGTTTCGCCTGCCTCAAAGCTGCTTCCTGATAAACGTCATGTGATATCTCCGCTATTTTCTCTTTTGTATAAAAAAGGTTCAGTGATGTCTCCAAATTTGTATAATTAACTAATGCAAAATCTTCCCTACTCTCAATACTTCCTATATCATCTGCAATAATTGGCACCTTTAACGCATTATTGAAAAATCGCTGCAGCTTAATCTCAAATTGAGTATCATCAATTTGAACAAAGCCATTCTTAATTTCCTGATAGTAATCAGATATTGATTTTTGATTTTTCTCTTTTTCTTTTAATTTATTTATAATATCCTTATCCTGTCTTACTGATTTCTCATGTCTAATCGCATCTGCTTCTTTTTGTATCAGCACTTCATCCAATGCCAGTTCCTGCTTATCCATAATAATTCTTCCCTCTACATCAGGATTACCCTGCGCTTTTCTGAAGCTTCTTTTCTCTGGGTTCCATTTTTATCCAATCTTCTGCGAACAGCGATTAAACCTTCATATAACTCAAAAACACTGCCTCTTTTCTCTGGTGATTGCAATCGGGTTATAATATATTCCTTTATACACTTTGAAGATATCATTCCATTATTAGCTAAAACCTGCATAACAAAGCTAATATCATACGAATTTACTAAATCTTCTTTTATCATCTCCTCTGCAAACCGCACCAATATCTCTGGTTTTAAAGTTTGGCCACCCTTTCCGCAATAAGGTACATGGGTTTGATTAATCGTATCATAATCCGTTGAGCAATCTTCAAATGATTCATAACAACAACGAAGCTTAGTCCCCTCCTGAAAATGAAACCGACATAATTCCTGTTCTCTAAGAGGGTCTGTTTCTACTGCATCCAATGATATTCTGGTACAACCTGATACATATCTGGAAGTGACCTCCTCAGTCAAAAACTCTATTTTTAAATACTGCAGTTGATTTTGCGGCCTACAGTCGATTAAGAAGGTATCCTGCAAAAAATATATATTTCCATTGTGGTAGAGCATTCCTGGACTGATTGATAATTGGTCGTTTCCCCAAGTTACATCACAGCCAGTAACAATCCCATTGCCGCTATCGTTAAAATAGAATTCCATAAAATCTTTTGGAAAATCTCTCAGCATTTCAAGCATTTCTGTTCTCAAAATATGGTCTTTTTTAAACTTGGGATATTTATAATAAAACATCGCATCTCCTTTCAATACATCGCAATCCTGTCTATTATCATCGTTTCATCAACTCCAATTATTCCAAAATGATATTCAAAATAAAGGGTGATCTGGTAACGAATATCTAAAAACATTGCTATCAAAAATTCAATTTTTTTCTCTAATATGCCTTCTCGTTTTGAACCTATAAAAACAATCAATTCATTTGGATTACTCCGATTGCTATAAACGATATTGTCATCAATAAAGCTGGATAGGATATGTTTAAATAAATCCAGCGAACTTCCGGCTTCATATTGGCACAGTATAGCACTCAATATCACTTCCTTTTCTCTATCACTAAATAATTCCAACAATACCTTGATATCTTTACTGTATCTCCCCACAATAAAATCCTCATATAATAATTTCTTATAATAAAACTCTTTTGTCATACCCGACTTGCAATCATTCTCAGCCAGTTGATGGAGTACAATATTTGTTATACTTTCCTTTATCTCAATCCTGTCAGTAGCCTCCGGAGCATATAAGTCCTTAAATATCTCCCAAAAGCGATAGAATGGATTAACCTCCAGAATGCCATTATCTTCTAAGCTGGTCTGATTTAAAAAAACATTCGAAACTTCCATGTAAGCACTGTATACCTTTGCTACTTGAAAGCGTACCTGATGAGATTCAACCCCCTCTTCTTTCAAATACAGCATAGCTTCCCACAAATAATTCATATCATTATTCCTCCACAATTAAACTCCGGGTAGATTTCCTGAAGTTCAGAGGTAATAAAACTCGCAAAGTCTCTATAAAGCCATTCAAACTTTCCTTTTCCCTTAAAATACAGTAATAACTCCATTTGCTCTGTTTGAATCCGTATTTCGTCATCTATAAAATAATTCATCGAATAAGTCTCTTTAAGTGACTTTCTATTTCCTCTTTCTAATATTTTATATCCTTGAAATTCCAGATATTCATTAAGTCCAAATCCCAGAATATAGCGTTCAAGTTCTGCCTTTGTTCTGATTTTCCGCCCCGTTTTCCGTTGATAACGCTCTGAAAAACCATCTTTTCTAAGATTCTCCATCATCGGAAGGGTATAATCACTAAAGCTATCTTCTCTATCAACAACGATCATGCGCACTTTCCATTTTTTGGGTTCTGATATTGTTTCTGTCAAAACTAAGCTGTCACCATTTTGTCTCACATGTAAGATCTGCTCTTCTTCATCGACCAGAAAAGAGTTTTCTGTATTATATTTATTCAAATTAATAACATGCTCATAATTTTTTCGATCCTCACAAGGAATCGGAAAGCCAAAGCTTTTTAAGGTCAGCCTTCTTACATTCCAAACCGGAATCATATAATAATTAACAGCTGAATTATATTCTCCCAAATCTACTTTAAAATCAGTAATACATTCTTCATCACCAGCTTCTTCGGATATACCTGTAGCAAAAACATCAATCATTTTGAAAAAATAAGGAGCATTTACCGTCTGCCACGGAATTCCATTTTTAACAAAAAGTCGATACAGATGTTCTATCTGCATTAAATATTTTTTGCTGAATTGCAGTTTTATTTGAATTGAATATTCTCTATCCGTTTTTATTATCCCATCATAACATCTATCTGAATTTACCAATTCTTTTAACTGCAGCGTATCACATTGAATAAAAATCGTCCCTATTAGATATTTTCCTGTCTCACTTAGATTTTCCCTGATCGTTTCTATAGTATATGTCTCCTGGGGAACCTCGTCTTCAGGACAAACAGCATTTAACATTTGGTTAGACGGATCCAGAAACTCTCTTTCGATGATACCTGTTCTAATTGAATATCGATTAATATCATATGCTAAATCATCCATAACTCTGTTTTCTAATGAATGATACATCCTTGTATTTGTTTCATACAAAGGCAAGAACACTCGCTCCATCAGTTCTTTGAAAACAATCCGATCTTCCAGCTTTCCAATTGAATGTATCTCTTTGCGTATCATCGCTTTCATGTCATCCACATCATTTACTTCCTTCCATCAAAAAAATTCTCTTCCCATGTGTCATCCTCAAAATCAAAAAACGTCTCTTTCCCCTTATACAGCAGCTCCTGCTCCCGCAGCACCGGCAGTACATTGAATCCCCACCGCTTTCTGCTCACCCAGACAAAGAACTTCATCTCGCCT
>Ga0153999_1000831_pt1 | contig 12958 bp, 13 predicted proteins | sample TSNC083MetaG_FD_104675 | JGI IMG/M metagenome (GOLD analysis project Ga0153999, IMG submission 104675) | Attine ant fungus gardens microbial communities from North Carolina, USA - TSNC083 MetaG | ecosystem: Host-associated > Fungi > Mycelium > Unclassified | place: USA: North Carolina, Lumber... | reverse complement strand
AAAGAAGAAAGATGGGAATGATTGAAAATATCAAAAAAGTATTTATAGGTACACCGGCTATTTTTTAGCCGGTGCATAGTTAGTGCATAGTTAGTTGATTCAACGGTAGGCTGAACTGTAACGGAAAGGGAGTTTTGCTTATCTTTCTAATATAATAATGAAGAAATTTATCACATCCCTTACTTGCATTTCAGCGAATGGTCTGATAAACTAATAGGTGGCTGGCACGAGCTGGCAAATATGTGAATGATTCATGGATCATCCGTTGTTCTGCTATTGGTGAAAAGGGGACAAGCGGACTCCACAAGAAAGGATGGGAATATGAACTACTTGGAAATTGAAAAAGTAATTGGTCGTGAAATTATTGATTCGCGGGGAAATCCTACAGTTGAGGCGGAGGTATATCTGGCTGACGGAACTGTTGCAAGAGGTACGGCGCCAAGCGGTGCATCGACTGGTGAATTTGAAGCATTGGAATTGAGAGACGGCGATAAGAGACGTTACGGTGGAAAAGGTGTATCAAAAGCAGTAGAAAATATTAACACTGCTATTAATGGCGTTTTGGTTGGTATGGATGCATCGGATATCTATGCTGTTGACCGTGCGATGATAGAGGCAGACGGAACCACAGATAAATCAAAGCTGGGAGCGAATGCCATCCTGGCCGTATCCATCGCCTGTTCAAGAGCAGCTTCCGTATCCCTGGATATTCCGCTGTATCGTTTCCTGGGCGGAATCAACGGCAACCGCCTGCCGGTGCCGATGATGAATATCTTAAACGGTGGAGCCCACGCAGCAAATAACGTGGATGTTCAGGAATTCATGATTATGCCGGTAGGAGCAGACAGCTTCCGCGAAGGTCTGCGTTGGTGTACCGAGGTATTCCATGCGCTGGCATCGTTATTGAAATCAAAGGGTCTGGCTACCTCCGTTGGAGACGAAGGCGGCTTTGCTCCGGATATGGCAAGTGACGAAGAGGCAATTGATTGCATCCTGGAAGCGGTTCGTGCTGCCGGTTATGAACCGGAAAAAGATTTTGTCCTGGCGATGGATGCAGCCTCCAGCGAATGGAAGAGCGGCCGGAAGGGTGAATATGTACTTCCGAAAAGTGGGAAGAAGTTTACTTCTGCCGAGTTGGTAGCTCATTGGAAATCACTGTGTGAAAAATATCCGATCTATTCCATCGAGGATGGTCTGGATGAGGAAGATTGGGATGGCTGGAAGCTGATGACCGAAGAGCTTGGCGGCAAGATTCAGCTGGTAGGTGACGACTTATTCGTGACCAATACCGAGCGCCTTCAGAAAGGTATAGAGCAGGGATGCGGCAACTCCATCCTGATTAAATTAAATCAGATTGGTTCCGTTTCCGAGACTCTGGAGGCCATTAAGATGGCTCATAAAGCAGGCTATACTGCGATATCTTCCCACCGCTCCGGCGAGACCGAAGATACTACGATTGCCGATCTGGCGGTCGCGCTGAATACCTGCCAGATTAAGACCGGGGCGCCGAGCAGAAGCGAACGAGTGGCAAAATACAACCAGTTAATCCGTATTGAGGAAGAATTGGGAGCAGCTGCCGTATATCCGGGTTTTCAAGCATTTAATATAAAATAATTCGAAACAGACAACCCCTTTCCACATATTGTATTGATATAGTGCAATATGTGGAAGGGGTTTTTTGGTTGACTGAGGGAAAAAGAATTGTGATAGATGCCGGACATGGCGGAGCTGATTCCGGCGCCTCCTTTCAGGGGCGGAAGGAAAAAGATGATACGCTGAGGCTGGCACTGGCTGTCGGAAATCGCTTAAGCCAGATGGGGCAGCAGGTTGGATATACGAGAGTTTTTGATATCTCTCATACACCATATGACAGGGTTCAGATGGCCAACAATGCGGATGCAGATTATTTTATTTCCATTCACCGCAATATGGCGCCGGTACCGGGGACAGCTTCCGGAAGTGCCAGCCTGGTTTATTCTAACCGATGCGTACCGGCGATGCTGGCGGCCAACATTAATCCACAGATGGAAGCGGCCGGTTTTATTAATCTGGGAACCTTTGAACAGCCAGGTTTGATCCTATTACGCGGAACTAAAATGCCGGCGATCGTACTGGAAGTTGGATTTATTGATAATCCGGCCGATAATCAGATTTTTAATCAGAACTTTGATCAGCTTGCTGCCGGAATCTCACAGGGGATTCTTAATACGATTGAACAGGAATCATTGCCGCCGGAATATTATCAGATACAGGTAGCAGCCTATCGGGATCAGGCGATGGCAGGTCAGCTTGCCGAGCGGCTGAGGCACCAGAATCTGCCCGCTTTTATTATTGCCCGGGATGGCTGGTTCAAGGTTCGGGTGGGGGCATTTTTAAATGTTGACAATGCTGCCAGAATGGAGCAATTGCTGCGCAATATGGGATATGAAACCTATATGGTAAGGGAAGCGGAGGTACGCTAGATCAAGATGAGGTCTGCGGCGGAAGCTTCAGTCCGGATTTCGGGGAGAGAAGCATTCACTGCCGGCCTCGTTTTTAGCTATTAATCATGAACCTGACATTTCCGGTACCGGGGTAGGCCGGTCCGGATCAAAAATATCTTCTGCCCGGAAGAGGTCGTCCAATCTCCGCTTAGCAGGATTCTCCGCCGTGATATCCTTCCACATCCGGTAGCCGTCCAGATTTCTGCGGCCCTGTCTTAAATAATCACTTCCCAGCTGTACCCAGTATTGGGCGGAGTCGACAGTACAGAAGTAGCGGAAGCCGGCTTGATACAAATAAGTGAACCGTTCGTTTTGGCTGGTGTAGGGACGCCAGTCACCAACATCGGAGCCGAATGGATATAGAATAATATCCGTTGTACCGATCAGGTTTTCAACTTCATTTTTCCATTTGTCGGTATCAGCTTTGAACCGTTTGATATTAACGTCGTGCATATTCAGATGCCCCCAGCTGTGAGAGGCCAGCTCCCAGCCATTTTCTTTCAGGCACTGGGCAACTCCGGCAGCCTCCTGGCGATCCTGTTCATAGGCAGGCGAGTTTTGATAGGAGGCTGCGGTACGGTATCCCAGAATTCCCTGATATCCGGTAAAGGCAAGGACGGCACGGGCACCCTGATAAGAAAAGTCCGGGTGCTCCTGAATAAAATCTTCTAAAATAGGAACCAGATCATAGGAACCAACTGAGACTGTTCCGTCTTCCATCTCCATTTCACAGGTTGGTTTTCCGTCCGCCCCGATAATCATGCGGGTGGCAAAACCATCGCCATGCATGTAGTCATAGTAGCATAAATCATCCTGGGACATGACAAATGGAATTTTCCCTTCCGGCAGCATAATATTACCAGGGGTCATAACCGTTTTGCCGTTTTCATCGGTAGTTTCATAAGCCATATCATGGAGACGAACCAGTACATAGCCTTTATCATACATGGCCTGCAATATTTTGTTAAATTCACTGACCGTTGTCATAACCTGGTTGTATCCGGGAGTATCAACATCCCCATCAAAAGCCTTACTGTTATCGACTACAAGGGAATGGAAAAATACATGGGTGACTTTATTGATATCGGCTTTTACCAATGTTTCCTTGGCAGCCTCATAGGATGATATCGCTTCCAGAACAGATGGATCCGAGCTGTATTGTTCATTTGTTTTAAGCAGTTCAATGGCACTGTCATAATCATAGCCGGCAGCCAGGCGGTCAGCCTGTGCAATCAGCTGGAGGTCAGGAGAATCCAGGATAATTTCAGCTTGTTCGGATTCTGCTTCTGACGGGTTGTCCGGTTTTCCATCGTTTGCAGTATTCAGGGTGATATTCTGACTCGGTTTGCCGGTGACTTTATTTTTAAGTAAGAAAGCACCGGTACCGCAAACAGCGATGATTGTGATAAGGCTGACGGCGATTAGAATACGCTGCTGTAATTGACGCTTTCTCCGGGTTTGAGTTGGTATGCCGTAATCATTTATTCTCATTTCTAACCTCTATATCTGTGTGATTTAATTCAGATTCTACAGCCTATATAATAACATAGATTTTCCTAAATAGCCATACATTAAAATAGAGATTTGAAAAAATGAGGTGGGATATGAGACATTTTTTGCTAGCTTTATGCAGCAGTCTGATGATGACATCTGTACCCGCAGTTGCGTCGGGACCGGAAATCAATTCACCGAGTGCACTGTTAATGGAAGCCTCTACCGGAGAGGTGATATACGAAAAGAACGCAGATGAACAGCGAAGACCAGCCAGCATCACGAAAATCATGACTTTGATTCTTATTTTTGATGCTGTTGACGCAGGGAAAATAAAAATGACGGATGAGGTGGTAACCAGTGCCCATGCAAAAACAATGGGCGGATCACAGGTATTTTTGGAGGAGGGCGAGATTCAGACGGTGGAAACCCTGATTAAATGTATCGTAATCGCGTCCGGGAATGATGCCAGCGTGGCCATGGCGGAATACATAGCGGGTACAGAAGACGAATTTGTCCGGATGATGAATGAGCGGGCAGCAGGACTGGGCATGACGGGAACCCATTTTGAAGATTGCTGTGGACTGACGGATTCGGAAACTCATGTAACTACGGCAAGGGATATTGCCATTATGTCGAGAGAGCTGATTAACAAGTATCCGCAAATCCACAATTACTCGACGATCTGGATGGAAAACATAACCCACGTAACGAAACAGGGATCCAAGGAATTCGGCCTGTCCAATACCAACAAGCTGCTTAAGATGGCTACCAATTTTAACGTGACTGGCTTAAAGACCGGTTCCACGTCACTGGCAAAATACTGTTTTGCAGCTACGGCGGAAAAAGACGGGGTGCGGCTGATTGCCACCATAATGGCAGCTCCGGATTTTAAAACCAGATTTGGCGACGCTCAGACGCTGTTGAATTTCGGCTATGCCAATTGTAAGTTATATGAAGATAAAGAGATGGTGCCGCTGCCCCAACTGGCCGTGCGAAACGGTGTGGAAGAATCTGTGTCGCTGCGCTATGGCGGAGAATTTTCCTATCTGAGCATGAGCGGAGAAGATTTTTCAGCAGTCGAAAAGGTGTTGATGGTACCGGAGGAAGTCGAAGCGCCGGTAGAGCCGAATGAAAAAATCGGCGTGCTCCGGTATCAGCTGGATGGAAAAACCTTGGGAGAAGTTGATGTTTTAACCGATGGAATGGTGCGAAAAGCCGGATACCGGGATTATCTCGGCAAGCTGAGGAGAGCCTGGATGATGCAGCTTCAGGTATAGAGTTAAACAAAATAAAAGGTGCGCCGGAGTTATTCCCTCCGGCGCACCTTTTTAGATACCGCTCTGACGGTGTCTATTTTTTGGCTTCTTTGGCAAATTCGGTGTTTACGAGATCTTCATAAGGAATCCGTTCATTTAATTCGCCGGCTTCGTCCAAAATATTCTGGAGCAGTTCGAAGCTGTCTGCTTCAAAGATTACGTCGGTCTTCCAAGTTTCCTGCTTCTGATAGCGTTCCACAATGCGGGTAATGTTTTCCAACGGGGTTTCCTTAAACTGAGGCTGGATTACCTTGGCAATTTCCCCGGCGGAATGGGAGTTGACATAGTCAATGCCTTTTTGGATGGCGTTGGTGAATTTTTGGATTGTCTGCGGGTTATTTTCAATATAGCTTTGTTTTGCACAGTAAGCGGTGTAGGGCACGTAGCCGGATTCAGTGCCTAGTGATGCGACAACATAGCCGCTTCCTTCAAGTTCAAGAGCAGTTGCGAATGGTTCGAATTCAATGGTGTATTCCGCATCATTACTGGTAAAAGCGGCCGCAGTCAAACCGAAACTGATACTTTGGTCAATGGTTAGGTCTGTTTTTGGATCGATCCCGTTTTTCTTAAGGATGTATTCAAATACCATCTGCGGCATTCCACCAGATCTTCCCCCCAGCACTTTTGTTCCGTTTAATTTATCCCAGGTAAAATTGTCATCTGGTACTGCGGCTACCAGGAAGTTGCCTGCGCGCTGGGTCAGCTGTGCGAAATTGACAGCGTAATCTTCAGCTCCGTTGGCATAAGTATAAATACTGGCCTCTGATCCCATAAATCCGATATCGGCATCCCCGGAAATCAATGCGGTCATGACTTTGTCGGCACCAGCTCCGTTAACCAAGGTAACATCAAGCCCTTCATCTTCAAAGTAACCAAGTTCAATAGCTGCATATTGCGGCGCATAAAAGATAGAATGTGCGACCTCGTTTAGCGTGACCGGTGTTAAATTCTTAGATATGGTACCGGATTGGCAGGCGGTGGTTGTCATCACCATACCGGCAAGCACGGTAGCAAAAATTCTATGGGAGTTGTTTTTCATATAATCCTCCTGAACAGTCTTAATATTACATCTTATATGGAAACGGGGGGATGGGTGCATGTCATACGATAGAGAATTTTAATTTTTTTATATTAACCGATGTTTCGCGACTACATCGCAGACACACTTTAACTTCGTACAATAATTAAATTTACATCTCTTTCGTTTTATGCTATAGTGAAAATGCATTATAAATACAACAGTATAAATAAGGAGTTTTACCATGATCCTTTGTATTGCTTTTGCTCCATGCAAGGTCTGAACAGGCGGACTTGTGTGGAGGGTGAATAAATGTTTCGCCTGCCGGACTTTGCATTTTAATTACAGTTTACTGAATTAAAAGGAGCAAAGTCTAAATGAAAAATTTAAAACAGACAATCAATGATTTAAAACATTTTTTAATATTATGGTCGACCCAGTCGCTTTCTTCATTAGGTAGTTCAATGACGAACTTTGCGCTGGTAATATGGTCATACCAGCAGAGCGGATCGGCATTATCGACGGCATTATTATCGATTTGTTCTTATGCGCCATATGTGCTGATGAGTATTCTTGCTGGTGCTTTAAGTGATAAATGGAATAAAAAGATCACCATGCTGGTCAGTGACAGTTTTGCAGCACTGTGCACAGTAACTGTCCTGTTTTTACTGCGGGCCGGAGAATTGAAGATTTGGCATCTGTATTGTCTGAATGCGGTTAATGGACTTATGAATACCATCCAGCAGCCGGCTTCAGATGTGGCAACCAGCTTGGTGACACCAAAGCGGTATTATCAAAAAGCCGGGGGAATGCGTTCGATGTCTAATTCCCTGAATCAATTACTAACCCCTGTGGCAGCGGCGGCAATGCTTTCGTTTGCTGGGATTGGCGGAGTGATTCTGTTTGATCTCACTACCTTTTTTCTGGCCTTTGTTTCGCTGAGCTGTTTTGTTAAAATACCTGATTTAAAACAGGAACAGCATACAGAATCCGTTCTTGAGGCGGCAAGACAGGGGCTGATTTATTTGAAAAATAATCGTGGGGTTCTCGATTTAATCCTGTTTTTAGCGGCAATTAACCTGGTCGCCTCCATGTATCATGCGGCATTTCCGGTATCTATTTTATCTCGGATAGGCGGCGGTGAAACTGCGCTGGGAATTGTTCAGACTGCCGCCGGGAGTGCGATGCTGGCCGGCAGTATTCTGGCCTCGCTGCTTCCGGCGCCGAAAAGCCGTGTTCGGGTGATCTGCAATACTCTGTTGTTTTCGATGAGCACGGAAAATTTCTTTCTAGCTTTTGGCCGTTCAATGCCGGTATGGTGTGTAGGAGCTGCGCTTGGCTGGGGAACGATTCCGCTGATGAATGCCAACATGGATGTATTGCTGCGCAGCTGTATCCCATTGCAACTGCAGGGGCGTGTGTATGCAGCAAGAAATACATTACAGTTTTTTACCATCCCATGCGGCTATTTTTTAGGCGGTGCTGCCATTGACTTTATCCTTGAACCGTTTATGGGGAGACAGCCGCCGGAAAGTATCGGGGTATTACTGTTTGGTGCCGGTGCCGGGGCGGGTGCCACGCTGCTGTTTTTGCTGCTGAGTGTGGCAGGAATACTGATTTGTCTGATGTTCCGCCGGGATCTGGCGATATGGGAGCTGGAGCGTCCGGATGGCCAGGAACATGAATGATACCGCTTTTTGATCTAAAATTGCTTTAAAGTATTTACTTTACAAATTCACTGTGTTAAACTAAGAAAGTGATAGGATTAGTTCATTGGGAGAGGGTATCATTTATGAATAAAAAGATTAAAACTGAAGCTGTCGATCATCTGTTTCAGGCTATTCTTACTTTGAAAACGGCGGAGGAGTGCTACATATTTTTTGAAGATGTCTGTACGGTAAATGAATTGCTTTCTTTGAGCCAGCGTTATGAAGTGGCAAAGATGCTGAGAGAAAAAAGAACGTATCTGGAGATTGCCGAGAGAACCGGGGCATCGACGGCGACAATCAGCCGTGTTAACCGCTCCCTGAATTATGGCAACGACGGATATGATATGGTATTTGCAAGGTTGGAAGAGCAGAGCGAACCAGATGGAATATAGGATGTTATTTGAAACAGCATGGCTTTGGCGGTGCTGTTTCTTCCATTTCAGTGAAGGGATTCAAACTGTGAAACGGTACATTATTTTATCATTTTTTCCCTACCAGATCTTGACGAATCGGCAGGACGGCTAACTCTCAGCACGGAAATACAAACTTTAGTTAAATCTTATAACAAAAAAAATACCGTCGGTTTTTTTGTAACCGACAGTAGTCTCTTCTTACATCTTGTAGCAGTCAGGTTCCTCCGACATTCGCAAACACATTCATACCCTGCCTAAAAATAGTGCGTTATTTTGAATTAAGTTCTTTGTTAGATTTAATATAATTTTCCAACATCCCAACAATATCTGGGAAATGTTTTCGAAGATAGACCGTATTTACCTCATATTTATATGCGTTGTTGTTCACATGAAGAATTAAGATATTTGCTTCACGCAATATCTTCAAGTGGTGCGATAGTGTTGATTTTGCTATTGGATAGCGCTCTTTTAACAAGCACCCCCTTTCCGGATCCAATAAGCAAAGAACAATATCCAGACGTGTTGCATCACTTAGCGCCTGAAATAACTGTAATAAAGTTGGTTCATAAACTTGGTCATCATCTGTTGTGACAAATGTTTTATTTACTTCCATAGAACTAATATAGCATAAATACTTATAACTTTCAGCATTTTTACAAAAATTTATAAAACTAGTTGCAAGTTTTCGTGAGTATGTTATAATCAAGAAAACGGTTCGATTAAAATCGAACACTAAGCAAGATAGGAGAAAATGAAGATGAATAAGACTAATGACTTCGATCTGATTCAAAAGGAAAGGAATTCCATCCGGAAATATGATAAGGCAACGAAAATTGACCATGTCACTATGGAAGCCATTCTTAACGAGGCATTGCATGCCCCTTCCTCGTTCAACATGCAGCCGTGTCGCTTTGTAATCGTAGAATCCGATCAATGGAAGGAAAAAATCAAGCCGCATATTCAGTTTAACCAACTGCAAAACAGTACATCCGCCGCTATGATCTTTATTTTGGGTGATTACCAATGCATAGAATTTGGCCCTAAGATTTACCAGTCTGCTGTGGATCAGGGACATATGTCACAGGATGCGATGAATCGCCAAATGAAGTTTCTTACGGAATACTATTCCCAAGCTTCCAGACAGATACTAAAGGAGCGTATTCTTTTGGACAGCGGAATCTTTCTGATGAATCTGATGCTGATCGCCCGTAAATATGGTTATGACACCTGTCCAATTGGGGCATTCAATAAACAGGATATTGTGGAGATTTTGGAACTGGATAAGGAGCGGTACTTCCCTGTTGTGATATTATCCATCGGAAGATCAGATGAAAAGGGGCACCTGTCTTACCGATTGCCTGCCAAAGACCTTACCTTTTGGCGATAAAAATCAAAGAACCAAAAAAATATCAAAAAAGGAGGAACTGATATGTCTGTTTTATTGTACGTAGTAATGGATGTCGAATGTAAAGATGATGAGTTTTATATGGTTGCTCAAGGCGCTTTTCCGCCTGGTGGTGCCTATGAAATGAAAAAGCTTCCGACTTTGCAGTGGAAAATCTATGGGATTGATCCTCAAAAACGTCAAGTAAGCGGGTTTTACCTGTTCAAATCACGCGAAGCTGCTGAGAAAAGGGCAGAGGAAGCGATTATTCAACTACAACAGCGCCCGGGGATTATCAATGTTACCTCTCAACTGTGGGAAATTGTGGAGGAACCCACCCGTATCTGCAAAGGACCTATTGACTTACCAATGATACAGGATTTGCCCTTGGAAGAATAATTGTATAGAAGAAAGGATTTTTACAGTTTATGTTCCGGTATCGAACATTTGGATATCGAGTAGGCGGTATCCGAAAAGTGAGCACAGTTATGGTTACTTTTTCTTTCTTTGCTCGGCAGATGGAGCCTGTTCTTCACGCAGCTGATCGATCAGCATTTCAATGATTTGTTTTTTTAAATAAACATCAAAAGCCAGTTCGCTGATAAAAGAGAATAGCTGGAGGTAATAGCGGTTGTCTTCCGGCGCACTGGTGAAGGTCTGCATGGCATTGTCAAATTTAAGCTTGACATCCTCCTTCAGGCGATCCATCTGCGCCGTTTCTAATGAGAATATCTCTTCGTAAATATCAGTAAGCGGCAGTTCCGAATCCGGAGTGAAGTGATATTTGGTGAGGGGATCCAGCAATTGCTTAATATCGTTAATGGAAATCAGGTTTTTATAATAGTAAATAAAAAGCAAAATCAGGATATGTTCCTGGGAATATTTCTTTTTGACCGGTGAGGGAAGGAGCTGATTCTTGGCATAGTTATTGATCATAGTTTTGGTTAAAACCTTATCATCAGGATTTCGCTTATTTCTTTTCAGATGCGTTTCCATAAAAGTGGTCACCTGATCCATGTATAAATCAATATTAGGTATTTTCTCTGTTTTGACATATGATATCCGGTCAAGATGTGAGAGAATATCTGTTAGTTTTTCTTCATTTGATTTCATAATTTCACCTCTCTTTCCATTATATAGTAATGAAAACCATATGACAAGGGGTAAATATAAATATGGTTTTGTTTGCAGGGACTAATGATATTATTTGGAAAAACTCGTATACTCCATCTTACATAAATAGTATTTCATTAAGAAAGGAGCGATGCAGTTGAAACACTATGAAAAGCAGTTTATTGACGGCGTATGGCGGGAGGGAACCGGCGGCAAGATCATGGAAAACCGCAATCCCTATACAGAAGAATTAATCTATTCCTACCGTTCAGTCAGTACCAAGGATGTGGACGATGCCTATGCAGCTGCTAAAAAAGCCCAGCCTCAGTGGGCGGCGACTCTGCCGGAGGAAAGGCGCTCATACCTGAAAACGCTTGCAAGCGTTATAAGGGAGATGGAATCGGATATCTTTCAGCTTCTGGCAGAAGAAAGCGGCGGAACCAGGGCAAAATTCGGCTTTGAGTACGGAGACTCTCTGAAGGTTATTGACGATGCCATGGCATATCATTTGATGATGGATGGCCGTATTATGCCCTCGAATGTTCCCGGTAAGGACAATTATGTTTTTAAAATACCGAAGGGAGTTGTCTGCGTGATTGCTCCTTAGGTAGCTGGAGGGTAAAATTGAAGGCAGTGTGGTGCATCCCTGGGTACTCTCAGGTGTTACCAATGATATGTGTGCGGCAAGTTGTGAAATGTTTGCTCCGGTATGTTCGATTATACCGGTTAAGGATGAGGAGGAAGCCATCCGCATTGCCAATGATACGGAGTATGGCCTGAGCAACAGTATCTTTACAAAGGATCTTTACAGGGGGATGCAGCTGGCCCGTCGATTGGAATCCGGTATTGCGCATGTAAACGACCAATCGATTACCCATGAGCCCCATGTGATGTTTGGCGGCGAAAAATCCTCTGGTGTAGGACGCTTCAACGGACATTGGGTAGTGGATAAATTCACGACTGAGCAGTGGATCAGCGTCCAGCGTACTGACCGGTATTAAGCTTTTAATTAAGATAGTAAAACCCGTTTATCTTTGATCTGGATAAACGGGTTGGTTTTTATCTCCGGTGAGGTACCGGCGGTATTCTTTCTACAATCATTTGATAGGTGCTGTCAGGAACCAGAGGCCGGATCGCTTCCAGTTTACCCTCTCTGATCAGGGCACGCACCCGGCTGGCACTCACCGCAGATCCGCCGGATTTCCGGCGGGCCAGCTCGACTACCTCAATCCCTCGCGGCGGCAGAATCTCCTTCATCTGCCGGTTGTATTCCGATGTAACCGGGCAGTACGGCTCACTGCCCACATAACGTTTTCTGATTCCGAAATACGGCGAAAAATAGGAGGTGAAAATATTGAGATCAAGTTCACACTGAATCAGATTGGCCGGCTGTTTTTCTTTCAGAAAATATTGTGGGAAAGTCGCCGGAGAAATCAGGTAATCACCGGTCGGATATACCGCCAGATTCTCAATGTGTGCCGTTCCCTCCCGAACCAGCTTCATGCGTTCAGCAGTTGAAAATTCACTTCGGTCCGCCGACAGGATAAACAAATACAGAAAGTCACAGCTCGCTGCTGCCTGTTCAATCAGATAGAGGTGTCCGTTAGTAAAAGGATTGCAGTTGGCCACAATCGCGCCGATAACTCCCGCCTCCCAGCCGACCGGCAGGGCGCTTAAGAATTTTTTTATCCCGTCTTTTTGGTTTTCCATGAGAATCACATCCGGTGTCGACGCAACCTCATAAAAGCCGTAATCAGCAAACATCCGTTTATTCTGCGGCCTGGTGTAAAGAAACAGATGATTAATGCCATTCTGAAAGGCATCCTTAATCAGCGCTGTTAAAATCGCCGCGGAGGTTCCCTGACCCTGATATTCCGGCGAAACCCCTATGCATTTCAGCACATTTCCCTGTCTTGATCCGGTGGCACAAACAGCTCCATTTTCAACCAGGTTATATGTTGTATCAAGTCCTTCTTCCCAATCAAGTCCCAGTGTCTTAAGAAAAGTTTCCGTAGCCGTCCGGATTTT
>Ga0153999_1000830_pt1 | contig 12961 bp, 13 predicted proteins | sample TSNC083MetaG_FD_104675 | JGI IMG/M metagenome (GOLD analysis project Ga0153999, IMG submission 104675) | Attine ant fungus gardens microbial communities from North Carolina, USA - TSNC083 MetaG | ecosystem: Host-associated > Fungi > Mycelium > Unclassified | place: USA: North Carolina, Lumber... | reverse complement strand
GTGTGAAGTGAGGGCTGACAAGGAGATATACCATTTTAGGAACCACGTGGGGTGATCTCGATCGTGAGATCGTTGATTCCTTGTGTCATTTCGAGGATAATTTTGCGGGTAAATTCCAAATTTTGACTGCCATCCGCGTGCCTTGTCACTGTATCCGAAGACTTACTTCACTTGGCTAGTGACGACCACAAGCTCTTTGTTGTACTGCCATGAACGTCGCTCAGTTGCTGCGAGACTCGCCGTCTGACGATTCACAACGGCGCCGCCAGCCTGTGCCTGTGCCCTTGAGTACACCCAGCGGAGGAACGCAAGAACAGGGGGGTAGCTGGGGGAGTCATGACCGAACGCGTGTACAAAGTCAGAAACAAAGCACCTGGCCCATGTCCCAGTCCCCTCTCAACACCACCGGCCCTGGCATTCCCCCGCTCCCCCCGCCTCCTCCTCCTTATATCCACAAACCGCCGCCCCCCTCCCCCGCCGTTCCCGGCTCCGGCCCGCCCTGTGTCCAAATCTCCCCGCCCGTCGGTGCATCACCGTACCCCGGCCCACCACCGGCCGTGTCCTCAGCACCCCGCCGGCCGCAGCTCCAGACCCCGCAGCCCGGGCATGCGCATGCGCCTCCCTCCTCCCACGCTTCCCCGGCGATGGCGTCGTTGCAGAATCCAACCCTGACTGGGAGTCCCTGGGGTCCTGGGGCTGAGCGGGACATGAATCTCCCTATGCGAGACCGCGAACGCGAGTGGGACAGTTCTCGTGACCGCAGAAAACCACAGCCACCAGGCCCTGGTATCCCTCTTGCTGGCCCCGGCACCGGCGCTCCTCCTCCCGTGGGTCCCGGCGTTCCCGGCATTCCTGGCAAGTATTTTCTGACTTGCCGAGAAAATCATATCTTCTCATCCTCAGTATAGACGACCCCCACAAAATTTCTACTACCTCAGCTCCTGGAAGCAGTGGCTCCTCTCGTGCACAATCCCGCTCCCAGCTTTCCAAAGACGATCTACTCGATCACACAAAGGACATGGAGAGAGCTCCTCGCATTTCAGATCGACCCCCCGACTACCCCCGCGACTATCCCTACCGCCGTGAGCCCGGCGAAATTCCTGTATCTCTACCTCCCAACCGACGAGAAAGAGATGAATACATTGGTTCTAGTGGCACTGCCGCTAATCCCAGGCTTGCGCCACCACCATCTGACTACCATGGTCGCGACCAACTCCCTCCCCCTTCAGACTACCGACGACAACTCGAATCTTCCCATCCCCAAAGAGGTGATTACAGGAGAGAAGCCGAGTATGATAGACGTGATCCTCCTGCCGACTACCGAAGGGATCCCCCTCCCACCGAATACCGGAGAGAACCTTCCACTGAATATCGGAGAGAACCTCCTCCTCCCGACTTCCGTGATCACAGGCGAGAGCCTTATCCTCCAGTTGACTACCGTCGTGAGCCACCTCCTGGTGATTATCGACGTGAGCCACCTGGTGATTACCGACGTGACCTTCATCCCTTAGGTATGTCTCAATCTGTATTTTAACATATTTCGACTCTCATTGTACATATAGACTATCGACAACCTGAGTATGGACGAGACTTGCAGCCTCCACCTGGCTCAGGCCACAGCCCAGAAAGCTATCGGCGTGAACCGGAATATCGCCGCGAGCGCGATCCCCACGACTTTCCCCCTTCGCATCGCAACTCTAACGAACATCGTCGCGAGCGCGATAACAGGGACCGAATGATAGTTGAAAGAACAATGATTAGAGAACGGGAGAGAGAAGCAGATCTTCGCCGTGGTGACTCAGGATCAGGTTCAGGCGTTCCTCCAGGTGAGCGCCAACTCAGACGTTCTCCTCACCAAACCCGTGAAATCGACCGTGATCTTTACCATCGACGGAATGAAGACTACAGACGTGAGCTTCCACCCGGCCAGAGCCTTCCCCATGATTATCGTGGTCCACCTCCGCCTGAATCATATCATCGGCCTCCACCTGGTGATTATCGTCGTGAGCCGCCTCCGCCTCCTTCAGATTTCTCTCGTCGTGAACACCACCCACATCCTCAAGATTATCGGCGAGATGATTATTCTCGACAACCTCAAGGTCCACCACCCCCACCCCCACCAACACCACTCCCACTACCTTTCCATCCTGGACCAGACACCTTAAGGCCCCCACCTCCGGGTCCTCCCAGTGAATACAGACGGGACGTTCCACCAGGTCCTGCACAAGATTATCGACGAGATGTCCCACCATCAGTTGATTATCGTGTACCCCCTGGGCCTCCTGGTGATTACCCCCCAAGACAAGGACCACCACTAACAGATTATCGTGCTCGTGAGCCTATTGAGGTTGCCATTGGACCCGATGGTCGAGATTATTCTTCTCGTCGTGAACGTGAGCCTCATCTAAGAGACAGCGGAGACTTCTCGAGAGTGCTGCCGGGAGACTATCCTCTTGTGACGAAAAGAAGAGAGGAAGAGTATGTAGGTCGTGCGGGAACACAACCTTCTTCTATTCCACCTGGACCCGGTGTTCCTGGACGAACCGTGACGCCAACTTCGGAGGCGTATGTCGTTAAACATCCTTCGGAACTTGAGAGGGAGCGAGAACGTGAGAGGTGGGAACGTGATCAAAGAGAAAGAGAGAGGGAGAGAGAACGTGGTCATTATAATTCCACCCAATCTGGTGGTGGTGGCGGTCCTCCACCCCCGTCTGCAAGTGGTTCTCATCATAGTCGTTCGCATTCGCTTAGTAGACCGTATTCCCATCATCATCCTCAACACCACCATCACCGTCACCATCATGTCATTCATTCTCACCCTCATGGTAGTAATAGTCATCCTGGTGGTCCACCGCCACCGCCACCACCACTACCACCGACCTCAAACAACGTTGGTGGACCTGGCACAAGTGTCCCTGCAAGTCAAGGAGGATCATCGGTACCCCAACCATTGCCTAGTCAAGGGCTTGCATCACAACCTTCACAACGGCAATTGCAAAGCCAATTTTCTACTCGATTTGTCAGTACACATCCCGGGTCGAGAATGGGTTCGCCTGTTCTTCCTGGAGCTCCTCCAGGACCTAGTGGTATCGTGGGACCTGGAGGTAGTGGCTCGGGAAGTGTGAGGAAGGATGTGGGTGGTAATGGTGGTGGTGGAGGAAATAGTACGAGCACCGGGAAAGATATAAAGAAGATATCGTCGAGAAGTGGCCCACCTCCTCCACCTCCTCCACCTCCACCTCCTCCTACTGGTGGTGGAAGTGGACCACCTGTTTCAGGATCAGCGGGAAGACGTGAGAGAGATGAAAGGGAGATGAAAGGAGAGATTCATCACACATATCCACCGCCGCTTCCTGGTCAACCCATGTCTCATCGAGGAGAACAGGGAAGGGCGTTAGGACATGGATACACTCCTGTTGATGGTGCCAATGGCGCACATGGAGGACCACCACTACCTCATGGACCACCGTATGGTGATGATTCATATGTGGATGATGTGGAAAGGGAACATCGAGAACGAGAACACATGCAGATACAAAACCAGCACCTTCTTCTTCACCCTCATACTCATCCACATATCCATCAACATCATCCTCACACACAATCTATGCATCTACCCTCAACTACAGCACAACAATATCCTCATCCTTATCCGCATTCTTACCATCAATCGTCTATGCCTCAGCCTGCATATCATACAGGTCCACGGACACCTGGTGTCGAAGAGCTTTGGGGACCTTCACAGGAACAACCGGACAGAGAAGTCAAATCCAAGTTCAAAATCAATTTGGGGACTTTTGTGTTTCCGAATACGCCGTTCCCTTATCATTTTGACGTGGGAAACTGGGTTGGCGTCAATCGTGTTAACGGAATTGCGAAGGATGCAGGAAAGACAAGAGTTGGGAGAGAGATTGAAGTGGATAAAGAAGGAAATGAGGAGAAGAAGGAAGGTGAGAAGATCAAAGAAGGCGAATCGGCAGAGGTGATGGGTGTTGAGGATGAGACCATGAAGGAAAAGGAGAAAGAAATGGAGGTTAGCAATGCGAAAGAAAAAGACAGAGATAAAACGAAGGATGGCAAAACAGGCGAAGTGCAAGTCATCGAACAGACAATCTCACAAAAGGAAGCTGATGATATACTTGATATCGAAACTCGCGCTACAATCCTCATCCCTAATGGATATATACCCCGTGAAAAACCTCTCAAGCCGGCGCTTTGGGGTGGAGGCGTAATTGGTCGACCAAGTAGCCCTCAACGATGCTCTACAGAATTATCTTCATCTCAAAATGACAGATCAGGATCTCCGAAACGAATGAGAAAGAGACGGATATACACAGATGATTCGGATTTGTTCTTGTGTGCGCTTCATTCAGGTTGGTTAACGTGGAGTGGTTCTGCTCGTGCACGCGACAAAGGTCAAGATCTTTTTGTTGAAGTCAGAATTATCAGGTGCGCAGGTGCGGGTGCGGGTAGTGTTTATGCTGTAGGGGCCAGTGCTCATGCCGGAAAATATGCGCCTGCGGTGAATAGTGTAATCATGACGACGGATGAGACTTCTTCTAGGAAAGGTGGAAATAGGAAAAGTCCAGTTGTCAGGAAAGAAGAGCTTGTGGGGAGATTTATCGGTGGATGGGGAGAGAAGTGCTTCATGAAGGGTCTGGATGTAGAAATTGAAGATGAGGAAATAGAAAATGATGAGGATAATGACGGACGAGGGTTGGTTAGTGCTGGGTGGGGCAGTGGACATGATGGGAGCGCGATTGAGGTGTTGAAAGCTGAGTTTGTCGATGTGAGTTGATTTGTTCATTTCACTTGTTCATTTGATTTTTGACTTTTCTGTAGAAGGGCTCAGCTCATGCTGCTCCTGGTCTTGGAAGACGAAACCGCACACAACGATTGTTAGAGTACAATGAACGTAGGACGGCAATATTGGGGCTTCAACAATCGACTACACCCAGTCCGCCTTTAGGGAGGAAGCGGAAACGAAAAACGGGCAGCTGGTTGTCGGTAAGACCACTACCGAATATAAGTGTATTTGATGTCATCCTTAGATTTCAGGAAGATGAGATGACAGAAGACGAACATGGTCTGGTACCTGTGGAACCGGAGAAGAAGGAAGAAGCACAGCTTATGGCTGTACGGACGGTCATATTTGGCACAGGGTTTGCTGGTGATATGCGCCTCGGGTATGTGCTCGAAAATGTTTGGATGTTTTGCTGAAACGTTCTGACATTGTGCGATTCAATTTCAGTTACAAATATAAACCAGCTGTGCTTAAGGATATTCTTTTTCCTGTAGCCTCTAATTCAACGACTGACCGACCTCCAACTCGTAAACGCCGTCGTACGACTCTTGCTTCTGCTGACATCCTGATGGAAGATCCAGACGAATCAGAACCGACTTCACCTACACCGAATCGACCTGTAATTCTTGAAACAATCAAAGAAACATATCTGTTGTCATTAACTCATGGATCGGAGTTTAGTCCTCATGGAAGGAAATACGATATCTCGCTAGTTTTGGAAGGGGAAATAGAAGAGGACCGTGAGGATGCTATCGTGCTGTTTGTTGCTGACAAGAATGTTGTGAGAACGGTGGAAACGCCACCATGTTCTCCGACGACGGATGAAGAGGAAGAGGAACCGGGTGAGGTTAAGGAGGAAAATTCGAATGCCATGGTCAAGTCTTCTAGCGATAAAAAGGTGCAAAATGGTATATCGTCCTCGAAGGCAATGCCTGGCCCTACAACTACCGATTTGTCAAAAGCCGGAGAGAACACTTCTATCGGTGACGCATCCGCTTCAAAATCGTCAATAGGAAAATCTGGCTCTCTCACGAAGCCCGACAAAAAATTCAAACACCCAGTTGCACAGGTTTTGCAACAAAGGGTTGGGGAGAGTATGTTCAAGTTTATGGAGGAGGGTATCAGCATTGCAGATGGAGAAGGGATGACGACGGAATGGTTGGTGCAGGTGAAGAATTGGAAATGGGCTACGAGAAAGATTGTGCGAGTATAGTTTACAGCATGAGGTTTGGAAAGTTTCTTTTCTTGAGTTGGTGTTTGTCACCACCAGCTTTTTTGTTCCGTTTGAGTCATGTAGGATTTGCTATTTTTTTCAAAGTTATCCATCGATCAGTGTTATCTCTCTTGATTGGAATATTAAATATGCTCATGTACTTATGCAGTAAATGTGAATTGATCATTGGAAGTGATGTTATGTCGTTCTGAGTACCGTGAGTTGCTCTTGCATTTACTGAAAGCTAAGGCACTGGTACTTGTTGAGATCAGTGAACGCCCCTGATGTCAGGTCAGGGCTCTATTCTCTGGCTGAAATAAGAGGTCTTCGGCGACGTCGTCATCTTCATTCAACTGTCATTGTCATTATCATTGATGAATGTTATGCTCAAAGATCGTACCTCATTTACCAACAATCACAGATGAAATTTTTTTCTATCTTATAGTGACTCTGATGACCACCCCCAGTTCTCTGACGAAGAGAAAATCATTTTGGGGGACAATAACAAGATTTTATGTTAGTGTTAATTATAGAACAATCAGTCATGCTGTGGTTACGGACTACCTCCTCCGAATTTATTTATGGTAATCATCTTTTCTTGAGATTAAACCTGATCTCTCCTCACAGAAAGAGATTTTATAGTGAAGAACTTATATGCTCAGATCTTCCAAGTGAAAACAAAATCTATACAGACTCCCAGAAATCCAAGCAACATTGTCACTAAATTCTTGAACTGCCGTGAGAGGATTCGGCTCACTCTCCGAAAAATTCTAATTTGATCACGGCCACCCAATATAAGCACACCACATTCCATGAGTCGACATAACTGCAAGTCAGCATGCCGAATCATGACGAACCAGAACTGGTACCAGCTACTGCGACCGATGCGTCCTCTGGTCTCAAATCGCACCGTAAAGAGATACAGCTGACGGACCAGACGAACCTCCTCCCGTTCAAGAAAGTTCTCATTTGTTTCCTGGGTCTAAGCCTCTCTATCACAGTTTCCTCACTTGATTCTGTAACTGTTGCCACTGCTCTTCCCACCATCTCCACTATATTCAATGCTGGATCTGTTTCTTCATGGGTACCATCCGCCTATTTACTCACTTCGACGAGTTTTCAACCGTTATATGGAAGATTCAGTGATATATTCGGGAGGAAAGCAATGTTAACGGCGGCCATGGCTATTTTTATGATTGGAAATCTGGCCGCTGGATTTTCCAAGACTATTGTCCAACTTATCGTATTGCGAGGGTTTGCAGGCGCCGGGGGAGGTGTGTCCTGTAGCTTTGTGCCCTGTAAATGTATGAGAAGAAACTGACCAAACGGTATAGGAGCTATTCTCAGCATATCTCAGATCATCATGTCAGACATAGTCAGTCTTCGTGACAGGTACGTCCATTTTACTTCCCTGCAAACAAGTCCAAGTTCTAATCATCGGGAAGAGGAAAATACCAAGGCATAATTGGAGTGTTCGTGACAATTGGATATGGTATAGGACCTATCGTCGGTGGTGCTTTAGCACAAGCAGACTGGCGTGTATGTAGAGGTCCTAATAGATCTTTGACGTCCCAGGGCACTGACTGATTTTTGGATCAAGTGGGTCTTTTGGCTTAATATTCCAATCGCTTTATGTGCGATTCTTGTTGTGAACTTTGTTCTTCCTCTGAAATCAGTCGCAGGAGATATCAAGAAGTATGTATAGCTATCTTGCTTTCGTGGTGATTGATTGCCGACTTTGATATCCAGGAAACTTTTTATTATCGATTATGTTGGGAGCACTTTGACACTCATTGCTTGCACTTTGATTATACTTCCGCTCATATGGGTTAGTTTCCCTTATTGCTCTTGTAAACTGGCTTTCGGTTCTGAATCCCGATACAGGGAGGAGTCACATTTCCTTGGAGCTCGGCAATTATTCTTGGACCACTCATCAGCAGCTTCGCGGCTTGGGTCATCTTTGTCTTGTGGGAATGGAAAGGAGCAGTCTTGCCCATCGTCCCAAGTGAGCGGTCCTAGTGTTTGACCCATGTGAATGCTGAGTCCTCTAGTGCGGATATTCAAACATTCAACTGTTTGTGGCGTATACATTGTGATGTTCATCAAGTTAGTAACGCTTATTTTTACCTCGTCACCACTACATTAATTTGGGGCAATGACGTTCAGTGGCTTAATCACTTTTTCTTCGATGTTCTATCTTCCCCAATTCTTCCAAGTTGCATTGAGTTATAGTCCTATTCATGCCGGTATATTCCTAATACCAGTTCTGGGAGGCCAGATGATTGTTAGCTGGGCAGCAGTGAGTACTCTGATCTCTTTCATGGATTTGACAGAAATGAAATCGATCATTTGGGTTGAAGGGAGTAACTGTCAGTAAAACTGGCAGGTATCAGGTGAGGATACTTACCCCCTCTGAAATAAATTCATCATTGTTTGAAGGCTATTGTATATTCTGGGTTTGCCGCATGGTCGCTCGCATGTGGCCTGATCTCGACCATGACCCGACACACGCATCAAAGTGTCATGGTTGTATTCATGTTTTTGTCCAGTATCGGGTCCGGTCAGGTTCGCCGAGTGACTTTCCCTGCGCTTTCGCATTCCAATCACATTTTCTGCCTGTAGACACTTCAAACGACGACTGTAGCTGTACAGGCTAGTGTTTCCCGACAAGACATGTCAGTCGTGACAGCTTTCCGAAATGTAGGTGACTTACTATTAGCGCAGATTACTCCTCATTGTTTTTGGCCGCAGTTTGTCCGAATGCTTGGTGGTACCCTAGCTCTTGCAATAGGTTCAACTATAATGTTTGTGATTTCTTACATCTGTCTATCGAAATCTTTCGCTCATATGTTCCTCATGTCAGCAACAATACCCTCCATTCCTCCATGCAAAAACTCGCTCTTCCAGAGAACCTCATCAAAACAATAATCGACGATCCAGCTAAGTTATCGCATCCTACACTTCTCAATCTCTCGGCAGAGCAAGGTTTTCTTATCCTTGATAACGGATATACGAAAGGCTTCCGGCTTGTATTTATCCTCAATGCAAGTCTGTCAGCTTTGGCGACTGACAAGTATCTTGTTGATCAAACATAAAAATTTGACAAGAGAGGACGACGAAAAATTTAAACAGGAAGCAAGAGGTAAAAAGTACAAAGATGAAGAGAAAGGTGAGATCGATAAAGAATCCGATACGAAGAATCCGGAGAAGCTATCTACCCAAAGGGAACTTTCAACGAGCCTCGATGATGGTGCCATACATACGACAGACATAGTCACGGCTACTTCTCCAGATGTGTCTTCTACCATACTTTCAGAGACATGTCCACATCTTCAGAACAAAAACAAGGAGACAAGGTCCAATTAACCAGCTCTGTTGCTCTGTACACTTCTTTCAATTCTGAAATGTAATGTAACACGACATGAGTTGTACGCAAAGCACGATAGTAATTTTTTTGTTAAATGGCAGATCAGGTTATTGTTGGTACACGCAGAGATACAAACTGTACGTAAAGAACAGACGGAATGTTAATCCAGCTTCGGCTTCATCGGTGCAGCCTTCCATCGCCCAAGCAAATGATTAGCCCGAACAATTAGCAGATCTCGAAGCATCTGCAGAGAGGCGGTTGCAACGTTCAATTTGCTACCAGCGACTTCGTGCCAGTCGATTGAAACTTCTGAAACGGGTATTCGTAACTGTTTAGCTAGCAGCAAGAGTTCAACATCAAATATCCATGTCGGAAGATGTTGAGCAGGAAATATCTGTTGGGCAGCCGAACGAGAGAACAGCTTGAATCCACATTGGGTATCACGGATATGTCCAACACCAACGATACGTAGAATGGTGTGGAGGCCATACATCAAGACATTGCGCAACAGAGATCGCTATGTAAAGAATGAGTCGATTCAGGCAAGAGGGAAAGAGCACACTACCTTAACAACAGCTTCTGATTTAACGAGGTGAGCACGACTACCAACAACAACACCAGCTTTTTTATTGGGAGCGATGTCATCCATTGCTTTCCATAGGTCTTCCACATCGGAGAATTTGGATGCACCATCAGCGTCCACCATTAATAAGCGCTCTCCTCCACTGTACAACATCCCATGTCTAACGGCACCACCCTTGCCGACGTTGTGTTCCAGAATGACGACGCGAATATCACTCTTTGGATATCGAGTTCCAAGATTCAATGCGATTTTTGACGTATTGTCGGAAGACCCGTCGTCAACGACGATAATCTCATATGTCCGTCTCGGAGAGAGCGACTCAAGATGAGCTATTGCCTCTTTCATCATAATTGGTAGTCTGTCCTTCTCATTGAATGCTGGGACAACCACACTGAGGTCTACTGTGTTCGGGTCGGACAACGAAGGTAGTGGCTGGGGCTTTGAAAACTTGTGAGAAAGGTAAAACTTTTCCGAGTCATGGATAATTATGTCTGGTGGAGACCAATACTTGACAGAAAGATATATCTACAGAGAAAAGTCATCAATGGCCGTTTATGAGAGCATATAAGAAGTGTTTCAGAGCAGGATACAATATCAATATCCTCGCCCTACAATGTATCGTCATTGACACGGCGTGCAGTACGCGAACGCACTGACCCGTCGCTCAAAGAACAAGGATGAAGGAGAATTCATCATTCGTACCAATCACACTGATACTTACTGCAGTAAAAGCGCCTGCGAAAACTATAATAGAACCGTAAACGAGAGACGATTGGTCCATGTGTATATGTCGTTGACGTGTCGCTTCTGCATCAGGCAATCAGAAATATGCGGTCAGCTAAGCTCAGAGTAGCATACCAACGACATTCACGAAGCTCAAAGCCCTGAACGATGATTGGGCACAAGGAGTGAGTGAAGGTTAATTCGTGAATTCCGGCAACATTCAGAAAGTGATGATTGTATCCCAATGCGTGAGACATTTTTGATCCACCTCACTCGGGTGTGATGCATTTATAGCAGACTAGTGGTAGGCAAACGATGTTCATAGTCCCCCGGGTACAGCGCAATGATTATCTATAGACTCCAGCTGATGAGGTGGAAAATCAAGCAAATTCTTCGGAACATGAAAGATAAGAGTACAAAGTGAAAAACCCAGGCGTCGATATACCTCGAGCTACTGTATGTGTAGTATGGTTTCTTGAAATATAAGGGAATAAAAAAAGCAATGGTGCAACTAGCGAGACTGTAATCATAATTTGCAACACAGACTTCATTTGAGCTCAAACAGATAGCGTGGTGGTGATACAATGAAGGTTCAAGCCGGAGGAATGTTGGATATAATTTTTTGGAGCAAGTCTTGAGCTGCTTCGTTGCTTACCAGCTTCAGGAAGAATTAGGGTACTGTACAAAGGAATATGGGATGAACAGCTTACTCGGAGGTTATAATGAGTCGTCGAGCCATTCTCAATCGCGCTGAACCTGAGGTAACGAGGGTCTTGCGGGGCCAGTGTACATGCCATGCCGCAGAATAAAACAATATTCAAAAGAATGGTGCAAACGGCATCCCTGCGCATGACTGAGGCGGCTAAGGATCGGACACGCTCCAGCAGATAAAGCAAATGTGCATACCTAGGCGAGCTCCAGTTCCATCTGAATCTTTGACGTTTAACTTCAACAGACCGGTCCCTCGCTCCTTCCATTGTCCACCTTCGAGAGAAAAGAGCTTTGAGCGAACTTGATGTATCGTATAATCATCTTCCTCCCCTGTGATAACTGCGGACATTGTAAGTGTCTTTCCAGAGGACAGAAATTGTGTTTTTTTACCTTCCTGTTCTGTATATTTAGCCTTCAGCTCTTCATCACTTCTGTTATCCTCTTCACCTTCATCCTCGGCCGCTCTTAGCTTTTCCCCAAAACTCGTCTCCTTCTCATCGTTATCATCATAGTCATCCTCGCAATTCTGGTATATATTCCGGTTCAAAGCATTGATTGTCGAAGTTTTCTCCAAGGAGCTTGGCGGCGATTCGGGCGGCGATTCTGCCTTGGGACGTTTGGATACAGGCACACCAAAGCCTCGAAAACCTTGACTTGAATCAGTATATTGTTCGAAGGGGTTGGAGCTGACGGAATTAGTTCTCCCGAGAGAGGATTTAGCTTGACTTGCAAATTTCGGCGGTTGTCCAAGGACAGGAGATTTAGAGCGAGTTACAGTTGAGAATGGAGATGAAGTCGAAGCAAATGCTTCGAATCCTGAGCGCTTGAGACTCTTTGAAGGCGAAAAAACTTCATCAGGAGCACTAGTGAAGCTCGATAGTGGGTTTGAGGGTACCGAGCTGGCAGTGACAGAAACAGACGTATTTTTCCCAGAAGAAAATATTTTAGGGCCTTTTGCAGCTGCTGCGAAAGGAGAAAGTGAGGCATAAGCCTCGAACCCAGTCTAAAATATTAGATTTAGGGTTACCGCAGTGGCAATGATAGTCTCCCACTTACCAGCTTGGGTGCAGCCTTAGGCGAAGGAGGCGAAGGTTTGGGTGAAGATTTCTTGGTTTCGGGGGCAGGAGGTGGGGTGGGTCTCTTCGACTCTCGCGGGTTGGGGTCTTCATCTTCATCGTCCCGTGGATGTTTGGCAGTTTTCGGGGAAACTTTGTCCACGCCCTGACCTTCATCTGGTCCTTGACCAATCTCTCTATCTTCGTATCGACATTGTGAGTCTTTGTCTGGGTTTTTCAAGTGAATTTTGACATGCTCATGTTCAGTCAATACCGTATTGACCGGTGCCACCTTGTCGTCTGAACCTTCTGCGTGTCTGGCTGTTTCTTCGTCTTCAACCTGGTGTATAGGCAATTGTGAGTCGTTATCCTTTACTTCGGTTATTACACCATCCTCCACTGGAGAAGTCTTCCCGTCTACTTCTTCAGGTGGCGCTAACGTCGAAGAAGCCACTATCCCTTGAACCTTCTTATCGAGAGTCTTTGGGTTTTGCTGATTAGGGTC
>Ga0153999_1000829_pt1 | contig 12975 bp, 10 predicted proteins | sample TSNC083MetaG_FD_104675 | JGI IMG/M metagenome (GOLD analysis project Ga0153999, IMG submission 104675) | Attine ant fungus gardens microbial communities from North Carolina, USA - TSNC083 MetaG | ecosystem: Host-associated > Fungi > Mycelium > Unclassified | place: USA: North Carolina, Lumber... | reverse complement strand
GCGGCTACCAGTTCCGGCCGGGAGATCCACGCCATGGCTCCCTGCAGGATCGGATAATCAATTTCCAAAATCTCGGTCATTCTTGTCTTCATCATCAAGCCTCCTTCCGGATACTACGCTCTAACTACGTCATAATCGTAATACGCATTGATTCTTCATGTCTGCGCTGCCTTTTTTAATTGCACAAAAAGTAATAAAACGCTGTTTTGCGTGTATTATAGCATAGGGAAAATGGGATGTCCAGCATCCTATTCAATAAAGCTTTGAAATAAAAAGACAAAGGCCAGTGAGCTTGCTGCAAGGCACAGCCATGTACACCCTCCCAGGATAATCGGACGGGCTCCTTTGGTAAACAAATCTTTGAACTTCACCTTAAAACCAACCCCTGCCAGCGCCATTGTAATAAAGAATTTGTAAGCCTTACTCAGCGCCTTTGCCAGGGTGAAACTGCCCAAAGAGATTTCACTAAAATGGAATATGGTATTGGCTAATGTCATCAATAAAAAATATACCACAAACCAAGGAAATACCTGCATAATTGTTGCGCCGACCGAGATCTTTTGTTCCAGCCCGTCTCCCTGTACCCCAGCCAACCGAAGTCTGCGAACCTCGAATATCGTGAAGGCAACCGCCAATACAATCAGCATTGTCGTTCTCGTTAACTTTATGGTTACCGGCAGCGCATAGTCGCTGTTTCCAATCAACGCACCAAATGTTGCCTGCGCAGCGGTAACACTGGAGGTGTCATTGATTGCCGTCCCCGCCAGAAAACCGAACTGGGCGTCGCTTAGACGAATGCTGTTCGCCAGATAAGGAAAACAAAAGGCCGCCAACACATCAAATAAGAATATCGCCGTCATTGCATAGGCAATGTCCTCTTCTTTTGCCTTGATAATGGGCGCAATTGTGGCAATTGCCGTTCCACCACAGATACCGGTGCCACACCCGACCAGAATGCCTGCTTCCCTGCTAACCCGCAGCTTTTTCCCCACAATGCCGGCAACGCCGAGTGCAATCACAAGGTTAACCACAATCAGCGGCAGCGCTTTAACGCCTTCCCCAACCACCTGGGTAAAACTTAATGTCCCTCCGGCCAGTACAATTCCAAGCATTAAGAATTTCCTGGAAACAAATGCCGTCCCTGCTTTAAATTCCGCCGAGAGAACCGGAATAATGTTCACCAGCAGCATCCCCATAATGAGGCCAATCATCGGCCCGCCGATCATGCTTTGAATATCCGCTAAATATGCCGCGCCCAACGCAAGGATAAAACATGTCAGTATTCCAAGGATTTTCATATTTATACTCCTTTAATTTTCCGGTCATTCTTGTCTTCATCATCAAGTCTTCTTCCGGATACTACGCTCTAACTGCGTCATAATCAGTAATACGCATTGGATGTTCTGATAAATCGCCATGAATATAGGCAGCCGTAATATGTACTTCACTGCCATGAAAATAAAAATCAATCCCAATTGAATAGCAGGTCTGGATCCATCGCGCATTGACACGAAAAACGTCTTCCCTTAGCCAAAACCCATCAAACAGCGCTTTACTGACGCCGGGAATCCGATCATTTCCATAATCATTTAAGCGGCGCATTCCATCTAATCCGACTGTTATCTCTCTGACCATATCCATTTCGAAAAAGGTCAGGCGGCAGGTTCCGACGCCGGAGAAATCAAACGAAAACCATTTCATTCCGTCCATGTATACAATCGGATCGCCGAGCACCATATGCTTCCACAGTGGCTTGCGGAAGGTCAGGCTGCTATCACCCTGAACAATATACCGCTGCCCGGATACCATTGGTGCCAGCAGACTATGGGGCTGAGATCTGGGATTTCCCAGGGTCAGCCTTGCAAGGCGTCTTTGTAGTTTAGCATAAACAGAGGGATTCTCCGGCAGCGGCTCATCTCTGGCGGCGGCTTTCAGACGACCAAGGACCTCATACTTGGCGATGCCTTCATCTATTCCGTTACGTTCGGATGACTGATGAAAACTTACCGCTAACTTCTTCTCGGGAATCGCTGCCGCGAATTGCCCCAGGCCTCCGGCTGCTTCAAAACATCCACCGATGTTTCCGGGATTCAGCCAAATCTGAAAACCATACCCTTCTTCCACGCCCTCCTCCCGGTAAGGATTCGAAATACTCCGGCGAATAACATCTCCGACGGGAATGGCCTGCCTACTTGTCGCCAAACATACATAATCATGTGCAAGGATTCGTTCGCCATCCCATACACCGTCATCCAGATAAAGTTTAATTAGCCGCAAGCTGTCTTCGGTGGTTGCGCTTAAGCCGCCACAGCCGATCACGCTGCCGTTTAGCAGATGTCCCCAATGAACATTGGATTTATCAATTCCAATCTTATCAAATAGTCTTTCCCCCAAATAATCTTCAAACCGCATTCCGGTGACTTTTTCAACCAGAGCGACACACATATGAGTATCTTCTGCGTTGTATACAAAATGAGACCCGGGATCCCCGGCCATTCCAGTCATAAAATAATGAGGCACCCAGTCTGCCACATCCGTACGTTCCAGCTTTTTTCCGGAGGACATGGCCAGAATATCACGAATGCGTATATCGATGGAACGGGCATCATTGCATAGATGCACATATTCCAGGAAGTATTTGACAATCGGATCATCAATATCCAGTAACCCCTCGGTATATGCAATACCAAGACCGGTAGCCGAATATGTCTTTGACATGGAAAATAATTCGTGAGAAATGCTGGGGGCATAAGGCGCCCACCAACCTTCCGTACAGATCTTCCCATGCCGCATAATGACCAGGCCATGAGGTTCACAATTATTCTCTTCCGTTTCCAGGTAATCCAGCAAATCCAAAATTGACTGACTGGAAATACCAACCGATTCCGGAGTAACACGCTCCAATTCTCTTCTATTCATGCCTCGTCCTTTCTTATCGGCACCGGTGATACTATATACTTTTGTCAATCAGTCCATAAAATAGGCGTCTTCAAAATGAGGCATAACGCCGCCGCCCCAATAGCCTTCGATATTCAAACCCAAAATCGCATTATGCGCCTGATCAACCAACGGCACATCCCAAATATTCTCAATATAAACGCCCTGCATCTGCTGATACAACTGTGCTCTCTCCTCCAGGTCAAAAGAAGCATTTGCCTGATCCAGGAAATCACTGTATTCATGTGCCTTCGGGTCGTTATTATTCTTGCAGGGATTATTTCCACCGATAATGCCGTTGGCAGCATGGGTGAGCTGGGTCAGCGCATTGGCGGGATCGCCGTTCTGATTATAGGAGCCAATCGCCAAGCCATACTCTAAGCTGTTCCACAGCTTGTCTTCATATGTCAGCGTCTCATACTGCTGAATCTCAACCGTGATACCAACCTCGCCCAGCATATTGGCAACCATCTCGGCAATGGTCCGGGATGAATCGCTTTCATTAATGATAAACGTCGTGGTAAAGCCATCGGCATACCCGGCTTCTGCCAGCAGCTCTTTAGCTTTTTCAACATTGTAGTCGTAAGGGTAGTTATCCCGAAGGCTCTCATCAAAACCAAATACGTCCACCGAGATACAACTGTAAGCCAGATTTCCAAGCCCGTCATAAGCCCCTAGAAATATTGCTTCCCGGTTGATGGCGTAGTTTAGGGCCCTTCTTACCAATACATTGTCAAAGGGCTTGGACTCATAATTCATAGCCAGGCGTTGGTGACTCATTAAAGCCGAACTATAAACCTTTAAGTTTTCATATTCTCCATTTAAGACATCCGCTAAGGAAGAATTTGAGTTTGAATAGCTGATATCTACTCCGCCGGTCTGCAGTTCGACAAAGGAAGTGGCTGCTTCTCCGATGAAACGCAGAGTAATCGTTTCGAGCTTCGGCATATCCCCCCAATAATCGTTATTTCGCACATAAACAACTTGATCGTCTGGCTTATATTCTTGAACCTTGAACGGCCCGGTACCGCAAGCGATTAAGTCGGCACTGCCGCTGGTCTCAAACTTCTCGCTGTAAATAAAGAATCCGGTTAAGTGGTCGGTAATGGGCCCTACCAATTCAGCAAACGGAACATACACATCATAATCGCCGTTTGCTTTAATGCCATCCCAATCCAGAAATGGATAAGAACTGGCATAACTGCTCTTCTGATATTGTTGGAAAGTGAAGACAACGTCACTGGCCTTCATTTCATCACCGCTATGGAACAAAACGCCTTTTCTCAGATGCAAGGTCATTCCCATGCCGTCATCGTCCATCTCATAGGTATCTACCAACAGCGGCTGGGCTATCAGGTTTTCGTCATGCTCAAACAGGGATTCCGCTACCATGCCATACATCGTTTTTCCATGTTTTGATAAAGACTCATAGGCCCGGAATGTGCCGACGTCATTGGAATAAGAAATGGTCATCGAGTTCCGGGTACTCCCATTATCACCTTGAGTCTCTGCGGTGGAATCGCTTCCGGCTTGGGTTGTATCGGCATTGGACGTTCCAGAAGTCTCTTTATCACCCTGAATGCCGCACCCGGTAAGTGTCGCCAGCATCACGAGTACTAGTATTATACAAATAGTTTTTCTGCGTTTTTTCATCATACCGCTCCTTTTTTCATTGATTGATTTCCTTTGCAAAATGACAGGCTGCCACGTGATTTTTTCCCAATTCTACTAATTTTGGTTCTTCATTATGACAAATCCTCTGGGCATAAATACAGCGAGCCACAAACCGGCAGCCCGGTTTCGGGTTAATTGGTGAACTTAATTCCCCCCGCAGCAAAATCCGCTGCTGTTTATTATGAATATTCGCTACCGGAACTGCGGAAAGTAAAGCTTTTGTGTAGGGATGCAGTGGTTTTTCAAATAATTCTCTGGCGTTTGCCTTTTCGACCATCCGCCCCAGATACATCACCACAATATTATGAGAGATGTACTTCACAACAGAGAGGTCATGGGTAATAAAAATATAGGTTAGCCCTCTCTTCTCCTGTAAATCCAGCAAGAGGTTCAAGACCTGCGCCTGAATGGAAACATCTAACGCCGATACCGGTTCATCACAGACAATGAACTTCGGATCCAGGGCCAGCGCCCGGGCAATTCCGATTCGCTGCCTTCTGCCGCCGTCTAATTCATGAGGATAGGTATTGACCAGACGATCTGCCAAACCAACGGTTTCCATCAGCTCCGCAACTTTTATGCGTATTTCCTCCTTTCTCATTTTGCCTTCGATTTTTAAAGGTTCTGTAATCGTTTGGGAAATGGTCATCCGCGGGTTAAGGGAAGAAAAAGGATCCTGAAAGATAATCTGCATATCTTCTCTAAGCCGTTTCAATTCTCTCCCTTTCGCTTGGGTAATGTCTTTTCCCGCAAAGAAAATCTGTCCGTCTGTACTATCAAGCAAATGGAGAATCGTCCGTCCCAAAGTGGATTTCCCACAGCCCGATTCCCCTACGACACCCAAGGTTTCTCCTTTTTCAATCGCAAAGTTCACATCGTCCACCGCATGGAGCATTCCGCTTTTGGTTTTAAAATATTTCTTTAAATTTTTCACTTCCACCAAAGTCGACATATTTTTACTCCTTCCCGCAGTGGATACATCTTACCAGATGAGTATCCGATATTTGATAAAGCGCAAACTCATGCTGTTCACATTCTGCCACTTTTTGCGGGCAACGAGGTGAGAATTTGCAGCCTTTGGGCAGGTCGGCCGGGTTTGGCATCATTCCCGGTACCGGCGTTAGTCTCTTAGCGTCTCCTGCTACGCTTGGTAAAGAGCCGAACAAGCCGACGGTATAGGGATGCCTGGTAGAATCATAGATGTCTTCAGCCGTTCCCATTTCCACAATTTCACCTGCGTATACAATCGCTACTTTCTCGCACATCTGTGCCACAACACCCAAGTCATGAGTAATCAAAATCATTGAGGTCCCCAGCTCGTTTTTCAGGTTGTTCATCATATCCAAAACCTGCGCCTGAATAGTCACATCCAGAGCAGTTGTCGGTTCGTCGGCGATTAAAAGCTCCGGCCGGCATGCAAGGGCAATGGCAATAACAATTCTCTGTTTCATGCCGCCGGAGAACTGGTGCGGATAATCGCCAAACCGTGTTCCTTGGATTCCCACCATTTCCAGCATACTTACCGCCCGGCGGTTGGCCTCCGCCCGGCTGACATTTTCCTGAACCCGAATAACTTCTGCGATTTGGTCGCCAACGGTGTCGATTGGATTAAGTGCCGTCATCGGGTCTTGAAAGATCATCGAAATCTGCTTCCCCCTGACTTTTCGCATGCGCTTTTCAGACATTTCCAACAAAGAATCCCGCTGGAAATCAATGCTGCCGCCAATAATCCGTCCCGGCGGGTCCGGCACCAAACGCATAATTCCCAGGGCAATCGTCGTCTTACCGGCGCCTGTCTCGCCGACTAGGCCGAGGGTCTCGCCCCGTTTTAGATCAAAACTAACCTTGTTAACAGCCCGGCAAGTTCCTGCGTCGTCCGTCACATAGTGAATCGTCAGATCTTTTACTTTTAAAACTTTGGTCATCCTCATACCCTCCTCCCTAGTCCTTTAGTCTTGGATCGAGCGCATCCCGTAATCCGTCACCGATGATATTCATAGCAAATACCGATATCATAATGGCAATTCCCGGAAACATTACGATCCATGGGTATTTCGTCAGATACTCCCGTCCGCCGGCCAACATCGCGCCCCATTCCGGGTTAGGCGGCTGAATGCCCAGACCAATAAAGCTTAAGGAAGCAGCCGCCGTTATAGCACCCGCCAAACCCATCGTGATCCGCACCAATATCGGCGACATCGCATTTAACAACACATGCCGCAGGATAATGCGAAAATGACTGGCATTAATCGACCTGGCAGCTTCGATGTACTCCTGATTGCTTTGGGTCAGAACCGATGCTCTGGCGACCCTCGCCATCGCCGGTATCCCGGACACGCCTACCGATATCATGCAATTAATTAACCCGGGACCAAGGACTGCGGCAATAACAATGGCCATCAAAAACTGGGGCATTGCCATAAAGACATCCAAGATACGCATAATGATATTATCCGTCTTTCGGCCAAAATATCCGGCGAAGCTGCCTAATACAACGCCAACACTTGCCGATACGGCGGTGGAAATTAACCCGACCGACATGGATACCTTAGCGCCATGCAGTACCCGGCTAAAGATATCCCGACCTAGATTATCCGTTCCAAACCAGTGTGCGGCGCAAGGCGACAGAAATCTTCTGGAGACATCCTGATCATCAAAACCATAAGGCGCAATCCAGGAGGCGGTTAAGGCGACAACCATCAGCGCAATGAATAATCCCAGGCCAAACATGGCGAGACGATTCTTTTTGAATTGACGCCAAACCATCTTGAAAGGACTATTTTTATTTCCCATTTTTTTCCACCGCCTTTCTGTCGCTTTTTTTCTTACCCTGGTAACTTGCGCGGATCCGCGGATCTAAAAAGGCATACAGCAAATCGCACCCTAAACTGACAATGCTGTAACTGCAGGATACCAGGAGTACCCCTCCCTGACAGATGGGGTAGTCTCTGGCTTTTAACGCCGTCACCAAAAATTTTCCTAATCCCGGTATACTGAACACTGTTTCAATTACCATGGTGCCCCCGAACAGCAAGCTAATCTGCAGTCCGATTACTGTGATTACAGGTATCAGCGAATTCCGCAGCATATGATGAAAAATAATCCGGCTTTCGACGACTCCTTTTGCTCTAGCGGTCCGTATATAATCCTGACGAACAACTTCCAACATACTGGAATGCATCGTTCGCATAACCGCCGCCGCGCTTGCCGCCGCCATTGTCACAGTCGGCAGGATCCAATAGACCGGCCCGTAAAATCCGGACGCCGGAAGCCATCCGATCTTTAATGAAAAAGCATAGATAAGCATCAAGCCCAGCCAGAACCCGGGCATCGAAACACCGATCATGGCGGTGGCCGACAGCAGCGTATCCACCCATTTTCCTCTCTTAATAGCGGTTAAAATTCCCAGCGGAACGCCGATTATCACCGTGGCCACGGTAGCAAGGAAAGCCAATAAAACCGTGGTGGGAAAGCGAGTCAGAATTTCACCGGCCACCGCTTTGCCGTTGCTGTAAGATGTTCCCAAATCCCCATGTAAAACATTCCATAAATAACGGGCGTATCTTACCAGTGCAGGATCATCCAAACCGTGTATTTTATGAAATTCTGCCACTGCTTCCGGGGAAGCATTCTCGCCCAAAACCGCCAGCGCCGGATCCCCCGGAGCCAGCTCCAGCAGAAAGAAAATCAGCATTGAGACTCCAATCAGAACAAAAATGGACATAATAATGCGTTTTAAAACATATTGCAGCAATTTCCTCACCTCCCTAATTGAAGCCTGTTTTAATCCCCATCACTACATCCTTGAAAATCCGTTCATCCATTACCTTTAAATCTTTACTGATAATCGGCATAAAGTCCATTAACGGCAGAATCTGTGTTTCGACATCGATTCCCGGAGCCACTTCGATTAATTCAACCCCCTCCGACGTCAGCCGGAAGACACATCGTTCCGTTACGTATAGAACCGGCTTCTGCTGTTTCTTTGCAATCTTGGCGCTGAATGTAATTTCATCTACCGCCTTAAGAAACTTCCGATGTTTTCCTTCTTGTAAAATATGGATTTTTCCGTTCTCAATCTCCACCTTCAGACCGCCTGAAGTCATCGTTCCGCCAAAAACAATCTTCTTGCTGCTGGTGGTAATATTGACAAACCCGCCGGTCCCCATGATTTTACCGTCCAGCCGGTGAACATTGACATTGCCCGCTTCATCTAACTGAGCAAAGCTTAGGAAGGCCACATCCAAACCTCCGCCGTCATAGAAGGCAAATTGATCCGGCATCGGAATGACTGCCCGCATATTACGAAAGATCCCGAAATTACTGCCTTCCGGCGGTCCGGCTACGCCGCCAATCGTTCCGCATTCGGTAGTTAAAGTAAAATATTGGCTGATTTCCTCTTCCTGCGCCACTGCGCTAAGCGCTGTCTGTACGCCAACACCGACATTTCCCACCATTCCCGGGGTAATCTCAAAGAGACTCCGGCGGCAGATGGCCTTCCGTTCGTTTAGCGGCAGCTGCAGCTGTAGCATGTTTGCCGGTATCGTCGGATAATCACAGGAAGCATGACGGTCGGTGGGCTTGCCTTCCAGGCTGTACGACTGCCATTGATTTGGCTCGATCACTACCGCATCCACATATATTCCGGGAATTTTCACATGTTTAGGATTGAGCGTTCCGCTTTTCGTTATCCGCTGCACCTGAACAATAACCTTTCCGCCATTGTTATGAACTGCCTGTGCCACTGCTAGTTCATCCAGGAATGAAGCGCCAACTTCATCTTCCATCGTAATATAGCCTTCCTCATCGGCAGTCGTGCCACGCAGCAGCGCTGCCGTAGGCTGAATAGTTTTATAAAACAGGAATTCCTCTCCATCGATTTCCATCACCGAAACAATATCCTCGGTTGTCTTCTGATTTAGTTTCCCGCCCAGCTGTCTGGGATCCTGAAAGGTATGAAGCCCGACCCGGGAGATAACGCCCGGTGTACCTGCCGCTGCCGCCCGCATCATCTGACTCATGACACCCATGGACAGGTTATAGGCTTCGACTTGATTGTTATCGATCATTGCGGCAATTTTGGGTGACTGACCAATATGGCCGCCGACCACCCGCTTTACCAAGCCATTAAGAGCCAGTACCGAAAATCCACGGTCGGACTGTGGATTTCGGTCTCCTACACCATTTGGGAAGAACAGTGTCAAGTCCTTTGGTGCTTCTGTCTCCTGGTAGCGTTTGGCCAGAGCGCCGAACAGTGTCGACGGTTCTCTGATTCCGGTACTGGTGCCATCCAGATAAACAACGGCTTCGTCCGGAATCAACCTGACGGCTTCGTCTGCGGTCAGTACCGGCACACGAATGGAAGTTCTTCTATTATTATTCATACAAATATTTACACATCCTTTCTTCTGTCAGTAAATTCTTTATCTTTATTAAAGAAATCACTGGCGCCTGATTTGAAATCACCGGCTGCACATAAATGCGTGTTGATCCTTTGCTGTTCCTTAAAATAGGGTTCTAACCGCGGCTTGCGGTAGCAGCTCCCGGCTTCCTTGATTGCCCTTGGTCCCGCATATGGTTTTTCAGCGATAACTCTGGCCCATTCCATCGCTTTTTCAAACGCAGTCTGTTCCTCGGTTACAGCATTAATTACGCCAAGCTTCATCCACTCTTCAGCAGTCATATCCTTCCGTGGCATCAGCATCACTTCTATTGCTTTAGAATATCCCATTAAATCAATCAGTTTTGGAACCCCGCCCGAACCGGGAAATGCGCCAAAATTCACTTCACTCATACAGAGAATGACATCTCTTCTGGCAATCCGCATATCACAGGCCAACGCCCTTTCAAAAGCGCCGCCGTAAGCGTTGCCGTCCAATGCCGCAATTGTCGGCATCGGCATATCGGTTACCTTTTCATAAACATTTTCGCGCCGCTCCACATTGTATGTACGAATATCAATCGTCTGCATGGCTTTGATATCAGCGCCGGCACCGAAACATTTACCGGTATTGCAAAATACCACTACCCGTATCTCCGGATTATGAATTGCCCAGTCAACAGCCTCTCCATACTGCTTTCGATTCTCCACTGTCGAGATATTTAAGGGCGGGTCATTCAAATGAATAACCCCTATGCTACCCTCTTGATAATACTCAACTAACCGTTTTTTGTGTTCTCCATTCATTTCCATAAACTTCACCTCACTTTCTTCATGTGATAGATAAATTTCCCCAATATTCCTATATGCACCCGAACTTAACTTTATTATGTGCCAATTCTCCTGTATCTGTCAAACAAATGGTTTTTGTTTGCCCACAAGTTTTATTTGTATCCATATTTTTCCTTTATGTGTAAATAAACAGTCTACTTTGTTAAACTGTCAATAAACTTGGTGTTTTGATGTTTATTTTTAGAAATAATGAATTGTTAAAAAGATTTATCTATGGTAGAATAAGCGTGCCGACAAATATTTCTTTAACTGGACTTAGGACAATGTACAAAAAGAAAGCCAGCCAGGATATTTTCAAAGGGGAGGATACAATGAGCTATCATTATAACCCGTCTTTAGACTACTTTATTGTCATCATTGAACACATGAGTCTCACCAAGGCTGCGAATGAACTTCATGTATCACAACAAAATTTAAGTATATACCTGAAGCGCCTGGAGCAGAATTACCGGATCAAGTTATTTGAGAGACGGCCCAATCTCCAACTAACCGAAGCAGGGCAATTATTAAAAAACGCTGCTCTGCAGATTCATTCCATCTACCAGGATGTGGACACTCAGATGGAACACCTGCGCAGCGCCAAGCAGCGGATAAGGCTTGGCTGCAGCCACGGCAAGATCGACGACTTAATGAGTTATCTGCCGATGAGCAGCTATCAAAACAAGTTTCCGAATGTGGAGATCAAGATTATTGAAAGCAGCTCACTGGAACTGGAGAAGCTGTTGATTCTCGGTTCCATTGACCTGTATATCGGCAACGGAAATACTACCCAGCCGAATCTGGATCTCTTCCTTTTAGCCAAATGTCCTTATTACGTCACCATCTCCTCCCATCTTCTGAAAAAATATTGGGGAGAGGATTACCTTCATACAATTGCCGTCTGGGAGGAACAAGGAGTCGATTTAAAGTATTTCGCCGATATTCCGCATATTGCCTGCCCTAAGGGGCATCTTCGTAAAATTATTGATGAGTACCAGCTGGCAGCCGGATTTTCACTGCGGAATATTGCCGAGAACTCCAATCCCAACCTGCGCCTGCAGATGTGCAAGTACAACCTGGGGTTTACCGTATCGGAAAACATCATCCCAAATTACCGGGAGATCGGACTCTATTCCTTTCCAATCACCACCCCGGTAATGGAGCTTCCGCTCTCCTGTGTCCGGCGCAAAAACGAACAGCCCTCAGCACATTTGGCTGCGTTGTGGAAACAGATTCAGCAGATGAATCAACGGGAATGTGTGATTTAATAATACAAAAAAGGTACACCTGCCAAAAAATATTGGTGCACAAGAAAAAAGCGGCTCACAAATGAACCGCTTAAACCTTTATATGCTTATATTCTGGCAAAATTTCTCAAAAAGACCAGCTTCTCAATCGCTTTCTCTGCCTTCCACCAATTCTCACTAATGGCAAATTCCTTGGCATACTTTTCCATCAGATCAAACCACGTCCATGGGATGCTCCAGACGCCGCCTTCCTGTCTGGTATCGACCAGATAATCCAATTCTTTTTCGATAATTTCCTCATTCCCTTTATAGCAAAGACTTTCAGGAGTGTGAATACAAGTCGACGGCCGCATCCCATAGTACATCCACTTCTCCGTATCTCTTTCAATGGACCGGTAAACATTTTCTGACAGAATACCTGCCAGTTTTTCATATGCAAACTGCTCTTCCATACCCCGCTCCTTGATGGTTTCAAGCAAAGTGCAGTATCCTGCCATTCCCATATCACCAAATTCCGCCAGACTCTCCAGCGTCTCGAACAACTTCGCTGCAATCTCCATTGCTTTTTGGTGCAGCACAGATTCCGGGCTCGTATATTTCATAAGCAGGGCGGCTGTCAAAGCGGTAATGCCAAGGCTCTCTGTCTTATTTCGCTCTTCATCATACGTCCACCAGGGTGCTCTGGGATAATCATCATTAGAAGGGATGCTGAACAGCCAAAGCCCATCCTGATAATATTTCCCGCTCTCAAAGAACTTCAGAATTCCCTGCAGGACCGGATGTGCCGGATCGTTCCAGCCAATCCGATCCAGTACCTGCAATGCAATCATGGTCGTATAAGGGCTGGATGCAGGATTCCAGTTATCCGCCTCCAGTGCATGTCCCATGCCGCCATCCTCATTCTGG
>Ga0153999_1000825_pt1 | contig 13007 bp, 5 predicted proteins | sample TSNC083MetaG_FD_104675 | JGI IMG/M metagenome (GOLD analysis project Ga0153999, IMG submission 104675) | Attine ant fungus gardens microbial communities from North Carolina, USA - TSNC083 MetaG | ecosystem: Host-associated > Fungi > Mycelium > Unclassified | place: USA: North Carolina, Lumber... | reverse complement strand
TCTTCCAGCCAAAGTTCGAAATCCTCCATACTCAAACCATTCTTATGGAAATCAAACACAATAAACTCAACATAATCCAATCCATTTTCACAGTAGTGATAATTTTCCATTACATACTCTCGATATCCATGAGATTTATAGGGATACTCTGCCGTAATACAGCTTTTTATTTTCCCGTTTTCATATCTACATTCCGTATAATCGCTTATTTTTTCCAAACTCCCATCACCTATTCGAAAGGTAACACCTAACACGCTATCATCCTGATAGCATATTATCTCCTTATCACTTATTTCTTCCAGTGTTTCAGCAATGATTAGTTGACCGTCTGCATTGAATCCGTAGCGGTATCCATCCACTCCGGGGGGCGGTGGGGTTTTTAATATCCGCCCTCGCTTACACCCGCCAATGATGATATCCAAAATTGGACTCGGGCAATAATATCCTCTGTTCAAACCTTCACTGCCTAAAGCATATTCATAATACACAACATCTTGTCTTAAATTGATATATTGTTTTTGATAATCATGAAAATAGCGATTAATTATTTTCATAATACGTAAGCTCTCCAGGTATGGTTTTTTATATATATCTATAAGGTTTTTATCGGGTAACTTTTTTAATTTCATATGGCACGCCCTTTCTTTTTATATTGTATTGAAAACTTATCTTTCACAACATTCTCCTAAAACTCAGCCTGATTACGCCTGTGTCCCTATTACCATGGCGAAGCGTTATCCAAATTTCTAATGAAAATCTTTAAATATTTCAGCGTACTTACAACCCCTAAGATGGCCGCTTTTATATTATTCTTTTTCCTATTTAACGTTAATCCTTTATTATATGCATTTATTACTAATGGATTTACAAATGAATAATATAAATTTGTATGTAGGCGTCTATGCAGTCCCGTTTGGATCAATATTAAATTTCTCTTGTCAGTTTTATATTTTATGCCACATTTTGTCAAAACTTGCCTGGCTTCCTCTGATTTGGTTCTGTTAGCGCCTTGTGCAACAATATGATGTTTCTCGTGATCTTTACGATACCTAGGCTTTGTCTTGGCTTTTGCAAAACTGGCCCTTAGCTGTTTCGCAATCGCGTCAGCTTTATTCTGAATCCAATCGAAAGGCCCTGCAACACCTCCTAGCGCCCTAGCCAAACTCGCAACACTATATTTTCGTATGTCCCGCCAGCGCGTATAAAACTCTTGTAGTAGTTTAATCGTTAAATATCTGACATAAACAGCAGTAATTATAAACAGCACTCCAAGCATCACATACGTAAAGGTAGCAGCCGCATGCCCATTGTAATCCACCATATTAATCGGATCATTTGCACAATATGCATATAAATGCCAGGTGTTCGGATCATCAATACTCTCTCGTTTTGTATCCTGGCTGATAAAACGGCCATTTTCAGGATCATAGTATCTTGCATTCAGATAATATAAACCCGTATTTTTATCATAAATTCCCCCTGCATAACATACTTCATTATAGAAATCGGGATCTCCCATCATCTCGGTTTCGCCAAAGTCACCATAGCTGTATGAAACTACCGCTATATCTTCCGGAGATAAAATGGCTGAACTGCTGCCTCTGACATCTTTATGATAAAAATAATAGATTCCTGATTTCCCATCATCAGATCTTTCCGTTGCAATAACACTGTTCTCAAACTCCAATAAATTAAAACTCAGCAAATCACCGTTTTTATCGGTTGTGGAATAGACTGTTTCTCCCTGATAATAGTAATCTGTAACCTCCTCATTCTCACTTTTTCGAATCCGCTGCCCATTTCCATTATATTGATTAGTCTGTGTATATTGGATTTCTCCATTTACTGATACGACTTGCTTTTCCAGCTGGCTTTCCGCATCATATTTACTTTTTACGATAAGGTTTGTTTTTCTATCCTCTTCTTTGATCAAATTACCATTAAGGTCATACTCATATGATATATCATTAACTATATTCCCATTTTGACTTTTTTGGGATGATGTCATCTGGTTTAAACTATTATATTTATATGTAGTTGCTTCATCATTTTGCGTCATCTTCAATCTGTTTCCAACCTTATCATAATCGTATGTTCTCTGAATTTTTTCAGAAGTTTTTTCATCTATTATGACTGTTGACTTCAGTCTTCCCAAGTTATCATACTCATATGTCCGTAATTCATCTCTTTTATCCTCCGCCTGTTCAGGATAATCGTAATAAATTTTTTCCGTTACAATTCTTGAAGTTTTATCATAGGTATAATCATACGATTCCCTTACAATATCAGGCTGGTTACTATCAGTATACTCTATTCTAATAGTTCTTAAAAAGTCATCGTAGAAGTATTTTTTGCTGGTATATTCCTTTATGTTCCCTTTTGCAAAGTGCTTGAAGTCTTTCACTTCACGAAGTTCCCCTGTCAGTTCATACTCGTAACTCCGCAGAAGATTCTTCTTATTACCTTCCATAATAGCATAAATTTCTGTTAACCTGCCATGCGTATCATACACACGTTCTAATCCCGCCACCTCACTATGGCTCTGTGGATAACGGACTTCTGTCTGCCTTCCATCTAAATCATAGGAATATTTTATACGATATTTCGAAAGTTCTTTTTCACTAGGCTTTGATGAGCCGCTAAACTCTGCAAATTCTATTAATTGACCCAATTCATCATACCCATAAGCAGTATAACGATATAATTCTTCTTTTGATGCTATGATACGATAATCTTCCATCGTCAATACTTGTCCGGTATGTGAATACGTATATTTAGTCACAAGCTCTTTATTTCCGGCCTGATAAGAAATTACATTTTTCAGATTGTTTTCATCATCATATTCATATATTCTATAGTCGCCGTTAGAATATGTTTCTTGCACCAAATCATCGTTTTCATTATATTGATAAGAAGTTGAAATAGGCGTAATCTTTCCATTTCCAAAATCAACAACTTTCAAGAGCCGTCCATTTGTATCTGAGTATTCTTTGCTTACATTTCCATTTGCATCAATGGTTTTCCGGCTGATGCTCCCATCAGTTTCAATTATCCCATGTTCAAACTTGGTCAGGTTATCCGTTTCATTATCCAAATCAATGCCAATTAACTGTGATTCCTCGTCATACTGTAAAGCAATCGTATTTCCATTCCCATCTGTTGAGGTAAGCCTATTCCCATAATTATCATAGGTATAACGATTGACTATGGAATCTTCTGCTACCTTCCATACTTTCTCTTCGCTATCATAATCCGGCTTTAAAACGACGAATGTCTCCCTGCCTTTATTATCATAGATACTGACCCGGACTGCCTTACTCCCCTTTTCCTGCATAGAGGTCATCTGCACTACTATTGGCTTGCCATTCCTATCATATTCCGTTTTCTTTATTAACCCATTTGCGCACTCTTTTATCTCCCAACCCAGCTGGTTTATATAACAGTGGCTAATAGTTCCTCCCGGGCTTGTACTAATGGTATCATACAATAATTCTCTTTTATTCTCATCACTACTGCTCCATTCAAAGTCATAAGCCGTTTTATAGCTCCTGCTCATATCTCCTTTAGCTACTGTTTTATTTGTTAATCGGTTAACGGCGTCAAAAGTGTAGGTGGTTTCTTCTCCTGCTTCATCCTTTTCTTTTACCAATGCCCCATTTTGATCGAACACCCTCTCTGCAGAAGAGATTTTACCATTATCAGAATAATGTGTACTGATTTCACGCCCAAGATAATCATAAGTATAAGTAACTGTGTTTCCTGAAGCATCATCTGAAAAAATTAATTTACCCATGAGGTCATATCTATTTTTTACTGTGTCAATTTTTCCATTATCATTTCGGACAATTGTCTCTGTTTTTTCTCCGGTTTCTTTATTATAACTGTACTGATAAGACGTTTTGATTGTTTCTGTTTTTTCCGTTCCTTCAGCGTCAGCTATTTTGATAATTTCTACCGTTTCTTTTATTTCACCGGCAAATAAACTGCCAGAGTCAAAATAACTTGTATGAACTTTGCTTCCACTAAGCTTATTAAGCTCTGAAATTTCATTTCCATATTCATCATACTCATAGAAAAAATCAAGGTCTGCCTCTCCATCCATTTCCTCCATGACCCTTGTCGGCTGATGAGCCACTAGCTCGTTTTCTTGTGAAGCATATTCAAAAAATAATCCCGTTCCGTCCGATGTCTTTTCAGAAGTCATATTCTTATCTTCATTATAAGCACTCTCAATAGACTTAATCTCCGTTTTTGTAACTATTTCTCCTTCTACCAATTCCTGATAGTCCATCTCGGTATCAGCCTTTTCCAGCAGATTATCCCGATATCTATAATGAGATTCTATGCCCCTGACATCCTTCTTATAGACGATACTGCCCAGGCGGTTAGCTTTTACCAGCTCCCCTACACCATAGGCTCCGTTTAGCCCTCTCTGAATAGTTGTGGCATAAACAATCTCTCCCTCCTGAATATCTGCATAAGTAAACCGGATAGATTCTTGATTCCCCTCCACAGATGGATAGAATACTTCCTTTACTTTTTTTCCCTGGTAAGTAAGTTTGTAGGGATTCCCTTTCGCATCTTTAATCATGGATAACTGACCACTGCCATTATAGGCATATTGATACGATATGCATTCCCCATTCTCTCTTCCATCACTCCGCTTTGCCTGAATTAAATGATTCTCTTCATCATACGTATAGTCAATGCATGTCCCATCCGGCAGAGTAATCTTCCTTACCAGCAGAAGGTTTTCCAATGCATCTGCCACCGTGACCTCTGAGCCACCTACCTGGGTTTTCCCCAATGCCTCCATCTCTATGGCAGCTTCCGGTATAAGTTCTTCTTCATCGGCAGGACTTTTTTCCTTGTTTTTCTGAGGAAATTCCAATGCCTTATCTCCCAGGCCTTCCAATGCTTTTTCTACAATTTGGTCTGCTTTTTTCTTTGCTCCAGCCTTATAACTGAAGGTTGTCACAAGGTTTTGGTTCGTTGTCGCACTTAATAATCGTCCTGTCTGTCCGTCATAAGCTAACAGCACAAAATTTCCATTTGGCTCTTTCAGGTAAATCAATTGACCTCCGCTGTTAAATCGGTACTCTAGGTTGTCCTTTGTCAGCATGGTATAGCTGCTTTCCACTTCCACAGAGGTCTTATCATTTCCATTCTTTGCCGGAATTTCCACTGTCTCCTTTTTATCTTCTGCTTTTAAGGTAATATATTTTCCCATAGACGATGCATAGGTGCCGTCCTTCAGCCTTTCAAACAGGAAAATTGTACCTGATTCATCCCGAAAAGCCTTACGGTCTATTAATTCAGCTGTTTCATTGATATTTAAGAGTTCCACATCATAGTTATGGTTCCATCCAAGGCCAAGTGAAGACACCATACTTGCCTGGCTATTGTAAGTCCGCTCAATATTTACCGGCAGTTTCTCATTAGCTATAACCGCATCCGTCTGATCATATATAAAGTTCCCCTGGCTCTTCTCAATATATCCCGTCCCATTTGGATTTGTAAATAACTCATAGTCCCCGTATATTTTGTGTCCTAACAATTTGCTATACTCATCACCATCTACAACGGTCGTACTCAGGATGTCAGAAAAACTACTGTATATTTTTTCAGCCTCCCCTGTTTTTGCATTTTTTTCTCTCTTACTGCACGTACACGGTAATAAAACTTCTTGCCATAATTAATATCCAGCTCACAGAAATAATCATTCTTAATCCCGCTTATTGTTGCCTGTGTTAAAACCTCCAGGTCGTCCCTGCTGGTTGCCCGATAGATTTCATAGCTCACGTCACCCGGAAGCATGACCATTTTTTCTTTAGATAAATCGCTGCTATCCCTTTCATTTAGACGGTTCCAGGTTAGATAGGTCTTATAATTCAGCCTGCTGACGGCCGTCATAGATACCGGGAGGTAATTGTCCATCTCACAAAGGTAAAACACTTCCTCCTCCAATGTATCTCCACGCAGCATGAGATTAGAAAGGATCGGACTGTCTTCCCCCTGCTTCCTCTTAAGTTCGGCCTTTACCTTAATGTTTTTAACGGTTAATTGTTCCGGGTGTAACTCCGCAATACGGTAATACTTGTCTGTACTGATCTGTTTCCACTTACTGTCATCTATCTTGATATAATAACGGATATTTGTCTGATCGGCATACTGTGACTCTGCGTGCAGGGTGAATCCTATCAGCGGCTTCTCAAACTGCAGGGATTTCGTGACAGTACCTTCCTGCAAGTCTCCAGACAAAACGATATCATTCCCATCCTGGTTCGTACCCTCTCTCAGGATTTCACCTGCCAGCATATCCTCCGCCAGTTCATTCCTCATAAGTGTCGTGCTGTAAGAAATGCTGCCGTCCGCACCTTCTGCCACAGCGGCGATAGTAAAGCGTTCGTTTTCTTTCATGCTGCTTTTTATCTTATGATAGTCCAAGATGGCATGGTTATCGACGTGGTATTTGTCCGCAGCAACTTTACGGTTACCAATATACCAGGTAATCGTATGATCTTTTAGGGAAGACGGTATGTTAAGTTCAAGATAATTCGTATTCAATGGCAAAGAATACGCTCCATCTGTATGCTTTTTTACATAAGACTTATTTAATTTAATTAAGGGCGGAGCATTCTGTATAGTTACATCTTCAACTCGTTTTGTATAAAGGAAATTTTGCTCCGCCGTATTTCCGGCTTTATCCACAGCAGTAAGGCGGAAAATATACGTTTTCCCTGCCAGGTAGTCCTTACCCCCAATATCAATTACGCCCAACTTGGTATTTTCTACTTTTTTTGTTCCTTCCAGCACTTTTTTATATTTGCTATCTTCCTCTTCTTCCGCTTTTAGTTCCACTTTCCAGGAAGACAGCCAGGAATCAGTTACAGTACCTCTCAAAACCCCTTGTTTCAGGGAATGAATAGCCACTGTTGGCTCGGTCTTATCATAAATGCAGTCTGCCTCCGATTCTTTTCCGGGAAGCCCACTGCTGTCCACTCCCCTTATTTTTACCCGATATGTGTCTTCCTTATCGGGTAGTGTAAATGTATAAGAACCTTTACCAGTTCCTTTTGCTGCATCCGAATTAGGTATCCCATTCCACTCCGGCTGCCCTGCAAGCTGGTATTCTATTCTGGCCAATGAATTCTCACCGATTTCGATTTCCCATGAAATTTCCGCTTTTCCATCATTCCGGTTGCTCCCTGTCGGCTTTGGGGCAAGCATCGGGTTTTTGATCGTAATATCCTGCGTAACGATAGCCGTATGCCCTATATGATCTGTTACCGTGAGTGCCATTTTATAATCACCATTCGCCAGGTTCCTAGTGTTAAAAGCCTTTGTGACCGATGTGGTGGTAAAATTATTATAGATAGTCTCAACGATGCTGCCTGCAGGGTTTTTAACGGCCAGGTTACTGTTTTTTATGCCACTACCCGTCCCGTCTGAGAGACTAGTCGTAACCTGTATGGTGTCTGTAAGGTTATTTACTTCTTTTGACAGGCTGATCTTCCCTGTCGGCTTCTCTTGATCCTTTTTATAGGAGATCTGCTGCGTGGAAGTATTTCCTGCATTATCCTTGAACCTTACATAAATCGTATACGGACCATCCTTTCTCCTCTGATCCGCCGTATCCATCTGGAACTTTCCCGCATAAGGACTTGAGGAGGAGGTCTGGGTAAAGCCTGCCACCGCTTTAAACGTACCCGCCGCCTGCCCTGCCGGCACCATGCAGTACTGAATCTGAGAAGGATTCATGCCTGAATGGGCATCGGATGTATTTGTAAAGTTGATGGTAGGAATTTCAGCCGTCCATATATCCGCTTGCGGCATCAATGATATCGAACCGGTTGGCCCTGTCCGGTCTAGTTTATAGGTGAGCTTCTTTACTGCACTCACATTCCCGGCTTTGTCCACCGCCCGGACACCTACCGTATAGGTTCCTGTCTTTGGAAAAACAGATTCCGGCAACACTTTACTTCCGCTTGTAGCTGTTCCTGCATTCACAAAAGCCCCGCCATTCACTTGATACTGCACTTTGGAAAAATGAGCATCGGAAGCACTCCACTTTAGGGTTGGCGTCCGGCTGGTCGTCCAGGCTGTTGTGGACAGGCTGGCACTGCTTAACACCGGTGCCGTTCCATCTATGTGGATAGTGACCCCTTTTCCAGTGCCTTTGATTCCTCCATTATCCACACCTCGTACATAGAAGCGGTAGCAACCGGCTTTCCAAGATGTGCTCCCCGATACGTTTGCATTTCCGGAAGCTTTGTTCCCAAGACTCTTGGCGGAATCATAATCAATGACATTATCCCCGGCCGTTTTGGCAGCGTCATCATATTTTGCCATGCGGTATTCCACACGGTTTAAGGACTTGGATTTAATCCCGGTCCATGCCACGTTAAATGCAGTTCCCGGTTTCATATGGACCGGAGTTCCCGTTACCGTTTCTGCAGTCGTGGGGCCATCGTAATACACAACAGTCAGAATCGGCCTGTTAGAAGCAGTTACTGCCCTGGAATTATAAAATTGTGTATAAGTGCCGGTGGCGGCCTCATCCTTTAAACCCAGCATAATCCCATCACTGCTGATTCCTCCCGATGCAATTGCCTGCACATGCTTTGTCAGATTTAGTGTATGTATGGTTCCAGCTGTTTTCTTTGTCGTAAAGGAGCTATAACTGCTTCCATTGGCAGGCTTGTTATTCCAGGTGATTTTTGACGCATCCCATTGTGCTGTAACCCGGTTCGCCTGAACTACCTGTCCGCTGCTGCCGCCTCCGGTTTCGCGAAGCGTCAACGTTGCGCTTTCCACATAAGATCCTTTGGCTTTTTCGGCTAAATCCACAAACTTGATATAGTTTCGGTATAATCCCTGGATGTTACTGTGCCCCACCGACAGGACAGAAATTCCAGACGAATAAAAATTGTAGTCTTGATAAGCACTCCCATTGCAAACGTAAGGATCCTGTATCTTGGAAGCACCTGACCAGGTGACGGTCGGATCGATGGTGACCGGATATACGCGCTCCCGATCAAGCAGATAATCCTGATCCACAGTCATCGTGAGGATGAAGGTATCTCCTTCACCTTCTTTTTCTTTTATTTCACAGGTAATTGCATCGGAATAAGCCTCATTGGTGGCATCATTCATATTCGGTGCCATAATACCGCCGACTATTTCTCCGGTTTCTTTATTATAAAAAGTGAAGCCTTCATCCAATACATTTTTTTGTACCTTTAATCCTACTGTCTTAAATTCATGTACAAAATGATTGTCTTCCGGTACGGTATCCAGTATAATGTTTTCTTTTATACCAATATCGGAGGATTCATACTCCAGCCTGATATCTTCATTCTCATAGACCGCAATGACAGGCTTGCTTTTCTCCTGCCCATACAGATCCATGACTTCCTGCTCCTCTAAAACCACTTCTGAGAAAGCAGATGTATCGGCATTGACCTCTTCTTCTTTCGTATCTGGTTCCTGCTCTGTCTTTTCTTCCTCTGTCTGCGTCTCTTCAGCCGGTTCGCCTACCATACCGGGTATCGGATAGAAAGAGATGGAATACTCTTCTTTTTCTAATAAAACAGGGGTTTTCTCCGATATCTCTTCCGGTATATAATTTTTTCTATCCCCCCGTATATTTGTATAAGAATATCCTTCAAGGGAGTTTCCATTTATACTGTCTTGATCTTTAATTACAACCAGAGATGGATCATAATCTACAAGGTTTCCCTCCTCATCTATAAAACGGACATCGCTTCCATAAATGACTTTCATCTTTTTATGAGCCCCAAGGTCATATACAGTAGAATATTCTGTCCGTTCTTCAATAATCTCATCTTCCGGTGTAACATTTTCCGGGAGTATGGATGACTCTGCAGTATTTTCCGTCATATTGGCTGACGATTCTGCCAGAACATCCTCTTGCGCCGCATGTATTGTCAATTCTTCCCACGATATGGAGGTGAACAGCATACATGCAGTTAAAATAATTGCTGTTAATTGTTCCAATTTTTTTTTCTCATACATTTTTCCTCTTTTTGTTTTTTCTAAGCGTTTATCCTACCAAGACTCCTTTTCCCTTTTCCTATATGGTCGTTGTGTTTATACTAAATCTGGCAGAAATGTTCAACCCTCCAATCCGATTACCCTTCCCCCTCCTACCTTTGCAAATAATTGGAGCGCTACTGCCACTTTTTCTTTGTCAGCACTACGACCACGCATAGAACTGCCGACTGTGGACAATTTTTCACGTTCACCCATAGCACGGATTTATTCCATCAATCATATCACTTATATTTTATTAGCTCAACGCCCAAAAGGGTGATTTTTCAGACGTTTCTATTTTAATTTTATAAAAAAACTATAATTACAATTGTACAGGTTTCAGATTGACAGAAATAATAATGTACTTCATAATGGAATCAGATGTAAAGGAGATAGCTCGTAAATGAATTTATATTACATACTTTCAATATTATCCGGCGCATTAGTTTCTCTGATGACAATGCAAAACGGTGTTTTGGCTAACTGGTACGGTGCATATGGTTCCACCGTCATTATTCATATTGTCGGCTTGATATTAATTGCCTGTATAATGGTGTTCAAACGTTATCATTTTATGCCGAAAAGTAAGTGTCCGCCATGGAAGTATCTGGGTGGTGTTGTCGGAGTAGCTACTACAGCTTTCAGTAATCTTGCCTTTGGTAAGATCAGCTTATCTGCCATGCTCGCCTTAGGTTTGCTTGGCCAGCTTATTACTTCACTGGCCACTGACAGGTTTGGTCTTTTTGGTATGCCTAAACATCCTTTCCACAAAAAGAAACTAATTAGTATCGCAATAGTGGCTGGAGGTATCATGTTCATGGTCCCTATCCAGGATTTAACGTTATTACTGCCGATTATCCTCTCGCTGCTGACTGGTTTTACAATTGTAGCCAACAGAACAGTTAATGCTGCCCTTGCCGAAGAAAGCAATGTATTTTACAGTACACTGTATAACTATATTACCGGATTGGCTACAGGCCTTGTAGTTCTCCTGATTTCGAGGCCAGATACCATAGAAGCGGTTCCCGCTAATCAGCCGCTATGGATGTATCTGGGTGGTGCAGTCGGTGTTATTGTTGTGTGTCTCTCTAATCTGATTGTAGTCAAGATGCCCTCGGTTTCTATGACTCTGCTAACATTTATCGGCCAGGTGTTTACAGGTGTTTTATTGGATGTGTTGTTAACCGGTGCTTTTTCTATTGTCAACCTCATCGGAGGTTTCCTTGTGACTGCCGGACTGGCAATAAATCTGTTTTTGGGTTCAAAATCTCCATAAATAACGAAAAGCATCTCTTGGAGGAGGTTAAAGTATATCTTTAAATTGGGGATCTATTATGATAATATACAGTACCCTACTGGGATTGTGTTGAAAGAATTATAGGTACCGTACATTGTCATTGAAGGATTTTGAATAATATGAGAAATCAGGAGAATGCCTTTTGACATTCTCCTGATTTGTATAAAAATTTTTATATTATCCCCGTATTTTCAATCTTTTCAATCATATCTATTCTTTCTTCATGACGCCCACCTTCAAATTCCGCCCCAAGCCATTCATCTACTATCATTTTTGCGACCTCAATGCCAACGACTCTGGCGCCAAAGGCAACAATATTCGTATTATTATGTTCTTTAGACAGTTTTGCAGAATATGGTTCTGAGCAAACACAGGCTCTTATTCCCTTTACCTTATTTGCCGCCAGTGAAATGCCAACACCGGTGCCGCATATTAAGACGCCTGCTTCTACCCTCCTTTCTGTAACCAATTTGGCTACTTTGTAGCCACTTATGGGATAATTAAATCGTTCCGTGCTATTGGTTCCCACATCAACAATCTCATGGCCTTTACTTTCAAGATAAAACTTTATTTCATTTTTCATGTCTAGTGCAACATGATCATTTCCAATTGCTATTACCACGATTTCACTCCTTTTCAATCGATATTTAAGCGTACTAGCGATTCCAGCTTGCCATTCTAAAATATGTATAATGCCTTCCCTTAATTGATATTGATAATTGATGCACATTTTCAGGTGTTGAACAGCCCGCAAAGCCTCCATCTCCTATCGCATGAATATCTGCACCAGTTTCCTTCATCATCAAGGCAATCATGCGAATCGTATCAGAATCTGCCGCTTCCACTGAACTATTTAAAAATGTCATTGCCAGTGTTCCTGATTTATAGGTATGAATAAATTGAACCAACTCTTGAATCATCTGTGTACTGATTCCATGTCTGGAACCCGGTGCGGGTAAATCAATACAATCCGCTCCAGCATCAATTAGTTCTTTAATAATTTCTTTTGCATCCCACTTAGCCAGCGGGTCGCCCAGAACTTTTTCATTAATTCCATCCTCCCATTTGCCAGCAAACAATAAAATTTGGTCACCATATTTTTCTTTTACCCTCCTGGTCGTTTCAATCACGTCCCGGATGGCAGTTCCACAACCCGGATTTCCCCCAAGGATAATAAAATCGGTACCAAGGGCAACTGCCTTTTCCACATGTTCTGATGTGGCCAACATACCATCTAGGTCATATAATTTCTTTTCTTCAGGCATATTCTTTCCAGGACAACCCATATAAATACCGATGGGACGATTGCATCTTTCCTTAAGTTCTTTTATACTCAACCCCAGCATTCCAGGATTATCTGATACATTATTTAAGTTATATGTATTCAACATGACCATATCCGCACCGAAGGCAAACATCAATTCAGTATTCGTCACGCCACGTACTAAGCCTGTATTTGCAAATATCAGATGCTGACCCATAATCGTTCTTCCTTCTGCTTTATAAATTGATTCCTTCAAATCCATAGGGGTCATCTGCTCAAATTCCTGTTTAGAACAATTTATAATTCTTGTTACCACTTTTTCACTCATTCGTTATTACCTCTGCAACCCTTCTTACATTTATTTTGATTTCCCGTCTGACCGCTTCAGCG
>Ga0153999_1000824_pt1 | contig 13009 bp, 14 predicted proteins | sample TSNC083MetaG_FD_104675 | JGI IMG/M metagenome (GOLD analysis project Ga0153999, IMG submission 104675) | Attine ant fungus gardens microbial communities from North Carolina, USA - TSNC083 MetaG | ecosystem: Host-associated > Fungi > Mycelium > Unclassified | place: USA: North Carolina, Lumber... | reverse complement strand
CCGATAGTCCGCCCAAGAGGAAGAAACCCACCACTTTGGCACCTGCAACACCTTCCCCCAGTAAGTCATTTCACAAGTGCCACCATATCTCACTCAGCCTTACGTACAGAAAAGAAACCGCGAATAGGGGCGAAAGATGGCAATCGGACGGGTGCTCAACCCACCTTCCAACAGAAATATCCCCCATCATTGAGCACTGGGGCTGTGCAGTGCACAAAATCTGCGGATCATAAAATTGCAGAAGTAGCCACAGTGCCATCTCAATTCCTCACCAAACTCGCTCGAGTGAAGAGTCGGGCAAGTCAGAGTCCTGTGTCTGATGCAATGGTGAGGACATTGGCATTCTCAGATAAAATCCGGCCAAAAGCTCCTGCGGGAACGTCCAGCCTATCGGATGACATTGGTCTTAAGCGAGATGATCGTCTTGCTCTAGTTGAGGAATTTGAGCGTGGGCCATATAAATTTACACCGCCTCGATTTCCTGCGGCTCGAACCGCATTCGGGAATAAGGCTCTCGTGAGTTTCTCTCGATCATGGTAATAATATATTAATTTGATACTAGAACTCGATCTTTATCTTATCAAGACCTTCAGGATTATATGACAGCCCGCTACTATCTTTCTCCATCACAACTCTACTCTGTTATCCGTCTTCGACCAGACAAGCAGGGATATGATATCCCCTTATTCGGCGATTGGGTGACAATTGCTGTAATTGCTGAGCGCGGACCGGTTAGAATCACTCGTGCGCCTGTCACTTTGGACCCAGAGGAACAAAACAAAAAGCAATTCCGGAGAGTTCAGGATGAGGAGAAAGAAGACAATAAACCTACCGGCAAAAAATATGTCAATTTTAAATTGATTGATTTTGGAGCGCGGTCAAGGCCTTCTGTGACTGGAGGACAATCGGTCATTCGTGGTGACGCGTTTCTTACGCTGCTTCTTTTTGAAGCGGATGGGTATGATCTCGTCCATAGAGATGGTGATCGCAAACCGCGAAAGCTATACAAAGGAGGCAGTCGCGGTGCGTTCGAGTCTATGGGTAGGGTCAAAGAAGGGGATGTCATCGCATTCCTGAACCCGAAGATTCTCAAGCCTTTTCAGGTCAGTTGGTCAATCTCTGTGGGAAGACTTTGTTTTTTGCTGACTGTCTTGACTAGCGGTCTCAAGATGCTCCCCATCCAGTGAACAATGTCCTTGCACTCACACCTGAATCAGCAGATACAATCGCAGTAATCGGTCGTTCCTATGATCTTGGGATGTGTACCGTTGTCAAACGCGACGGAAATGCTTGTGGGAACTGGTGCGACAAACGCGTCAGTGACATCTGCGAGTATCACTTGCAAAATGCTGTCCAGCATCAACGAGCTGGACGTGCTGAATTCACAGCTGGGTACGTCATTTCATACAATTTCGTATATGTATGTCTTTCTCAGTAGGTGCTTGTGTTGTTCATAGCACATCGGGGACGTCAAATCATAAACGTAAAAATCGATATGATCCGCTGCACCAATGGGGCTTGAAGTCTGAGGAACCAGCTCGAGGATCAACTTATATGGTATCAGGGCATATTGTAAGTGGGTCCGACGCCGATCCGCGGAACATGTTTATTGGAGAGACGATTGGACGGGAGGGGCAAGCAAAGGCGCAGAGGAAGAGTGTGGGTGATGTTGACCGTGCATTAATATCGTTACTGGAGCGGGATCAAGAAGGAATGAAAGCGGTGATGCTTGCAAGGGGAGCAAATGATGCAAAAGCGAAAGCACTTGACAAGGTTGGCCCGCAAGGAGCTGTGTCTCGCGATGCTAAGAGGCTTTTGGGGTCTGGGAAGAACATCCGTACAGCTCAGGTCGTCAAACAGCTCGGATTCGATTCAACGCAAAAATTGGATCAGCAGAAGAAATCAGAGAACAGCGCTCTTCTCAAGGTGGATAGTTGACTCGTCCATTGAACGTTTCACTGTTACTAAATTTCAATGCTAGCTTCAGTCACTAGAAAGTGTCTGTAAAGCTCGGAAAGACATACGGCTGAGACGTCGACCTGGCCCTAGGGTGAGGTCAGGAGTTGTAGTACCCACGCGAACTGAAGAGACAGCTTCCTCTTCGCTCCGACTTTCGCCTCTCAGCACGGGGAAATCTAATTCGAATTCTGACGATGGTATGATAGACCTTGATGATATATGATACCTCTATTTCTAATATTGTCCGACTTACTCAACTGTATAAACATATATTTTCATGTCAACTGAGCAGTAGACTAGATCGATAACAAAAACTTAAAGTTGCATTGCGTCTCCGTTTTGCTTTGTTTCTGCATCTTTTCGGTCATCAATACTGTCTGCGGAAGGTACCGGAGCTGATGTAGCAGCTCCAGTTGCGGCCAACACTCGTACTGGTGCTGTGACATCCCTTTGTCTCGCATCAGAAACCAGTTGCTGAACAGTTTATCGCAACTCACCATTTGATCTGAAAACGAGTCACTCGAGGTTTAGTGCTGATATCGCGCACCAGGCGATCAAACATGATCTTGGGTGGTGGCGTCTCCTTCATTTCTTCGCTATCATACTCGGTGTTCTGGTAATAGCCCACCCGAACGAACTCTTGGTCCTTGTAAGATCCTGTCAGGATCAGGGCAGCGACGCCAAGAACGTCTTCTGGCGGAATCTTCGATGGATCAGGCGCCGAGCCTTCAAACTCAAATGAGTTGACGCCGACAGGTACAGGTCCAACTAAACAGTCGTCGAGTTCTTGATCAAGTTCCTCATTTCCAGGGGACGAGACGTAAATGAGTCTCCATTCAAGGTCTACATAGTGAGACCGATCAGCGTTTCTGGTTATTTTAATTATGAGAAACTGCACTCACCATCTTTAATTGAGGCTATGCACTCAAATGTGACACGAAAGCGGTAGACGTCTGAAAACCGAGCTGGATTGTTGATGAACTCTACGTTCTATTAAATTTATACCCTCAGATCTAGCGGCTGACATAACAAAAAAAGATTTAGCATACACACCCTGATCGTTACAATGGACATACTGAGTGTTCGGGCCTACCGTTAATTGGAAGCGAGCAAGGTACAGCCTGGGGGAACATTGAGTGTCACACCTTTGACGCGTATATCACGTGTAATAAAATTCGTATACGTAAGTAGAAGCACTTTTATGTCCCAAAACCGAGAGGAATTGACCCCGCGAAAAACTACTCGTCAAACTTATTTCCAATTCCAAAATAATACGAAGGCCTTTCTTGCCCCCAAATATGACATCGAGAGTTGATTATTGGCTTTCTTGGAGGGAATGAGCTCACGTGAGATACAAAACAATTATTTATTGTTATACCTTGTTGAATCAGGTTCATTGCCCCCCGATACCACCTCTGACGACCACAACCTCGACGCCCTTCTGGATTTTCTCTTCGTTTTCTCGACATTGTGTGCTCTTCTACTGTCTCTAAACATCTCGTCACTGCCCACCTTAGGTACAATTTACCTTTCTCTTCATGTGATTTGTGATGTCCTTCTGATCCTTCTTCTTGTGTCGACAGCGAGACTTACAACACAATGTCTTCCGACTCAGCAATTAATGTCATTAACTCGCCTCTGGCTGAGGCACTCAGACAAGCTATAAGACTAGACGAAGACCAAGTTTTGTCCTCTCTAGCTATACCACCCACCGATATACCAATCTTGCCTTTCGAGACACCACAAGACGACTCCGTCGTCTCATCCCCACACCTCTTCTTCCCTCTACCAATATCTGTCGCTGGAAAATCTGGTATTACACTCTTCCAGGTCCTCACCGAAGCTGGAAATACCATGTCAACACCACCTGACATAGCTACTGCGGAAATGGTAGTTGCCGGTACGTTGTGATGTATTTTCATACAGTCATGTGTTGAATAAACATCTTGATAACGCAGCCGATGGTAGCTACGTTGACATGGCTTCCGGATCAGCTGCTCGGAGATTCAAGATCATATTGGACCAATATTATGGTGTCAACATCCAAGTACGCTCCCCTTACGCAATTACAGGTTTCGTGAACCAACACGGGCAACAGCGGTATAGAGTAGGGTATGTCGAATGAGGTCTCACTTTCTGTTTCTAATTTATTCCATCTGAATAGCCTTAGAGACCAGTCAGCCCCCGCTGCATCAAGTGCCAGTTTTTATCAGACTACATCCCCTCGTAATACGTTATCCAAGGCGTCAGCAGACTCGCACGCACCGAATCGGAAACGTCGGTCCCGGATAAGCATACCCACTCCGACTATGTTTAAAAATGGTAGTGTCCTAAACCGACCGCATACCATGACCGGTACAAAAAAAGCGAGAACCCGATCCATCCTCGATTTGACTGAGTATGGAGATGACGCTGACTGGCCTCAGCCCAAAAGTAACATCTCTGGTCGAACTCATTCTCAGAGTCTAACGTCTTTCGATGCACCTCGATACCTCCGGAGTAGTCAATCATACCCTCAACCAAGGCGCGGTGATATATTTTGTCAGGTTATGGAATGGTGTGATCCTCTTCCCTCTACTGGCAATCCCTCACAGAGTTTCAATGGACCACACGTGGCATTCGAGATCCGGCCGACGATTCAACAGCCTTTTGGGCCTGGTGTTGCTTTTGACACCTCATCAATGAAGCAGCCTTTTTTACATCCTACTCGCCAACTACACGAGCAACATTCGTTCGAGTCTACTCAGACAGCGCGCCCAACCATTTCTGACAATCAGGAAGATCGAAGTGGCCCACCATCAGCTTTGAGAGCCCGCCCTTCTTTGTTAAAAATCCAGCTTATCCCAGCCGAGCAGCAGGATGAGATGTACCTCCTTTCACCCGGAACCGCTAATCTGACGCAATTCTCGACCAGAGTATTTGATGTGCTGCAAACCTTTCGGGGTTTGCCTCTTCTTGATCGTTTTTCGCCTGAAGTTGTCGACACTACCGTCATCAAGCTTTCATTGTCGGCTGATGACACAGCTGCTCCTAGGGACGACCCACGGTTTGTCATTTGGGGAGAGCGTATCATGGACTGGGATCATGATGATCATTCTGTCTCATGCGATAGCTATATTGGTAACTCTATTGATGGAAGTGGTAGCTTTTCAAGACGACGAAATAAAGCAAAAGGTCGCCCATCAGATGCCAGTCACTCCTCTAGTTGTAATGGTCCCCCTCCGAAAATCTTACTTGCCGCTACCACCGAGCGTTGGATTGCCCAACTCACCAGTGACCTCAATTATGATGAACTCCTTAATTTCTTCATAACATATCGTACCTACGTTACTGCGATCGACTTATGTCAATTGCTCATTTGCCGCTTTCATTGGGCGCTACAAAAGCCTGTTTCAGCAAATGATGACAAAGTTCGACGAATTGTGCGCGTTCGGACCTTCGTTGCCATTCGATATTGGCTCCTCAACTTTTTCACTTCTGACTTCTTGCCTGATCGTGAATTGCGCATTCTTTTGACCAAGTGGTTGAATTCCCTTCTCAGGGAACCCGTGCTCAAGAAAAACTCCGATGGGTTGGTAAGACATTCGGATTTACTGCATATTGCATTGCGTTGAAGTTTTTATGCAACAGGGAATCGTGAAACGGCTAATCAAGGTTGCGAAGGAGTGCAAGCATAACCATACGCAGGCAAAATCATCCAGGAGCAAACGCGAGGAGCCCTCTCAACCACAAGATCATGTTCTTGGAAAACATTTTGCACAAGTCGTGAAGAAAGCTCAGGAAGATGGGGAAACCTCCGATCTGGATTTGGATTTTCTCCCCGAGGAGGCTCATGTTCCTGAAATTACAGGAAATGATATTGCAAATGCTAACATCGTAGTTGCAACGAATATCACGAGTGGACTGTCTCTCACTCATACAACTCCTCTCCCGATTTCCTCTTTAAGTATCCTTCATCGTACTGATCATGCCCCAGGCCCACTGCCCAATTCTGATAATGTGGCTCAATTCCTCCCCATTCATCAAAGTAATCTGTCTCATGCATTTGTTAAAGTCATCAGTCGTGTTGGTCGGTTGGCTCGGGTGTTTAATTCTCGGTCCATGATGCGCAGTCCTATCAGTGCTTGTGCTGACATTTCTGCCTTTGACCTCGATCTCAACATCAGCAAAGATTTGCTAACCATAAATGGAGGTGTTGAAACCTACTTAAGGGCTGCTGAAGCCAGGCGGTACGCATCAGGGGTCACGCCACAACCTCCAGCACTATTCAAGACTCCCCAATCTGAAAAACAGACAATTTTCCGTGCTTCACAGACCTCTACCGGCGAACCCGGTGACGCTACCACTGATCTTCTCTCCCACTTTGTCCCCTCTTCCCTACATCACTCACCACCTGATTACACTGAAGCCGTTCGCGCAGACCAACGCAATGGCAGATCATCTCCCCAGTCAGATAATGTTCAAGAAGACGCCCAATCCCCTGAGCGTCCCACCTCTATCCAAACTACATCAACTATGTCATTTGGTATTCCTCTTTCGGAGCTTGGACAAACGCCGACGTTCCCGCCCACAAGCGATTCACGTTGGCAATTCGACATCGCTTCACTTGATGACTTGGATCTGTCAGATTCTTCCTCCCCCTGTCCATCTGCTCCTCTGGCTCTCAAGAAACCTTTTCGTAAATTACCTCTTCGTCGTGACTTCGAATTTGCACCTAGGCCGGAAACCGTTTCCTCCTTAGGTATCATCTCTCAAGCATCTGTCATTTCTGGTCCCTCCTCTTCAAGTACGTCATCCGTTCGTGGTTTGGGAACTATTCAGCAATGGCAAATGAATGCCTTGATTGACTCATTGAGCGACGATGAAGAGGATGGTGATGTTGAGGCTGCTCTACGCCGATTGGAAGGTCATATCAACACTGAACGGCAACAAGAAAAAACATCAAAGGTCAATGGCTGGGTGCGCCATATTCGGGATCGTCTCGTCAACGGAGACTATGAAGATGAACAGCCACGTTTTCCTGCAGATAGTGACGAGGAAGGGGATGATTCTATCGGCGACAAATCACCTGATCAGGGCACCGTGACGCCTCCAACTTCGACATCTGAATTTAGTGAATCTGGCTTGAACGAGAATTTGAATGTTATTGATTTAGCGACGATATCATTATCCACCAATCTTCCTTCGAAGATTCCTCCTCCACCTGGCCTTGACCCTCCTTCCCTGCCCGCAGTTGGGTCAAGACCTTTGCCTGAAGAAGCGGTACCTGCAGAGATTCTAGAGAGCCGCCTGCCATTACCTTCCCAGGGGTCGGATCCTGAAACACCCCTATCAAGATTTGGCGATGCTATTGCACCCCATGTGCACCAGTCTTTCATCCTTGGTGTTCGCGCTGAGGACTTAGCGAAACATTTCTCAATGATCGACAGAGAACTTTTCATAGGTGTCAAATTCGAGGAACTTGTTTTAGGTGATTGGGCTGAAACTAAAGAGATTGATGTTCTTGACTGGGCGGAGTATCTGAAGGACCGTGCTAGGTTTAAGGCTGAGCATAGATTCCGAGAGAAGACCAGCGCCCTCGCCGCTCTTCGAGCCAGGTTTAATTTAATTGCAAATTTCGTCATCTCAGAGATTGTCTTGACACACCCCAACGAACGGCCTACGGTTGTCGGAAAATTTGTTCGTGTTGCATGGGTGAGTAAAAGAGCCCTTGTTACGAAGTGCAAGTGTTAATTCCACTTTCGCAGAAATGTTACAGTCAAAACAACTTCCATACCCTTACCTCCATTGTTGCAGCCTTACAGAGTGATTGGGTTAATAGAGCCATGCGGAAACCGGCTTGGCATCGCATCGGTATTTTTGAAACTCGGGTGTTGAAGGACTTGAAGCAATTTACATCGAGTGTTGATGACTTCAAGTTCATACGTCAGGCAATTGATGCTATTGCTGAAATCAAAACTCCGGAGACAAGCTCGGCCTCAGTCGTAAACGTTGGTGCGGAAAGCAAAGGTAAACAAGCTGAGCGACCGCCTGTTTCGACCGCTTGTATACCTTTCATTGGTACGTTGGTAGTGGTTCTCAGTTTGTTATCGGCTAACCACTATCCAGGCGTGTATCTGTCTCAATTATATCGATTAGAGAAACTCCCTGATCTCGTTGACCCCACTGCTCCTCATCAATCGGTGGGTGTAAATCACATCTCCAACAACTTCGACACCTTGTATCAGCCGGATGTCTTTTCGTCACTGGCACCACTCCCCGACTCCATGAACCTTGAACCCTTAATCAATGTTCACAAACAGCGCAGAATTGCAGAAGTCATCAAATCCTTGATATCTGGCCAGCACCTTGCCAGTCGCGTAAAGTTCGGGATAGACAGAAACATCTTCAATCGTTGTTTCCGTCTCCGCGCCCTTGATGACTCCACGCTACAAAGAGTTCTGGATACATATTCACAGTAAATTCTGCTGGAAGGGCTGGCCTGAGAATAAGCCGCATTATGTTTTGTGTCTTGCGATAGATTTTTTTCCCTTATTTTCCCGATAGGATCGTATTTTCCCTCGGTTTGAGGTCATGTTCCTCTAGATTTTTGTTGTTTGATGCATCCTTGTAGTAAAGTCACCATCAGCTTGTTTCGCTTCCATCGCTTGTTAACCTTGAAGTTAATGTAATACCCCCTGATTCGAGTCAATCGACATATATCTACAACCGATCTGCTTCTCTAGCTACGGTAGGAACTAATGGTCCCTTTCTATTTATATTCCCTTTTCTTGGTTTGGCTGGTGAGATCATCTAGCGATCATCTTATCTCAATTTCGACTAAGTACCAAAGCCGCTCACCATTTCAAGGCCAAAATTATCTTCAAGTCTGTACTTTCCCTATTAATCGATATTATCCATTTCAATTGTCTTCCTCTATTATTTCGGAAGACCACGTATAAAAGCGGTCAGAAATTGGAAATGAAGACCACATTTCCTAGGTTGATATAAAAGTCAATCGACGACATGGGATTGCGGCAGGTATTTATAGTAATTGGCGTACTTTGATCAACATGGTATACTGTGCTACATTCTGGGATTCCACCACTGATAGATGTACTAGTAGTAATAACTAAGGAGAGGGTAGTGATTGTGTTCTATCTGAAGATCATAAACTAGTAGGTTCGACCGAGTCTGGAGGGAACCGCAGCCTGGCAAGAAGCACGGCCTTGGGTCGCTCTCCATTGATGGACACCTTGTATGCACACTGATAGGGTGTTGGCGAAGGCTCATGATAAGACGGTCCTCCGTGTTCGTTCATCGCATCAGTGTCTGTGCAAAAAATCCCCCATGGCTTCCCTTGTCTAGGGTTGAACGCATGGAAATGAACCTGACAGCTCCATTCGGTCATTTGGATTCTAGCGAGCCAAGGGATCACTCACATTTCCATCAGGATGATTATGGCTGACAAAAAGGGCATAACTTGGCGCCTGTAAAACACCTATGACTTGAAGCCAGTCAGTCAACCATTCAAACTGTAAAATTGATTAATTAATTAATCAGAGAAGTCACATACTAAGCATCAAGTCTTCTCTATGCACCCTGTGTTCCATGCCAAACGTCTCGATGATCCTGTCTGCATTGGCCTTGAACCAGGCCTTTGCCGCCTCCAATTGCCGCATGTACCGATATTCTGTCGACTCGGTATACATATACGCTACCTTGTGACCAGCTCTCAAAGGAAACGAGGCTCTTCGACTGGTGCTTTTCTGATATTTCAGTATGTAACCGAACGTGGATATACCAGGTGTTCTCACTTGGAAGAAAGATCATCTCGTTTCCCAGAACTCAAAAAGCCAACCACAGCATCAAGACCCCGCAGCGCAGCGTTGCGTGTCGCATGTCGATGATTACCAATTGGTGTCTTGCCATAGCCTGCAATTGATGGCATGCTTTGAACTCGCGAATCATCTGCTTCCGTAGGATTGATCGCATTGAACAGGGTAATGAACGTTCCGCTCGGTCTGACTACATATCCAACAGCACCAACAGCCACTGGTACTGGATCCCAAAGTGCTAGTGACACTGATATGTGTTTATGAGCACGACAATAACTATCATGAGCAGAAAACGCCTACAGGAATGGTGGTACCGATGGGTCAGAGACATGCGATATCGACGTTCATTTCTCGCCTCCCATAATTTTGGATCCATTTCCATATCGATCTTCACGAACTCCTCTGAGACTGCAGAATTTTCGCTCAAAATGGTTGAGTATGAGTCATTGTGTGGCGATGCACTGTACAAGTCACCCTCAGAAGAAGACTCGATGATTGTCTCTTCTTGTGAATGAGAATCTTCAGACACGGGGCGGGAAACCTGATCTGACGCTCTGAAAGTAGGCCTTGTCGTGAGAGGGATCCGTGCCTCGGCTGAATTGAGTGTTGAAACTGAGCACGTTATGTGAGCGTGCATTCTTATCTAGCTTGTAAAGGCAGAAAGATCGTCTTGTAATACTTACGACAAGGACTGAGAGAAACTGGGGATTGTGGTTCTTGCAGTTCATTCGACTCGGGCATTTCTGGAATGGACTTGGGAGGTGGTGTATCCTGTATGCTTCCAATACTGTGTCGATTCCGCCGCAGAGACCGCACAACTTCCGAAAAGGAGGGACGCAACTCTGGATCACGGTCCCAGCATTGCTGCAGAAGTTCATGAATGGTGCTCGCCTGGTATTGGCTTGGTATTGCAGGGCGTTCATTTTCTTCTGCCCAGTAGTTGAGACCCTTGATATCACAATAAATGGACAGTACTAACTGAGCACGATAAACTGGACAGCACTGTCATCGACGAGGCTCCAAGGCATTTGACCCATATTGAGAACCTCTACACAAGTGATGGCAAACGCATAGACGTCAACAGCGGGCGTCAGTTCACTGAGTCCCTGCATCACTTCGGGTGCTTGCCAGCGAAGTGTGCCACCTATAGGATAAACAGATGAGTCTATGAAAATGATCAAAAAGGCTTACGACATCCGGAAATACTACTCATGCGGTAGGCTTCAGCTCGAATTTCGCTTTGACCAAAGTCCGATATTAGACAAGTATATGTCTCATCGACAAGTACATTAGCACACTACCGGGACGTGATCAGCGTCATCTTCGAGGCCTATGATGATTAATTACCTTGAGGTCACCATGAAGAACGCCGTGCTCGTGGAGATAATCCATTCCCATGGCAATTTCCATCATGAAGCGGTAGAGGTCGCTTTCTCTTGAGGGTCTAAAACTGTCCCTACGTATGTGCTCGAAGGTCCGGGCAGAGGAAGACGATAAAGATGGGCTGAGCCCCAGTCCTCGGGGTTCCTTCAACGTGTTTACACGCCTGAGGTGGTTACTGAGGTCGCCATATTCCGCGAAAGGACTGACAAAAAACCAAGGCGGATTTCCGCTAGCACTACTAGCTCCAAGCAACTCAACAATATTTGGATGGGACAGGTTCTTCCATATCTCAACCTCCCGAACGAACAGCCGACTTGATGCAAAATCGCGCAGGACCTTGATGGCCACCGTTTGACCACGCCAAGTTCCTTCATAAACATCCGAGAAAAATCCAACACCAATACGGTTGGTACAATCAATTTCAAACCTACCGCTGAGGTTAATCCCGCCATGACGTGGAAGCATTTCTGGAAGATACAAACCTCGTTATCGTCCAACTTGGCAGAGTAGTAGTCGACTTGCTCATCCTCCGCAGGGAATCAATACCAGTTTCGATGAATTCGCGTTCCAGTGTATCTTTCGGATTGTATGCATCTAAATCTGTAGTTGACATCGACCCCGGTTTAGTCTTCTCCAAATGTCTCTGCATCGACTTAATGGCTTCTAGAATGTCCTCCCTGGGTATCTGTAGGAAATCCAACATAGTTGAGTCGTTTCCAGATTGCAGAGCATTGTCCATCTGTTGTCGCAAATCATTTTGATCTAATTCGCGATCCTTATCATCTTGCACACTTGTAATCTCCTCCAGCGGTTGAAGTAGCCTCCTGGACATAGGGCGTAGTAATGATGGATTTTTTGGAGAATGTGTCAAACTCGGATTCTGGGCTGACTGAGAACAGCAGTGATTCTGGAGAATTCGCTGAATGGCTGTTTCAATGCGATCGTCCATTCCAGCTGCAAACTCTTTAATGACTTTGACTGTTCTTATCTGGAATGAAGGCTAGAAGACTGGTAAAAATTTGAGAAGAATAGGTAGAAGCAGCCATACTCCAAGAATCTGAAGCTCTTGATCAAGTTGTCGGTTCAGAGCTTCGACACGTTGAAGTGTTTCTTCCCTCTTCAGGTATCGCTTGAGGAAAGGAATATTGCTCTCTTTCTTCAGAAGCACCTGGATTCGAGTGAATAATCTACCGAAAAGACTGATTTAGGACTACGAAAGTTGGAAAAATGCTGTGACAAACTCTTCTATCCTTCGTAAAGAAGGAGAAAGCTCTTGTAGGACAGCTTCTCCGGAACTCTGCAACTCTTGGTCCAAAGTAATGATAATACAGGCACAGCGTTCCGTAAGTCGAAGGAAAACCAGCCTGTTTGTCTATATGCGGTATCAGAGGTGTTCATGAACTTAGATTGAGCCACCTACATCAACCTCCTGGACAGCATCCCAAATATGTAGCAGTAACTTGGCTGCTACCGTCAAACCAGGGACGGGAACGAAATCCAAGAGAGGCATGCTTGCAAGAAGCGTTCTGTGCGCCAAAATAGCTGCTGGACCAAGGACGCTGCAGATAGCTTGGCTGACAGTCTATCAATAGGAGTCAAGTTGCACCTCACGAAGTCGTTATAGTAAGTTGAACAAGTGTCACCTTGCGTGTCTGTTCCCAGTTCTCCTTCTGTTCCTCTGGTATACCAGCTTCCTCTGCATTGTTCCATGGGCGTGCGGTAGCCTCCCTGCGGTTTAGGGACCACCAGAACCCAGGATTCCCAGAAGGTGATGCTGCAAGATCATCCACTTTGCCAAGCTCATTGACTTGAGAAACGGAAAGAGATCTGTCGTGCAGAGACGGCCCATG
>Ga0153999_1000823_pt1 | contig 13013 bp, 15 predicted proteins | sample TSNC083MetaG_FD_104675 | JGI IMG/M metagenome (GOLD analysis project Ga0153999, IMG submission 104675) | Attine ant fungus gardens microbial communities from North Carolina, USA - TSNC083 MetaG | ecosystem: Host-associated > Fungi > Mycelium > Unclassified | place: USA: North Carolina, Lumber... | reverse complement strand
GGCAGGGATGCCATCGAAGGTGCCGTCAAGCGTATGGCTGACAGTTTTGAGTCAAGTCAAGGGAGGTGGATTGCGAATCTAGGTCATGGCATTACACCAGGCGTTGATCCAGAGGACCTTCGCTGGTTCTTGGAATGCATTCACAAGTATTCAGCTCAGTCATAATCCAATAAGGCCAAGGATTCGAATTTCGGCAACCAGTGGACTCCACGTATGAGTATCCCATCTGGAATCGCCCAAGTACACAATTCCACTTCATTTCTGTATTATAGATAGACGTCAGATATATGGGAAATGATGCTCAGATGATTGGATGGCAAGTAGGGGAGGGGAATTGTGCGCAAAAAAAAACATAAGAGGGAACTCGGTAATGACAATGGCTCAAACGACGACATCGGCATTACTGAAACTACTGCGTCGACGTCTAACGCATCTCAGGTTTGGTCGGTCGGATTTGGATGTCTTACCGACCACAGCTGTGTTGTTCACCCAACCGTCAGCGCCAGATTTCTCTTGGGCCCTCGGAGGGGTATTCCCCGTTACTTCGCTCAATGATGAAGTATGGTGAGGACGTTTTGAGGACATAAGTGTCGGGAGTCGAGAAGGTGTGGTGGTTGACGTGAGGGCACGTGTGGTGGTTTGTCTCGACGTAACACTTGCTACAGCACGTGCAGCGGCAGTTGTCCTCGTGGTGGCAAGTCGAGGGATTTTATGAGGCCCCTGTTTCGTGCTGATCACCTTCACGGGTGACTCAGGTATAGATGTTGCATTTGATGTTGCAGCTGCGGTTCCTGCCCGCCGGATATTGACAGCACCAGCTGTAGATCGCGTCACACGAATTGGCCGCTGTTCTGTTGCCGCAGCATCTTTAATACTAGGTACCTTCGACAGAGTCTTTGATCTATTGCGGGTGGTTGGCGGAGGCGGAATCACTGGAAGGACATCATTATCTTCTTCTTCGGTCTCCTCAGCCATTCGTTTGGTCTTGGGAGTTTTACGTGGTTGACCAGGAGGCACGATCGCTTTTGCCCGAGCTGTTGCTGAGGCTATATGACGACTCGGGGTGACTGGAGGTAGGGAAACGGTATTTATTGGTGGTGTAATCGATCTAATATCCATTTCATCGTCTGTTTCTGCCGGTGGTGTTGCCGGTGTGACGATGCTGGACTTGGTGGCTGAGGCTGCTTGTCGTTTAGCTTCATCCATGGCAGACCATTTGACCCATTCTAGTTGTTTAAGGTACATATACTGTTGCTGTGGTCCAACAACACTGCCCGGCCGAATGATACGCATGAATGCAATGGCTTCGTTAGCCGTAAACCCATACTTCCATATGAGATATGCACCAATCAGTGTCCCCGTTCTGCCAAGACCAGCTTTGCACTATCGCATAATTTAGCTTTTCTCCTATACGCGACCAGATTGACATACGTGAACAGCAATAACACCTCCTGATTCTACAATTTTGTCCGCAACATCTATGAACGTCCGAACAATTTCATCAGTTGGATTTGTCCCATCGTCGAAATAGAGTTCCATGTGGTCGATTCCGCGATCCAAGAAGGTATTTCTGTCGTAAAGTTCAGTATTGAGACGTACAACAAGTTTGATGTTCCGTTTCTCAAAATAATCCAAGCAGTTGAGAAAAGGAGTGGGCAATTTGCGTTGGAAGGCAAGGTCTCGGGAAGCGGTGATAAGTGATGAGTCTGCTTTGTCTTCCTTTTGGCGCTTAATCCAATTGGTGTCAACGGGAGAGGCGAAAGCAATGAAGTTGGGTGTTATCCAATTCCAATCTCCATTCTCGACCTTCTCATAATATTCATAGTCTTCAATACTAAATTCATTCATGTCGCATAGTCCGTGTTGCATTGCTTTCCAGACACCCCACAGACAATCTTGAATGTTGAGGTTGAAATCCGAGGGTCCCCGTCCCGCATCCCTGAATGGCATAAGCTCTAACTCAGCAACAGGGTGAAATGCCTCCCATGGTGCTCGCCGCTGAACGATCATCTACAGAATAATACTCGAGTCTTGAAATTTTAACCGAAAATAGGGGTTTACCTACAACGTATAGCGCCACGAGTAGAGCGGCGTTGGCTTTCTTGCGCGGATCATCTGATGAATAAAGAATTAGCCGATGCTGAGCCAATTCTTTATCCTGAGGGTGATACACGTGAGGAACATGAGGTAGCGACGCTGCGACAATGCACCTACCTCCAGAAGCTCGTGGATGTAGATGCATGCCTTGTAGACCATAGCAATATTGAGTGGCCCCCAATCTTGAAAGAAGGAGAGATAAAGGAGTTGGTCATCGATCGTGAAGTAGTAATATAAGGCATTGTCGTCTGGAGAAACAGAGGGGCCACCTCTAGGGCATGAGCGGACTTGTGGCTGATTACCTGGCTCCGCGGCGAGCTTGTTGAGGATATCAGGCTTCGGAAGTGGATGAGAGAAGGAAGTAAAATAGAGTCTGGAACAGGATAAGTGGATGCTGTCGTAGCGGTAATAAGTGCACCTGTACCTAGAGCCAAAACAACATAGTGGCTCGCATTTGAGCGGCATCGAAAAGGACGGGGACGAAGACGTAGGGGGATGAAGTTGGTGGCAAGAGACAAAAGACGTGTCTACCGGGCGTACAGCAGTCGAGTTGCAATGAGAAACGCGTGCCCACGTGAGTCCTTTGTTTATTTCCCGATCACTCTTGTTCCGAACCCGATCTATTCTGGAAGTAGATAAACTAATATCAAACGTCTACCAGTACTCCTCTACCATGCAGTACACATCATTGGGCCCACACGGCCAATCGTGCGGGAGCTTGCCTCCAACCCTTGAGGCTGCATTGGTGGTAAGACTCGAGCTTGTCGAACTCTCACCTCGGAAACCTCGCCATGCAACCAAAGCCGCTGCTCTTGCGATCAACAGAGCTTTATTCGGACTCGGAACTCGAGCTCACCAATCCAGAACAGAGCTACTCCACCAATCAGAATCGCTTCTTGTTCCGTTTGGGAAAGAAATTCTGCCTCTCTCCTCTTGTGCAACGTCACCCTATAGTCATTTGAGCATCCTCTTTTATCTCTTGAAGAATTGCACTCACAGGACAATCAAAGAGGCGATAGCCAAGATAGCAACCGATGTTTGTGTCAAATGCAACGCTATCGGTTTTTCGGGATAGCACAAGTACCGATTTCTAATCAGTTGTCTTACTCCGTAGTTTACCTGCCCACGACGACTCACATACGGAAGACATTAGTTTGGTAGCATAATGACCTGCGAACAGCGTCATGGCAACTAGACAAATTATTAAGTTATTCAACGCCTTCCCGACTACTCACCAATTGCGCCTGCACGCATGGGGTTATCACGAAAGAGAGGCATACGGAATAATATACGGATTGAGTATTGGTGATAGGTGAAAGCAACTAGACACAGGTTTATTGAGTACACAACACGTACATACACGAGGCCTGGCACGTTGTCTATCTAAATGCGGTATACTACGCGAAAGCACACATAAGTTCGTCACCGCTTTGTTTGTTCAAACATTCGAAGCAATAGGAATTTGAGTTATAGTCGGCAATTGCCCATTAACACCTGGTTGCACGACAAGAGCAGAACCAGGTTGAATTTGAGGATGTACCCCACCGGGGTACTGACCCATGACCGGATAAACCGGGTTTACTCCGGTGGCAGTTGTGTTATAGTAACCAGGTGCCTCACCAAACCAGGGCAATTCTAAATATCAAGTCAGATTAAATCTGAATAAGAACAAAGCGGAAGCGGCACCTCGAATGGGCTCTCTCCAGATATTGTATCGTCCAAAGGCTTGAGCACGGGAAACAAGAACGATAAGAATAATCAGTGCAAAAACATAGAGAACAAAATCCATCCAGGAGAAAGCTTGAATGACTTTCATTTCCCGACACCATTGTCTCTCTAACACTGCTACTGTGGTCAGCATACTGAGTTTAAAATTTTGGGTCGAATGCACTTTGACCAGTGTGGGTTTGAATCGTTTCACTACCCAAGCTATCGCACTGTAGATTGCCAATCACATCGCTATAAATTACAGTTTAGTAATTTGTTCCCAAGACCTATATCATTACTCACGTCGCCCAGGCTCCCATCGCTGTCAAGATTTATTGAGCCATTCACGTCTCAATTGACAGGAAAACAACTTTACCAAGCCAAAGAACTCCCAAGATGAAGAGTGCCACGGCTTCAAGACGGGGTTGAGCCCATTGCAAGCTACGACACAGATGTTTTCAGTCAGGCCCCAACAGTATACGAGATCAAAACGCACAGTAGAAGGAACACAAATATAGTTAATGCAGGGACCACAAGGGAGAAGATTGTGAAATCCTCTATCGCCCGGAGGTCAGGTCGTTATCATATAACTAGTAAAAGAATATTACGGTGGAGACTCGGCAAAAATTGGCTAGCGAGATGAGCAGCGAGACCTAAAACCGTTCCTAGACAACGAAGATAAATATCATACGGCAGAAACGTCCATTCAAAAGAAGTGCTCAACGATCGTGGGATACCAACCCGACAGCAGGAAAACGGCAACTGGTTATCAAATTCAGATCCCGGCCTGCGAAATGGTTAATTACTCACCGTAGAAAACGAGCCTATGGTTTCCGAATCGTACAGTCATAAAAAATCGTTAGGGTTAGCACGTCGTTAGTTTGAGCGATAAAATGAACTTGAGTTTGTGTTGTATTTCACCTATCAGCTCCACGTGATGCCTTCTTCAGGGTTGTTATTTTTGCCTTTTCATGAGCTGTAACGTTGTCATTTTCACTGAGGAAGCCATTGAACCAGGATATTATGGCTATTTCACGATATTCATATTCAAAATTGTATGTCAGTGTGTGAGATATACTGACTCTGGCCATCTGATAGCAGGGTGCTGATGAATCTATCATCACATAGCGTTCATATGCGACAATCCTCACTGATCGTAAACTAGTAATACACTCATCATGCGCCGTCCATATTTTTCATTGCCGGGATCGCTTGAGATCATTCGGGTGAAGCATCAAGCCATTGTCAATTTCACTCTTCAATGACCTCGGGACTGTGCTCGACTTCGACGTGCCTGACCGTCCCGAATCGTGACGGGTCGGTGATTTCTTTGACGGAGGAGGAGGAACGTTCAGTCGAGAGCGTTTCTCGGAGGCATATTCCTTCCTTGAATGCGAACTTTGTTTTCTATGTGGAGATTCCGGGCCTGACTTATCCTTCATCGGGGGTGTGGGAGCTTCCACCTTGGTCGCAGCGACAGGTAAAATACTTGAATTGCTCGTCTTGGCCTGCTTATTCTTCTTCAAATTGCCGTACGTATTAAACCAAGCGCAAGAGGTGACAGGACCATGCCACATGTGATCCTCGCCATTGCGATGTCGTCGAAGGGCCAAAAATAAGAGTGTGAGACAGGCGAAAATTACTGGGGTCCAAGTCAGCATTCCGTGGAGGAGACAACGTATCCAATACTCACTCAGGACAGCATTCATCAAAGCGAAGGCGTTGAGGACACGATACATCGCCTGATACTGCTCCGTTCGGACTGGCCAGTATCAATTTAGGGTGCATGAAGAATCAATCAATAGAAGCACTCACAACTGGTGACCTCGGCATCCAGCACAATTTGAGGATCATCTGAAGAAAAACACTCGACGTCTGCATCCTGAGATTCTGAGGTTGTAAGGTAAATTCCGAGGACTAATCGTGCCTGTCAAATTATGAATCAAGGAAGCCCTATCAGGTGAACTCACCCAGCCAAAAGACTGCTGCAAGTCCCAGACTCGAGAGCTCAATTCTTGTTGAAATCGGATTGCGTTCTTTGAGAAGATAACTAAAGACCAAGCTAAGAGAAAAGTTCGAATTAGTATCCGTCGGTGGTGATGCGATTCTGGTCAAGATCGAACGCACAGAGTCATAAAAATCAACATGCTAGCAACACAGACAAAGATTGCAAAAGGAACGAAACGCGCTAAGATCCGGAAGGTGGTAAGTACTTCTAAAAAGATCAAAACTCAAGAAGAACGAACTGAGGTCGGAGACTACCAGAACTTGTTGAAAGTGTCCTGCCATCGCCAAACAAATGGCAGTGAATACTAACACAACCCCTACATACGAATAGTTCATTCAGGTGCCAAGTGCTTCGCGATGTGTTCAGATATCTACGTACCATACAGGATAGCACGGATCGTATTGAACAGAGACGGCATGCGGGATCTTGTACGCTCACTGGTAGATTGTTGGTTGCGGCCGGGGAAAGATGTAGTTTGGCGAGCCATGATAAAGCTATAGCTGGATGAAAACAACGAGGCAATGGAACGTGAAGCCCAGCAAGCGGTTGGCGTGGTAGGAAGTCGGTCACCAGGAGGTAACTGGCCCGGATCAGTCTAGTAGACTATTGGAAGACCCTCGAACACGCAGAAGATAAGGCTGATAATTCAGGTTGCCACAATGGGGCCCTAGCAGGAAAAATTCTAGGTGCTCTGCCCCTTTGAGTCCTCGTGTCACGGAACAATCCTCGAGGCCCATGGCACAGCCACATTCAAAACTGACCGAACCCACATTTATAGGATTTCAAATTCACCACGTACAAGTTGCTGTTTACATCTCTGTTGGAATTTCTAAAGAAAATGTGAAATGAATGATCATTATCCATCAATTTCCTTGCGAAGGATTTCCCCGATGTCCTGATAAAACTTCAAACACTCCGGGTTGGACAGCGTAGCTAAGTTGACACTCGAGAGCGGTGCACCGTTAATAATCTGAGCAAAAAAAATACAGATGAAGTGACTAAGAATATATCGATGGATAGTTAGACCCACCTTCTTGACTAAGACTTCCACACGTTTACCATTGAGAGTATGAGGAACGTCAGGGGCCTGAATCACCTGAAAAGGAGTTAGAAGACTGTGATGATAGATCTCCTCTGCTGTTGTATGATCAAACACTTACCCGTGCTGGGACGTGTCGTGGACTTCTCCTTTTCCGGATCTCTAATCTAATCTTTTGTTCAAGGTCATTGGACAAAGTTTGGCCTGGTGGAAGCTTAACAAATAGCACAACACGTTCATCTGCACCACCATCAATCTTCTGCCCGACGACTACAGCATCTACGGGGGAATCTGCAGATACAAAACATGTATCAAGAACATCGTATATTTCCGATGATCCAAAGCGGACACCTCCAGGATTCCTAGAAGTCGATCAGCACCCACGAGTATCATGCCATGTATGAGAGAATGTTCACAGTATGCCATCTGAGCGCCCAAACATAATAATTCCTCCACCATTTCCGGACTTTGACCGTGTGATGGTGATGTGATCCCCGTGGACTTAAGAACGATGGATCAGATAAACGAGGAAAACAACGAAAAACTCACACCAAACACCCTCATATTCAGAAAAATAAGCTTGCTGGAACCTTGCCTGCGCCGCAGCCACATCTTCATCGTTGCCGAGACCAGAAAGAGGCCAGAAGCCAATTGGCATACAAGGGAATGGCTTCACACAGACTAGCTCGCCTTCTTCATCTGGGGGATTTAATTTTCCCATTGGTGAGAAGCCTTCGATAGCCATGCCAAGCATTCGACATTGTATCTCTCCTCGGTACACGGGCAGCGCTGTGTTCATACCAGCAAACAGAGAACAGATATCAGTGCCACCTGAGCGGGAATCTCAGTCACCATTACACCATATAGTATGATGGACAGTTCACCAGTAACAGAACCCAGTAATACATTGGTGTGGATATGTTGATACACGAAGTCGAAAAGGAACGGGGGCAAGGGAGAGCCAGTAGAATATATTTGACGGAGAGTACTGAGATTGTGATGTTCTCGTGGCCGATAAACCTTCTACTTGTTCCAAGAAGCAGCACACGTTTGTAAGTTTTAGGGGCACTATTAAGAATGAAATTAAGACGCCAAGGAAACACCCACTGAAAGCTGATGAAGGTATTTGGCACTAGTTCCAAAAATAGATATGCCAAGGTCATCGACGAGGTTCCACAGCAGGCTTGGATCACACAAGGGATTGCCATCGTACAGGACAAGAGTGCTTCCTGTACATAACCCGCTGACAAGAAAGTTCCACATCATCCAACCCCTGTAGGAAATGAGAGATAACCCTTCTAGGAATCAGGATAAGAAACAACGAACGTGGTAGTATAGTAGAAGAAAACATCTTCCGATCGTAAATCACCACATATAATGAATTCTTTCTTGGCCTGAATCAGCATGCCTCCTGCTCGATGAACAATAGGCCTAGAAGAGTTACATTAATATCTTGGAGATTTGTATTTCTTTGAAGGATAACGCACTTTGGCTTCCCGGTGGTCCCGCTACTGAAGAGGATCCAAAGGGGTGCATCAAAAGGAAGACGCTTCCATTCTACCTCTCCTTCAGAAGTAAGACCCAATTTGCATTTCCGACCCTCTTCCAGGAATGTTTCCCACCCTAGCCAGCCAGCCAACCAATGTGAGCGATCCTCAGGGTGAGGAATAGCGTGGATGATGATAACTTTTGGCGAGTATCCCCCATTAGTTGTGGAGAGACGAGCAAGGAGTGGATATAATTTGGACAGATGGTCGTGAACCTTCTGATTATAGCTGTGAAAGTGGATGGATCAGCGTGTACACGCAAGTTCAAAGAAGACCTGATATCAACCGAACAGGACACAGGATCACCACTTACACCACAGCATCAACCGCAAAAATGATTTTGGGCTGTACCTGTTCGAAGCTGACCGAAGGCACATAACAGTAAAAATTACCGTGACATCATGTTTGCCATTTCTTACCGTTCCAAAACGCCTTCTGATCCGAAGTCGGCGGCAGCACTGACCCAGATACCACCAATAGCCGCTGTAGCAAGGCAAGCTGCCACATTTTCCTAAAAAAATGTAGATCATAAAGTGATGTTGAGAATCATAACCAGGTGTGAACGTTCGAAGACTCACGATGCAGTTGGATGAATATGACGCAACACGGTCCCCAGGTTGTATTCCGTGCTGTAACAGGGCGGAGACCAGGGCTGTGACAAGTTGATACAGCTCGGCGTACGAGCATAGCCGCGTGTGCACGACAGGGAATTCCGAACTCGGCTCAGCTGTCACGACAGTGTCAATAACAAAAATGGAAATCCGCGAGCATTTCTCACTAATCTGGACGAGGGCTGACTTGGCATTGGAACGATGGTGCAACATATTTTCCGCCCAGTTTACACGCGCATCTTGGAACCTTAAACGTGTTTAAGAAGGTAACGTTTGTGCGGTGATTAATTGAGCTGACCAAGGTGGATTTGAAGGGGGCAGGGCTGAGCTGTCTACGATGTGATTGCCCTTGTAACCTATGATGTTTGTAAAATCCCAAACGAGGCTCCAAAATTTATCTATATTAGTGATAGACCAGGTGTAGAGATCATGATAATCGCGCAAATTAGTAGAGTAGGACTGATTGACAAAATCGAGAAAACGAAATGTTGGAGTGTTCTCGGGGCTTGAAGGTCGATACAGAGGAGTATGTAGTCGAGACATACGATCGAGGTTACAAAGTGGATGATACGCGCCCCCTGGGGTGCCCCTGGGTGAAGGACTGTTGATAATCGGAATAATAATACGCACGTTCGATCGATCCGCAGATCCCGATCTTGTTTGTCTTGACTCAGCGCGCCAAGGCGAATTACCTTAAATTCACTCCATCACTGGATAGCTCTTGTTCCTTCATCCCATCGTCTACCCTCTCACGACTTTGAGACATCTCACTGACTATGGATAGAATTCTTTCGCCACATTCTCCTGAGGTTGCTGCCCACAACCATCTTCAGTGAGAATTTTTTGACCTTATCAGTGGTTCCTATTTATCTTTTTTTTTCTTAGAGAGAATTGGTTTTCCTGGGACCTGCATGATATAAACGAGTCTCTTGTCTCAAATTGCGCCTCGTATGCTGCCTTTGAACGTTACACAAGTGGCACAGATTTGTATATTCTGCCACGTACGCCCGGAGATTTGTTAAATCTTCTGTAAGACGGGAGCCATCTCCTATGTTCTTGGTTCGCTGAGTCATACTTTTCCCAGTGTCAGTTATTCATATGATGCCATCCATAATGCGATAGCGACAAGTCGCTCCACTCTTCGGCCAGGTGGATACAGCAGAGTAAGTGGCAGATTGTTTGATGTTGAAAATTACGTGGAGTTATTGACAACCTGTTGCTTCAGGTATGCATCCTCGCCGAGAAGTCGATTTATGACATTCTGAATTCAAATGACAACTTCAACTTTCTCCTGGGTCTTCACAGACAAGATAACAAAGCCCAGGCTAGTAGTGCCGAACAAGGCTCAAGATCTATCTCGACACCATGATTCTTTCTAGTCTCCGATCATATCACATATACATACCCAATGTGCCGTATTTACGTATTGCTTGTAAACTCCACATTATCTGCTATGTTGTAAAAGTAATCAGTGTGTACCGTTATATTTAGATGTTCTCCTAACAGAGGTGATGCCACATTATAGTTGCAAGGTGTTTCACCCTGGAGACTCGTTTTGATGTTCTCTTTGCGAGAGCTCTTGATCACTGATCAATGGTCAAGCAGCCTAAACGTGCGTGATTTTTCATTTAGGCCGTCTCTCGTCCTACTCCTCCCAGTTTAATATCTGTGCGCTCAAAAGGCGGTTATCTCTAGGTCAGACCCTCATTCACTCTCTCGGTACATGAAAGTCGCAGTGTTTTCCCTTTTAGCCCTCGCAATTGCGCTGGCCGTGGCCTCACCGATCCAAGAACCTTTTCAGGTGAACGCCCAGGATAGTGGTGTTATCAATACAAGTAAGTGCTTCGTTCAGTGGCTTATGTTCGTCTGCATTAATCGGAGATCTCGTTTATCAAATTTCATCAAGGACCGAAAGAATTACATGGACGCTTCTTGCACATAACGGATATGCATCCGGATCCATATTACACCTATCGTGCATCGACTTCCAGATCGTGTCATGGGAAGAAAGCTAAGAAGAAGTCCAAACAGGCCAAGTACTGGGGAACACCTGCTGGGTATGTCAAAAAGCCTTACTTCGGCTTCACTGATGGGGGATCCCTGGATGTTCAGTGACTGTGATTCGCCGTTGGTATTAACTAACTTTACGCTGGACTATCTTGAGACAAATTGGGCTGACCAAGTGGATTTCGTCATCTGTGAGAGTTGAACTTCTTCAGTTGGGTGCTGACGAACACTTCATCTTAAAAAGGGACGGGAGATAACGCCAGGTATATCGTAATGACAATTGCAGGAGCTCAGGTTCATTAATTGCGGCAGGCACGATGAGGATCATAAGATACCTCGAACACCAAGTGAGGTGTTTGACCTCAATAGACAGGTTGCTACAAGAATGGAGAACATTTTTCTCAAGAAAGGCATTCCTGTAGTGCCGAGTATCGGTAAGGGAATACGTGCGTTTTTGCTCTACAGCGTTGGCTTACGGTGATGATAGGAAATAATGATATATGGCGTCAGTTCTCACCATATCTACTGTTTTTTAAACTGAGTAGTGTTCCATGTTCATGTGATCATTAGCCCACGTAAGTGTCCGTTTTCCTGATTTAAGAACTCAGCCCAACTGCCGCTCGACAGAATATCATGACCCCTGGTGAGTTAACATGAGAGAAAGAACCACAAGAATTGATATGTGCTACTCTTAGGACCTAACAGTATCACTGAGGGTTTTGCATCGTAAGCGAATAAATCTCTTTTTGATGGACTCAAGGGATGATCTGATCTATCTACGACAGCATCTGGAGCTCATTTGTGCCCTTTGCTCAGCGCCAGGTGTTTGAGCGTGGGGCCTATTATTCTGTTGAAGTTATTCCTGGACACGTGGCAGTGATTGCTCTGAATTCGATGTACTTTTATGATTCGAACAAAGGTTGGTAGCCAGTTGGAATGATGTTGATGGCGTGAACTGATGATGAACAGCTGTGAATGGGTGTCCATATCGCGATCGTGAGGACGCGGGGAACCTAGAACTAGACTGGCTAGAGGTACAGTTGAAGATGTATAGAGATAGGAAAATGCAGGTGTGTGTTTTAAAATTGGATTGGGTAAACATGTGGAATCAAGTCTGGCAGGTGTACATCACGGGTGGGTGTGACATCGGAATATCGATCGATCAAAGCTGACCGGCGAGGCAGGTCATGTTCCACCGTCTCCCGGAATGTATTTTCCGGAATGTGTGAGTTCCAGTTAAATCGGAGTAGAGAATATGGCTCATCCAGGACAGTATGTTCGATACGCAGAATTGTCGTTGCGGTTCCAGGATACGATTTTGGGACATCTGTATGGGGTAAGATTTGAAACTCGTGAAGAAGAAAATGATGAATTCTGATGGAGAAGGACTGACAGCATATGAACATGGATTTCGTAGGTAGCCATCAAATGACAGGAAAATCAAAACTGATGATGGGGAGTTTCTGTTTATGGAAGCGATAGACCTGGAAATTGTGTCGGAGGATATGGAAGTTAACGTGACGGGCACGCACGATGACCTGTTTGAGACGCTGATGGCGGAGTTTGCGCATCTGCCAAAGGAGGGGGAGGAAGAGAAACTAGATGGGCTGGTTGTGGTGAACGTGGTACCGTCGGTGGTGCCGAATCCGTATGTGCCCGGATTCAGGGTTGTTTCGTACAATACAACGGGAGAAGTGGTAGAGACCAGGAGAAATCGGGACCACCGACATAAGCGAGGACGCAAGGGTGACAAGAGCGAGGCGTGCAAGAAGGAGCCGCACCGGAGCTCGTGGAAGTGTCACCTGGATGAGCCGTGGTTCTCAGACCCGGATGCGCCGTCACGCAAGAACCAGGCGTTCACACCGCTTGGATATGCACAGGTAGGAGAGAGCAAAGTAGCGAGACTGGGCTGACGGGGACGTGCAGTACTACATGCCTGACATTGGCAAGGCGGATCAGACAGACGGGCCGAAGATCCGGTTAGAGTACGTGACGTG
>Ga0153999_1000821_pt1 | contig 13031 bp, 13 predicted proteins | sample TSNC083MetaG_FD_104675 | JGI IMG/M metagenome (GOLD analysis project Ga0153999, IMG submission 104675) | Attine ant fungus gardens microbial communities from North Carolina, USA - TSNC083 MetaG | ecosystem: Host-associated > Fungi > Mycelium > Unclassified | place: USA: North Carolina, Lumber... | reverse complement strand
TAATAAGGTTATTATGTACCATAACGTATAAAAATACAAGCACAATTATATTCACCGTTAAATGAGCAACGCTGTACTAGTCATTAAACAAGCTCCCGCCGTTTGTTTCAATGACATTCTTATACCAGTAAAATGATTTCTTTTTATACCGATTCAGAGTGCCGGTTCCATCATTATTTCGGTCTACATAAATAAAGCCATACCGTTTTTTCATCTCAGCCGTTGTCAGGCTGACCAGATCAATACAGCCCCATGAGGTATAGCCCAATACATCCACACCGTCCCGGATGGCCTCGGCCACCTGCTTTAAATGCTTCTCCATATAACTGATGCGGTAGTCGTCATTTACGATCAATCCTCCGTTTTCATCTTCCGTCAGCTCATCGGCGGCACCGATTCCGTTTTCGGCAATAAACAGCGGCTTTTGATACCGGTCATACAGCGTATTCAGTAAAATAACGGATTCCCTGTGGGTCAATCTGCCACCCCCACTCTGAGGCGGTCAGATACGGATTTGGTACCCCGCCGATAATATTTCCCACCCCGGCTGCTACCGATTTATCACTGGTCTCACAAATGCTCATATAATAGCTGAAGGAAATAAAATCAACCGTATGCTTCAACACTTCCCGATCTGTCTCCGTAATCTCCGGACAAATCCCCATCTCAGCAAACATTCTGCGCGTATACGACGGATAATATCCCCGCGCCTGCACATCCGAAAACAGCAGGCTCTCCCGCTCGGTGTACAGGGACGCCATCATATCATCCGGCTTCGGCGTCAGCGGGTACACCGGTATTCCCAGAATCATACAGCCGATTTTGGCATCCGGAATCATATTGGGATTCTGTTCATCGCCATTAGGAAATATTCTGGATCAGGCAACCGACATCCGGACAATCTCAAATCCCATCTCAATAAACAAACGGATGTCTTCTTTATATCTATGGTAGAAATCAATGCCAATTAATTTCAGGTTATCCTTTGTAGGTTCCTGGGTATAAGGCTGCTTCATGCCTTTTGGTGTAACATCCTGTACTGATAAGCCTTTCCCATCCTCATTAAAAGCACCCTCGCACTGGTTTGCGGCAATTGCCCCGCCCCAAAGAAATTGATCTGGAAATCTTAAATTCATGTTATTTCTCCTTCTATTTTAATTTCGTTATAGTACCAGAATGATGGTTTCGTTATAATCCACTTCCTTTGGTTGCTTCGGAATGACATCTACAAATTCGTTTGTATTTGTGATTATTACCGGTGTCATTAAGGAATAACCTTCGGCTTTGATCCCTTCCATATCAAAACGAATCATCTCCTGACCGGCCTGCACCTCATCCCCGGCCTCTACCAGCGCTTCAAAATATTTCCCATTAAGCTTAACGGTATCCATCCCAATATGAATAAAAAGTGGTTTTTTTAACCGCAGGGTGACGCCATATAAAGCGGGCTCCGTCACACCCGCCAGAAAAGCAGAAATGGAAGATGCCGCAGCTACCTGTTTCAATTTTTTATCTCTTGCTTTGACCGCAACCGCCAGACTTGCTGATCCCTGTGCCAGGTTTGATGCCAGCATCGCCGGTAAAATCAGGGAATCCGGCGTTGCGATTGAAGCAATCAAAAATATCGGGGCAAAAGTGTCCCGCACAGAAAGATAAATAAAATCGGCTTTAAAAAGCTTTTTACCACATCAGGAATTAATTTATCCAGACCCCGGTCTGCATACTTCATTACCCATGTCATCATTAATATTGGGATTACCGATGAGGAATAACTTGCCGGCGTTACCGGCAGACCAATAAATGAAACCGGCTCTCCGCTTCCCACCAGTGAAATAAATGACGGATGAATCATAATTCCGGCAATTACAACCGCCAGCATCTGGTTGATTCCGAATTTGGCTGCTGTCGAATAGGCAAGCATGACCGGCATAAAGTAAAATGGTGCATCACCAAACAGGCTTAAAATAGTATGGGTCTGCATACCGGGCGTTAAAAAACCGGTCAGCTCCAGAAGGATTACAATTACCTTTATCATTCCGCCCCCGATAAGGGCGGTAATAATCGGCGACATGCTCCCGGAAATATAATCTACAAACAATTGAAGAACCGGCCCCTTTTCATCCTGTCTTGAAGTCTCCGGGGCAAATTTCCCCTGTTTTACAATTTCCTGATAATACCGGCCAACGCTGTTTCCGATTATAACCTGATGCTGCCCGCCCTTAACCATAAGACCCATGATGCCGTTTACCTTTTTTAGCTTTTCTGCTTCCACGGCAGATTCATTCTTAAGTACAAACCGCAGTCTGGTCATACAGTGGTTCACCGACTTAATATTTTCCACCCCGCCAAGATACCGGATGATTTCTTTTACTGCTGCTGTATAATCCATAATATCCTCCTGATATTTAAAATAAAAAAGACCCCAACAACAAACCTGCGGCTGCCGCAGACTTATTATCCAGGTCTTGCTCGATTAAGATAACACACCTAAATTATAAATTTTTTACATTCTTGTAATATATACAGTTAATCACGTAGATAATCTCGTTTAACCCAGTTTGATTTTTGCAAAATTGATAATTTTCTCCGATGCCATAACATATTCCATCGGAATTTCTGCCAGTAAATCGGCAAAGTTATATTTATCAATTTCCAAATAGGGTATATGGTATATTAGCAGGTTTATGGGTATATTAGTAGCAAGGATCAGTTAAAATTCACTGTATATATAGGTGTCTTGACATTATGGGGAGAGCGTGATATAATTTTTTTACTTTGTTTCAAGGGGGAAAAAAATGAATTATGATGTTATTATAGTGGGAACCGGTGCCGCAGGCCTTTACTGCGCACTGCATCTGCCCTCCTATCTTAAGGTGGGGATGATAACAAAAAGCGATGCGCAGTCCTCGGATTCATATCTCGCACAGGGCGGTATCAGTGTCCTGCGTGGAGAAGACGATTATGAGATCTTTTTTGAGGATACACTAAAGGCCGGACACTACGAAAACAACAGGCAGGCAGTTGACTTGATGATAAGATCGTCCAATACGGTACTTCAGGAACTTATCTGCAGAGGTGTCCGATTTCAGAAGGAACCGGATTCAAGTCCCGCTTATACGAGAGAGGGAGCGCACAGCTGTTCCCGGATCATGTACCACAAGGACATAACAGGCAAGGAGATCATCCTGACGCTGCTCGGCGCTGTCAGGAAACTTCCTAATGTAGAAATACTGGAAAATGTCACCATGCTTGATATTATTGAGGCGGACAACACCTGCGGTGGTTTGGTGGCCGCTGATGAGAAAAAGCGGGTTTTTGCTATGCATGCCCCCGTCGTGGTATTGTGCTGCGGCGGTGTGGGCGGTTTGTTCCCCCAGAGTACGAATTTTCCGCACATAACGGGTGATGCCATTGCAATAGCCTTAAGGCACGGAATTGTGCTCGAAAATTTGGACTATATACAGATACATCCCACCACATTGTATACCAGGGAGAAGGGGCGGAGTTTTTTAATCTCGGAATCAGTCAGGGGTGTGGGCGGCGTTCTTTACAATAAAAATATGCAGCGGTTTACAGACGAGCTTCTTCCCAGGGACAAGCTTAGCGAGATAATTTTAAGACAGATGGAAAAAGACGGCACAGACTATGTCTGGGAGGATATGCGCCCGATCGGCACAGATACGATACTTGCGCATTTTCCTAATATATACGAGCATTGCCGCAAAATCGGAATCGATGTCCTGAAGGAACCGATCCCCGTCGTTCCCGCGCAGCACTATATCATGGGCGGCATCAAAGTAAATCTGGCAAGCCAAACCTCAATGAAAGGGCTATACGCCTGCGGTGAGACGAGCTGTAACGGTGTCCATGGGCGAAACCGTCTGGCCAGCAACTCACTTTTGGACTCACTTGTATATGCTCAGAGAGCCGCACAGGATATCACCTTCGGGCGAAACAGCCGGGCAGAACCACTCATTCCCGCACCGAATTTCAGCATTTATGAGGATCCGGACGGACTGTTTCAAGAGTACAGGATCAGTATATTGGATTCTATTGAAAGGATGAAAAATAATCGTGAATGAAATTACTATGAGTCTTCAGGTCGACGATTTGATAAGGCTTGCACTGAAAGAGGATATAACCAGTGAGGATGTTTCTACAAACTCAGTGATGCGTGAGGCAAGACAGGGACAGGTGGAGCTTAGATGCAAGCAGGATGGCGTGCTTGCGGGTCTTTCTATATTTGAACGGGTGTTTAAACTATTGGATCCCGGCACAAGCTTAAGCTCCGGCCTTAAGGATGGTGACGAAATCAAGCGTGGACAGCTTATGGGTACCGTTACCGGCGACATCCGAGTGTTACTTTCGGGAGAGCGCGTAGCACTCAATTATCTCCAGCGAATGAGCGGGATTGCCACCTATACCCGAAGGATCACAAAGTTGCTGGAGGGCAGCAGTACAATTTTACTGGATACCAGGAAGACCACTCCGAACAACAGGCTGTTTGAAAAATATGCAGTGAAAGCAGGCGGCGGCTCTAATCACCGCTATAATCTCTCGGATGGTATTTTACTTAAGGATAATCACATAGCAGCCGCCGGAGGGATTGCTGCGGCAATCGCGGGCGCTAGAAAATACGCTCCCTTTGTGCGTAAGATCGAGGTGGAGGTCGAAAACCTTGAACAGGTGCAGCAGGCTCTGGATGCCAAAGCCGATATAATCATGCTTGATAATATGGGCGAGGATGAAATGCGGCAGGCTATACAGTTAATAGGCGGAAGGGCGCTGACAGAGTGCTCCGGAAATGTAACTGTTGAAAATGTGGAACTGCTCAGGGACATAGGCGTGGATTTCATCTCCTGCGGAGCACTTACACATTCGGCACCAATTCTTGATATATCAATGAAAAACTTAAAGGCACTATAGAAAGGGGGATTTGATTTGACAGTTGCGGAGCGGCAAAAAGAAATTCTGGATATATTGAAAAGGGCAGAGGAACCCATTGCTGCAAGAGAATTGGCCGGCCGGTTCGGTATCAGCCGGCAGGTCATTGTGCAGGATTTAGCGGTGCTTCGCGTTGCAAATCCTGATATCATCTCTACTTATAAAGGTTATATCATGCAGATCCCGGCCGTGTACCGCCGGGAATTCAAGGTAAAGCATGAAGACAGCAGAACCAGAGAAGAACTGCAGCTCATCGTGGATCTGGGCGGGCATGTCGTAAATATAAGCATAAGTCATAAAGTCTACGGCAAGGTTACCGCGGATATGAATGTGAGCTCCCGGCAGGATGTACAGGAATTTATGACGGCGTTACAGTCCAGCCAATCCGGACACTTAAGCAGCGCAACGAGCGGTTATCATTATCATCTGGTTGAGGCAGCAAGCGAAGATAGGCTCGATCAGATCGAAAAGGCACTTTTAGATCATGGTTTTCTAGCTCCGCTGACCGCCTGGGAAATGGAATAGAAAAGAGGAAAATCATAAATGGAATACAACGAACTGCAAAAGGAAGTGCTAAGGCTTAAAAAGGAAAAGGATGCCCTGATCCTTGCGCACTATTATCAAACATTGGATGTACAGGACATTGCCGACTTTGTCTGCGACTCCTTTGAAATGGCAAAAAAAGCGAAAAACTCCAAAAGTAAATTAATCGTAATATGCGGGGTTAAATTTATGGCGGAAAGCGCAAAAATACTATGCCCTGACAAGAAGGTTTTGTTACCCGCCCCGGACGCCGGCTGCCCGATGGCGGATATGGTTGAGCCACAGGGAGTAATGGAACTTAAGGAAAAATATCCCGGAGCCACGGTGATGTGCTATGTTAATTCTTCAGCGGAAGTAAAAGCAGTAAGCGACATCTGCTGTACCTCTTCATCAGCGGTCAGGATTGCAAAGAATATTGATGCCCAGCAAATAATCTTTATACCCGATAAGAATCTTGGCAGCTTTGTGGCTCAGCAAGTACCTGAAAAAGAGTTCATCATATGGCAGGGCTTTTGTCCCACCCATAACCGGATTTCAGAGGAGGATATACTGAAAGCGAAACAGGTACATCCGAACGGGAAATTCGCAGTTCACCCGGAATGCAGTGAAGAAGTTCTAAGACATGCCGATTTTATTGGGAGTACCGCCGAAATCATCGACTATGCGAAAAAATCTCCGTATAAGGAGATAATCATTGGGACAGAGATGGGCATACTGGAAAGGCTTATCCGCGAGCTGCCTGATAAAAAGATATTCTCAGTCACAGCGGCATTTATCTGTCCGAATATGAAAATGACCCGGCTTCAAAGTGTCAGAGATTGTCTTAAAAATGAAAGCAATGAAATCATCCTTGATGATGAGCAAATAGCGCGGGCAAAGAAAAGCCTTGACAGGATGATAGCATTTTAAATCTGCTTTAAAGACGTATGATCCCCGAAGTATCACAGTTGATAGCGTTACCAGATATATTACGAAAAACCGGACTTTGAAAAGTCCGGTTCTCATATCTTTTCGCCATATCATTAGTTCAATAAATGCCCCCGATAGATAACGTGGACAACTGAATCTGCCAATAAGGTTCTTTTAAACAAATCTTTTTTTCCATTTTTTTTACTGCGTCATGCTTCCCTCTTGAAATTTCCAACTCGATAAATTGATCGACAAGATGGTTTTGTTACCTGCCTTGGACGCAGGCTGCCCGATGGCGGATATGGTTGAATCACAAGTCCGCTTTATATCATAATCTCACCCACCTCTTAAAAAAAACGCACCGGTAAACATATCATATATTATAACATATCACACAGAAATATAGGGCTTTAAATTAATAATTTATGTATAATATATACAAATTATAATATTTTTTCAAGTATTTATTGACAATAACTTCCCAATGATATATTATACTATATAACAAGTTCCTGACTTAAAATTAATATATGCCAGCAACACATATACTGTGTTATAATAAGTTGTAAGACTTATGGCATATGGCATATGAAAGGAGCTAACAGATGATAAAAAAAGTGCGAAGCCAAAAATTATATGAACAGGTAGAAGAGCAGATCCGGAATATGGTATTGGAAGGTGTTTACGGAAAAGGCGACTTGCTTCCTAGCGAAAAAGAGCTTATGGAGATGACAGGCGTCAGCAGGATTACTGTCAGGGAGGCGATTCGCGTACTGGCTGAAGTCGGAATTATTAAGACAATAAAAGGCAAAGGCAGTATTGTACAGATTGATGGAAAGGACTTGCTGGCTGATACGGACACCCAAAGGTTCGTCAATTACAGAAAAAATTTCGAATTATCAACACAAACGAGACTATTGATTGAGCCCGAGATAGCAAAGCAGGCAGCAATCATGGCAACAGATAAGGAGCTTGCCTATCTGGAAGAATGCTTAATTTTTGATGGTAAAAAACGAAAAAATGGGGATGCCGTAGAAAACCATCTGGAAGAGTTCCACAGATGTATTTTAGGGATATTGAAAAATCCGGCTCTGCTTGAATTTTTCGACACTCTCACGATTATGGAAACAAGTGAAGGAGCTGTCCTGATCCCGCCAGGAAAACGGTTATCCGTTTCTCAAGAGTTAGATAACCAGCACTCTAAGATATTGGAAGCAATGAAAGAGCACAACAGTGAGTTTGCCTACTTTTATATGAAAGAACATTTGACATATTTAAAGAATATTTATCAAAAATATTTTAATTATTATAAGGATTAGACAGGAGACACACAAATGAATTTGGCAAAAAGACCCGAGTATCCATGGATAATTGTAATTACATATTCTTTACTGGGAATATGTATGCCGGCTGCAGTCACACAGTTTAGTATGCTGATAAGTACGATGGCAGCCGAAATGATGGTTGGGGAGCAGACAATATTGCTGGCAGACAGTTTTCGGGCAGTCTGCCTGGTGACGGCAATGTTTATGTCAGGTATCGTTTATAAATGTTTCGGACTGCGAAAAACGATGATGCTTGGGGTATTTTTCCAAACTGCACCACAGTTTTTGATGCCGCTGGCAGTCAATAATCATAATCTGATCTTTTTCTACTTTTTAAAAGGAATGCAGGGATTGAATGCCGTTGCCTTTCCGCTTTATCTGGCAACAATTTCTGCTTGGAGCAGCTCCCGCTACCGGGGTCTGGCAACCGCAATTTTCAACGGCAGCTTTACTGCCGGTGCCGGATTAGGCGCCTGGGTCTCCGGTAAAATCATTCCAGCTTTTGGCTGGCAGACCTCATTTTATTTTGTGGGGGGAATTTGTCTTATAATGGCGATTCCGGTAATCTTAATTACCAGAGAAAAAGAGACGCCGGGAAATCAGGAAGTACATACTGCCAACCAGGCAAAAAGAAATTCCCGGCAGTACGCCAGGATATTAAAGGATCGTAAAATCTGGATACTGATAGCGTCGCTATTGGCAAATACCTGGGTTACCCAGGCGGTGACGGTAGATATGTCGGTATATTCTTCCTCATTACATTACAGTTATGATCAGACTGGTAATTTGATGCTTTTAATTAGTGTTGTGACAGTCATCGCGTCAATTCTGGCAGGTGGAGTCTCAGATTATTTTGCATCGAAGGCCAATGATATACTCAAGAGCCGAATCCGGGCGCTGTCCGCAGGTTATGTGACAGCGGCCGTGGCAGCGGCCGTTCTCCCGTTGGTGGCAGGACGGGGATTTGTATTAACGGCCGTAACAGCTTCGCTGATGATGGTCGGAATCTCATGGGCACAAGGGGTTTATTGGGCGATTCCCGGTGAACTCTACGATGTTGGCGATCATGTGACAATAACTGCCATCTGTTCAGGTGCCGCTAATATTGTCAATCCGGTGGCCCCTGCTGTAGTCGGTGTCATATTGGGAACCAGGGGAATGTGGCATATCGGCTGGCTAACCTGCAGTATTATGGCCTTGCTTAGTCTGACGGCTTCATTATTTATTCCCGGATTGGGAATAAAGGATAACTATACAACGAGGAGGTAGAAGTAGGTATGTATGATTTTGATCAGATTCAGAATCGTGTCGGAACCGGCAGTGTAAAGTGGGATAAACAAGGCTCCTTTGGGGTGGAGTCCGGATTATTGCCGTTTTGGATTGCGGATACGGATTTTTCGTCCCTGCCGGAGATTCTTGAAGCGGTAAAGAACCGGTGCAATCATCCGCTGATCGGCTACAGCGATTATGATGACAGTTGCCTGAAAGCGATTCAGGGGTGGTATTCACGCAGGCACAATCTTAATGTTCCTTTATCTTATCTGCTGCCGGCTGGCGGCGTAGTAACATCCCTGCGCTTTTCAATTCAGGCATTGACCGAACCGGGCGATAAGATTCTGGCATTTTCTCCGGTATACGATCCGTTTTTTGCCATTATCAGAAATACCGGGAGAATCCTGGCCGACTCCCGGATGAAGTATGAAAATCAGCGCTATACCATTGACTGGAAAGATGCCGAAATGCATTTAAAGTCCGGAGTAAAAGCTGTGATTTTTTGTAATCCCCACAATCCGGTAGGAAGGGTCTGGAGCAGAGAAGAGCTGAAGCAGTTGGTTTATTTATGCAAAAAATTTAATGTGTATTTATTATCAGATGAAATTCATGGAGATATTACCCTTTATGAGAACCGTTACACCTCCATGGGAGTATTTTCAGAGATTCATAACAAGTTGATTGTGTATACAGCAATCAGCAAGACCTTCAATATGGCTGGATTGATTTCATCCTGTATGATAATTCCTGACCAGGAGCTTAAAGATACTGTCGAGGAGGCTCTGGCATCTGCCTGGATATTCGGGCCGACAGCCCTGGCTTTTCCGGCAATTGAGGCGGCCTATACTTATGGGGACAAATGGGTGGATGAACAGAATCGTTATTTGGCCGGAAATGCTGATATGGTAATGAAATTCATTGACAGTGAGATGCCGGAGGTTGGTTATGTAAAGCCGGAAGGAACCTTTCTGATGTGGCTGGATTTCAGATGCCTGGGGTTAACAAGCAAAAAAATAACCGGAATACTGGCAGAAAAATATAAGCTGGCATTAGGAGACGGCTCACATTATGGTGAGCAGGCAGATGGTTTCATGCGCTTAAATATCGGTACCAGCAGGGGCACATTAAACATGGGATTATTGAAACTGAAAGAATTTTATGATGATTGCAGGGGATGAAAAATATGGAGAAGAAATTAACGTTTTGGGATTGTATGGGATTTTGTATTGGGCAGATTATCGGTTCCGGAATTATGGTTCTGACCGGTATTGTAATTGGTTTCACCGGCCACGGAACGCCGTATGCCTTTATCATGGCTGCGGCCCTGGCAATCACAACAATGCTGCCGTTTACGATGCTTGCTGCGACGCTTCCGGCTAATGGTGCGGGATATACTTACATCAAGCGGCTGATTGGGGAAAAAGCTGCATTTTTCTATCTGGGAGCGTTTGTTCTGACACAGGTGTTAATTGCAACCTTTGCAAAAGGATTTGCTAGTTATTTTGTCAGTATTTTTCCGCAGTTCAATGAAAAAGGCGTGGCTCTAATTGCCTTGCTTATAGCTGTTGTCGTGAATTTAGTTGGACTGAAAACTTCAGCGGTTATTCAGAAAGTCATGGTACTGTTTTTGCTGTTGTCCCTGGCAATGTTTATTGGCTTTGGGCTTCCGAAAGTAGACTGGAACAGCCTTGAATTTACAAGGGCGAATATTATGCCGAATGGCACGAAAAATTTCCTGCTGGGTATTGCTTTATTATCCTTTGCTACCGGCGGAGCTAAATTCGTGGCTGAAAATGGGGGAGAGATTGAAAATCCGGGCAAAAACATCCCTAAGGCTATGATTATATCGACACTGCTTGTAGCTGTATTCTATGCATTGATTGGCGTAGTAGCCAGCGGTGTACTTCCGCTTGGGAAAGTGGAATTTCAGAATCTTACGATAGTTGCAAAAGAAATTTTTTCTCCAGGTTTTTATCTCTTTTTTGTTATCGGCGGAGCGATGTTTGCGCTGATGACAACTTTAAATGGAACGTTATCATGGGTAACCAGAGGTCTTCAGGCGGCATCGAAAGAAGGATGGCTCCCGGAAGTGTTTGCTAAAGAAAATAAAGGCGGTACCCCGGTTCTGCTGCTGGGAATATTTGCAATGGTGGGTTCAATCCCGATCATCACCGGGATGAACACGGAATCAATTGCCAATATGGGTATTGGGCTTGATATGCTGACAGAATTTGCGGTTTTAATTGCCTGTTTCCGTTTGCCGACACTGTTTCCGAAGGAGTATGAAAATTCCACTTTAAAAATTAATAAGTACCTGCTGTATATTTTATTATGCATCGTGGGAGTATTAATGTTAGGTACATCTTATGTAAATCTGGCTGATTTGTCAAAATCTACATATATTGCGATCGTCATCTATCTGACATTTATCTTTGTACTTACGCAGGTACGTTACAAATATTATCAGGAGCATCAGAAACAGGCAGGCTGATCTGATGAAAAATAGCTTTAGAGGGTGGATGATGGTAAAAAACCAGACACCCTCTTTTTCTGCGTCGATGCACTACCCATGAGACCCTGCGTCTTTCTTGGGAGAACATTGAGAAAGAGTGCGAGTTGGAAGCTTTCGATTGTGTTTGAAAACTAAGGATTGACAGAAGTATCAATAGACTGCTGCGGCATCGGAAAGGATCAGGGCATCTATGGCAACAGTAACCCCATCCTCATCATTATTTCTGGTTATGAGGCGTGCACTTCGCTTTATCGCTTCCGAGGCATTACCCATGGCAATGGTATATCCTAACGGGAGGGTGAGCATAGAAAGATCATTTTCACTATCTCCAATAGCAAGGATTTCTTTGGGATGGATGTTGGAGTTAGCCGCATATTCCAGCAGTGCAGACCCCTTTTGCGCACCGCTGTGAGTCAGCTCCAGATTGAAAGGAGCCGATGAAGCAACTGATAACCCTTCTTCTTTTTCCAGCGCGAGGCGAATCTGTTTTAAGATTTCCGGTTTTTTATGGACAACAGACATTTTATAAGTCTCTAATGAGGATTCAAGCAGCGCTTCCTCTGTGGCAAAATGAAATCGCTCTGCGATGGCCTCATATGTATGCTCGTCGGAAATCATGGGAAGAAAAATCTTATCCTCAAGGCTTTTCCGAAAATCTTCCTCGGTTGAAGTGGTGTAACTTCCCTCTTCTGTCATAAAATCATAAAGAGCTGAAAACGGGCGGCAAATGTTAAGAATATGGTTTACCTGGCTTTTTAACAACGGCTGCTTTCGCAACTGTCTTCCCCAGCTGTCAAAAACGGCTGCACCGTTCATACAAATAACATCACAGGAAATTCCAGCTTCCTTTAAAGGGGCTGAAGCATCGACAAAATTTCTGCCAGTGCAGACGATAAAACCAATGTTTTTCCGCTTAAGAGCCTCAATTGCGGCAATATTTAAGGAGGAAATCTTTCCATATCGGTTTAAAAGAGTTCCATCCATATCAGATGCGACTAATCGTATCATGTGACCTTCCTTCCTACAATTTCCTTTGCAATATCAGGATAATTAGTAATTATAGCTCTTTCTTTTTCCAGCTTCCTTAATTAGTTTCTTTGACCGTAGATGATTCCGCACGGCCGACTCACACTGTTCCTTTCTGCATTTCTTAAATTCATATTATAAAATAAATGTAAAAAGAAAAAGAGGCTTTTTGAAAAATAAACGTTAAATACAAGCATCTGGCAGAACTGTACCAGTCGGAATATTTCCTGGTGACCGGAGATATGGCAATAGTGATATGATGGCAGAGGAATTCGTAACGCACAAAAGTCGATAAAGGCTCCTTATATGAGTAGAGCAAGCCCCCGGCTTAGCCGGGGGCTTAATTGCTGGAATCTACCTTGCATAATTGATAAGAATTGACTATCTAAAACTTCTATCACGCCATGCATGTCAAAAAAGCTAATGGAATCAGCAAAATGATTTGCCGTAGTTTTCATTCTGTTTCTTGCAAGAGCAACTACTAGCTAGCTCTGAAATCC
>Ga0153999_1000820_pt1 | contig 13042 bp, 13 predicted proteins | sample TSNC083MetaG_FD_104675 | JGI IMG/M metagenome (GOLD analysis project Ga0153999, IMG submission 104675) | Attine ant fungus gardens microbial communities from North Carolina, USA - TSNC083 MetaG | ecosystem: Host-associated > Fungi > Mycelium > Unclassified | place: USA: North Carolina, Lumber... | reverse complement strand
GGTCCGGTTCTCACGCACGCGCAGCATAATCAGGGTATTGAAGTTCCCCGTCACCTGAGCCGCCTTCGCGGTACTGCCGATGCGCGCCTCGATATCCGACTCGGTTTGCGTATAGGCCGTCACCTGCATACCGGCGCCGCCGCCTTTGTTGATAAGCGGAATGAATTCATCGCCCATTAACTCGTTGAACTCGTCACAATGCAGGTTGATCGGCAGCTTGCCGTCAGCGCGGGTTGGCAGCCCGCCGTGCATACCGTGTTTGTAGATATGGCCGGCCACCGACACCAGATCGGCAAACATGCTGTTGCCAACGGCAGAGGCGACCACCCCGTCCGACAAGGCATCTAACCCCACGTAGACAATACCGCGCTTGCGGATAACTTGTTCCCAGTCGAAAATGGGCCTCGGGTCGCTCATATCCATATAGTTCGGTGCCAGGAGCTCGGCGGTCTTGCCGGTGGTGAGTTTTTCCAGCAACGGCAGCAGTGACGCCACAATTTTATCGAAGTAAGTACGGTCATAACGGACGGCTGACCGCAGGCCATCGAGAATGGGGTCATACAGCTGCTTGCCGGCCTCGGAACTCAGCGCCATTTCCACCGCCATGATTTTTATCGCGTTCGGCTGGCCCTGCATATTGCGCGGCACATCGTCCTCCGTCAGCACCTGCAGGCTGTTGTCGATTTGTTGCTGCAGCGCCGGCATACGCGCTTCAATCACTTTCTTTGCGTAGGTCTCATACAGCTCGCTGATGTTGTTCACGTAACGGGTGATCAACTGATAGTCCGGACGCTGACCCAGTGCGACCAGGGCACGCGCTACAATATTGACGAATCGCCAAGCAAACTCACGGAACGCCGCACTGTTGCCCTCCCCGCTCAACTGCCCGGAGATACGGCCAGCGACCTCAGAGACGCGTTCAAAACGCCCAACGGCGTTATAGCGTGCCGAGATATCCGGCCAGCCCAGATGGAAGATGAACAGCTCATCCCCGCGACCGGCACGGTGGGCTTCAGCCCAGACACGCCGCAGCAGGTCCGCATCCCCTTTTGGATCAAACACAATGGTGATATCGCCACGGCGTATATCCTGGGTGATAAGCAGCTCTGCCAGGCGGGTCTTGCCTACGCGGGTAGTGCCCAGCACCAGGCTGTGGCCCACACGTTCGCCCAGCGCCATCGAGACATCAAGCTCATCGGGTTCAATGCCGTGAATGGCCGGGTTTCCTCCAACCGGTGGCAACGGCCGCACCGGGTTCAGCGGGGAGTCCTTGCGCAACAGCTGGGACAACCATGGCAGGGTGTATTCGGTTTTGAGCTCCAGACGGCGCGCCATCTGGTACAACTGCGGCGGCTGGACGTATTTCTCCACCTCCGGACGGCGGGTATCCATCAGGCGCTGGGTGTGCTTTTGCTGCCAACGAAATCCCTTCCCCAGGAACAGCCGCTGCCGGCTCACCGGGATCTGTCGGCTTTCCATGACATAGCGCGGTAACCGACGCAGATTACGGCGATAACGGACCACCCGCAGGCCCTGCCGTGCTCGTACCGCGGACAGCACCGCAAACCCGCTGGCAGTCACATAACTCACCGACGGCGCCAGGGCGACCGACCAGGGAGCAACAAAACAAATCGCAGCCGCAGCACCGGCAACGATCGCGGTATTCAATTCTACCGCCGGGCGCAGCAGCGCTTCCATCACATGACGATTACTCATGACGACCTTCCTTATCATTCAGGTTGGTGACCGAATTCACGGTTAAAAAAAGCAGCCACTCTGTATTGCCGGCAAGCAACGCAAGCAGCTTTCGGCCACTGACCAGGTGGACGTGGGGATGGTTCTGCAACAACACCCGGCTCAGTTGACCGGTACGGCCGGTATGAATGAAAAAACCGTCACAATGGTGATGTCGCAGCAACGCACCAAAACGCGTGATATGGGACGGTGTGATCGTCCGGCCGTAACGCTTGGCCTGGATGAGGTAGGTCTTGCCTTCGATAATGATCTGACCGTCCAGGCCACCGTCGCCGCTGTAGGAGGTATTGCGGATAACCGCATACCCCTGGCGCTCAAAGGCCAGGAGCAACAGCTCTTCAAATACATAGGGGTTGATTTTGCGCAGGTAGGCCAGACGCTGGCCATCACCGCCCAGCAGCGGTAAGCGCGCCAGTACCCGCGAGGCCGTCGCCTGATATCGGCGGTGGCGCCGACGGCTGGCTCTCTCCCGACCACGGCTGTTCAGCCCAATCATGACAGCAACAAACAGCACGATCAGCACAACCGTCAGCACAGGGTTCACCATCAATGCTGCGGTGATGTGTTGCGCCGATATCATGGTGTGACCTGCTGGAACAAACCGATATCAGTGATGAGTACCGGGTAATTCGACAGCTGCAGCCGGCGCGCCAACTCACTGCCGGAGGCCGGCGCCATCGGCACCCCCGGTGCCAGCTCACGCAGCGCCTGCAGGGCAGGCAGGTTGCTGACGTTAACGACGAGGCCCGCAGCATGCCGGGATTTGAGTTGTTCCGCATTCGCCTGCAGCCAGAGTCGGCTGGCATCGTCATCACCCACAATAAACAGCGCACCAATCCCGGGCAGTTGCAGCGGGCGGGCCGCTACCACACCCGGGGTCAGTTCCGGTGTCGTCACCGGCAATACGGCCACTTCAACTTCATCAGCAGATACAGGGGCTTGCGGCATGACCGGCGGCGCTGCCGCGTCACCCTGCCGATTAATCCCCTCAAAATAAGGTGATACGTCATCACCACCGATATCAGCGATGACATTCAGGTTGGCCAATGCCGTGGTGGTCACCAGACTCAGGCCGAACAGCAGAAAATTCACTTTTTTCATAATTATGGGTTCCGTGGTTCAATCCAGGTCAGCGCCGCCGTTTGTGCCGGTAACACCGTAGCCGTGGGGGTTGTACTGGTCACCCGAACCGGAGCAGACCCCCTGCCGTTCAGGCGTGCCAGCTTGCCACTCACGATGCATTTATACCGGGCTGCCGGGGCGCCGCCGGCGGGATGGTGATAACACCCGGCGGCAACCAGCCAGCTTCCGGGATTGCGGTCATAGCATTCCCGCAGGATGGCCGCTGCCGCGTTGAGGTTGGTGTAAGGGTCAAACGCCTCCCAGGTCGACGTGAAGTGATGGCCGTTCCAGCCCAGATTGACCTGGGCAATCCCGACATCGATGCGCTTGCGAGGATGTGTTTTCAAAAAGCGCTGCAGTGCTTCCCAGGCCTGCAGGCGGCTGGCGTACCGATACCCTTTGCCGGCCACGTTAATGGTCCAGGGCCAGGGACGCTCCACATCCGGGGCCGGGCCGGCCCCGCGAGTCACCGAGATGATGCTTTTCGGCGCCATCGAGGTCTCAGCCAGCGCCACCGAATACAGGGACTCCGGCGGCACCCCGTGACGCAGCGCCACCTCCCGGTAACCGGAAGGCACCTGCTGGGTGGCAGCATGTACGACGCCACCGCTCACAACGGTGAGGAAGGCAAGCAGGGGCAACAGCCCCCGGGTCAGAACGCGGCGAGTGTCCATCCGTTTTCCCCTTGTTGCAGCACCACCGGCATCAGGCCGTTGCCGAATTTCATCCAGCGGCCACCGTCATGATTGAGCGTAATTTGACGTGCGCGCACCTTGTCGACGGGAATGTGATGCGCCCGAGCCCACTCGCGCAGCAGACTGTCATTACCCTTGCTGTCAACCAGGTAAATGTCGACCGGCCGGTTATCTGCCAGCACCGCCGCCAGGCGTGCATCGCACTGCCCGCAGTCCTTCGCTTTCACGAACAGCGCCAGTCGCCCGCCGGTGTCATGTGCGATACCGGCCGCATTCCCCATGTTCACCGGCAACACACCAAGGCGCTGCCAGGCCGCATCCACCTCACGCTGGAACCTGAGTTCTTTCTCTGTGCGGGCGAACTCCTGCTTTACCCACAGCTGCGCGTACTTTTTACGTTCGGCATCGCTCTGTGCCTCGATGCCAAGGGCAGTTAGCGGATCAAGCCCCGGAGACTGCGTCCCGCGAGGGCCATCCATCAACTGCTGATAACGCCGGTACTCTTCCCCACTGAGGCCCCACTGCCTGCCCTGCTGCGCCGTCTTGTTGGCCTGGCTCTGCTGAATCTCACTCAGGGTAGACTGGCTGTTCTCGATGGCCGTTTGCTGCGCCGCCTGTGATAATGGGCTCAGCAGCATCAGGGAAATTACGCTGTATTTCAGTTTCATCACGCTCTCCTTATTGGGCGCTGACGGTCTGCAGTCGGCCGTTCACACGAAACGTCGCCTGCCCGTAACCGGCACTGACCAGGATCCAGCCGGCGACCGACTCCCCTTCCCCGATTAACCGCACCTGCGACAAATCGCTAAACCCCAGCGGCGCCACAGCCGCAAAGGCCGACGTACCGCGCTGCTCCACCCCGGTCAGCACGAATGGCGCTTTGCGCGCCACACGAGGTACCGCATTACGCGGGGAGGGTTTAATTGGCGTGGGCTTGTGCTTTGGGGTGATTTTGGCGGTCGCTGAAGGTGCAGCGGGGACGTCCGTTGAGGGGGCTACAGTCGGTACAAGCTTTTCAGTCGCTGACTTTTTCACGGACTCAATGCTGTCTTTCAGCGCATTTAACTCAACCTGTTGCGCCTGCAGTTGCTGCTCAAGTTTCTCCGGTAGCCCATTGGTTAACGTCAGCGCCCCAACCTGCCGCATGAGCGAGTCCTGACGCTCAGCCAGGCTCTTAAGCTGTTTAGCCTGCGCCTGAAGCTCATCGGCCATAGAGTTCATGCCATCCTGCGGCGCCAGTGCTTTCTGTGCCTGCTCAAGCAGGGCAATACGCTGGTCGACATGCCTGATAGCCCCTGAGCCGACGAGTCCAGCCACCAGGACAACAACGACGCCGGCCGTTGCCCCCCAGAAGGTCTTGCTGCGTAGCAACCCTTTTTTTGCCGGTGTCATCGGCATCATTTCGTCATTATGCTCAGTCATTTTTTCAGCCACCCGCCGGTTGTCGGTACGGCGTTAACGGGCTGAGGTGCAATGACCGTCGCAGCAGGATGCGCTGAAACCGGTGCTGAAACCGCCCTGGCCGGCACCACCGTCACTGGCGGCAGCTGTGTCGCCGGCAACTGATACCCGTCACGCAGGCTGTGGCAGACAACACGTTGCACGTCGTCTACCTCAAGCTGCCACGCGGGGCCTGCCAGTACCTGCAGCGCGGTACGCAAACGCATCGGTCCCAGTTGGTACTGCACCGCCGGCAACGCCTGCCGGTACAGCACGCCGTTTGCCGGTCCAGTCGCGCACAGTGAATAGCCCGACTGGCGCAGCGCATAACGCAACGCGTCAGCCACCGTCGGTTTTACTGATGCCGGAATACGGATATCGATGATTTGCGAGAGCGGATCACGCTGAACGGCCGCCGGGTCGGTGCTGACCAGTAAATAACGGTCGTAGCGCACGACCTCAGGCACCTGCCCATAAGCATCCGGGCTGACCGGTTGAACGTTGCGGGTGACGGTAACCGAAGGCGTGACAGGGGAAATATCGCGTTGCTGCAGTGGCTGCTGAGTAACGCACCCGGTCAGCATGAGTGCAGCCAGGGAAGAGAAGAGAATTGTTTTTTTCATCCGGAAGATTTCCTGTTCAGTGACAATTGGCAGGTGTCACTGTGCGGTTACCGTCCGGGAGGCTCAATTAACAACTCTTTATTGCTATTCAAAAAAAAACGCCAACCCGAAGGTCAGCGTTTAGTGTCAGATGACGAAGAACAACATCAGGATAATGAAGGGGTACGAGTAACGCCTTTCGCTCCCATCAACAACCCTTCCGTACTCAAGTCCTCATCCAGATCTGGCCAGTGTATACCCATTCCAGCCCCGCAGAGTTCCCAGTTTTCCCGTTGCGCCTGCGTACCGGCCGCAAGCCGGGGATACCAGGCTAACGGTGCCGAAATAGTTCGGCCATCCATCAAATCAACCGACAAACGGTCATCATCGATGCGGACATTCATTACACGCAGATCATTTTCATTGCGTAAAGTAAGCATCCCAGGCCTCCTGTAAAAGTGTCCGATGTTCAGTCACCAGACGCTGCAGTATACGCAGTTCATGTGATGCAAATCCCACACTACGCGCAATACTGACATCATGTAACCATATTTTAGCGGTTGCATTGCCCTTATCAATATGGACATGCGCCGGTTCGTTAGGTTCATGGCTGTAAAAGTAAAAGCGAAAACCACCTACTCTAAGTATTGTCGGCATAATGTCTCCCGACGATCACAAAGCGTAAATGGCTGATTTTGAGATACCATAACCAAACCCAAGGAACGGTATGTCATCGTCAAAATCCATCGGAGCTGCATTTCCACCCGGTTGAGCTGGCTGGGGTTGCTGAGCCGGCGTACCGCTATGCGAAGGTTGCGGTTGCTGAGGTTTCCCCCAACTGCCCTGGCCTGATTGTCCGGCGTTGGCAGGTTGCGAACGCCCCCCCCCAACATCTGCAGAGTGCCGCCAATGTTGACGACGACTTCAGTGGTGTATTTTTCAACACCGGCCTGATCGGTCCATTTGCGGGTCTGCAGGGAGCCTTCTATGTAAATCTGCGAGCCTTTACGCAAGTATTCGCCGGCAATTTCAGCGAGCTTGCCGAACAGCACGATACGGTGCCATTCGGTTTTTTCTTTCTGCTCACCGGTTGCCTTATCGCGCCAGCTTTCAGAGGTCGCCAGGGTAATGTTAGCCACCGCACCGCCATTTGGCATGTAACGGACTTCAGGATCCTGGCCGAGATGACCGACAAGTATGACTTTGTTTACGCCGCGAGACGCCATAATCGAATCCTCATAGGGGAATAGAATTAGAAAGGGAAAAACGCCCCGAAAAATCGAGGCGTAGAGGGCGTTATCAGAAAGAGTTTTCCGCGTATTGTTGCTGTGCGGAACCCTGCTGAGGCGGCGTAGAGTCGGACTTCTCAGCCTGATATACCTTTTCCTGACCGATTTTGATCCAATCGACCTTGATAAGGCGGGCTTTGAGACTGACGCGCTGTTCACCGGCATGTTCGCCGCTGTTGAGCGTGAAGATGTCCGTTTTTGGATTGCTGAGCACAAAACCAATCAGGACTTTCTTGTCTTCATCAACCGATTTTTGACAGCGGTTGATCAGGCTGCTGGCTTCTTTACCGGCGACCGTTACATCGAAACGCGTGTAACTGGCGTTATCGGTAGGACCGGAGAGTCCATTGACGACACAGCTGATAAAGGTGCCATTCGGCCCATTGACTTGACGAATGTTGCTGAGGTACCCCATGCCCTTGATAGTCAGGTTGAAGTATTCAGTTTTGGTAGATGCTTGCTGAGATTGGGTAGACATGATGTTTTCTCCAGGAGTAAAGATTCGGTGACGGAGAAATACACCTTCCCTGACGGGAAAAGTATTTCCCGTCGGGAGCCAGGTATGGGTATACGCCATATCCTGACAGTCTGATCAGATTGAATAAGCCTTAATCGTTACGCAAAGTCGCGCTCACTATCAACGATATCTACTCTCAAAGGCGGGCAGATGTACCACGCAGCTAAGCTACGTACTCCCTCTCAGGCTAAGGAAGCGTTCTTTTGTTACCACCCGAAGGCGATCCTCTCAGGTAACGGGATCATTAGTGGCTGTCAATTAACAGCAGGGTCACCCGAAGGCGCTCATCACAGACCCACTGAGCATTGGTGGTTGTCCGAAGACAACAAGTAAGCCTGTTCATTTTTAGTTCAGGTGCTGCTGCTGTCAACCAGGAATATCATTTTTGTGAATTGAGAAAACAAAAACGGCACAGTCAAAGACTGCGCCGCGGAGTTTGCACCATAACTGGTAGTAAATCTCATCTGACTTCGAGGAGGGGTAGTAAACTCCTGGCGCGCTTTTCACGAAGTCGCATGCGCTTAATCAATCAACCTGAGTGTGGAGGCCATCGATACGGGCTGAAGCAGAATTGTCCATGCATTAAACTTTCCTGCCATCCGCAGCCACGGGGTGCTCTGCATCAAAGCTTGCCCACATTAGCAAAACTTTCAGCGATAAACATCAGACAATCTCTTACTCCGCTCCGGTTGTTTTATTTTTAGCCGGTGATTTTGCTTTATAGCGCTTGGCCTTACGGCTTCCTTTGGCATCAATGTTGATGATGCCCTGGCAAGTGGGATAACTACTGCAGCCCCAGAAGGCACCGCCACCTTTCTTGCCTGCACGCCGGCGCATCGTCCCACCGCATGTCGGGCACGGCGGTGAAGGAGGCGCAGTGAACTTCACCGCTTGCGTCTTACCTTTCTCCACCAGATGGCCCGTCCACTGTGCCTGGCGACTCATGAACGTCTCGAGTGTCATCTGGCCCTGGGCAATCTCGTCCAGCGCCTGCTCCCACAGCGCCGTCATCCCGGGGTTGGTCAGCGCCGTCGGTAACGCATCTATCAGTTCGCCGGCAATCGGCGTGGAGAGCAGGATTTTTCCCTTCTTCTCCAGGTAGCCGCGTTTAAACAGCGTTTCCAGGATACCGGCACGTGTCGCTTCAGTACCCAGCCCTGCGTTCTCTTTCAGCACCTTCTTCAATTGCGGGTCACTGACGAACGCCGCAGCATTTTTCATGGCGGCGATCAGTGTCCCGTCAGTAAAATGCCCCGGGGGCTTCGTCTGCTGCGTTTTAAGCTCCGCGCCGGCAACCGCGACGGATTCACCTTTTACCAGCGCCGGCAGCCGGACATCATCCGTGTCCGCCGACTCCTCTTTCACCTCGCTCGCGTCATGCTGGAACAGAGCTTTCCAACCTACCACCGCCTCGACCTTGCCACGGGTGCGGAGCAGTTGCCCGCCGATATTAAAGGTAACCTCAGTCACATCCACTTCATGTAACGGCAGGAACTGTGCCAGGTAATGCTGACGGATCAGCTGATAGACCTTCAGCTCATCGGCAGACAGCTTGCTCAAATCGAACGGCTGCTTAGTCGGGATAATCCCATGGTGCGCCGTGATTTTTTTGTCGTTCCAGATGCGGGAAACAAAGGCCCTGTCGAGCCTGGCCACACTTTCGCTCTGCGTTGGATCCGTGCGGGTAACCGCACTCAGCACATCGGCAACCTCTTCCCGCATCGATGTCGGCAGATAGCCGCAATCTGTCCGGGGATATGTGGTCGCCTTGTGCGTTTCATACAGCGACTGCGCGATACTCAGCACCTGGTTTACGCTCATCCCCCACTTGCGTGAGCAAGCCTGCTGCAGCGTCCCCAGGTCAAAGGCCAGCGGCGCGGACTCTTTCTTACGCTCGGTCCCTACCTCAAGCACAACGGCATGACCTGTTTGCTGACACAGCTGCACCACGGCCTGCGCCACATTCTGCTGAATACAGCGCTTCTCTTCATCGCAGTAGTTGGCAGCCGGCACCCAGTTCGCAGGAAAAGTAATGCCATCCTTTTGCAGGTTCGCCCTGACTTGCCAGTACGGCTTGGAAATAAAGTTGGCGATTTCGCGGTCACGCTTCACGACCAGCGCCAGCGTGGGGGTCTGTACCCGCCCGATCGACAACACCTCGCCGTATCCCTGTTCCCGCGCCTTTAGAGTATAAAGTCGGGTCAGGTTCATCCCCGTCATCCAGTCTGCCCGGGCGCGTGCCAGGCCGGCCTCATACAGGGGTGCAGTCTTCTCGCCAGGGAGTTTGTTTGCCAGCGCATGCCGGATACTGGCCTCGTCCAGCGCAGACAACCAGAGCCGTTGGACCGGGCCGGTAAAGTGGCAATGCTCCAGTAATTCGCGTGCGATCACTTCCCCCTCACGATCCGCATCGGTCGCAATCACTACAGAATCAACCTGTTTGAGCAACCCACGGATGACCGCAAACTGATCGGCAGTGTCTTTTTTTACCGTCATTTTCCACTGAGCAGGCACGATAGGCAGCACAGACTCCCGCCAGGGGTTACCGAACTGTTCACCGTAGGTCTCCGGCTGAGCCTGCTCCAGCAGGTGGCCGATAGCCCAGGTAACGATGACGCCGGCGCCCGCCAGATAGCCCTGCTTACGCTGGGTCGCCCCGAGAATGGCGCCGATATCTTTACCCTGGCTGGGTTTCTCACACAGGTAGAGCTGCATCAGATAACCTCCCTCAGCCCTGACCTTTGGCAACCTGCTGTAGCTGCGTCATCAGTCTCCCAAGGTAAGCGTCGGTCAGGTGCGACGCATCCGGTGAGCTGTATGTCACTTTCAGACGGCTGCCGGCACCGGACTTGACCACTTCGAGCTCAAGGCGATCATTGCCTTTCCATTCCTGCCCCATCTTGTAATAACTTCCCCGATTTGCTGACCAGACCGGGCGTGCTTCATCAATGGAGCTCGCGCTCCAGTCGCCGTGCTGATCACGCTGCCGCAGACTCTCAAGTTCCTCGGAGGAGATGAACTGATAATGACTTTTCAGGCGCGCCGCCGCGGTATCAACGTCCACCGGGAGGCTATAAGTATGATGCACATCCTGCCGGGGCCCGGAAATACCGGCCCGGGTCATCCAAGGCATGCCGCCCTCGCTGGCGCCGCCGCTGCCACCGGTTGCCAGGGAATGGGCAGCGTCACTGATTTTTTTGTTCCATTCACCCAATTCGGTGCCTGCGCACCCCGTTAACAATAACGCGGTGCAGAGTACACCTGGCATCAAAAAAGACTTTACCTGTCGATTCATACTCATGATTTAGCTACTTTTTTAGAGGAAATTAATGCAGAGGTCTTGAGTGGTGGAGAGAAAGAGGAGCGTATTGCGCCCGACATAATACCTTCGTCAGGCATACCCAAACGGGCGATCGCATCCTTACCTGCGGGCGTTTCGAGACGAATATCATCTCGAGTCACCTTCGCGGGACGATAGTGTTGGACGACACCGTATACGCTACGGATCCAATGCCCCCCTCGGTCCAATAAAGTGTCGCGTTCCGAACGTGATATAAGCCCATAGTGCCAGGCTTGAAAGGCTTTCATAGCAAGCTGGTCATAGCCGACCAGAAGGAAAACGCAGCGATATCCCACAGGAGTGCGACTAAATACACCAATATTTAAAGGAGACACGGAAGCAACATCTGAAAGAGAAATTTGTGCAGGGATGTTTGCCAGTGTTTTGTCCAGCTCGGCAACAGCCTGTTGAAGTAACTGCGTACCTTTATTTAAGGTCTCTTCCAGGGCGACCATTGCAGCATCGGCATAAGGGTTATCTTCACCAGAAGCCTCATTGATCTGCCCTGCTCGTAGAATAAAACGGGGCATACTATAAATATCAGGGCGTCGCTTCCCCGACGTTTCAGGATCAGCGTTTTGGCTACGTCGCCCTTCCCATAAACGAATGGCATAGAGGGTATGAAGCTCTACGGTAAGAGTGGATTTTAATGCACCAGCGCGTGCAGCCGCCGGTTTTTGTTCATTATTCTTTGCTGATTCAACCATTAGAAGCATCCTTCCGGGAACGTGTGTGGCTTGAAATAGTCTCGGCAGACACCATTAGCAGCAATCCAAAACTCTTTTTGGTTTCTAAAGGAAAAGTTCCCAAGCCAACAATTGCCTATATTTTGCTCAATGCTGACACTATCAGCACTGAGCGTTATTTAACCAGCGCCAAATTCCTCAGCAGAGGCACAAACAAATCTGTGCAATTTTCATACACTGCTAACACTGTCAGCAGTGTGCATTTTTTGAACAAACCTAGTTTTGCAATCACTATTAATTTTTTGCCCGCATCATTTGCTGGCGTAATTTGGCCACAACATCGCTTACATGTTCCCGCGACGCCAGGTGTTGACGGACCGGACCTGCTGCTTTTGCTGGCGCTGCAGAGCAAGGTATTTGGCGTCGCGGTACAGGCCCGGCAGGTTCTGGGGATTTTGCACTCGCATACAGCTCACCGTTTCGGGCGCGCTTGATCACCGCCAGCAGCCAGCCTGTGGGGTTATTCAGGGTGCCTTTGGCCATCGCCTGCTCAAGACTCTCCAGCACCTGACGGGCAACCTCTGCAGGCAGTGCCTTAAGCTGCTCGCCAATCTGCCGCTGATCATCCGTCGCTATGATGTTCTGCAGTTCGGCCGGCAACTCAGGTACGTACGTTGTTTTATTCACACTCTGTGTGAAAGAACGTACGTTACAGTTCGGTTTCGTTGATGCACCGTAAGTAACTGATTTCACCATGAGTTCGGAAAGCGAACCCGGTGTTTTGCCTCCCTGTTTTACACTGAGTTCGGTATCCGAACCGGGTTTAATTTGACTCAGTTCGGTATCCGAAACCGGGGATTTTTTACTGAGTTCGGCGTCCGAACTGGGGGTATTTTCCTGTCGTTGAGACACTCTGACGGCCATCTGTTGCGGGGTTTGTGGCGACCCCAGCCGTTCAGCAATGGCCGCCATCTGGGAATGCTGATGACGCATTGTCGGATCATGCTGAATATCCGACAGTACCGACCAGGCCGTCTGGTTGACGGTGCGGTTTTTATGCGCACAGCCCATGGCGACCGTATCCAGCCAGGTCGGATCCAATGTCTCCGCATCACGGGCCGAGAGTGGTTCATCGTGTTGGGCATAGATATTCCCCCTCACCCGCCCCTGGCCGTCACGCACACGCCGGCACAAACTGAGCCAGCCGGTCAGCCGTAACATCAGCAGCACGCGGCTGACGGTCTCGCGAGACGCCTTACCATTGAAGGGCGAGGCAAGCTGCAGCTGCAGCTCGTCATAGGTCGGGAACACGGCGCCCTGATTCTGTTGTGCGTACAGGCGGATCATAATCCACGCAGTTTTATCCAGCGGTGACAGACGGGTGTCCAGGAGCAACCGGCGGGGGATGGAGTCATGCACATTGCCCATGTACAGGAGACCGCTGCGCAGATTCGTGACATCGGGATTCCCCGCGTGCTTTTCCGCGCCTATTCGCTCCGCCAGGCGGGCATCCATTTGTTCGAGCGTAAAGGTGATCAGGCTGTCATCAGGTGTTTTGTTTATGCTCATCGATTTTACGCATCCTTTTACGCTGCC